>Ga0302326_10014400_pt1 | contig 16711 bp, 18 predicted proteins | sample Palsa_T0_3_FD_202264 | JGI IMG/M metagenome (GOLD analysis project Ga0302326, IMG submission 202264) | Peat permafrost microbial communities from Stordalen Mire near Abisko, Sweden - Palsa_T0_3 | ecosystem: Environmental > Terrestrial > Soil > Palsa > Peat permafrost | place: Sweden: Abisko...
TCGTTACCGTGAATCACGGTGATGGAGGCACTGTCCCAAACGACCGCTGCCGGCCTGTGGAGGATCCACTTCCGACGCTGACGTGCAAAAACGGATTCGGAGTTGTGGAGCCGTTTCTGCTTCCGCATCAGCACGGGAATGACACGGACCAGAACGTGAGAAGTGTCGAGCAACCGATGCCCACCGTTACCGCGACGAGTTCGGATGTGTTCCTAGTGGAACCGTATGTCTCAAAGTACGACGGGACTGGGATCTGCCAGCCAGTTGCCGAGCCACTGGACACGGTCACAACCAAGGACCGCTTCGGCCTGGTCGAACCGTACCTGATTCCGGTCGGCGATAACCGCTATCTGGGAATTCGGTTCCGCATGCTCCAACCGCACGAACTGGCGGCAGCGCAGGGGTTTGCCAAGAGCTACAAATTTCATGGGAACAAATCAACGCAAGTAAAACAGATCGGAAACGCTGTGCCACACCACACGGCGAAGGCACTGTGCCGAGAACAGCTCAAGAGATATGTGCGGCGCAGTGAGGGGTCGTCGCTTTATCGGCAGCGAGCGTAGTTGAGGAGAAGCGATCGTGAGGAAACTAATTCAGCGGAAGCGCCAGCTCATTTTGGAGACGCCCTGCGTGATACACGGGCGTCCCTTGGTAGCTGAAGTCGAGGCGTCCGGTGTAGCGTTGAGAGAAAAGGGACGTCGGACGAAACTCAACATTAGCTGGGCCCAGATTCACAACCGCGCGGCAGAGATCGCCGCAGAGCGGGCCCGAGAAGCCCGCCGGCACCGCACAAAATAACGCCCTGCCTCTGAATTTCCGCTGCGTCGTGAAACGCAATCTGGCCCGACTCAACCCAGCACATGGCTCCCGATTCGATATTCCCTATAGGCAGCCCCGACTAGCTACTGTTCTATTCAGAGGGTTCGTCACGCAATTCACCAAGGATGGCGTCACATGCTCCACGACTTTCAAGACACTCGGTATATGTCAAAGGTTCAGAAAACGAAGGTGTTGACGGCCTGGGTACGCTTTCTCAAAGGCGGCCCGCAGTTCAGCCTATTCACCAAGGCACTCTACGATCACCTCATCCAACATTGCTCTTTCATCGCGCACTACAGCCGAGCCGGTTTTTATAGTCACTATTTCGAAGACGGCGACTCGACCGCACTCTTCCTATCGCAATTTGACGGGCGGGGACCCTGCCTGTCCGTCGAGTATGGCGGCCGCTATTGGCTGACCGGAGATCACGAGGATCTCAATCGGGCGATGATTGAGGAGGCGAAGGAGTTTATTCCATCGCTCGCAACGGCTGCCTATCGAAAACAGCAAGCCGCTGACATCGCGAAGGCAACGGCCCTGTTCGCGAAGCATGGACTTCGCTGCGATGTGGGTGAGGAAAGCCCCGACCAACCGCGCCCCAACTGCGCGGCGCGCTCACAGGGTCTCCTTTTTGGAGATACCAAGGAAAGAATCTGAATAGCGGATCACGCCACATATCAGCTCTCGGAGGTTCCTGATGCGTCTCGCTGGCCGTCAACGTCTTGGGTTCTACCCTCTTCCGGTTCCCGAGGCAAAACGAATTCACACGTTTCTTAGCTTCCCGGAATCGGACTGCTCGATCCTGGACCCTTGCATCGGCGAAGGCGTCGCGCTTGCCGAGATCACGCGAGAGGCGCACGCGCTGCGCTACGGGATCGAACTCGATGCACAACGCGCCCTGCTGGCACGTTCGCAAGCAGATGAAGTGATTCAAGGAAACTGCTTCGATGTGCAATGCCCGGTGGAATCCTTTTCGCTGATCTATCTGAATCCCCCGTATGACATCGAAATCGGCGAGGGACAATCGCAGCGCATGGAGAAGGTGTTTCTTGAGCATGTACACCGTTGGCTCAAGCGCGCCGGCGTTTTGGTGATGGTCATTCCATGTCCATACCTTCGCGATTGCAGCCAATGTTTGGCCTTTCAATTCAAAGACGTGCGCGTCTATCGGCTCACGGACCCCGAAAGCGTCAAATATAAGCAGATTGCGGTCTTTGGAATTCGACTGACGCGTCAAGAGAGGGACCGACTACAGGACGCAGACATAAAGCGCGCACGGCTTTGGTATGAATCCTTGGCCGCAGCTCCCGAGAAAGTCGCTCCTCTTGGGTGCACACCGGACTACGTGTACCGGGTACCGAACAGCGCGCCTGTACGGATGGTCTATAAGGGGCTTCCTCTGGATCAAATCGAGGACCTGCTTCCCACTTCGTCAGCGTACCGTCAAGCTTCTTCAGTGCTATTTGCCGCCCCATCGGACGTGCATGGTCGCCCTCTGACCCCGTTGCACGGCGGCCATGTCGGTTTGTTGTGTACCGCAGGACTGCTGAACGGGATCTTTGGAGAGGGCGATACACGGCACATCGCGCATTGGCAATCCGTGAAGCTAGTGGACTCTTCCGAAGAGCAAGAGGAAGACGGCGCAACTGTGATCCGGGAGAAAGAACGATTTTCGAACGAGCTGACTTTGGTTTTCAACACTGGGCAGATTGTCAGCTTGAAATGAGGAGTCGCGCCAATGAGTGACCGCTGCTATTCAACGCTGATCTGTGCTCGTCCGGATGCAAGCGTCTTCGAGAAGATGGGTTATACCATACAGGGTGGGCAGGCGATCACGATAGACGGCAATGATATTCCGGGTGCCGTCGTAATGATCACCGAGGAAGCCGAGAACGGAAAGTACGATGAGTTGACATCCCTGCAGGGGATTCCCTTCATCGTGTATAACGGATGCTGTTCGGGCTGTTTCGGCGATCATCTCATCGCTTCGAGCGGCACGCGATGGCAGTACTCCGAGGCGCTTCACGAGAGTAGTTACCCCGCGGTCCGCGTGGATCCCGACGGAGCCGTTCAGCAATCGGAAGTCGATGCTGCGCGAAAGTATTGGGCCGTGTATAAAGACGCTATCGCGAGCATCAGGAGAACCGCAGCGAAGAATGGCAAGGACTCGTCGAACGTCACGACCGGGTCGCACTAACTGGATTCTTCGGGGTCCCGAGCTAAGTTGCATTGGACTTTGGCGCAGATTGGTCAACGAACTGGCGTCGCTCCGTGAGGTAAATCATCATGTCACGAAAGACGAAACGCATCCCGACCGGAAGCAACAAGCGAGAGCGACGGTTCCGTAAGAAATATCCCGAAGTGCATGGCAAGGTGGTGGAGTTCATCACTCATGAGGTCCAGGACAGCACGCTGTTTGTCAATATCTGGTTTAAGGACAGGACGAAATTCTCTCTCCGCTACAGCTGCGATATGGTTATCGTCGGCGCTGATTTCAGTGAGTTGAAGGGTGGGAATCTGAAGCTGATCCGCGAGTATATGCGGCCGATTCCGCGATAGGCCGCCGCGTACGCTGGAAGCTGCTTTCTTCTGTGTAGGATCCCCGGTTTCGGTAGCCAAAAGTAAATAACACTCCTCGCCGTTATCTCTATTTTTGAAAGCACCCACACAATGCAGAACGCACACGAACGTTTCGGACGATTGGAGTTCGTAAAACAGACAAAGGACACTACGACGCGCGTCCGCGTTTTTCTCGATCGCGCCGTCATTGACGCCCCGGTTGACGGGCGAAGCCAGATGAGCGTGCACCTGATCTCGCTGATCGGAGGAGATTCCGAAGTTGGTGCGCTCTGGGCAGGAATCAGCGAGGGCACGCCATTTCAACTTCAACTGCCTGGAGTCGCTCCCAGAGCTGCGTCGCTGGGACCCGAAGCCCAGTGTTTTCGCGGCAGCGTTGTCGTCTCGAATCAAAGCCGGCCCACTCGTCACCTGATCGGGATCTCCTCGGAGTTGGCGAAGACCAAACCGGGAGCGGATCGGGAGGGTGCACGAACGGTTCTCTGCAACGACGATCCTAGCTTTGTGCTGTATCGGGTTGCTGCCCGGTTCGGTTTGCCGGTGGCGCCGGAATGGGCTGCTTGGTTCATGAACGAACTCAGCACCCGAAAGGCGATTCGCCCACTGGTCGGCCTAGGATGTTCACCCGTGCTCGTAAATGGCAACAAGGCGACATTCCTCAAGTGGATCGGCCAGGGTCTAAGGGCTGGTTCTATTCGGATTCCAGAGGCGACGGGACCTATCGTCTGGAACTTACCACCAGACTTTTTGGCGAGAGGCTGGCCTGAAACGACGCAACCGCGACGCTTCACAGCCTAACGGGATACGGAGACGCGTATGCGGATTATTGTCAAAGTTTGGAGCAGCGATTCCGAACGGGGCTTGGGGTACGACTATGCAATCATAGAGTGCAGTGAAGCACTTTTGAAGCGGTCCCTGCGCCGAATCGGCATCCTGCGCAGCCAGAGGGCTCTTGATCCCTCGCTCGACGAGATGTGCTATTGGGATTCCTCTGCTGAGTATTTCAGCCTATGGGTCCACCCTCTGTCGCCTGAAGCAGAGAACCAATCTTGCGAGTTGGCGAAAACTATTGACGCTCTCGAAGTGGATAACCGGGAAGCCGTGATTGTCGCTGAACAACTCAATGTGCCCAGCGAATGCACGGGAACCGTGGAATGTGCAGAAATGATCGTACGCAACGAAGGAATCACGTTCAGCGCACTACTGAGACACGACGATGTACGTCTGACGACGGCTGAAATCTCCCAACAGTTGCTTGAGTCCGTCCTCACTGCCAACAAGTAGGCACTCGCCCACACTTCTCTCCGTTGCAATTCCCCCGAAAAGATCCGAAAGGACTTGAATATGCAACTTCCGAAAGACATCAGTGAATATTTACGCGCGAATGCATCTGAGCTCGCAGCGAGGATCCTACGCAGTTTTCCCCCTCTGCAGGGAGTCGATGATCCCGAATCACCGCTTGTCGAACAGCTCCGGCGCACGCCGTTCCCGGCGCAGGTCCTGGCAATTATGGGTGTCGTCAAGCGTTGGAGCCAAGCGCGTGGAGCAGCCGTCATCGCCGAGTGCGGTACTGGAAAGACGCTGATCTCTCTCGGAGCCGTGCACGTCCATAGCGAGCGCGAGCCATTTACGGCGCTGACCATGGTTCCACCACAGCTCGTCGAGAAGTGGGCGAGAGAGGCCCTATTGACCCTGCCGCGCGTGCGCGTGTTCTTCATCGATGGCGTGCGAAATCCCACCAGTTCGGCGGCTCACGCCGGCGTGAACGAGGTGCGTTTGCGAGGCGGCCGCATCGTTCGGGAAGGTCTGCGGACGACGCTGACGGAACTCCGCCTACGGAAAACTTACCGCACCGCGCGCGCCCGCTGGGAATCGATTTGCGGGCTTCCAGCTCTATTCGTCGTCGGTCGCGATCGGGGAAAACTCAGTTATTTCTGGCGTCACGCATATGCACTTGCGCGCTCCGGCCGCTATCAAGGCAGCGTGATCAACGCGGAAAGCGGCACACCGGTTTATGTCGGCGAGGATGGAGAACGGTTGCTGTGCGATGACTTCAAGAAGGCGAAATTAAGCGAGATGCTGGGCGGAACGAACGGAGAGCAGATCGGCAAGCCACGGCGTCCAGTCTACAGCCCGTTGTGGCAAGCGGACGGATCGAAGGTCCGCCGCTTTGCGCCGGTCGACTTTATCGGTCGTTACATGCCGGATTTCTTTGACTATGCCATCGCGGACGAGGTGCATGAACTGAAAGGCGATACCGCACAGGGGAATGCACTGGGCACGCTCGCTGCTTGTGCGAGACGAAGTGTAGTTCTCACAGGCACCTTGCTCGGCGGCTACGCCGACGAATTGTTCAACATTCTCTACCGATTGCAACCGGGGCGGATGTCGCAGGAAGGCTTCGAATATGGGGAGGCCGGTCTGCGTTCGTTTACTGAAACCTACGGCTTACTTGAGAAGGTAACGGTCATTGAACCCTCCGACAACGCCTGCTCGGAGGCGCGGGTAACCAAGAGGATTCGCCGCAGGCCTGGCGCTTCGCCGCTCTTATTCGGTCGTTTCCTGATGAGCCTTGGGGCGTTCATCTCGCTCGAGGATATTTCCGAGGCGTTGCCTCCCTATCGCGAAGAGGTCGTAGCGGTGGATATGGATCCGCCGCTGCGGAAAGCATACAAGAAGCTTGAGGAGGACGTGAAACAGGCGCTGCAGGCACACAGACGCAATCCGACAGTGATGAGCGTGGCACTCAACGCGCTATTGCTGTATCCGGATCGGCCGTTTGGGCTCGGCAGTCTATATGGATACGAATATGACCCTGAGACGAAAAGGCGCGAGCGTTTTCTGATTGCTGAAACGGCAGATCTGAACCAGCAATATGTTTATGCCAAGGAGCAACGCCTCGTCGATGAAGTGAAAGCCGAGCTTTCTCGCGGACGAAGATGCCAGATCTATGCGATCTACACTCAGAAACGCGATGTCACACGAAGACTCGAGCGGATTCTTATTGACGCAGGAATCCGAGTGGCCGTCCTTACGACCGACGTGCCCCCAGAAAACCGTGAGGCCTGGTACGAACGGCAACTCCGCGAGGGGGTGCAAGCAGTCATCTGTCACCCCAAGCTCGTCCAAACCGGTCTTGATCTGATCGAGTTTCCCACCATTCTGTTCTACGAAACGGGATATTCCATTTACGTTCTCCGGCAAGCCAGCCGGAGAAGCTGGAGAATCGGCCAAACGCTCCCTGTGAAGGTAAAGTTTCTGCATTACCGCGATTCGATGCAGGAAACCTGCCTCCGCTTGATGGGCAAGAAATTACTGGTGTCCTTGGCGATGGAAGGCAAGTTCTCATCGGAGGGCCTCCAGTCCATTAACGACGAAGACGACATCCTGATGGCCATGGCACGAGAGCTGGTCACCGAGAAAGGCATCGGCGAGAAGGCCGATGAGGTCTGGAGCGCGATCCAGAAACGGCAAGCAGCGACTCTCGCCACACTGGTCGCGCCGGGCTCGGAACAAGAAGCTGGGCTCAAAGACGTCGCGCCGACCGTTCCACCAATCGAGCCCGTCGAAACCCAACTCGATCCGTGGGCGGCGATTCGCTCTGGGCTCAACGGATCCCACGCCAAAACATCCCGTAGATCCAACGCAACCCAGCAGAGCGACCAACTCGCGCTGTTCTGACTCCCTAGTCTTCAGCATCTCCGCACGGAATAACGAATTCCAGAAAAGGAGCACGACGATGGGTATTCTCGGCTTGACTCATAACGAAAGCGGTGTTGCATTTGAAAAACTGCCGGTGACGATCAAGGTCGCCATTGGAGAAGGCCCGGACCCGAGCAACGAAAAAGGCCACCCTCGCAGGCTCGATCACTTTGTGTTCAAGCGGAGGACACTGCGCGGGCAAGAGGCTGTCTGGGCGCCTGCCGTGGACATCGCTCAGGTGTACGGAGACAAACCAACGGAAATCGGAATTGTCTTTCTCAACGACGATCCACGAGAAGTCCTTCGAACCGAGTATGCGTTCTGGACCACCGGGACGTGTAAGTGCCATGGCGAGCTTGTCCAAATTGCGAACGGCCACGGCGTGCGATTTGAGATGCAGGCGATCCGAAGAACCAAGGATCATCCAGAAGGGGCACCATGGCCCGGCAATTACAAATATCCCGACGGTCCCAGGAAGGACCAGCCGGTTGAACCCTGCGGTGATGGCTGTCCTGATCTGGAACGCGGGGACTGCAAGCCCTCCGGGGACTTGTATTTTCTTTTGGAAAAGTATCCCGTGCTCGGCTCGATCTGCCGACTCCACACGAGCAGCTATCGCTCGATCCGCAACCTGTCGAACGGCCTGATGCAAATTCGTCGGCTCAACGGAGGCCATTTGACGGGCGTCAAAGCGATCTTAAAGGCGACGCCTGAGAGGGTGTCCTATGCGGGTGCCGATGGGACTCGTCATACATCGATAGCCCATATCCTGAGTCTTGAAATCGGGGCACGGGATCTGCGTACTCTCGTTGCCACGATGACGGAACCTGTACGGTTGCTAGAGGAGGGCCGAGCAGCATTCGATGTGCCTCGAGGAGCCCAATACATCGCCCGAGAGACAGAAGCCGAGCGCGCCGGGGAGATCGCCGGCGAGTTTTATCCTTCAGTAGAAGAGCGAAATGCTTCGGACGAGACTGCTGATCAGGGCGGCGAGCTATCTGAGCAGCTGGCACGGATCAGCGAACTCGCGCAGCGCCTTGGCTATAACGATGGAAAGACCAAAATGCTCATCGGGCAGTGGAAGCACGATCTCGCAGGACTGGAGCGGAAACTCAGAAACCAGATTGACGAGATCTCGCAGGACACTGCAAAGCCAAACGGAAAGCGTCAATCAAATGGACGTGACAATTCACCTCGCAAGCCCGCCGCCCCAAGCGTTGCGGATGAAGCAAATCGTGCTGAGCCCCAGCCGGGCGTTAGCGGCTTCCTCTACTAGGAGGCTATTCGGCGGATTCGTGAATACCTCGCAAGCCGTGCCGCCTAGCATAGACAACACCTGTGACTGGAGTAGTACGATGAAGCAATCGGTAGTCAGAGGGAGGCCAGGTTGTCAGGGCAATCAGGAAGCTTCGGCGGCGATCCATTCCATGGCTGGCGCCCGACCAGTCACGAACGCATGTCGGGAGTTCCCTGGGATGCCTCGTACCACAACAGCTCACCGCCTTGGGATATCGGCCGACCGCAGCCAGCAATTGCGTGTTTAGCCAACCAAGGCGGATTCACAGGAGCTGTGCTTGACGCAGGCTGCGGGACCGGGGAGCACGCTCTTCTGATCGCCTCACTGGGATTACCTGTCCTGGGCATTGACGTGGCTGAGACTGCGCTGGCCTCCGCTCGAAAGAAAGCTCAGGACCGCGGGGTCGAGGCTGAGTTCGCTACGGCCGACGCCCTCCGGTTGGAGCGTTTGGAACGGAGTTTTGATACAGTCCTCGACTGCGGACTATTCCATAGCTTCGACGCTGAAGAGCAGGCAAGGTACGCGGCGAGTCTAGCGTCGGTGACCATACACGACGGAACCCTATACGTGTTGTGCTTCAGCGACGAAGGTTCCGATATCGGGCCGCATCCCATCAGTCAGAAAGAACTGCGAACGGCGTTTAACCCCAGCAGTGAATGGAATGTCGTTGCCATCGAACCAGAACGGGTTCACACGAGATCCCACGGTGACGACGGTGCGCCGGCCTGGTTCGCGACAATCAAACGGATCTAGATCGCGAATGACTTCGAGGGCCCTAGTATTCGCTCGATTAGCCAGCCTTTGCATGGAGCACCACTTCTTCCCGGGTGGCTTTAACCTCGTGTAGTTGTGGTCTTCACTCGGTTCAATCTTTGAGGTCATCAGAACATGCACCGAGCTCAAGTGCGCGACATCCTTGCAAAAGCTTTAGGGAAAAACGAATGCGAGGGACCAATGGCGCCGAAACTAAACTGCGGACAAAGGAAGGCCTGTTCGGTTCCGCCGCTCAGTCAATCGCGCCGCGGCGACATGGCCTGCGAAATCCTCTACGTCCACAAACATGTTCGTCGCGCGGCGTCAGGCGAATCGGGACCGGCGGCCCGTGGAATCGCGATTCACGACCTACTGTCGACCTACATCGATCACCTAGTTGCAACTAAGCGCACCACCGACCTGGAGCTGTTTGACAAACTCACCCAAAACGTCCGCGAGGACGCTCGCGAGGTGCTGGATAAATTTCGGAACAACCATGCTTTTGATCCGGAGAAGATCGTAGCCACAGAACTTTACATCGCACTGGATGAGGAGTTTCGCCCTATCGAGGACACCACCGATGATCGAGTCGCCGCGTACGAAGGAACACTTGACCTTGTGATGTTGAATTCGCTTACGGAAGCGGACATTGGCGATTGGAAAAGCTACTTCCAGATCATTGAGGCGGATACGTTTCAATCGAAGCTCTATCCTCTGCTTTTAATGTGTCTTAACCCGGCATTGGAATCGGTCAAATTCACCCTCGAGTTCATACGCTACGGCGCTTCCCGCTGTGTGGAGTACACGCGGGACGATGTCCCATGGCTAATGGAGCTCGCCAGGAACGAGCGCACACGCCAGAAGGCTCTTCATCAGCTTGCCTTGACGAACGAAGAGGCAAATCTCAAGGCGTCTCCCGGAAGGCACTGCTGTTGGTGCCCTCTTCTTCTGCAAGGTTGTCCGATCGCCCGAACGAATCCCTATGCGCAAATGACGGGTGAAGAGCGGCTGCGCTTCGCACTGTGGCTGCAGGAGGCAGAGAAAGAAAACACCAGAGTGCTCAAGGAACTCTTGGTGGAGGCGGGGCCAGCCCGGTATGCGGATGACAATCAGAAGGAGTACGCCGCCCGGTTTGTACCGGTCGAGAAAAGGTTCTATCCATATCGGGATGCTGCCCCGATTCTGGAGCGGTGGCGAGAAACGCACTCCGACGATCAGACTCTCCTGTCCAATCTCTCGATCTCGGGACTCTCATCGCTTCTGAAAGCCGACAAACGTCAGGCGCTCGCCACTGAGTTGGCAGGCGTCGTCGAGGTCCGCGTCGACACCGAATTAAAAGTTGGGCCAGCCTCTCAGGACGACCTTGCAAGAAAGGAACACAACCATGAGCGAGGTCGATCAAGCGGACCGAAGCAAACGTCACTGGGTATTGGTTGAGAAGGTCAGCATCGACAAGGGTAAGGAAGGTCTGCGTTTCATCGAGATTCCCCCGGAATCTCAAACACTCGAGAATGGCAAGGAACGGATCTTCTCGGCGAAAGCATTCAAACTGGCCTACCTGGGAAACAGTTCTATGCTCGAAGTACCGGAATTCCGATTGGCCGGGTACACACAAATATGTTATTCTTACACATCGGGAGGCACTCCCAAATGCGGACCAATATCGACATTGATGATCGATTGATGCGCCAAGCAATGCGCAGCGCCAAATCAAGAACGAAACGGGCTGCTGTCGAAGCGGGCTTGCGGCTATTGATTCAAACTCGAGCCCAGGTGGGCATTCGGCGGCTCCGAGGGAAGATTCGCTGGGAGGGAGACCTGTCACAATCGCGCTTGAGAAGCACCTCCGAATAAGGTTCCAATGACCATCGTCGATACCACCGTTTGGATTGACTACCTGCGCGGTGTACAGAATAAAGAGACCGATTACCTGGACCAGAACCTCGGGCATGAACGGTTTGGGCTGACGGATCTAATCCTGTGTGAGATTCTCCAGGGAATCGACGATGAGAAGTCATTTACTTCGGTATTGCAGGAGCTGCGCAAGTTCGAGATGTTCGAAACCGGTGGCGAGGGGCTCGCAATCGAATCCGCCAGAAACTTTCGCGTCCTTCGGCGACAGGGTCGCACGGTTCGGAAAACGATTGACTGTCTAATTGCCACATTTTGCCTCTCGCAAAGGCACTCGCTATTACACCGGGATCGGGATTTCGATCATTTTGAACAGGCTCTTGGCCTGACTGTAATTCATCCCTGATTCTGCGCTCGTCTTTCGAAGGTCTAATGTGCTCATCGGTCGGTGAGCAGAAAGGCAATTTGTGTCGCTACGCGACGCGGACAATAGCTCGAGGCCTACCGACAAAGCTGCCTCTGTTGCCCTCATCTCTACCCCAGCCTACTTGGCCTTCGCGCCCGCCTTCTTCCTGCGTTCCGCCCATCGTTTCTTCATAAGCTCAGACAGTTTCTTTCTCCCGGCGGGGCTCAATCGGTGAGCCGATTTAGTCTTGACGGTCGCCTTGCCAAGGGAACTCTTGGGTGTTTTTTCGCGCTGATTTGCCTTATTCGAATTTGACCCGATAAGGATGTTGCGGGCAGAAGTCAATCTCGCAATTTCGGCATCCAGCTCATGAACGATTTTCGTTGTATCCATTCAGATCTTCTCCCCGTCGCAGAATAAACGCGGCTTGAATACTAGCACAGAGCTTTCGCTGCGATACCAAGCCCAAGTCGCTCTAAAAACTACATAGCATTTTCCATCCGTCATCGTCCTGGACTACGTGTGGAAAAATGAGGTATCTCATGAGAATTAGCACGCTGACTCTAAAGAATTTCCGCTCCCATGCCGAAACGGTGTTGGAGTTGGATCGCTATAACTTCATTCGTGGTCCCAACGGATGTGGAAAGACCTCCATTCAAATGGCCTTGGAGTTTCTATTCACGGGGCGATGCGCATTGACCGATTCGGCCGGCAGATGGGCGGAAGCATTGATCCGTTCAGGTGAAAAAGAACTTGAGGTTTCGGCGACATTAGCGAATGGGGAGACGGTTTGTCGACGGCGAACCGCCAAATCTCAAATCGTGGAGATCGACGGAAGGAAAGTGCCGGTTGATCTCGCCGAGGCATTCCTCACCAGACATCTCGGTAGGGTCGAGTCGCTTTCCGCTGTCATGAATGTGGATCGCTTCGTCGAGACGTCCGGAGCCGAGCAACAGAAGCTCTTGGCACGGTTGATCCCGGATGGCCGAATCGACCTGCCCACAGCAATTTCTGATGCTCTCCAAGCTCTCAATGAGGAGGTGCCGAAGCTAGCTAGTGTTGGTGACGTTGAAGTTGCTTATAAGCACTATCGCGAATTGACCGCGGAAGCCAATCGGATTTTGAACGCTCTCGAACAGGTCGAGAAACCCGAAATGCCAGTGGATTTTCCGGTCGCCCAAGAGGTTGAGCGGAAAATTCACGAGTTTCGGCAAGAGAAGGAGCGTTTGATTACACGGAGGATGGAAGCAGACCGCTGCCTGCAAAATGCCCAGTCCCGACCTACGGCTAGCCGGACCCATCAGGAAATATTTCAGCACGATCCATGTCCCTTGGCGGATCTCGCTCGGGAATTGGCGGACTTAAATGGTGAACAGAAGACCATCGAAGCGTCACTGGCGGCTTTAGAGGAAGCGAAACATTGTTGTCCGACGTGCGGACAGGCGATCGTCCAGGAGGAAAAGGCTCAAAGATTGCAATCCTTGGGAGAACGGCGAGACGAACTCGAAGGACTGATTCAGGGGGCGAGAGAAGAGTTGATCGACCGCGGAGCGCCGGCGCAGCTTGAGGGAAGCGAAAGCCCCTCTCTGCCAACCGAAACCGTCACGGAGGAAAGAGGACAGTTCCCCACGACACATGGGTTGGGCCCGGGTGATTTGGAATGCCAGCTCACGATCCTAACAGAGCGGATCAACAAGGCAGAGCGGGTACTCGGCAAGATTCGGCAGGTTGAAAGTGCCAAGGAAAAATGGGAATCGAACGTTAGAGAGAAGACGAGCCTGGAATCTAGGCTCCGTTTTCTCAGCAAACTTACGGACTTCTTTGGACCACAGGGCGCGGCGACGGAGGAATTCTGCGATGCCATTCGCTCTCTGATGGGGCGCGTAAATCATTACCTCGCAGTTTTTGGCTACGAGTGCCGTGTCTCGTTCGATCCTTACGAGATTCGGGTCAGTTCCGTGAACACCGCGCCGTTCGAATTGTCCCTCAAGCAGCTCTCGGAGTCGGAACAATTCCGTTTTGGAACTGCATTCCAAGTAGCAATGGCGATGGCGACGGGGGTACGGTTTGTCGTCATTGATCGAGCGGACGCACTGGACACGGAAAAGCGGAAGATGCTAACCAGCATGTTAATGAACAGCGGGTTAGATCAGGCGATCATCCTCGCAACGGGCGAAGACGCTCCGCCTTCACTTCTCCCGCGAGATGTAAAGTTCATAGACCTGACCAGGTCGGCGAACCTCTCAGAATGTGGATACGCTGAAGTGACAGAGCCACTACAGTCGCAACATCACGGCAGTCTGTGCACCGATGACACGATCAGTACACCATGAGAACGTGAACCAGTGCGGGTTTGCTCCGTCGTTCTGGCTGGTGCGCCTGTGTCGAGGCCCCGGTGACGCCATGAAGTCCATCGCCTGGTATTTGGGTTAGCGCTTTAGGCGGGTTTCTTTCTAAGATGCTCGAATTATCTTCCAGTCGATAGCGCCAAGGCGGGCTTTGACGCAATTGATATAGTCGCCGCGTTCTATGAAGGTGGAAGACTATTTCGTCCAAGGACGCCGCAGTTGGGTACGGCTCTACGAAAAAGGGGGCGCGCCATGAAGTCCCGGCCCATCACAACCTCGATGCCTATACGGAGGCTTGTATAAGGTGGCGGGTCTGCAGGACGATCCGAAAGGGGAAAACCGGCCGGCTGACTCCCCTCCCCTTGAGTCAGGCTGGCGCCTACCGGATGATCTGGCGACGTGCGAAAGCAGCGTGTATTCAGCCGAAGATTGGGAATCATACATTTTCGAGCCACTGGAATCACCGCGTATCTCAAGAACGGCGTCAAACTGGAGATCACGCAGCAGATTGCGGCGCACGAGTCTTCGCGCACCACGGGGCTCTATGACCGACGCGATAACGACGTCAATCTCGATGAGGTGGAGAGCATCGGGATTTAGGAAGTACAATCAGACGAGGATATGGCCATAGCACTGATAAATTGGCGTTTATAGATTCGTGCAATATTGTAGCAATGTTTCTTGCAGTGTTAGCAATGTTGTGGCATGATTGCCTGTAGAAAGGGGCTCCAATGCAGAAAGAAGAGCTCGGCAGGCACATTGTTACGTTACGGGAACAGGCAGGACTTAAGCAGAACGAATTGGCACGGAAACTAGAATGGAGCGCCGCAGTGCTCTCCAGGATCGAAAGTGGCGAGCGACCCATCTCCAACGATGAACTCGACATCATCTTAAAGGGTATCGATACGGTGGAATCGGCGAGGGTCACAACGCTTCTTGCCCGTAAGTGGCAAGTGTTGCCCGAACCGCTGATAGCGGACCCGGACGGCGACCTCTTGTGGGAGGCCGAGATGACCGCGCAAAAGGTTCATGAGCTTTCTGAGCGCCGGGACGTAAAGCAACTATTCGAGCGGAGGCTCGCCAAGTACACGGACGAAATTACCGTGGCAGCGCAGCACGTCATGGAGAAGCGCTACCGCGCAGCATTCATCGGGACGATTGCCGTTGGGAAATCGACCGCGATCTGCCGCCTGGGAGGCATGGAGTTACCAACCAGCAAGGGCATGCCCAAGCCGGTTCTGGAAACCGGAGCGGGCGGGATCACGATCTGCGAAGTGCACATTCGACGCGGTCCAGGGTATGGTCTGATTGTTGAGCCTTGCAAGGAGGATGAAATCCGTCGCCATGTCGCGGATTTCTCGAACTTCCTGATGAATCCGCCGCAGGCGGCTGATGTGAGTGAGGATTCAGAGAGCGACGCGGGCTCACCAGGCATCTCCCGTGAAGTCGAACGCGCATTGCGCAACATGACGGGTTTACGTCGCAAAAGGGCTGAGAGGAAAACGGACGGCACCGTGACCGCGGCGAGCGACGACGCGCGCAGCTTGGCCGGTTCGGTAGCAGATGCCAAGGCGTTGTCCGTGGAGATTCTCGCACGTATGGAGATGCACAAGCGTGATCGACGGGACATCTGGTATGCGGACTCCTCGGGCAAAGCGCCGTTTGAGTGGCTTCAGGAGACGTACGAGCGAGTCAACAATGGCCGCCACCCCGAATTCACGATGCCCCGCAGGATTGAATTGGTCGTGCCTGACGCAGTGCTCAAAGACGAGTCTTTGTCTGTGACGCTGATCGACACTCAGGGGATCGACGATATTGTTTCGCGCGCCGACCTGGAACAGCATTTCGATGATGCGCACACCCTCGTGGTGCTTTGTACCGTGTTTAACGAGGCTCCTTCCACATCGGTACGCCAGTTGCTGGACCGTGCAAAACAGGGCGGCGTACGCACTCTCCAGACCAATGCCGCAATCCTCGCACTTCCACGACCTCTTGAAGCGCTGGCGGTGAAGGACAACGGCTACCCCGTCCAAAACGCTCAGGAAGGTTATGAGATCAAGGGCGAGGAAGTGCAACTGCGGTTGCACCCGTTGGGGCTCAGCAATCTTCCTGTTGTTTTTTTTAATGCAGCGGAGGATTCGCCAGACGTTTTGCGTGATTTTGTGCGAGGCCGAATCGAGGCGATCCGCGAATCTCACCGCGCGAGATTGCGGGAAATCATATCTGGGGCAAACGCACTTCTTATCAATTATGAGAAGGAGCAGGCGCGGGAAGTCACGGCGCAAGCGTCGCGTCGTTTCACCGTATGGCTCGATAATCACTCCGACATCGCCGTGGTGCCGTCGCTCCACGTGCAGGACAGCTTGCTGTCGGCGGTCGGCACCGCTCATCCACGCACGATTCATGCCTCGGTAGTGCGCGACGGGGAATGGCAGAACCTCAACTACGCTCACCAGCTTAGCCACGGGGCGAGGCGGATTGCGACCCAGGTTGCCGAACCGAAATTAATCGGATTCCGGGAGATTGCGACCAATCTGCTTGACGATGAGCAGTATGCAAGCGCACACGACCTAATCAGGCAAGCGGTGAGAGTGATGGAATCGGGCTTTGATGGAATGGTACGCAAAGCCCAACTCGTAGGTCAGAGCATACATGCTGATGAAATGCGTGCGGACGCACAGTTCTGGCAGGAACTCGCGCAGGAATGGGGACGGGGCTCGGGCTACCGGGATCGCATCAATGGGCACAATCGGGAATGGTTCCAAGAAGGACGTCACGGCGAGGCGGACGCGCGCGTCGCGGACCTTGTGCGCGAAGAATGGGGCCAAACGGTGGGCTCGATACGCGAATTATTGCCCCAGGAGTGATTACCGCCTTGTGAGCGAGTGGACAAAATATAGGATCGGAATTCCGAAGCGAGGCACGTCGTCGTCGGATGACGGCCACCTATTGGAAACT
>Ga0302326_10014401_pt1 | contig 16708 bp, 17 predicted proteins | sample Palsa_T0_3_FD_202264 | JGI IMG/M metagenome (GOLD analysis project Ga0302326, IMG submission 202264) | Peat permafrost microbial communities from Stordalen Mire near Abisko, Sweden - Palsa_T0_3 | ecosystem: Environmental > Terrestrial > Soil > Palsa > Peat permafrost | place: Sweden: Abisko...
CGTGAACGCCATCGTGGAGTCGTAGCGGAGCACGAGACCCGACGCGGTCGTTCCCGCGAACGGCGCGAAGTAGACGTACCGCCCATCCCACGCGCCGCCGCACGACTCGAACGACGCGCCGATGAGAGCGCTCGCGTCGAACGACGACCACGATCCGCCAATCGCGAAGGGGCCCGTCGTGTCGTACGAGAGGACGACGCTGTTGTTGTACGGCGGAAGGTAGACGTGACCGCCGGCGAATACCGCGCCGACCATCGACGCTCCCGCGGACGTGACGACGTTCGAGATGTCGAGCATCGTCCACGACGACGCGCTCGTGTAGGTGCCCTGCGTGTCGTACCGCGCCATCGTCGGGCTGCTCTGGTTGAAGGGCGGGTAATAGAGGTAGCGACTGTCATACGCCGCGCCGACGAACCTACCGCCACCCGCGTCGTTGCCGAGCACGAACGTGGACCACGACTTGGCGGCGCCGAACGACGCCTGCGTGTCGTACTCGAGCGCGATGCCGTTGGTCTCTTGCACGGGGCTGAAGTAGACGTAGCGACCATCGAACGCGGAGCCGAAGTAACCCGTCGCGTTCGGATCGACCGTCGTGGTGTCGAAGAACGTCCAGTTCGCGGCGTTCGTCATGTCGTTGTAGGTGACGACGCCCGCGTCGCTGACGGGTGCATCCGTACCCGCGTCAGTGGTGCTGACGACTTTCGCTCCGAACGCGCAGGACGCGACGACACCGAGAGCTGCACAAGATGCGGTGAAGCGGGTCATCGGCCTCGGCATTGTACGCTCGGCTGCGTTGCCGGGCGAACGCGCGAGTGATAGCCCATGCCCATGAAAGAGACACCCAAAGGCTGGCCGCGCATCTCCGCCTCGGTCTTCTACGAGGACCCGAAGAGCGCCATCGATTTTCTCGCGAAGGCCTTCGGTTTCGAGGTGCAGGTGAAGCACGAGGAGAATGGCGTGGTCGTCCATAGCCAGCTCGTTCTTCCCGGTGGTCTCATCATGGTCGGTGGCCTCACGTCGCGCGGGGCTCCGGGCGACAAATGGCGTAGGAGCCCCAAGCAGCTCGACGGCGGGAACACGCAAGCGCTCTTCATCTATGTCGACGACGCTGACGCTCACTGCACGCGCGCTCGCTCCGCCGGAGCGACGATCACCAAGGAGCCGACGACCGTCGACTACGGCGCCGACTGGTGGTCGGATCGAGGCTACGAAGCCGTCGACCTCGAGGGCCACCACTGGTACTTCGCGCACCGCATTCGGTAAGCGGCTATCCTGCCGCGCATGCAATACACCCGACTCGGGCGCACCGCGCTCAAGGTGAGCCGACTCTGCCTCGGCACGATGAACTTTGGTCCCCACACGACCGAGCCCGACTCGTTCGCGATCATGGATCGCGCGCTCGCGCTCGGGATCAACTTCTTCGATACCGCCAACGTCTACGGGTGGAAGACGGGCGAAGGCATCACCGAGCAGATCGTCGGTCGCTGGTTCGCTCAAGGAGGCGGGCGCCGTGACAAGGTCGTCCTCGCGACGAAGCTCTACGGCACGATGGGCGACTGGCCGAACCAATCGCGCCTCTCCGCGCTTCACATTCGCCGCGCGTGCGAACACTCGCTCCGCCGCATGCAGACCGATCACATCGACCTCTACCAGATGCACCACATCGACCGCGACGCGCCATGGGACGAGATCTGGCAGGCGATGGAGCTCCTCGTGCAACAAGGCAAGGTGCTCTACATCGGGTCGTCGAACTTCGCGGGCTGGCACATCGCGCGCGCGTGCGAAGCGGCGAAGGCACGGCACTTCCTCGGGCTCGTGTCCGAGCAATCGATCTACAACCTCATCGATCGCACGATCGAGCTCGAGGTGATCCCGGCGTGCGCCGCGTACGGTCTCGGCGTCATCCCGTGGAGCCCCCTCAAGGGCGGCGCGCTCGGTGGGCATCACCGCGAGACGGCGGGGCGGCGCGCAGGCGAAGTGCAACAGCGCAACATCCAGAAGCACGGTGAGAAGCTCGATCGATTCGTCGGCTTCTGCAAAGAGCTCGGTCACGCGCCCGCGGACGTCGCGCTCGCGTGGGTGCTGTCGAACCCCGTCGTCACCTGCCCCATCGTCGGCCCGCGCACGATGGCTCACCTCGAAGGCGCGCTCGCGGGGCTCGAGCTTGTGCTCGACAAGCCCACGCTCGCCAAGCTCGACGAGATCTTTCCCGGGCCTGGTGGCCCGGCTCCCGAAGCGTACGCGTGGTGACCGTCACGGCGATGCCAACGACTCGAGCAGCTCCCAGCGCGCGGTGAGCTTGGCCACTTCGGCACGCGCAACATCGAGATCTCTTACGAGCCCTTTGGCGTCGCCTCCGCTCGTCACGTAGAGCGTCGGATTCGACAGGGCCTTTTCGAGCGCGGTCACACGTGCTTCGGCAACGGCGATCGCATCGAGAAGGCCGGCGAGCTCGATACGCTCCGCACGCGTGAGTGCCTTCTTGGGCGCGACCTCACGCTGGGCGGTCTTCGTCGTCGGCCTCGCAAGGGCCTTCGGAACCGCACGCGGCTCGGGCGGGCGCAGCGACAGGTACGTCGAGTAGTTGCCCGGGTAGCGGACGACGCGACCGTCGCCTTCGAAGACGAGCAGCGACGTCGCCACGCGATCGAGGAAGTATCGATCGTGCGACACCGCGAGCACACAGCCAGGCCACGACTCGAGGAGCTCTTCGAGCGCCGAGAGCGTCGCCACGTCGAGATCGTTGGTCGGCTCGTCGAGCAGCAGCAGGTTGGCCCCGCTCTTCAGGATCTTGGCGAGCGCCACGCGGGCGCGTTCGCCGCCCGACAACGAGCCGACCTTCTGGCGCTGCTTCGACCCGTCGAACAAGAAGCGTTCGAGGTAGGTGCGGAGCTCCATCGTCTCTGCGCCGAACGTCACGACGCCCGCGCCGGAGCGATCCGCACCTTCGCGCTCGGCCACGTTGTCGAGCACCGACCACGTATCGCGAAGCTGGGCCCGCGCCTGGTCGAAGAAAGCGACCCGCGTCCGTGCGCCGCGCGTGATCATGCCGCGCGACGGTGCAACCTCGCCGAGGACTGCGAGCAAGAGCGAGGTCTTCCCCGCACCATTCGGCCCGATGATCCCGACGCGATCACGACCGACGAGGTGGAGCGTGAGATCGCGCACGAGCACCTTGCCACCAATCGTGATCTCGGCGCCCTCGAGGTCGAGCACGCTGCGACCGAGCTCGGCCGCTCCGCCCTCGAGACCCTCGAGCTCGACCCGGGCAGCGGCCATGAGCGGATCCACGTCGAGGAGCGCCTCGGCGCGCTGGATGCGGGCCTTCTGCTTCGTGGACCGCGCGCGCGCACCCCGCATCAGCCACGCCTTCTCGCGACGGAGCAGGTTCAAGCGGTTGGCTTCCGTGCGCTCTTCGTGGGCGAGGCGCTCGGCTTTTTGCTCGAGGTAGTCGCCGTAACCCCCGCGATACTCGACGAGCGTGCCGCGATCGAGCTCGAGGATGCGGTCGCAGATGGCGTCGAGCACGTACCTGTCGTGCGTGACCATGAGGACCGCGCCGTCGAACTCGGTTCGGAGGTGCTCCTCCAGCCAATCGATGGTGGCGGTGTCGAGGTGGTTGGTCGGCTCGTCGAGGATCGCGAGCGTCGGCCGAGCGACGAGCACACGCGCGAGGGCCACGCGTCGTCTCTCGCCACCGCTCATCGTCCCCACCGCGCGATCGATCTCCCGCACGCCGAGCTTCGAAAGCAGGTCTTCGGCGACGTGCGCGCGAGACCAACCGCCGAGCTGCTCGATGCGCTCTCCGATCGCAGCCTGCTCCACCACCAGCGCGTCCGTCGTGTCCGTCGGGGATCCGTCGAGGAGGCGCGAGATCTCTTCGTAACGCAGCGTGGCCGCCTTCCAATCCGTCAGGCCTTCTTCGACGATCTCCCGCGGCGTCTTCGCCGGATCGAGCACCGGCTCCTGAGCGAGATAGAGAATCGTCGCGTCACGTCGCCGATCGATCGTCCCCTCATCGGCGGGCTCCACACCCGCGAGCACCTGCAGGAGCGTCGACTTGCCCGTGCCGTTGACGCCCAGCAGGCCGACGCGCTCGCCGCGCGTGATCGTCAGCGCGACGTTGGCCAAGAGCGTTTGAGGCCCATACGCCTTGGAGACGCCCCGGGCGCTCAGAACGGGCATGTGATTGCCGCTTCTATACCAGCTCGCCGCGACGCATCCACTCGCCGAAGCGCTCGCCGATCATGAGGCACGTGAGGTTGGTGTTCGCGCTCGGTATCGTCGGCATGATGCTCGCGTCGGCCACGTAGAGGCCCTCCACGCCGAAGACGCGCCCACGCGCGTCCACCGCGCTCTTCATCGGCACGGTTCCCGAGGGGTGATAGCCGGAGTCGCACGCGCTGCGAATCGCGTCGTGCATGGCTTCCGAGAAGAGCGTCTTCTTCCGCGGCCACACCATCCTCGACATGGACCGCAGCGTCGTGGTCTGCGAGATCTCGTACGCACGCCTCAGCGCGGCGACGGCCTTGTCACGGTCCTCTCGCTCCTCGAGCACGTGCGATGCGATGCGCGGCTTCTCGTGGGGGTCGGCCGTGTCCCAGTGAATCTCGCCGTGGCCCTTGGGCTTGCCGATCTGGCACATGAGCGACGCGAGGGGCACCGTGAAGTGCGGGAAATACAGCACCGAGCCTGCCTGGATCTGCATGTCGTTCGCGTAGTCGCTGTCGTCGCTCGTGAATCGGTAGAGCGTCTGGATGAGCGGGTCATCGAGGCCCACGGTGCCCGGCGTCGTCAAGAAGAAGATCGCCGCGCCGTGGTGATCGAGGACCTTCGCCGCGACCGCCGGAATGTCGCTCACGAGCGCGACGCCCATCTTCTCCACGCGCGCCCGTGGACCGACCCCCGAGCGAAGAAGGATGCCCGGCGTGTTGATGGCGCCGCCGCAGAGCATCACGCGCTTGGTGTTGAGGGTCTCGATGCGGTCGTCGCGCTCGATCTCGAGCCCACGGACGCGGACGCCATCGAAGAGGATACGTCGCACGAGCACGCGGGACTCGATGCGGAGGTTCTCGCGGCGACGGACCTCGCGCGTGAGGTAACAGCGCAGCACGCTCATCCGCTCGCCGCCCACCTTGTTCATCGCGTGGGGGCCTGTGCCCGCCTCGGTTGGGTGGTTGTGGTCCGGACAGTCCGGGATGCCGAGATCCTTGCAACCATCGAGGAAGCCCGCCTGCCATGGGACGAGCTCGCTTCGTGGGTGGCGGCGAATCGGAATCGGGCCGGCCTGCCCGTGCCATTCGTTGTCGAAGTCGAGATCGGTCTCGAGCCTCTTGAAAGCCGGGAGACACTTCTCCCACGTCCAGTCGGGCAAACCCCACTCGTCGTAGTCGTACGGACGGCCGCGAAGCGCGATGCAGGTGTTGACCGCTGACGAGCCGCCGACGACGCGACCGCGCGGGAAGATGAACGGGATGCGCTGCCCGGTGGTGGGCACGTGACCGTAGTGCCAGTCGTGCCGAAGGACGGAGTTCTTACCCCCGCGTTTCAGATCGCTCGGCAGCTCGGCCACGTAATCGGGGCCCGCTTCGAGCAGGAGCACGCGCACGTGCGGGTCTTCCGTCGCTCGCGTTGCGATGACACCGCCGCTCGAGCCTGCGCCGACGACGACGTAATCGTAATCCTCGCCGCGCAGCACGCCTCACCCTATAACGGCTTCACCGAGGTGGTGATGGCAAACCTGACCGTCGACGATCCCTACACGCTCGAGACCGCTGTGACGCTCGACCTCGCTGACCGCACACGCGTCGACTCCGTCCTCGACCGCGCCCGCTCGGCCTTCGCCAAGTTTCGCGGCACGAGCGTGAAAGAGCGCATCGCGCTCGTCGAGCGGGCGACCGCCGCGATGGAGAAACGCCAGGACGAGATCGCGCTCGACATCGCACGCATGATGGGCAAGCCCATCGCGCAGGGTCGCAACGAAGTGGCGGGCATGGCCGGGCGAGCGCGCTACATGGCGAGCATCGCCGAAGCCTCGCTCGCCGACGTCGTGCTGCCGAAGGACGGGTTCGACCGTCGCATCGTCAAAGAGTCGCTCGGGGTCGTGCTCGATCTCCCGGCGTGGAACTACCCGCTGCTCACGGCCGTGAACGTGGTCGCGCCAGCGGTGCTCGCGGGCAACGCGGTCATCGTGAAGCACTCGCCGCGAAGCCCTCTTTGCGGGATGCACTTCGCCCGCGCGTTCGAGGAAGCGGGCGCGCCGCGCGATCTCGTGCAATCGCTCGACTGCGATCACGAGACGAGCGAGCGCATCGTGGGTGATCCGAGGGTCGACCACGTCGTCTTCACGGGCTCGGTCTACGGAGGGCATCGCATCCAGGCGGCGGCGCTCAAACGCTTCGTCGACGTGGGCCTCGAGCTCGGCGGCAACGACGCGGCGTATGTCGCCCCGGACTGCGACTTCGACAAGACCGCCTTAGGCGTTGTCGATGGCTCCATCTACAACTGCGGAGAGAGCTGCTGCGCGGTGGAGCGCATCTACGTCCATCGCTCGCTCTATGCGCGCTTCGTGGAAGCGTGCGAGCCCCTCGTGCGGGCCTACGTGATGGGCGATCCGAAGGACGAAAAGACCACCCTCGGGCCCGTCGCCCAGCCCCATCACATCCCCGAGCTCGAGGCGCTCGTGGCGAACGCCACGCAGAGCGGCGCACGGGTGATCGCGGGAGGCCACGCGACGAAGGTGGGCGGACGCGGCCGCTTCTTCGAGCCGACGCTGGTCGTCGACGTGCCTCAGAGCGCGGACTTGATGCAGCGCGAGTCCTTTGGCCCACTCGTCGTCGTCTCTCCCGTCGACTCGGACGAAGAGGCGCTCGCGAAGATGAACGACTCGCGGCTCGGCCTCACGGCGAGCGTCTGGACGAGCGACGAAGGGCGAGCCCGGCGGATGGCGTCGGCCCTCGAGGTCGGCACCGTCTACATGAACCGCTGCGACGCCGTGGATCCGGCGCTACCGTGGACGGGCATCAAAGACTCCGGCCGCGGCTCGAGTCTGAGTGCTGTTGGCTTCGACCACCTCACACGCCCCAAATCCATACACTTTCGCCTCCGATTTTGAGTGATGGTTCCCATCTTGCTCGTCGCGACGATCGTCCACGACGGTACCGTGCGCGACGTCATCGTCGATCGCGAGATCGAGGTGTCGGTCGGCGATCAGGTCGAGATCCGCGTGCCGCGGCAAGACGCTGACTCGACGTACAACCTCGATGGGTTGCCCGAAAACGCCACCGCGCACGCGGGCCCCGAAGGCATCGACGTCCGCTGGGTCCCCACCGAGAGGGACGTCGGCTCGCACAAGCTGCGCGTCGACGTGCGCGCGGCCGACGGCGAGAGGACGCCGCCGAAGACCGTGCGTGTCATCGTCGACGAGCGCGGACATCTCCTCTTCGTCCCGGGCGTCACCGTGGCGTTCTATGCGCCGAACGACATCTCGCGCTACGGCGCGTTCGTCGGTGGAGGCGTCGACCTTGCCATCTACACCTTCACGGCGCAGGGCAACATGTACGTCCCGAGCCACGGACGCTTCTACATCGACGCGCTCGTCCTCGGCTCGGCGGTCGCCAACATTGACCCGCTGTTCTCCGCGGCGCTCGGCTTCGATCTCACGCTGGAGCAGAGTCCCCACCGGCGCTTCCTCCTGCCGTTCGTGGGCGCTCAGGTCGGCATTGCATTCCAGAAGGAGACGGGGACGTTCGGCTGGGCCATGCCGCTCGCAGGCCTCTACGTGTGGGCGTCGCGTTACTTGCGCTTTGCCGTGCTCGGCGGCTACCTGCTCTCGACGACCGACGACCAGAGTGTGCGGGGACCTCTCGTCTCGGCTACCGTGAACCTTTCGTCTTGGTAGCGCGCGGCACGCGGGTGCTGCGCTCGGGGTTCGCCGGAAGGGACGCGAGCGCTGGGCGCTTCTCCTCGAGCTCGTCGAGGTTCTTCGGCCAGTCTGCTTTGAGGAGGCGCGAGAGCGAGCGATCCGCGAGGAGCTTGCCGCCCGTCTGGCACGTCGCGCAGTAGTTCGTCTCGTTGTCGGCGTAGACGATGCGCTGAATGCGCGCGCTGCACACGGGGCACGGTTTGCCGTACCGGCCGTGGACGGCCATGTCCTCGCGAAACGCCGTGACCCGCTCGGGGAACTTGTCTTTGGACTCTTCGCGAATGCGCGCGGTGCGCTCGGCGAGCACGCGCTTGGTGGCCTCGACGAGGCGCGTCCACTCGTCCGTCGTGACCTGGGACGTGAGCTTGAGAGGCGAGACCTTCGCCGCGTGAAGGATCTCGTCCGAGTACGCATTGCCGATGCCGCTCAAGATGGTGGGATCGGTCATCGCGCGCTTGAGCGTGTGCCGCTCACGCGTCATCGCCGCGACGATGGCCTCGCGTGATGCGTCCATCACCTCGAGGCCGCCGCGATCGAACGCGCCGAGCGCCTCCCGGCCGACGACGACGTGAATCGACGCGCGCTTCTTCGAGCTCGCCTCGGTCAAGACGAGCGTCCCTACGTCGAAGTCGAACGCCGCGAGCCCGACCTTCCCCGGGATCTTCGCCTTGGGCGCTTCCCAGCGAAAGCGCCCCGACACCATGAGGTGAACGACGATGATGAAGTCGCCCTCGAGGGTGAAGACGATGCGCTTGCCGAGCCGCTCGACACCCCGCACGCGCTTGCCGAACGCATCACGCACGGGCGGAACGGCGGTGCGCAGAACGAACGGCGACGCAAACCGAATGTTCTCGAGCACGTGCCCCTTCACGCGCTCGGCGAGGCGCTCGACGTAGACGGTGATGTCGGGAAGCTCGGGCATCGGGCACCCCAAGTTACCGCGCTCGGGTCCTTCGCGAGAGCCCCAGAATCATGATTGGCTCCCACGAGTTACACATTTGTACGAAGGACACGCTCTTTCCTAGGAAGGATTGGAACGCTGATACGAAGGTGACGACCAATTTGACGAAGGAGACGACCAATCCGAGGAAGGAGACGACCAATTCGACGAAGGACACGACGCCTTCGACGTAGGAGGCGTATGCCTTCGACGGAGGTGACGACCAATTCGACGAAGGACACGACCGTTGACACGAAGGTGACGACCAATCCGACGGAGGTGACGACCAATCCGACGGAGGAGACGACCAATCCGACGGAGGAGACGACCAATCCGACGGAGGAGACGACCAATTCGACGAAGGTGACGACCAATCCGACGGAGGAGACGACCAATTCGACGGAGGAGACGACCAATTCGACGGAGGAGACGACCAATTCGATGAAGGACACGGTGTCTCCTCCGTGTCAGCGTTCCAATCCTTCCTACAATCGTTCGTCTCCTTCGTATCAGGATGAATTTGGGCCGCCGGAGCGGATAGCCGCGAACCCACGCCTCACGCTCGACGAGCGCGCTTCAGAGTCGCTGGCTGAATGAGCCTCGTGCCCGATGGCGCTGCCTCTTCGGCACGCTTGCCATCTTCGTTCAGCTTGCCCTGAACGTAGCGACGATGGAGGCCGAAGTAATCCGCGGCCGCGTTCTTCGACCCGTACCGTGCACGCCCTGCCTCGAGGAGCTGACGCTCGTAGCCGTTCAAGTGGCGACGCATGTCTCCACACGCGAGCGTGACGCCTTCGGAGATGCGATCGGCGCGTTTGTTCTCCAAGCACCCGAAGAGACGTCGAACACGCTCTTGGCTCGGCTTGCCGTCGACCAGCCACTCGAACAGCGTGTCACTCTCCGGCTTGGTCATCGACACCGCACCCAGATCGAGGATGTCATTGTCGGTGTCGAAGTCGCGCTCGGTCGTGAAGACGACCGCGGGGCCATATACGCCGTCGTTGCGCGCAGCGCGCAGCAGCGTCAAACCATCACGGTTCGGAAACGACGAGGTCCCGATCAGCAGCGCGTCCGGACGTTCTCGAAGGCGCCCCATCGCCTCCTCGAGCGTAGACGCCGGCACCAACGTGACGAGGAGCCGCTTGGCCCGCACGGCTCGCGCGAGTGCCACCGTCACGCTCTTGATCGGCTCGAACACGAGCACACGCCGCCGCATCGTCCCTCCCGTTATCGTTTCCCGCCAACGCATGAAGGATGGCCGGTGTTCCGCATGGCTTGGGTGACTTTTTTGGAAAAGCGATGCGCCGCTGAACATCTGCGCCGGCGAGGAATCATCGCCCTTCACACGCGCATCATTCCGTGCGTCGCCGACCAAAACGGGGCGTGAAACGCGTAACCCCGCGACTCCTCGTCGCCGGCTATCCCGGTCGGCATGCGATGAATCATCGCTCTTCGCAGCCGCGACGCGATGGATAGCATCAACGTCATGCGCGGCCTTCTCGTCCAGAACTGGGTCACGATTCGCTCCGCAGCCAACGTCCCGACGATCACGCAGGGGGCCGACTCGTGGATCGACCTCGGTGACGTCGAAGATCTCGTGCTTTTTCTGGACGTTCGTGAGGTGAGCGGGGGTGCAAAGATGGTGTACCAAACGAGCCCGACGAAGCAAGAGACGAGCTTCGTCAACATGCTGCCGGCGTTCTCCATCGCGACCGGCGTCCGCATCGACCGCGTCTTCGCCGACATGGCGGCTGTCCCGGCGGCACGCTTCATCCGCTGGCAGTTCAGCACAGTCGCGGCAGATGTGACGTTTCGACTCTGGTGCGCAACGTACGCGTGGGTGAGGACGGCATGAGCGGCCGCACGTTTCTCCTCGAGGATTGGATCACGATCCGGAGCTCGCTCACCAACGCATTCACGCAGGACCCTGGTCGATGGCTCGACCTCAGCGGCTTCTCCGACGTCGTCATCTGGATCGACGTGCCCGAGGTGACACCGCCGGGCGGCACCAACACGAACTACGTGCAGCTCACTCTCCAAACAGCGCCTTCGCCCGATGACGCCTACTTCGGCGCGCTCGCGCCGTCGCTCAACTTCAGCACCGCGTCGCCATATTACCAGGCGTCGGTGACACCGTTCATCCTTCGCAGCGCGCAGTCCCTGAGCGTGAACAACCTCATGCGCTTCCTTCGGTGGCAAATCACACCGACGGGGAGCGGAACGTGGGATCTCACGTTCCGCATCCGCGTCGTCGCGAACCGCAGCCCCACGTTCGTGCCTCCGCTCATCCCCGGTTGCGTGTTCTGGATCCGCGCCGACCTCGGGATCACGCCGGTTACCTCGCTCAACGTCACCGGCTGGGCTGATCAGAGTGGATCGAATGATCCCAACAAGGATCTCGTCAGTGGCGTCAATCCAGCGCTCGTGCTCGCTGACGCCAACTACAACAACCAGCCGACCGTCAACTTCGCGGGGAGCGCGTACATGACGACGCCGTCGTGGGCGACGCAGCTTGTCCAGCCGAATACGTGGGTCATCGTCGGCAACCCCGGAAGGGCGGGGTTCCTCCAGGTGGCCATCGAGAGCAACGACAAGGTGTCAGGGCAGGACATCTCCCAGACCGCGGGCAACGACGTCCAGATCTTCACCTCGTCCGGGTTCGTGTCGTCGAGCACGATGCCGACCCCCGGCGTCATTCTCGCCGAGTTCGATGGGGCGACGAGCAACATCTACGTCAACAGCGTGACCGCTCCAACGGCTGGAACGGTCGGGGTCGGTGGGACGACGGGCCAGGCCAGCTTGACGTTGGGAAGCTCCGACATCGCTTGGAACCCGGCAGGCCTCAACTTCTGGGACGGGAAGTTCGCGGAGGTCATTGCCTACAACGCAATACTGACCGCCAATCAAAAGGGTCTGCTCAGGAGCTATCTACGCGGCCGCTACGGCATGACGATCTCATAACGGAGGATATATGCATTCATTTTTGCTGCAAGACTGGATAACCATCCGCGGTGCCGCGAGCCAGACTGTCGCTCAAGGCGAGGTTGGTTGGCTCGACCTCGCTCCCTACGAGGACATCATGTTCTGGTTCGACGTGCGCGAGTTCAGCACGGCCGCGACGACGTTCAACTTCCAAACGGCACCGACCAAGGAAGAGATCTTGTTCACGACGATGGTGACCGGCACCGTGTCGCTGACTCCGTCGAATCCGTACGTGAATCGGATTACGGCGACGACGCCGCTCGCGCGCTTCGTCCGCTGGCAGCTCGTGGGCCCCGCATCAGCCTGGGACGCGACGTTCCGTGTGCTCGTGGCTGCCAACGCGCTCGGCATGTGATGTTCGCGCTCCTGCTTCAAGATTGGACCACGCTCCAAGTCACGACGACGACGACGCTGCCCACCATTACCCAGACCGAGCCCTTCTGGCTCGACACGTCGCCCTATCGCGATCTCGTGGCGTTCTTGCAGGTGGCGCAAGTCACCTCCACCGGCGGGAATCTCTACATCGCCTACCAGACCTCCCCGACCAAGGACGAGAACCTCTTCACCAACATGAACGACATCGTGTCGAGCACCGCGATCGCGGTGTCGGCTGGCGTCGTCACCGCACTTCTACTGCGCGATACCTCTCTCTGCCCTCTTGCCCACTGGCTCCGGTGGCAGCTCAGCCCCGCCGCTGCCGTCACGAGCTATCAATTGACGTTTCGCGTCTGGATCTCCGCGAGCTGCCCCGGGCGCTTGATCGACCCGACGATGAGTGACTCGTCGTCGGTCATGAATACCGGATTCGAAGGCGATCCGTCGTGGAGCTACGGACCCACACCCGCGGGCGGCAGCAGCAACCAGCCACCCACGACGATTCTTGGCAAGAATGCCCCGCTCACTCCTGTGCAGATGCACGCGACGCTGCCTCCGTCCGCCTCGGGCCAAAAGTTCATGCCGGCTCCATTCAACGCGCAGAAGGCCCTCACCACCCTACCCGAGCAGACCAAGCAGCGCGCCCCAGGCCCGAGCACTCCTGCGTTCAGGTACTCGCAGCTTCTACCCAACCACGGATCGTTCAACCGTTTCCTCCCACCGGGAACCATCAACAAACCGCAGCAGTGAGGAACCTCGTATGTACACATACGTTCTCCAAGATTGGATCACCATCCGCGGTAGCAGCACCGGCTCGGGCGCAACCATCATCCAGACCCAAGCCGACTGGCTCGACCTATCGCCCTTCCAGGACGTCTTCTTCTACATCGCCGTGAGCGAGCTCACCGGCACCGTCAACATGACCTTTGAAACGTCTCCCTCGCTCGACGATCCTTCGTCAGCGGGCGGCGTCTCCCTCAGCCTCTTCACGCCGGTGATGACAGCGACGCAATTCGCTTCCGTCCCCACGACGGTGACCGTCGTGAAGGCACCGATGCTGTCTGCGAGCTGTCCCATCTCCCGCTACCTTCGTTGGAAGCTCACCAGCAGCTCGGCCACGCCTTGGGACATGACTTTCCGTGTCCTCGTCGCTGCAAACTCGCCGGGGATGGGATGAGCACCGACAGCAAGAATGACTGGCTCGACGTGGCGGACCTCGGCGTAACGTGGCTCGCTCCGAGCGAAACGACGCCTTCCCGCGCTGCGGCGCGCGTCTTTCGCTGGCGGCTTCTGCCGTCCGACAAGGGCTGGGCTCTCACCTTTCGCGTCGCCGTACCCGGCGGCGCAGACTCTCACGACAAACACTAGGAGGTTGCGATGTACGGCTATGTGCTTCAAGATTGGATCACCATAAGAGGAACCACCGCCGCGGCCGGCAATGCCTACGGCGGCACAGGCGACATCATTCAGGGCGAATCGACATGGATGGGATTCTCGTCATTTCAGGACGTGGTCTTTTGGCTCGACGTGCGCGAGGCGACGTTGCCCACCACCAGCTTGAACTGGTACTTCGAAACGTCGCCGACGAAGGACCAGATCTTATTCACGTCCATGCCCACGGCGGCGACTGCAGCCATCTCACTCGCGACAGGCTGGACGCCGGGCGTTCAATCACTCACCAAGGTCATCCTTGCGAGCGGCCCGAGCGTTCCACTTGCGACATGGGTCCGCTGGAGGGTGTCGCCGATCAATGCGAGCGCGCAGACCTGGGATGCCACCTTCAGAGTGCTCTGTGCCGCAAACCGGGTGGTGCGGCAACAGCGGCAGCGCCAAGCGACCTGGTAACGCTCGGGCCATCCCTAGTCGGTCGCCGTATGAGAACGGGCCTTTTCTAGTCGCGGAGGTGTGGTGCGCAAACACAGCAAACGGCATTGGACTTCGCTCATCGTCGCGTTGGTGTCCGCACTCAACGCACCCCTCGCGGACGCAGACACAACGCCAGCGCACCTGTTCGACGCTAAACTAATACTGTTACCTTCGCGCGCTCAAGCAGTAGCCCAGTTCGAGCGGTTGCGCACGAATAACGACTTACGTGCTGCTGCTTTAGTACTTCAAACAGCGCTCGATACCAACCGCGCTGCCCCGGATACCACGATACTTGCTGCTGGCGCCGCTATAACATGGATGGAAAGCGGGCACCCAGAACAGGCCTCCCCTCTATGGCATTTGGCACTTACGGCGGCATGCACCACGCACAACGCCTCCTGCAGCGCCGCACTTGCCTTAGCTGCACAGTATGCGGTTACGGCAGCGCTGTGGACCTTCGACTATCCAGAGGCATCATACGCATGTAGGTCTTTAGTCGCGCAATCGCTCCCAGCTCAGTCGCGCCTATCGGTACTCGATACGTGCGTCGGCCTACTTACCGATGACGCTCCAGTGTTCGCGACTGCATATCACGAACTCGGCGCACTCCAGACCCTACCCAACGCAGAGTGGGTCAAAGCGCGATTCTTAGAGCAGATGCTGGCGCACCCGGGCCAGCTCGGCGATCCAAGCCGCGAACTCGAGGACTTAATCGCTCACCATCGTGACACTGCCGTCGGGTTTCATGCTGCCTTTCTGCGCGCAGCGGTCGGCAATGGCCTGATATGGTATCGAAAGGCTCTAAGCATTGCGCGAAGCGAGCCTTCGGACAGGCGTCGATGGGGCGAGAGTGTAAAGCGTGAACACTTGATTGCATCAGTCGCGGTCGCCGATGACGATGCGCAGTTGGTAATCGAATCGTTCATCAAGTCCGCGCAGCGCATCAATACCAAGCCTGGGACATGGCGTACACTCATCGATTTCATTGAAACATCAATGACCGTCATTGAGAGCGCGATCGTCCATGCATATGATATGATATCAACAACGCCTTACGAACGCGTTGTCGCGGACATCCGCCGTGGAGCAGCTCTGCGGCGCCTATCTGCTCGCTTGACACCTTTATCGCTTAGCTGTCCGGCCATTGGCCAACCATCGGGTAGCCTTTGGGATAGTTGTGTAGCACGCCACATGATTGTAGGTGGTCACGCATCGCGTAGGGGGCGGGATCTGTGCGACACAAATAGTCTCGCGGCGCTAATGGGCGGTGAGGCGCTAATCGGTCTCACTCCATCGTGGTCGTTGGAGTGTGACGCTCAAAGTCATCTTCCGGTAGTAAACCCGGTGCTCGCAACCGACTATCGACCGTGAGGAACATTTATGACTGATCGTGTGGCACAGCTACTAACACAGTCGGACAACGCCGCAGACGCTGCCGGTAAGGAACTCCAGCAGATAATGGATTGGTACCAAAGTACCGTTACTTCTCTGCAGATCACTGGACAATCCATTAGCGTTGGAACCGAGCGTTTGATCGATGCAGCTAAAGAGACGATTGCCGAAGCTGTGGGTACGTACCGACAACCTGGACCCTATCGATCTGCAGTAAGGGATTTAACGGCGGTGAAACAGGCCGTAAAGCAGGGCAACTTAGACAAGTCTTCTTACCGAACGCTGCGTCTTATAGTCGACAGACTCAACTATGCGCGCGCTCTTACGCGCCAATTTCGAAGCACATATTTTGACGCGCTACACGCGGTCTTCGGCAAAACCTTCGATGGTATGGATACTAGCCCGCCAGCAGACACGACGCCCCCACCGAACAATAGCCCTCCATATGGCGGGGGCAAGCCGCCCAACGGACCCATTGATTTGCCGGACAATCCCAATCCGCCTGCTTCGACCAAGGTGGCCAGCACACCCATCGACACAACATCGGACCCACATAACACGGGGCCGACAGTCAATCGAATCCCTCTCCCAAACGGACAACGCAATCCGTTGGGGATCCCAGGTCCAGGTGATGGCTCGGGAGGTACGGGGGGCGGAGGTGGTGTAGGTCCCAATGCAGGCCCGAGCCCAGGACCGGGCGGTGGTGGGGGTGGTAATGGGAGCGGCAGTGGTACCACCGACGTCCTAGGTCAGGCAGATACCCAAAACGACAGCGATCCCAACACGACCACCAATACGAGCACGCCAACAGCTGCACCAGCAGCTGCACCAGAACCTCCTCCACCGCCTGGTGGTGGAACAGCTAGCACGCCGACAGCTGCCCCAGACCCGCCCGCAGGCGGTGGTACAACGACCGGAACCTCGGCGTCTGGGACAGGGGGCATTTTACAAGATGCCACGATGACGGTGATAGGTGTCGGTACAGCCAAAGGCGGGTACCAGGAAAAGGTTGCAGCGCCGAACGGCCCTACCCCCCTAGCTGCACCCGCACCACATGACGACGATGACGACGATGACGATGATGACGATGACGACGATGACGACGATGACGACGACGACGACGATTACGACGACCAAGCAAATGCCACCGATGCAGCCGGAACGGGCGGTACGGGCACTGCCGACGTAGACCCCGACGACGACAGCGGCGGCGGTGGCGGTGAGAGTCC
>Ga0302326_10014402_pt1 | contig 16707 bp, 17 predicted proteins | sample Palsa_T0_3_FD_202264 | JGI IMG/M metagenome (GOLD analysis project Ga0302326, IMG submission 202264) | Peat permafrost microbial communities from Stordalen Mire near Abisko, Sweden - Palsa_T0_3 | ecosystem: Environmental > Terrestrial > Soil > Palsa > Peat permafrost | place: Sweden: Abisko...
GCGCGCGGCGGCGGTCAGTTCGTACAACAGCCGCGTCTTGCCGATCCCGGCTTCCCCCCACAGGAGCGCGACAGCCGGCCGGCCTTCGGTCGCGGCGCGACACAGGCTGCACAGCGCCTCCAGTTCGGCGGCGCGGCCAACGAGCGGCCTCAGTACTCCCACGGTCACGTCTCAGTACAGTCCACGATGCAGCCCACCAAAGAGCGGCCTACAGTAGTCGTGTCACCTTCTTGTTACGAGGGGTGGCGACAACACCATTCTTCACACTGAAAAGGAGACCATCTTGAACGCCATCCCCTTCGCCTCGGTCGGAACGTTCGCTCGGAACGTTTCGCTCGGCACCACGATCGCCGCGCTCGGATTGAGCGCAGCGGCCTCCGGCGCGGAAACTGCCTACTCGCAGTCACCGATTGCCATCACCGCGTGCGCTGGTTCGGCCGCGACGCTAAGCAATCTCAGGCAACCGTACTTCCAGCTCGACGTGACGCAGAGCACGCTCGACGTCAACTTCACGAACAACGGCACCGCGCCCGCGATCGAGGTGACGTTCCTCGTTTCTGACGGCCGTTCGGGCCGCCGCATCGACGACCGCGGATCGTTCTCGCCGGGCGTTCCGATCGCCCATCGGCTACTGAGTCCCTACTGGTCCGATACGAGTGCCTTGACGTGTACCGTAGCCGCAGTTCACTTCGCCGACGGCACGGCATGGCAGTCCCCAACCGCAAACGTCGCAAGCCGCTAATGCCGCTAATAAGGAGGACAATAGGATGAACGCTGCAGCACCCATCATCGATCCCGAGAAACTCCACGTGGCAATCGGCCGGTTTCTCGGCGACGTCGGGGCCGTCGTGACCGCCGCGTTGGTCATCACCGGCGACAAACTCGGGCTCTACAAAACCCTGGCCGACAGCGGACCGCTCACGTCAGGGCAGCTCGCACAGAAGACGAAGACGCACGAGCGCTACATTCGGGAGTGGCTAGCCAATCAGGCAGCCGCCGGATACGTCACCTACGATCCGGCGACCCAGGCCTTCACCCTACCCCCCGAGCACGTGCCCCTACTGGCGGACGACGACAGCGAAGTCATGATGTGCGGCTTGTTCGGAATGGGGCAACCCATCTTTGCCGACGAGCCGAGGATCACCGACGCGTTCAAGACCGGCAAGGGCATCGGTTGGGAAGATCACGATAAGCGCCTCTACGGATGCACCGACCGGATCTTTCGCAACGGCTACGCCGCCCATCTGGTCAAAGACTGGATACCAGCGCTCGAAGGCGTCGAAGTGAAGCTTCGGACCGGCGCGGCCGTCGCCGACGTGGGCTGCGGTCACGGTTCGTCGACGATCCAGATGGCGAAGGCCTATCCAATGTCACAGTTCGTGGGCTTCGACTATCACGAACCATCGATCGAGGCCGCCCGTAAGGCGGCGGCAGCAGCCGGAGTCGTGGATCGCGTGCGGTTCGTCGTCGCTTCCGGGACGGAGTTCAAGGAGAAGAACTTCGACTTTGCGTGTTGCTTCGACTGCGTCCACGACATGGGCGATCCCGTCCGGGTGCTGGCTCACATCCGTGGGAGTCTCAAACCGAACGGAACGCTGATGATCGTTGAGCCATTTGCAAACGATCGTCTCGAGGACAACCTCACGCCGGTCGGCCGCGTGTTCTACGGAGCGTCGACGATGCTGTGTACGCCGGCGTCGCTCGCGCAAGACGTCGGGTTAGCGCTCGGCGCTCAAGCCGGCGAGGCACGCATGAAGGCCGTCGCGCAGCAAGCCGGGTACACGCACTTTCGGCGCGCATCGGAAACGCCGTTCAACCTGATCTACGAAGCTCGGCCTTAGCGATCCGCAACGTCACGGCGCGCTCCGCCCGCAAGCGCGGCGGAGTGCGCCGTCGAAGCGGCGCACATCGTGAGCGAGACGTGGACCCCACTCGCCGCCGCGCAGTGAGATGCTGTACCGTCGGCTAGGCGCACATTTCGAACCTCGAAGACACCGAGTTGATTCTGATCCAGCCCGTGGTCATCTAGTACTGAGGCGTGCGGCGAGCCGGCGCAGAAACCGAACTTGCGAACCAGGGTTTAAAGACCCTATTCAGCGTGTTCTTGAAGTGGAAGCGAAACGACCTCGATCCGGAAGATACACACACGCTTCCGATCGATGCACGCCTTCAAGGTTACTGCGAAATTTCGCAGCGAGACCTCGACCGGGCAATCGTTGAAATCGCTTAGCCGGATTTCAGCCAGCGGGCTGCTGCTTCGGCTGTGTCCTCGGGGACGGTGTTAAAGGCGAGGGTGGAGCCCGGTGCGGCCTTGTGTACGGTGTTCACGACTTTCTCGAACAGCAAGAGGCTCTTGGGCGGCAACCGGATACCTCCACCGATTACCACGCAATCGTAAGCTGCGCTGGTCAGTTGCTTCTCTAGCATGGCTATGCCGGCAGCGTCCGGCGGGATCATGCAAAGGTCCGCGATCCAACCGCGCTCCGCGATCTTGGCCGCCGCGAGATCGATTCCGGCCTGAATCTTCTCCGCGCTCAGGCCTGGCGGCAGTGCCGGATCGGAATAGTCCACCGTGTCCGGAGCCTGGCCGACAAAAAGTAAACGCGTCATGTGGATATCTCCCTTAGAAAAGCATCAACCTCGGCGCGAGGTTTGACGACCTCGTCCTTTCCAACGCTTCGCTCGACAGCCCGCAGTCTCGGGCTTTCCGAGTGATTTCAATGGTGGAGATGGGGGGACTCGAACCCCCGACCCCTTACATGCGAAGTAGGGCCACGCTTGCGTCGCAGTCGCAAGAGCGACGAAATTACGGGTAAAAGTGCCCACTAGCGTTCGCCTCTGACCGCCTGCGCCGAGGCTAATGGTTGTAAAATGGTTGTAGTAATGGTAGCCTTACGAACACTCACGAACGTGAGCGAGCCAAGGCGGGATGAAAATGCACGAAGGGCAGACTGCGAAGACGACGGCGGCGCGGACCACGAAAAGGCGTGCGCACGGGGAAGGCTCGATCGTCCAGCGGGGCGATGGGAGCTGGCAGTTTTCGCTGCGACTCGGTCGCGACCATGGGACTGGCCAGCATCGTCGCCTTGTGCTGTACGCGCGGACTCGTGCCGAGTTGTTGCGAAAGGTCACCGACGAACGCGCGCGTGGCGGTGGGACGTTGCGGGCGCCGCAGCCAGGGACGCTCGCCGACTACCTGACCGCCTGGCTGCGAGACGATGTCGAGCCCAACCGCGCCGCAAACACCCACGCGCTCTACAAAAGCGTTGTTGAGAAGCACATCTTACCAGGCGTCGGCAATATACGGGTCGATGCGTTTGACGCCCACGCGGTCGTCCGGCTCTATGCGCGGTTACGGGCGAACGGCGCGAGCCCGTCGATCGTTCACCGCTCCGGTGTGATCCTCCACCGGGCGCTCGAGGTGCGACGCCGGCAAACCGGGATCTCGAATCCGGCCGCACAGGTGGAGGTGCCCCGGTATCGCTCCCGTGAAGGCCGCGTCCTCTCCCGGGACGAGGCCGCGCATCTGGTCGTGGAGATCCGCAAGAGCAAGGACGATCCGCTCGCCCCCATGTGGGAACTGGCGCTGCACACCGCGTTGCGGCTGGGCGAACTGCTCGGGCTGCAATGGAGCGACGTCAATGAGCGGCAGCGGGAGTTGCACGTCCGGCGACAACTCGTCGAGGTGAACGGCTCGGTCGAGACCACCGCACCCAAGACCCGAATGTCAGCGCGCGTCGTCCCGCTGTCGAAGGCGGCGACCGCCGCGCTGCGCCGTCGACGCGGGGCCTGGGAGCGGGAAGGCCATAAGAGCGAGCACATCTTTACGACCTCGATCGGGACGCACCCACGACGCTCGAATTTGCGGAGGGACTCGTTCGCGCCGCTGTGCGAGCGCGCAAAGATCGAAGGGCTGACGATCCACGGGTTGCGCCGTTCAGCGGCGACGCTGCTCGTTCAGCAGGGAGTCGATGTCGTGACGGTCGCCCGGATGCTCGGTGAAACGCGGCCCGCGACGGCGCTGCAGCACTATGTTTTTACGTCGCCGGACCAACAGCGCCGTGCTGTCGCGGCACTTGACTCCGCGCTCCGCGCTCCACGTCGGCGCGCTCCCTAGTTTTGTAGGGGCCGAGTGGCACGTCCTAAACCCATTGCTCGTCTTTGCGCTAAGAGACCGAACCTTCGCCTTTCGGCGCCGCTCTTGGGCGTCGCCCCTCCGCCGTGTTCTGCGCCCGGCGGTCTGGGATTCACATCGAGGGGACTGACAAGGTAAAATGTCACCGCCTGCTCGTACCGATCGGCGGTGTCGCGCCCGGCCAGCGCGTACCAAAAACTACCGCGCTGGGCCGCGTCATCACCACGTGTGCGCCCCCCCAGCGCGTTGTGAAGCGTGTCGAGGACGGCCTGCTGCCCCTGTTCGTCGAGACCGAAGGGCCGCAACCTTTCGAGGATGGGGTACAGATCGAAGATGGGCAGAAACTTGGGGGGATTGCGGCACGCCTCAAGCCGCACACCCACGGCCTCGCACGCGGCGCTGGCTGCGCGCCACAGGCCCGGGTCAGCTAACAGACCCGACCAGCCACCTTCAATTTTCTTTGCAAAGGGGTGCAACGACCGTCTCCGGACGCGCGGCGAGGCGCGACGCAACGCCTCGCTAATGCGCTGCGTCGCCTCGACAAAATCACGGCACCGGTCTTGGAGGGCTATCAGCTGCAGCAGAGCGAGGCCGTAGCGAAATAGGTCGTCGTCGGTCAGCCGATCAGCCCCGATGTCCACGCGAGCCCTGCGAAGCGCACGAGCAACCTTGCCGTCGAGGCTCAACCCCAAGAGCCTCGCATATTCTTCGCCTGTCTCCCGAGGGAGCGAGGCCATATTCATGTGCGCGAGCACGCTCTTGTGGTCGCGGTATGTCAGTTTCGCGAGGGCGCGGACGCTCGGCAGCCCCTGGTCGAGAGCCGCTGCGGCAATGACTCGCCCGTACTCATTGCGGGCGTTCTCCGCGTAGTGCTTTAGCGACGGGCGGCTCATTTCTCCCCATGAGCCGCGCCGGTGGGGTGGGGTGCCCGCGAGTGCGACCGCATGAACACAGATGTACGATGAACGAGGAGAAGGAACCCGCCGCCGGGCCGTTACTCTACACAATCAGCAGCGCCGCTCGCCGTCTGGGGCTTGCGCGCGGAACCGTTACCAAACTGCTTGACCGCGGCGAATTGCACTACCGGCGAATTCTCGGCGGCGACCGGCGAATTCCCGAGGCGGAACTCCGCCGCTACGCGGAGAGCGAGCTGGTCGGCGCGGAGCGAACATGAGCTGCGACGCGCGCGTGCTGAGTCTCATGGTCGATCGGCTCGACCTCGCCGAGCAAGGGGTAGCGCGAATTCGCCAGCCGCACGGAGCGGCGCATCGCCGATGCTCCCCGGGCGCTCCTCGAGATCGCGCGCGACGAGGGTGTGCCGTGATATTCGATGACGGCGAGCACCACATGGTAGCCACATCCACTTCGATCGAACGCATTGGAGTGGCCCGATGATCGGCCGGCCGCGCGCATCCGTCGTAGGGCGCGCAACCGTCGAAGACATTCTTCGACTCCGAGGACTCCCGCAGCCGAACCGAGGCTTCATCCACTGCCCGCACCCGCTGCATCGCGACGAGCACCCGAGCGCGCACGTACTGCCATCAGGACGCGGTGTAAAATGCTTCGGATGTGGCTGGCAAGCTGGCTTGCTCGACTTCGCGGTCGCGCTCGGGCTTGGTCACGATCGCCGGTCTGCAGCACGCGAGCTCGAGGAGCGTCTGCGATGACTGCGCGGGCGGTGACGGCTTCGTTCGTCTACTGCGATGCCGATGGCCGGCCGGTCGCGCGCGTCGATCGCGCCGAGCCCGGACGTGACGGCAAGTCGAAGGCGTTCTTCCCGTACCTCAGCGAGGGCGACGGCTTCGCCAAAAAGTCGGGGCTGAAGGGCACGGAGCTGCCACTTTATCATCTCGACGAAGTGTGCCGCGCGATCGAACGCGGGGAACTCATCATCTTTGTCGAGGGCGAAGGGAAGTGCGACGCTGTGCGCGAGGCGCTACGAAAGGCCGGATCTTGTGCAGCGGTCTCAACGATTCAAGGCGGATGCAACGCGCTGATTCGCGATGAACACCTCGACGCTCTCGCCCGCGCTCTAAGGATTGGCATCCTCGTCGACTCAGACGATCCGGGGCGCAAGGCTGCGGTCCTGCGGGCTGATACGATCATGCGGCGCTATCCTGATATGGATGTTCGAATCGTCGACTTGTATCCCGATCGTAGCGATGGCAGTGACGTTGCCGATTGGCTCGCCGAGGGAAATAGACTACCGGACCTTCTCGATCGCATCAACGCTGTGGCCCCGCATCAAGTATCCGACGACGAGATGATCAAACAACTCGCGACCCTGTCGCTGATCGAATACGGCCAGCAACGAAAACAGGCCGCGGAAAAACTTGGGATATCTCTGATTATACTCGACCAAGTCGTTCAGGCCGCGCGCCGAGCAGAGGCATCGGCGCAAACATGCGCCTCCAGCCGCAATGGGCAACCTCACAGCGGCGAGACGGAAACCGGCGACGACGCTGTCGCCGGGCAGCGGCCTCCTTCAGTCGCGACGAAGATCCTCCAACTGCTTGCATCGGCCGTTTTGCTGCGCGACGGTGACCGAACCTACGCGAGCTTTTTCGTAAGTGGCCACCAGGAAACGCACCTCATCACGTCGGCTTCGTTTCGCAGGTATGCCATTCAAGAGTTCTTCAAGCAGTACGATGCGGCGCCGAGTGGTACCGCACTCACCGAGGCCCTCGCAACGCTCGATGCTAAGGCGTGGCGCGATGGGCAGTCCTGCACCGTTGCAACTCGCTGTGCCGAGCATAACGGCCGTTTCTACCTCGACCTGACAAACGAAGAATGGACCGTGGTGGAGATCAGTGCGGGCGGTTGGAAGATCGTTCCGGCGGAAGTCCTCCCGGTCCGATTCGTTCGCGCCAAAGATGCCCTGTCGTTGCCATCTCCCGACCCCGCCGGTCGCATTAGCGACATTGATGTATTCCTTCCCGATAACGATCGCATCAGAGCGTACATAAAAACATTTATGCTGTCCGCCTTGCGTCCGGATGCGCCCCAACCGATCCTCGCGATCATCGCTCCCCAGGGCGCCGGGAAGTCGACGATCGCACGCATTGTCAAGAATCTCCTTGACCCAGCCCACTCAAATCTGCGTGGTGCCCCGCACGAGCGGCGCGACGTGACGGCCGCCGCCCGTAACTCCTACTTGCTCGCATTCGACAACCTGTCGATGATCGAACCGTGGCTCTCGGACAACTTGTGCCGCCTTTCGACGGGCGGCGGCTTTGGCGGTCGCCAGCTTTACACAAACGACGAGGAGGCGATCTTCGATGCGATTCGGCCCATCATCGTTACCGCCATCGACGACGTCATCATCCGGGGTGACCTCGCCGATCGGGCCTTGACTATAGCCTTACCAGCGCGCGACGACGATGCAGGCTACACCGAAGAGGATGCTTTTTGGGAAGAGTTCGAACTTGCTCGGCCTTCGATTCTCGGCGGTGTTCTCACGGCTGCCAGCGTGGCACTCCGCCGGCTACCCGAAGTTCGGGCCAAAGTGCGCGCTAAGAAGATTAATCTTCCACGGATGGCGGACTTCGCGCTTTTCGGAACCGCCGCGGAGCCAGCACTGGGGATCAAGGAAAACGCCTTTGTGGGGTTACTCAGGGACGAGCGGAACGCGGCCTCGGTTCTCGTCCTTGAATCCGACGTGATCTTTGCGCCTCTACGTGCGGTCCTCGAAAAGGAGCCGTTCAACGGGTATCCTGCAGATTTGCTCGACGCGCTCAACTCGGCGATGAGCGACGACGCGATCCGGCGAGATCGGCGCTGGCCAAAGACCGCGGCGAAGTTGCGCAACCAAATTAAACGCCTCGAGCCGGACCTCCGCCGAGCCGGGATCGTTGTCACCTGGGCCGATCGCGATACCCATACGAAGCGGCAGATGCTCAGCATTGAACTTACAGAAGTAAAGGGGAACCCTCCGCAACCCCCGCAAGTCACGCACCCTGCCAGGGCGGATCGGCCCCCGTTTGCGGAGGTTGCGGCAGTTGCGGAGGCTGCCTCCGCACCTGCTGACCTCGTGACCGAGCCGTTCGATATATGACGCCGAGCCAGATCGCGGAGCAGGTCCGCACCCTCGGCGGCCGACTCGTCCTAGCCGGCTGCGATCGTATCCAGGTGGAGCCGGGGCCGAACGGCGTTCCTCGTTGGCTAGTTGATGAGGTCCGCGCGCACAAGCCGGCGATTCTCGTCGAGCTGCAAAAGCGCGAGACGGTGCTTGAAGCTGCGCGGCTCTTGCGCGAGTGTCAATGGGCCAAAGTGCCGCCGGTTTGCGATTTCCTCATCGGCCCTGCCGGCGAGTCGTGTCGGCGCTGCGGCGCGTCTTGGATCGAGCACTACCCGGCGCCTAGGGATGGGGCGCCGCGGTGAAAACGAGTGAAGTTGCTTTCGATAGCCAGCGTGTGTGCATGACGCCGGTAATCACTCGCGAAATGGTCCCGGTCCGCGATCTGAAGCCCGCGCCCTACAATCCGCGCCGGATCGATCCAGCCGCGATGGCTGGCCTCGAGAAGTCGATCGAGCGATTCGGTCTGGTTCAGGACATCGTCGTAAACCGCCGCACGATGCACGTTGTCGGCGGGCACCAGCGGCTCAAAGCGATCAAGGCGAAAAAGGCCAAGGTCGTACCAGTCACGTGGGTCAACCTGGACGACACTGAAGAACGCGCTTTGAATATCGCGCTCAACAATGCCGCCATCGCCGGGCAGTTCACCGACAAGCTGCAGGCGATTCTCGACGAAATGGCGGCAGCAAATCCAGACCTGTTCGAGGACCTGCGGCTTGGCGCGCTGCGCACCGATGAGATCGCGCGCTCATTCGGGTCCGATCCCGACGAAGTCCCGCCCCCGCCATACGATACGCCACGAACCAAGCCCGGCGACGTCATCCGCCTTGGGCGGCATCGGCTGATATGTGGCGATGCTGCCGACGCCGCGACGATCACCGCAATGCTCGGCGAAGATGCCGTCGAGCTGCTTCTAACCGATCCGCCGTACGGCGTGAGCTATGGCGCGAAGTCGCGCGATGCAGCGCGGCGGAATGGCGGCACAACCACGCACCGCGACATCGTCAACGACGACCGCACCGACTATGCAGCCTGGTTCCGCTCGTGGCTCTCGATCATTCCGTGGGCACCTTTCGCGGCATTCTACATCTTCATGTCGAGCCAGGAGATGCACAACCTTCGAATCGCGATCGACGCTCTCGGTTGGAAGTGGCACGATATGCTCTTGTGGATCAAGAACCGTCCGGTGCTCTCGCGCAAAGATTACAACCAGGTCTACGAGCCGATCACGTTCGGCGAGCCCCCGGTCGATACGAAGGAGGTCGGCGGCATAGCGATCTTCGGATGGCCTGAACGCCACCGATTCTATGGCAGCAAGAGCCGCACGAACGTCCTCGAGTTCGATGTCCCGGCGAAGAACGATCTGCACCCGACGATGAAGCCAGTCGCGCTGCTTGAGCAACTTCTGCGCGACGGCTCGCGCGACGGCGGGATCGTCCTGGACCCATTCGCCGGCTCCGGCTCCACGGTAATTGCCTGCGAGCGGCTCGGGCGCGTTTGCCGCGCCATTGAGCTCGATCCGCTCTATTGCGACATTGTTGCTGCCCGGTGGGAAGCTCACACCGGGCTCCAGGCCCAGCGGCCCGAGGCGGGGTCCTGAGGACGCCCATAAAGGGGCAACACGGCCCGACAGCGGGGCCGAAGGCTCCTGGCGCGCTTAGTTCTCCCAGCAGGTCCACGGAGGGCGAACACGGGGCTAATCCTGCGGAACGTGCGGATGCCCAACGCGCGCGCGTGAAGCGCGTCCCCAATCCGAAGGGTGGCCCGACCGTACTCACGCCGGAGGTCGAAGACAAGATTATCGGCGTGATCCGCGATGTGGGGATGTCGTTTCGGATGGCGTGCGCCTACGCCGGGATCTCGGACGACACCCTCGCGCGCCGGCGAAAGGCCGACCCGAAATTCGCGGCGCGGATCGAGCACGCGCGCGAGATGTGCAAGGCCAAGCTGCTAACGCAGATCGTGGCGGCTGCGCCGACGAACTGGAACGCGGCGGCGTGGACGCTCGAGCGACTCTGGCCGGAAGAGTTCGGCCGGCGGCGCCTCGAGACCGAGCATTCCGGCGTGGTCAAAATCACGATCGAGGGGGGCTTGCCGGAATTCCCACGATAACGCTGCCCCGCCTTCATCCTGGCCAAGTCGAAGCCTGGAACGTGCCAGGCCGGTACAAGGCCATTCGCTGCGGTCGGCGCTGGGGTAAGACGGCGCTCGCTGCGACGATCATTTGCGATCGTGTCGCGCGGGGGCAGTCGTGGGGACTATTCGCGCCGGACTACAAGATCACGTCGGAAACCTACCGCGAAATCTACGAGATACTCGATCCGATCACGGAGTCTGCCTCCAAGATCGATGGGGTCATCCGCGTTCTAGGGGGCGGGCGCGTTGATTTCTGGACGCTGAACAACCCACGCGCGGGGCGCTCCCGCAAATACCACGGCGTTATGGTCGATGAGGCGGCCTTCGCCGGTCCGGATATGCAGATGATCTGGGAGCGTTCGATCAAGCCCGCGCTGCTTGACCACAAGGGCGTCGGCTGGGCGCTATCGACGCCCGCTGGCAAAGACGAGCGGAACTGGTTTTACAATATCTGCACTGATCCCGCGCTCGGGTTCGTTGAATTCCACGCCCCCACTGCGAGCAATCCGTATCTCCCGCAGGACGAGCTCGAGCGACTCGTACGCGACAATTCCCCTGAGGTCTACCGTCAAGAGTATCTGGGCGAGTTCGTCGATTGGTCGGGAGTTGCGTTCTTCACGATGAACGCGCTCCTGGTCGACGGGGCTCCAGTGCCCAAACCGGTGCGATGCGACACGGTGTTCGCGACCATGGATACGGCGATCAAGTCCGGGCTTGAGCACGACGCAACCGGCGCGGTGTTTTGGGCGTACAATTCGCTCGCCAATCCGTGCCTTCATATCTTGGATTGGTCGCTTCTTCAAATCGAGGGAGCGGCATTGGAAGGGTGGTTGCCATCCGTCTTCGCTCGGCTTGAAGAACTGAGCCGGGAATGCGGAGCGCGAATGGGAGCGAGTGGCGTTATGATCGAGGACAAAGCCTCGGGGACGGTGCTTCTGCAGCAGGCAAGAAACAGCGGATGGCCTGCGCATCCGATCGAGAGCAAACTGACGTCGATGGGGAAAAATGAGCGAGCCATCGCGGCGAGTCCCTACGTCTACCGCGGCGACATTAAAATCACGGACACGGCGTTCCACAAACGGACAGTCCATAAAGGCCGATCGGCGAACCACCTGATAGCGCAAATAACCAGCTTCCGGATCGGCTCGCAGAACGGGGCTAGCGACGATCTCCTGGACTGTTTCTGCTACGGAATTGCGGTGGCGCGGGGAACGAACGCGGGAACGCGCAGGGGCATATAATGTGTGGTTTGATCTAGCAGGAAACGCTCTCCGCCGCGTGTAGTGAGTGCAGGTTCTCGCGCAGAATACGGAGCGTCCGCAACTGCTGGAATCCACCAACATCGAAGGTCGCGCAAACCAAGGTACCCGGGCTCTGCACCGCGCAAGCCCGCTCGCAATATCCCTACTCCGCGCCGACCACGAAAATGAGAAAATGAAAACGTGAATCCGACGACGCTCAAGCATCCAGTCACGCTCTCACAAGTGGCGATGCCAGTTCAGGTCTGCTATATCATCCCTGTTGACGCGCCGGCAGAGATGCTAACCGAGATATTCAGGGAGTGCTACGAATGGTGGGGCGGCCGTGACGCCCTCCTCATTCCCACGCTCGCGGACGGGAGCATCGACGAAACGTATTGGTCGTGGGCTCGCTCGCTTGAGCCGGACATCATCTACAGTTACGTCCCATTGGCCGTCCCGATGCTGGAGCGCGTCGACCGCGAACTCATGCCGTCGACCGTGATCATACACCCTGCCGAGAAATTCGGACATGGAATGCGGCCTTGGCACGATCCTAGCGTGCGTGGACTACCGTCGTTGTCGGTCCTTCCGATGCTCGGCAACACCGACAGAATCGGGCTGCCGGGTCGTTATTCACTCATCAGCGCCTGCATGGGGTGGGCAAAAGATCCTTTCATCACCGATACGTTCGGGCTCAATCCGTACGGGCCGGGTTGGATTCAAACGCGGACCATCCGCAAACACGTTGACCTGATCGCGCTTGGTTCGCATGAGGGGGCACAGCACCGCGATACCGAGGACCCAGAGATCGCCGATCCGACGATTTTGCTCCGCGTCATCTCCGATGGCACGTATCCGGCAGCCATCAGCATGGCGCAACTATCCGGCATCGGCTATGAGCACATCCTAAGGCAACGCGCCTCCGCCTGGAGGCACTTCAACATCGTCGTCGGCGATACGGCCATCGACCGCATCGCGTTCTGGAACTGCCGCATCGGCGTTGACGACTATCAGCGGAAGAACATCGTCGCTGTTCGGGTCGACGAGGCGAAGTTGGCCGATCCCGGGTTCATCGTTGCCCTCGCTCGCTTCGTGTCGCGTTGGAACACCTCGACATCGCAGAATGGACCGTCACATGCGACGGTTCGCTCGTCATCGGTTGCCGGTGATCGCCTTCAACCTATCGTCGACGCGCTGCGGCCGCTGAACGTCCAGACCACAATCGCGCACTTCGACAACGTCAACGACTGCACGCCGGCAGAGACAGACAAGACGGTCATGATCCGCGGCGGGACGGAACAACGCTATACGGGGTCGGTCGCTCCGCTGACGAAAATTGAGCCATTACATCTTACGAGGGCCGGCCCAATCTCGGCGTGGTTCTTGACAGGCGGTTGGACGGTGCAAGTAACCATCAAGCGCGAGGACGGAGGCAGGCTCGGCTCATCTATCGCCCGCCTTGCAATTCCACGGCGCTGGCAGGCAGTTCGATCCCTTGCCGGAGGGATGATCGCCAAGGCAACGGTCGAGGGCGACCTCCGTCTGTATATTCGACCGGGCGGGCCCCGCGACTCGCTTTCGTTCACGGACGAAGACGCTGAATTCGTGGCCTGCCTGTTTCGTCCATATCATCACCTGACGACGACCGACCCGCGCAACGCGATTCCGCAACCCGCGGCGATCTATCCACGAATATCCAGCGCAGGGCGACACCTTCGTGGTCTCTTGAACAAACTCGGGAGCATCCGCTCCGCGGCCGCGATTCTCGAGGACGAGTTCTGGAAGTCTGTCTTCCTCGACATGGCCGTTCCGCGCGAAGTCTTCGACGACGCGAAGCGCGCTGATTTGGCCGAGCGGCTCAAGAAGCCGATACAGAAGGACGGACCGGCGACGCTGGCGACCGACGCCGACTTCAGAAGTCTCGCCGAGACCGTGGCGCAAATCGCCCCCGATCTGAAGACACCGGTTGCGAAGCGCAGCTTCGATTGGTTCTTGATGATGTATCGAAAGGCCGAAGAATGCAAGCGTGCTCGCGATCCAAAGCTTTCCCCTGACGACATCGAACGGCGCACCATTCAAGAAGTTGAGGAGCAACTTCGTCGGCGCTGCGCTGAAGGCGTGCTCATACAGGGATATGACTGGAAATGCCCGCGTTGCCTTCATCGCAATTGGTCGACGGTCGGCGCGCTCGGCCCGATTCTCACCTGCGAGGTCTGCGATCATCGTGAACCGATTTCGTCCCACTTTTTGTGGGACTTCCTACTCGACGGCTACGTGGCGCTCGGTCTTCGGGAACGCGGTTTGCGCGGGCTAGTTTGGATTCTCGGCTACCTAAGCTGGTCGTCGCAGGACTCGTTCATGTTTTCGCCCCCGCTCGACCTTATTCAGAACGGCGTAAACCTCTCAGACGTTGACATAGCATGCGTGGTCGACAACAAGTTCATCATCGGCGAGGTCAAGGAGTCGGATCGCAAAATCAACGAGGCACTCGGTGATCGGCTCATCGAACATGCACGCATCATTCGCCCAGACGTCGTCGTTCTTGCATGCTACGATCCGGACTCCTTGGCGACGGTAACGAAGCAAACGGATCGGATACGCGATGGCCTCAAAGACTTAGATATCGACGTGAGGCCGATGGTCCCGGCTGCGGGACAGGACGGTGTTCCGGCGATGTTGATGGCGCGCGGGATGTGGATGAAAGAACGGCTTAGGATATTGGCGCTCAGACCCGCTCGTGCGCCCATGGCTGCGCCACCGGTCGCCCCACCGTCCGCGGCCGAACCGCCTCCGGGTGAACAGGCCGAATAGGCGTGTAGCCCCGCCACTTGGAGCCTGTAACGCGAACCTTGACGAGCGTCGCGGTTAATGTTACAACCATGGACCATGGTCTGCAAGATGATCGCCTATTACCGCGTTAGCACCGAACGGCAGGGCCGCTCCGGTCTCGGCCTCGAGGGCCAAGAGGCCGCTGTTGCCGAGCACGTAGCCGGCGCCGGCTGCGAGTTGATCGCCGCGTATACCGAGGTCGAGACGGGCAAGAAGCACGACCTCGTGAACCGCCCGGAACTGCGCAACGCGGTGTCGCACGCGAAGCGGTCGAAGGCCGTCCTGGTCGTTGCCAAACTCGACCGGCTTCTGCGGTCGACGGTGGTGCGAGCCGTGCTCAAGACGAGCGGCGTCCGGTTTATCGCCTGCGACAACCCGCACGCGAACGAGCTGACGATCGACATTCTGGCCGCGGTTGCTGAAGACGAAGTTCGCCGGATCTCCGAACGGACGAAAGCAGCCCTCGCGGCCGCGAAGGCCCGCGGAACGGCGCTGGGCGGTTCGCGGCCTGGTCACCCGAAGCCAACTAGGGAAATGGCGCTCAAGGGCGCCAGCGCGTCTGCAAAGGCCCGTTCTCGCGCCGCCTTCGACTCCTACGCCGACCTGCTCCCTAATGTGCGGGATCTTCGCGACCGCGGGCTGTCGCTTCGCAAGATCGCCGCGGAGTTGAACGCCGCCGGTCACGCGACTCGTTCCGGGCGACCATGGAATCCGGTACAGACATCGCGGGTGCTGACGATGGCGACGTCATAAGCCTAAGCGTTTTTGTTCCACTCGCAAAGGCCGAGCCGCTGAGCTTCGCCGCCATCTTCGAGCAGCGCATCGCGGCGCAGCGCGGCATCTTTGCGCGCGAGCTGGGGCGCATCGGCGAGCAGCGGCTACCGCAGAAGGCGTCCGCCAGGGCGTTCGCCCTGCGGATGGAGCTCTTCTACGCGCCGCGCGGTCACGTCATCTTGGCGGCGATTGGCGATCCTGGAAGACGGCAAGACGCGCAGCGCCGAGCAGCTCTTGGCGGAGCCCCTCGCGCTCAACCTGAATCCCGGCGAACCGACGCGCAAGTACGTGTACACGGCGCTGATCGAATACATCCCGCGGCAGATCGGCCGCGGGCACAAGCCGCAGCTCGTCCAGGACTCCGAGCGCAACTTTCGCATCAGCAAGCCGCCCGACGACTGGCCGGATCTGGTTCCCTACGAGGCGCCACCGACGGACGCAGCAAGCGATCCGCTGATCGTGCGGCTGGAGAGCACTTCGCACGGCGCGGAATCCGGCGGCCTTTGAGATCGGCCTGCTGCGATGCGTTCGCGCACCCCGGGTTCCGGACGCGGCGCCCGGGGCGCGTACGCCGAGGCCGACGGCATCTTCGAGGCCCAACTCGGTCCGCTCGCATACCGCGTGATGCTGGAGCGCAAGGCCAGCAGGCCAAGCAGATTCGCACGATCGCGCGCTGATTCAGCGCGACGGCTGGGCGACGCACTGCGCCAAGTCGGTTGAGGAAGCGCGTCCGGCCGACGCGCCGCGTCTGAGCGTCGATGCGGCGATGTTGCTGGTGGACGAAGCGCTGCGCGCAGCCGGTCAGCACACAGTCGTGCAGCCGCGATCAGGCCGAGGCCGCGTTTTCCCAACCTGACGGGTCGGATTCGAGGGTGCCACCTTTGGGTGGATGAGAAGCGAGATGCGATTGTGGCCTTAGCGCCGATGGGCTTGTAGGTTGCGGGCCACATTTCAAGGAGTGCCGCGCCTCCGCGTCGTTCTCTTGGACACCTCCAGCTATGTCGGTGGCGCCCTTGAGAAGGCGAGAGGCTAGGGAGCGCCAATTCATTAAGCCGAGGTACACACTTTGGCCTTTCCGAAGAGTGCCATAATTGATTTGCCGTCGGCGCGAATCAAAGACAAAGAGCGAAAGGCTCTTGAATGGACCGGCACGCTGATTGGCACGTTAGCGTGGTTTGGGGCGTATTTCGGGACCGCGCAATTCGTGTTCCGAGGGCACAGTGTTCGAAGCTGGGGCCTGAGGTCAAGCCTGTGGCGAAGTAAACATTGCCGTTCGAAGGCGGATCTCGACGCTGCGGAGGCTACTATCCTCACCGACGTTTCGGGCGATTTTTGGTTTCAGCGCGAATTCGGTTGATTGTGTCCCGCGGCGTGGTGTATGACGACACCTGGCTGGTTGCCGACCTCAGCTGTTCACAACGGCTGAGATTCGATGCAGGGGATTGTCGCTGACGGTCGTGAGTCCTTCGAGCTGCATGTAGCGGCGCTGCAACTGCCACTCGTCGTTCTGCTCGAGC
>Ga0302326_10014403_pt1 | contig 16707 bp, 10 predicted proteins | sample Palsa_T0_3_FD_202264 | JGI IMG/M metagenome (GOLD analysis project Ga0302326, IMG submission 202264) | Peat permafrost microbial communities from Stordalen Mire near Abisko, Sweden - Palsa_T0_3 | ecosystem: Environmental > Terrestrial > Soil > Palsa > Peat permafrost | place: Sweden: Abisko...
CTCTCTTTCGGTCGCTCGCTTTGATTATAAACGCAGCTCGCGGACTCGCCTGCTCGCTTCGCGTCGAAACGCTCCGCTAGCCTGGGGAGAGGGTGCAAAATGCCGCTGGACCTTCTTAACCCTCTCCCTCATGGGAGAGGTCGCGCCGAAGGGTTTCGACCCTGAGGCGCGGGTGAGGGTCCTTAGACGCAGCCCACGGTTCTTTATGCGCAGCTCGCAGACTCGCTTGCTCGCTCCGTGCTGTCGCACTCCGCTAGCGTCTCGCCCGTTCACTCCGCGCTGACGCACTCCGCTAGTTAGCGTCCCAAAATGTTTCACGTGAAACACAAACTTTCTAATAGGGTCCATTAACCAAGCTACTGAAGATACGGTCTTCAGAGCACTTACCTCGGAAAATAGCGTCAGCAACAGAGTGGAACCAGATCGACGGGCAACGGGATCGCCTAATTTGCCCTAGATGGAGAAGATCCGGATGCCGTGGGCAAGATCGGGCTGTCCTCTTCACGATGGTCGATGACGAGAGGGTGTCGTCGCCGCCCGGATGTCATCCTGAGCTCCGCGAAGGATCCCTACGGACAGCCGCTGATCGATGCCGATCGCGATCGGCAAGTGCGCACGTCGCAGGGATTCTTCGCGACGGCAGCCTCTGCTCAGAATGACTCACCGCGTTGGGCGACTCTGGTCCTCTGGTCCTCTCCCTGCCGGGAGAGGACGGCGCGCAGCGCCGGGTGAGGGACCGCTGAAACAAAATGTATGCTCTTTCGCAGGAAGGACCTTCACCCGTCGGAACGCTCCGCTGATCTAGCCTCGACGCAGTTCCGATGGGTGGCCGAGTATGCGAGGCGCAGCCTCGGTTCCGACTCGCCTGCTCGCTCCGCGCTAACGCGCTCCGCTAGCTAAGCGGCCTTGCCGACGCCCTTCAGCTTGACCACCTGCGAGCCGCCCGACGCGTTGTCGCGAATCGTCATCGTCGCCGTATGCGTTCCCGGCGAGGCGGGCTCGAACGTGACCGAGACCGCGCAGGTCGAGCTCGCTCCAATCACTCCCACGCAGCTCTGGTTGGCGGTGAATTCCGCGTCGCTCGTGACGATCGAGCTGATCGTCAGGCCCACCGCGTTCTTATTGGTGAGCTTCACCGTCTTGGCGGCGCTCGTATCGTCGACTGTCACCTTGCCGAAGGAAATCGACTTGGGCGCATCACCGAGCGCACCCGCGATACCGGCGCCACTGAGTCCGACCGATTGCGGGCTGTTATGAGCGTCGTCCATCAGCGTCAGGGTGCCAGCTTGCCCTCCGAGGCCGGTCGGCGTGAACTTCAGCGCGACCACGCATTTGCCGCCGGGACTGAGCGTCGTGGGGCATGAAGTCGCGCCAGGATCGAGCGCGAAGTCGGCGCCCGACGGAGAGACGCTTTCGATCGTGACCGGGACGCTCTTCTTGCCGGCCGGATTAGTGAAAGTGACCTTGAGATCCTTGCTGGTCGCCCCGCTGTTGCCAAAAACCTCGGACGGGAATTTCAGGCTCTTGGGCGTGACGGTCAGGTTTGCCGGCACCGATGTCGGCGTGGACGTTGGTGTCGCCGTAGTCGTCGCCGTTGCGGTTGCGCTTATTGTCGGCGTCGCTGAGACAGTCGGCGTGGCCGATTTGGTTGGCGTCGGCGTAACCGATTTGGTCGGCGTCGGTGACACCGTCGGCGTTGCGGATTTTGTCGGCGTCGGCGTCACGGTCTTGGTCGGGGTGGCACTCGGAGTCGGAGTAGCGCCGGTCGATTTGGTGGGAGTCGGGGTCGCCGTTTTGGTCGGCGTAGGCGTCGGTGTCTTGGTGGGCGTGGCCGATTTGGTTGGCGTCGGCGTCCTGGTCGGCGTAGGGGTCTTGGTCGGTGTTGGCGTGGCGCTTGGAGTCGGCGTCGGCGTAATCGTTGGCGTTGGCGGCGTCAGGCCGTTGAGCGCATAGACAAACTGATTGGTATCGACGCTGCCCCATCCGCTCGCGCCGTCCCATCCGGGTCCTGCCGTGATACCGGGGACGCCGTCGAAACCGTTGTTGCCCGAGGTCACATCGTGAAAGACCTTCGCCCTTTTGGTGGCATTATTGGCCAGCCCGTAAATTCCGTTGGTCCCGACATTTATATTGCCGAGGCGTTCGACCTTGCCCGCTTCTTCGCTGGCGAGCTGCGCCGCCATCGCGACGGTGCCGGACATTTGAACCACGGAGAGCGCGGTGCCGCCGATACAACATTCCATCTCGGCAGTGCCTGCATTGTCCGCGGCAACGAAAGCGCCTGGAGCCTTGGAATCACCGAGCATCGAAACGTCCGGAATGTCGCGTCCGGTGGTTTTGGGCACGCCGGGGCCGGTCTGCCAAGTCGGCTGGTCGAAGTCCGAACTGGTGCCGCCGCCCGAGGCGTCGGTGCCGTTGTTCATGACCGTCTCGGTTGAATGGCCGGTAACATTGCCATCTTTGTCGTAGGTAATACTCGGACCGCTGGTTCCGCCCACCGCAACGACGTTGGTGGAGCCGGCCAGCTCATTGATACCTGGGCCGGCGCTGGGGCCGCAGGTCAGGTCGTCGGGATGACCCGTCTCGCTGATAGGAACGACCTTTGCGGTGCCGAAGTCATCGCTGGAGACGAGCACCGTCTGCCCCTGCATCGCGGCGGGGCCGAGAATGTTCTCATCGATGATCGGGAAGAAGGTGGCGTTGGTCGAGCACATCGTGAAGCCGACGTTGATAATGCCGCATGAGTTGTCCTGCTCGGCGGCGCCCATCGCCTCCCACGCATTCAACTCGATATAGACGAGGATCGACGAGCCCGGCGCGTAGGACCACAGGTATTCGACTTCGCCGAGGACATTGAGTTCATCGTCGTTGACACCAGGATCGCCGTCAGTCCCAAAATTAACGTCCTCGTTGCCCAGGCTGCCGGTCGGACTGAATCCGAAAGTGGTGAAGAAAAGGGTTATGGAGGACTGGAGATAGTCGGAGTCGGAAACGACCGCGATACAACTGCCATTGTCGCCCGAGAGATCCGACGGCGAATTGAACAGGGCCAACTCATCGTAGAAGATCCAGTAGTCGCTAGGGCCGAAAAACGGACCGGTGTCGCCGAGAATCACGTCGGGAATGAGGCCCTTGGCCGAATCGCTATTAGCGTGCGGGGTCGGGGCCTTGGCGCTGGGATTAGGCAACATCGTGAGCGACGGCTGCGCATGATTCAGATTGTCCAGTCCGAGAATTCCGAGCACGCGACCGCTGAGCGCTGCCGGAATCGACGGCGGTACCAGGTTGCCGTACAGCGATCCGGCGCCGAGCGCCTCGATCTTCGTCTGGAAGGCCGCCTCGGCCGTCGCCACCGTTCCGGTGACGGTTATCGTCCGCGAATCAATATTCGACGAAACTATCGTCAATCCCTGCGAACGCAGCCAGGCGGCGACTTCATCCATATCCTGCTGCGACGGGCCAAAGCGCTCGGTGATTTCAGCCGGCGTGAGCCACTGATGATAATGAGGCGACGACGGATCCTGCAGATCTTTCTGGAGCTGAGCGATTTCGTCCGGATGGCGCAGCTTCAGGATGATCTGCAGCTGAATCTGCCCCGACGGGTTGGCCGGACCGGCGTCGCCAAATGCCGCCAGTCCCTGCGGGGCGTTGTTGGCCATCACGACCATTGCATCCGGATCGGCGGCCGATCGGGTCGACAGCGTCGCGAGTATGATCGCGATCAGCGCCGCCCCGACCATCACAGACATCGGGCTGGTGATCACTTTCCGCATCAATGAAAAACCCGCGAACAAGAAACCACGTGCCGTGCCATTTTTATTCATTGATGAAATTTCCAACGTAAAATTGGTGTAGACCCATCGAAGCCAATCAATGCTAAAGATTGCGTCCGAAGTTAAGGTAAACGATGCGCCGAAACGAAGCAATGGAGCGCAGGATGGGATATTCTCCCCAAAATTAGGCCTTGACGGGCATATTGATTCATATTCACCTGTATTGTGGCAGATAAATCCCCCGCCGGGCTGGATCCTGCCGGATTACCGGGCAATTTGGCTCTAACCCGTGATTAACCCAGATTGTCGGACTGCCGACATCGAAGTTTGCTTAATTAGTGGTCCGGTTTCATATAGAAGTGATTCTTTGGCTATGCAGCTCATACAGGACATACATGTTGTCGCGGCCGAGCCGCTGATTGCACCCCGCCGCCTCAAGGAAACGATTCCGCTCGAGCCGGCGCTGGTGAGTTTCGTTTACGATTCGCGCCAGACAGTCCGCCGGATCATGGCGGGCGTCGATGATCGCCTCATATGCATCGTCGGGCCCTGCTCGATTCACGATCCCGACGCGGCGCTCGAGTATGCGCGCCGGCTGGCGGCGCTCGAGCCGCGCCTCCGCCATCGGCTGTTCGTCATGATGCGGGTCTATTTCGACAAACCCCGGACGACTATCGGATGGAAGGGGTTGATCAACGATCCCGGCATGGACGATAGCTGCGACGCCCGCGAGGGCTTGCGGATCGCGCGCCGGCTGCTGCTCGACATCAACCGGATGGGTCTGCCGGCGGCGACCGAGATGCTCGATCCGATCACGCCGCAATATATCGCCGACCTGGTGAGCTGGTCGGCTATCGGCGCGCGCACGACCGAGTCGCAGACCCATCGCGAGATGGCCAGCGGTCTCTCGATGCCGGTCGGGTTCAAGAACACCACCGACGGCAACCTGCAGGCCGCCGTCAACGCGGTGCAGTCCGCCCGCCGCGCCCACTCATTCATCGGCATCACGCAGGAAGGTCTCGCTGCCGTCATCCGGACAATCGGCAATCCTGACACGCATGTCGTCCTGCGCGGCGGCCGCACGCCCAATTACGACGCCGCCAGTATCGACGAATGCACCCGGCTGCTGGGCAAGGTCGGGCTCGGCGCGCGCGTGATGGTCGACTGTTCGCACGCGCAGACCAACAAGGATTATCGCCGCCAGCCGGCCGTGCTGTCACAGGTTATCGGGCAGGTGCAGGCCGGCAGCCGCTCGATTATGGGCGTGATGATCGAGAGCAATCTGGAGGCGGGCAGTCAGCCGCTCACCGGCAGCCGCGCGGGGCTGCGCTACGGCGTTTCCGTCACCGATCCGTGTATCGATTGGCCAACCACGGAGCATTGCCTGCTCGAGTCGTGCCGGATGCTCGATGAAGTCGCTCCCGCGGTGGGAGCCTCGAAATAATCGCGGTAATTCGACGACGAGATAAGTCCGGCGATTCAGTCCTTGCAGTTCAATCCTGACGATGCTCGGCGCGTACGCGTTCGCTGATTATCAGGGCTTTCAGCGCGGCTGTATGGCGCACCGGGTAGGCTTCGGGATTCTCGATACCCTTGTGACGATTATCGAGTACCGCAAAGCCGGCTAAAAAACGCTCGCGCGCCTCGGCGAGCGTCTGGGCGGGCACAGTGCGAACTCCGCCCGCCATCCGGGTCTCCAGAATCATCTTGACGTCTTCTGGCGCATGACGAAACTCGGCGCGCACGGAAACCGGCCGCTCCTCTTCGAGGCCGAGGCGGTCGGCGATCATCGCGCCCGAGCGATCGAACGCGCGGAAAATCTGTTTGCGGCCGGGCAGGCTCGGCTTGTTGCGGGCGGTTTTGAGGCGTGCCGCGCCGCCATATTCGACCAGCTTGTAAATACAATCGAGCCACGGCACATCGCGGCTGACGGCGACCGCCGTGCCGACCCCGAACGCGTCGATCGGCGCCGAGGCGGCGACCAGTTCGGTGATAGCGAACTCGTCGATATCGCCGCTGGCGAAAATCGCTACGTCGCGCAGGCCGGCTTCATCGAGAATTCGACGGGCGCGCCGGCTGAGCGCGAGCAGGTCTCCGCTGTCGATTCTGATTCCCGTCAACGTGATTCCCGAGGCCGCCAGTTCGCGCGCGACCGCCGCCGCATTCTCCACGCCGCGCACGGTGTCATAGGTGTCGACCAGCAGCGTGCCCAGGCGCGGGAAGGCGCGGGCGAATTGCTCGAAGGCGTCGCGCTCGTGCTCATGCGCCATCACGTAGCTGTGCGCCATCGTGCCGTAGACCGGAATTCCATAGCGGCGGCCGGCCAGCACATTCGAGGTGCCGCTGAAACCGGCGATATGGGTTGAGCGTGCGGCGATCAGTCCGGCGTCGGCGCCGTGGCTGCGCCGGAGGCCGAAATCGAGCAGCCGCCGGCCGCCCGCAACCGCAAAGCATCGTGCCGCCTTGGTCGCGATAAGCGAGGCCGTGGCGATCTGGTTGATAGCGATCGTCTCGATCAGCTGCGCCTCGATAAATGGCGCGCGCACTTCAATAACCGGTTCGTCGGCAAAAAACAGCGTACCCTCGGCGAGCGCGCGGACCTCGCCCGTGAAGCGCAGGCCGGCAAGATAATGCAGAAATTCGGGCTTGAAGATTTTGAGCGAATCGAGATAGCCGACCGCCGCGTCATCGAAGTGGAAATCTTCTAGCACTTCCAGAATCCGCTCGATTCCGGCCGCCACCATGTAACCGCGGCGCGGCGGTAGTCGGCGCACGCTCAGGCTGAAGGTCGCTTCGGCGTTGAGACCCTTTTCAAAACAGGCGGCCGCCATCGTGAGCTCGTACAGATCGACGAGCAGAGAGGTTTCGCCCGCGTCCAGGCGCAGATCACCCATCGGAACCTGGCCTGTCGCAGCGGCGGCGGAAGAACGAGTCGGCGCGGCGCTCGAGAACCGTCAACGCGGCGGCTCCGGAGGTGGCGGCGGTGGTGCGGGCGGCGGTTCAGGCGGCGCGGGCGGCGGCACCGGTGGGCCCGGCGTGGGCGTCGGCGCGGGCGCAGTCTCCTGGACGACGCGAGTCTCCGGCATGCCGAGGGCGTGCAACGCCTCGCCCATCGCGCGCAGCCGCTCGGCGACCAGGTAGTTGATCGTGCCGGGCTCGGTGATCGTGCCGGCCTTGACGCCGGTAAGCAGCTCGATACCCTGGTCGATCGTGTCGATCGGATAAATATGAAAGCGGCCGACCTCGACCGCCTCGATCGTTTCCGAATCGAGCATCAGGTTGGCGATGTTCGGGCGCGGTATCATCACGCCCTGCGAGCCGGTCAGGCCAATCGCCTTGCATACGCGGAAGAAGCCGCCGACTTTTTCGTTGACGCCGCCGATCGCCTGCACGGTTCCGTGCTGATCGACCGACCCGGTTACCGCGATATCCTGTCGGATTGGCACGCCGCTGAGCGCCGAGAGAATCGCGTAGAGTTCGGTCGAGCTGGCACTGTCGCCGTCGATTCCCGAGTATGATTGCTCAAAGCAGATACTCGCCGACATCGCGACCGGCCGCTTCTGAGCGAAGCGCCATCGGATAAAGCCGCCGAGTATCATGATGCCCTTGTCGTGGGTCGAGCCGGACAACCGCGCCTCGCGCTCGATATTGATCAAGCCTGCCTGTCCCAGCCCGACGGTCACGGTCACGCGCGACGGTCTGCCGAAGCTGTAGCCGCCGACGTCGAGCACCGCCAGGCCGTTTATCTGCCCGACCTGCGTGCCGGCGACTTCGATCACCAGCGTGCGATTTGCGATCAGCCGGCGGATTTCCTCTTCGATAAAGTTAAGCCGCAGCATCCGCTCGCGCAGCGCCCGTTCGACGTGCTCGCCGCTTACGGCCACCGCGCCGGCGGCGCGCGCAAAGAACGCCGATTCGCGCGCCAGGTCGTCGATCGGTTCGAGCATGCTCAGCACGCGGCCGCGTTCGCCGGCCATCCGCATGCCGTATTCGACTATCCGCTTCAGCGCTTCGCCGTCGAACTCCGGCAGATGCTCCCGCCGCGCCAGGGCGGCTACGCGGGTGACGATATGGGCCGCGGCCGCATTATCGGCTTCGACCACCGGCCGCATCGCAGCCTTGACCTTGAAGAGTTCGGGAAAATCGGGGTCGTAGAACTGCAGCATGTTGTAGAGCTGCGGGCCGCCCATCACGATCACTTTGGTGTTGACTTCGATCGGTCCGGGCTTGAGGCCGCTGGTGCCGAAAAATGCGAACGGCTCGAGCGTCTCGATCGTCACGCGGCCGGTCTTGAGCGAACGCTTGAGCGTCTTCCAGACGGCCGGCTCGACAATGGCGTCTTCCAAATCGAAAACGAGAAAGCCGCCCTCCGCCTTGAGGAACGACCCGGGAATGATGCGGGTGAAGTTGGTGCCGGAACGGCCGTATGGATCGATCCATCGCTCGATTGTGCCGAACAGGTTGCGATAGGTCGGCGCATCCTCGCTGATCACCGGCGCGCCCTTGCGGCCGGCATTTTCCACCACGACGTTGACCTCGTAGTCGGAGAAGCGGCCGTCGGAGTCTGGACCAGGACGCGGCGGCAGGGCCGGAGGCGCATTATCGGGGCGGCCTTCGGTCGGCGCCTGGAAGCGATCGAGATGATCGAGCATGTGCGACAGCACGTCGTCGAGGTAGGCGCTGATAGCGCGATTATCGAAGCGCTGCTTCAGCGCCGTCACGGCAGGCTCGATCAGGCGGCGGGCGAAGTCACGCTCGATGGTGCGGATGTCCTCGAACAGCTCGCGCATCATCTCCTGTTGGCGCATCATCAGGCCGCCGAGCTCATCCTGCAGCTCGCTCTGGGCCTGCTTGAGCTTTTCGCGCTCGGCCTCCGGCATCGCGGAGAGCTCCTTGGAAAGTGCCTCGGGCGACTCCGGCATCTTGCCGCTGACCAGCGGGATCAGGATCACCTGGCCCCCGGGCGCGGACTGGATTGCAAACCCGCGCTCGCGCGCCTTGGCTTCGAGATTGCCGAACAGCTCCTGCGCGCGCTTGTTGTACTTGTCGCGCAGCGCGGCGCGCTCATGGTCGAAATCTTCGCGGCGAAAGGCCTTGGGCAACTGTTCGAGCACCAGCGCGACCAGCTCCTGCATCCGCGTGCGCAGTTCGGCACCCTCGCCGGGCTTGAGCGCGATAGCGATGGGGGCTTCGGCATTGCGGAAATTGTTGACGTAGATCCAGTCGCCCGGCGTCGGCATCGTGGCCGCTTTCTCGCGCAGGATTTTCAGGACCGATTCGCGTTCATGGCGGGTGCGCAGGCCGCTGACGTAGACGTTGTAGCCGGGCGCCGCAATTCCGATCGCCAGGCGAATCGCGCCGACGGCGCGCTCCTGTCCCATCAGCTCGCCCTGCTCGGTGCCGTGCGCAAGTGCGGTCAGCTCATCGGCCGAGAACGGCACGTAATCGCGCAACCTGGCGGCGTCGAGTTCTTCTGGCTTCGGCGCCGGCAGGAGGTCGGCGGCTTTCGGATCAGCCGTATTGGCTTCGCTGGTGATGGATTCGCTCATGATGGTAGTCGTTTCGAAGGGCTGGACAGAGGGGTCCGGCGTCAGGATTTTTCGAGCGGGATTCGGCGGCGGGCCCGTTTGGGCACGACGATAATCAGGAGGCCGCCGTTCCACCGCGCGTGCGCGCGTTCGGCGTCGATTGGTGTGGGCACGGTGAAGATGCCCTCGATAGTGCCGGCTTTGTCGCGCACGGTTAGCTGGTTGCCGGCTATCTCGATGTCGAGGTCGGCCGGTTCGATACCGCCGGTCGCCATTTCGATTTCGTAGTGGCCGCCGCAATCGCGCAAATTGGAATCGGGCAGGCCGGCGCCTTTGCGCCATCGCGAAATCAGGACGTCGTCGAAGAACTCGTCGATCGCGCGCTCGAAATCTTTAAGCCAGAAAGCCATCGCTTGGGTGCCGCCCTTGGTGCCGCCAAGATAGGCGACCCGGCCATTCTAACGCGACATCCGCCCACCCGTCGAGGCTCTGTACTTATGGTTTCGCCAGCCCTCCGCGATCGTGGGCACTTGCCGAAAAGAGCGGCCGGGCGTATCGTTCGCTAAAGTGCCGAACTTCACTAAAATTATAGCCGCTACAGACTTCTCGGACGACTCCAAGCTTGCCTTGGAATATGCCGAAGAGATGGCGCGCCGGTTCAGCGCCGAAATAATCGTGCTTCACGTCGACCAGCCGCTAGCGCCAGTCATGATGAGCCCCGACTTCGGCGCCGGAATCGACCTTGGTGTGATGAGCCGGATTGCCGAGGAACAGCGGCTGCTGGCCCAGCGCGAGCTCGACCAGACCGTCGGCCGGCTGCGCGACGGCGGCGTCAAGGCCCGCAGTCTTTTGCGGGTGGGCGCGCCGTTCATGGAAATTATTCATGCCGCCGAGAGCGAAGCCGCCGATCTGATCGTACTCGGCACCCATGGTCGCACAGGACTTGCCCACGTACTGATTGGCAGCGTGGCCGAACGAGTCGTCCACAAGGCGAGCGTACCGTGTCTGACGATTCGCCATCCTGACCGCAAGTTCAAGCATCCCCTGGAAAAGTAGCGCGACTCCCCGACTCGACAAGCCCGGCCGTCCTTCACAGCGGCCGTCCGGATTACCCGGTCAGCCTCCCACGGTCTCGAACTTGGGGGTGTGCATCGGCCGATTGTGCCAGCCTCGAAGAAGATTACCCTTCCTGTTTGCCTTCGCGATTTTCCTCGCGACGATCGCGCACTATGAATGTCAATCGCTGTGGGCGCAGGATCCCACGGCATCGCCGGCCGCTTCGCCGCCGGCACATCATGCGATCGTCGTGACCGAGAGCTCCCAGGCAGCCGGCGCGGGACTGGAAATTCTTGAGCACGGCGGTAACGCGATCGACGCGGCGGCCGCGGCGGCGCTCGCTACCGGGGTGACCAATCCGGGAGCCTGCGGAATCGGCGGCGGCGGCTTCATGCTCATCTATATCGCCCGCAGCGGGCGGACGTTCGCGCTCGATTACCGCGAGCGCGCACCGTTCCACGCGTCGGTCGACATGTATATCCAGCACGGCAAGCCCGATGAGGATCTGGCCCGCGATGGACCGCTGGCGGTCGCCGTGCCCGGCGAAATTGCCGGCCTCGACGCCGCCCTCAAACGCTTCGGCACGATGGATTTTCAAACCGTCGCGGCGCCTGCAATCAAGCTCGCCCGCGACGGCTTTCCCGCCTCGCCCCATCTGGCCGACGAAATCAGCAAGCTCGTGCCGGATATCGCGCGCGACCCGGGGCTGGCGGCGACTTTTCTCAACAAGGACGGAACGCCGATCAAGGCGGGCGATACGATTACTGAACGCGCACTGGCGACGACGCTCAAGCGAATGGGCAACGACCCGGTCAGGAGCTTTTACAACGGCATGATCGCCCAACGGATCGCGGCGCTAATGAGTGCGCGCGGCGGTATCCTCGATGCGGCTGACCTTGCGGCCTACGAACCCGTGTGGCGCGAGCCGGTCCATCTACCGTTTGAAGGATACGAGGTCTACACGATGCCGCCGCCGTCGTCGGCCGGAGTGATGCTCGAGATGCTGGGGATGCTCGAGCCGGGCCACCTGCCCGGCCTGGGCCTCAACTCGCCGCCCTACCTGGCGCGCCTGATCGAGGTGATGCGCCAGGGATTTATCGATCGCGACGCCTATGGCGATCCGGCTTACGTGCACGTGCCGCTCGACGTACTGCTGTCGCCAGCGCATATCGATGAGTCGCTCCAGCGCGCGCTCCATCGTGCGCCACCGGGCCCTCCGGCCGCCGCCGCGCACGATCATGGCACCGCGAATCTGTGCGTGGTCGACCAGGATGGCAACGTGGTTGTGGTGACAACGACGATCAACACCGCCTTCGGTGCGAAAATGAGCGTTCCCGACCTCGGCATCATCCTTAACGATGAGATGGATGATTTCGCGGTAGCGCCCGGCGTGCCCAACGCCTTCGGGCTCGTGCAGACCAGCGCCAACGCGATCGCGCCGGGCAAGCGGCCGCTGTCGAGCATGACGCCGACGATCGTGTTCGAGGGTTCGCGGCCGATTTTCGCGCTCGGCGGCTCCGGCGGTCCCACGATCCTTACAGGCGTCCTGCAAGTCGCGCTGAACCTGATCGATTTCCGGCTGACGCCGGTGCAAGCGGTCGACGAGCCGAGAATCCACGAACAGGATATGCCCGACGTCGTGTTTATCGACGGGACAATGCCGGCGGCGACGATCACGGGGCTGCTCCAGATGGGTTACGACATCAAGGTGATCAAGAAATGGTTCGGCGCGGTCAACGCGGTTGAAATCGCGCCTGACCGGCCGATCGGCGCGGCCGATCCCCGCAAGGACGGCGGAGTGGCGCAATACTGATCGCAATACTGATCGCAATCCTGATCTCAGTCATGATCGGGCGCGGCGTTGTCGGCGGACGCTTCGATGCGCCCCGGCCGCGCAACAGTTAGACTCGGGACTCGTGCCACGCGAGGTAGATATCGCGGCGCCCGGCGCCGCGGGACGTGTTCATATCGCCGACGCAGCGATCGTTGCCGCTTTAGGCGCGGCGGTATTCGGATTCCATCTCGGCAGCTATCGGCTGTGGGAGCCGGACGAAGCCCGCTACGCGGAAATCGCGCGCGAGATGATCGCGCTCGGCAACTACCTGCTGCCTCATCTCAACTATGTTCTCTACGTTGAAAAACCGCCGTTGCTCTATTGGGTAACCGCGCTCTCGATGGGCGCGTTCGGCCATAACGAGCTGGCCGCGCGCATTCCGGGCGCTCTGTTCGCGATCGCGGGCGCGCTCGCCACCTGGCTTTTCACCGCGCACACCTTCGATCGCCGGCGCGCATTATTGGCAGGTGCAATCCTTGCCACCGCACCGCTCTACGCCGTAATGGCGCAGGTCCTCACAACCGACATCGCGCTCACGGCGCTTATGACGATCGCGCTCTTCGCGCTCTACCTGCAATGGCGCGAAGGTGGGCGCTGGCACTGGATCGGATATGTGGCGATCGGGCTGGGAGTGCTCGCCAAGGGTCCCGTCGCGGCGGCCATTCCAGTCCTGGTATTCGCCGTATTCCTCTGGCGCGAGCGCGCGCTACGCGGAGCGATGGCACAGTTGCACATCGTGCGCGGCTTAATTGTGTCGGTGGCGATCGCGGCGCCGTGGTTCATCTACATGATCGCCAAGGTGCCGGACTTCTTCTCGTTCTATTTTATCGGCGAGCATCTGCGTCGTTTCCTCGACTCGAGTTACAGCCACAGCGCGCCGCTTTGGTTCTATATTCCTGTTATCGCCGCCGGACTGCTTCCATGGTCAGTGATCGCGCCGTTTATGGTTTGGCGTCCCGTCGAGTCGAACTCCGCGCGCCGATTCTCTGTAATCACGGCATTAATGATCTTCGCGTTCTTCTCGATCTCGCGGTCCAAGCTGATTCCCTACATCATGCCGGCGATCCCGCCGCTTGCGATTTTAATAGCCGATGCGATTGCGCGGACGGCGTGGCCCGCGCAACCGATGCGATTGGACAGAGATGATCGGTCCGGCAACGCGTCGTCACGGTTGTTCGTGGCAGCGCCAATTCTTGGACTCGTCGGCGCAGCAGCGATCGCGACAGCGATTCTTGGACCGCACGCATCGAGTCCTTATCTAATGGTGATACAACCGGCATTGCTGGCTCTGGGAGCAGTCGCGCTGATCGGCGGCGCCATGACTGCGGGAGCTTTTCGATTCGCCGGTGTCGGCGCTGGTCTGATCGCGATAGTCCTCACGATGACGGCGGCGCTCTGGACCGGCACGTACGGCCGGTTGGAAGCCGAGCCTTTGCGATCGTACGCCGCGCTGAGCCAGGCGGTCGCCGAGCGCGCCCCCGACGCAACGATTCTATGCTACCGGCGCTATGTGCAGGCGATTCCGTTTTATACCGGCCGCCGCGCGATCGTAGTCGGCGCGAAAACTGAGCTTACCTTCGGCGCCGCCCATGCTCCCGACGCTGCGGACTGGTTCTTCGATGGTGAGCCGGCGATGCTCCGGCTATGGCGGAAACCCGGCCCAGTCGTGATCGTGCTTGATGAGCGCGACCTCGCCCGTCTTGCGCCCAAACTCGGCCCATACGTCGTGATTGGGATCGAGTCGCATAAGATCGCGATCCTCAAAAGCGCAGTTGGTGGGCAAGAGCGGAACGACACACAGCAGCGCAGCGGTATACAACAGCTGGGCGCTACAAATGACGGCTGAAACGTCATCGCCGCGCGATCCCCGCATAGCCAGCTTCGCGATTCGCGCCGTAATCGGCGTCTCGATAATTGCCTTCCTTCTCTGGCGCTACGATTTGCGCACAGTCTTCAACCTGCTGACGCATGAACGGATCGGCTGTTTCGCCGGGGCGGTTGCGATCTACCTGGCTGGGCAGGCGCTGTCGGCGTGGCGATGGCGCATCCTGGCGGCGCTTGGCGGACTTGTCGCCCCGTACCGGGAATTCCTCGGATGGTATTTCATCGGGATGTTCACCAACCTTTTTATTCCGGGAGTGGTCGGCGGCGACGCGGCGCGGGCGTTCTACCTGGGACGACGCAGCGGACGGCTCGGCGCGGCGGTGGCGTCGGTGATTGCCGACCGTGGCACGGGGCTTATCGCGCTGTTCTGGGTGGCGGCGGTGGCGGCACCCACGATGGCGGAACGATTGCCGCGGCCGATACTTATCGCAGTTCTTGCGGCGGCGCTGTCGGCCGCGGCCTTCGAGGTGGCTGCGCCATTTATCGCGCGGCTCGCGTTGTCATTCTCAGCTAATTCGAGCAACCTGGTAACCGATCTCGCGCCCTATCTGCTCCGGCCGTGGGAGCTGATACCGGCGCTTATGATCTCGATTCTGCTGCAGATATCACTGGCCGTCGGACAGTTCGTGATAGCTCGCGGACTAAACCTGGCGATTCCCATCTCGGTTCTGCTGGTCGCCGTGCCGATCGCAAACGCGGTCGCGAGCGTGCCGATGACGCTCAACGGCCTTGGCTTGCGCGAGGCGACCTACATGGTGATCCTGGGCGCGGCGGGCATTGGGCGTGCCGACGCGGTCGCACTCGGACTGTTATGGTTCGCCGCCACGATGGCGGGCGGCCTGGTCGGAATTGTCCCGATGATGGCGTCCCGGTTGCCGTCGGCGGCCGCTGCCGCATTACGGGACGGGCAGGCCTGCTAGACGGGCGGCGGAATCGGCTGGATTCCCCGATTCGACCGACTCGCCAGCTCACGCCATCGCGTCACCACGATATCCGGTCCGAACAGGCGCTCGCGATACCAGCCGTCTTCGTTGGCGTAAAAGTTCTGCATCGCCTCGCGCGCCAACTGGTCTTCATTGTTGAAGGTGGTCGGCACGAGCGGTTTCCACAGCGTCGTGACCTCGTCGAAGAAACGATCGCGCTCGTCGTCGGACTCAACGTAACGCCCCCACGTAATAACATAGTTGTGATGGTTCTCGTCGACCGGCACGTACCATTCGAAGTGAAATAGATCGGGCGCCGGAAAAGGTTCGACTTTGAGCACGCCGGGCATCCAGATGCTGACCTGCGGCACGAGACCTTCGACGACGCCGGGCTGGCCCGGAATGAAGCGCGCGGTGAGCGTCACATCAGGCTCGATATCGGCCTCCCAGATTGGCTCCGCGGCGCCCCGAATCAGCAGGATTCCCTTGGGTCCGGGGCCATCGAACGTCTGCATCCCGTGCGATTCCGAAATGCCGGTGTCGCCCATCACGGTGGGCAGATGGAAGGCGCGGACGAGCGCTGAATTGCGATGGAGATATGAATGGGCGGGATCGAAGCCGTTCTCCGCGCCGAGGCGCCAGTTGGCGTTGAGCGTTTTGCTCCATCCTTCCGGATAAACGACAAAGTTATCGTCGAGCAGGCCGGGCGGCAGATCGTGTGAGAGCCGTGGCGGATCTATATCCCCGATAAAGACGAATACGAGCCCCTTAACTTCCACCACTGGATAGGTCTTGAGCTTGACCTTGCCGATCAAGGGGCTCGCTGGATCGCTGATAATCGTCCGCAGCAATCCATCCGACATGCGATAGGTGAAGCCGTGATACCAGCAGGTAATGGTCTCGTCGGTAAAACATTCAGGCCGCACGGAAAAGGGCACCCCCTTGTGGATACATCGATCCTCGATCGCATAGATGTTCGCGCCGGACCGCCGAAACAGGATTCGCTCGCCGAGCAGTTTCGCCGCTTTGACCTTGACGATATTCTCGCCGAGTCCTTCGCTGACGCCGCTCTGCGGCAGTTCGTGGCTGAAAAAGGCGAAATACCAATGGTTGCGGAAGCCGGCGGCCGCTTCGATATATGGTTGCCAGGGCTTTTTACGCGATCGCGACCGTGTCTTGCTGTTACCAGATACTACTTTTGCCGATACGCGCGAATTCACCCTTTCTCAGCCTCAACTACATTTATCGATTCTTTACTACTCATTTTGGACTCAGGATGGGCGGGTTCTCACTCCCCGCGATCCTCGCGACCCAGTATAGATACCATCGATTCGTGAATCCGGCAAAGATGCGGACTGCTTTCAAAATCATTCGGCATTCCGGGCATAATCGGTAATCTTGCGTTCGTGGAGCGAGGTTTGTATAGTGCCCCTAACCTTGCGGACAGGCGGGAGTATCTGACCAATTATGGACGTAATGAAGACTCTTTTTCTTAATCCTCCTTCTTACGACGATTTCGACGGCGGCGCCGGCTCCCGCTACCAGGCGACCCGCGAAGTATGGTCTTTCTGGTATCCGACGTGGCTGGCCTATCCGGCCGGCATGATCCCGGGCGCCCGTCTGCTCGACGCTCCGCCGCACGGTTACGATGCACCCCGGACGATCGAAGAGGCCAAGAATTACGACCTCGTCGTGCTGCACACGTCGAC
>Ga0302326_10014404_pt1 | contig 16707 bp, 10 predicted proteins | sample Palsa_T0_3_FD_202264 | JGI IMG/M metagenome (GOLD analysis project Ga0302326, IMG submission 202264) | Peat permafrost microbial communities from Stordalen Mire near Abisko, Sweden - Palsa_T0_3 | ecosystem: Environmental > Terrestrial > Soil > Palsa > Peat permafrost | place: Sweden: Abisko...
AACGCATCGAGCGTTCCCGACTCAAAGTTGCCGAGCTGGTTGGATGCGCCGATGAAGACGTTTTCGACGGCATTGACGCGGCCGCGCATCGCGTCGGGAGTCGCGAGCTGCACGAGGCCGTTACGGATGATGACGCTGACCATATCGAAGCCGCCCGTCAGCGCGAGCGCGACGAGGGCAACGATGACGTTCGTGGTCAACGCGAAGACGATCGTCGCCGAGCCGAAGCCTGCAACCGTCCACAACAACGTCGGCCCGACGTGGCGTTCGATCGGGCGGCGAGCGATAAATGCCGCGACCAGCGCCGCTCCGACGGCCGGCGCACTGCGCAGCGCGCCCAGACCCTGCGCGCCGATATGGAAGATTCCATCGGCATACGCCGGCAATAGCGCTCTCGCTCCCCCGAAGAGGACGGCGAACAAATCAAGCGAGATGGCGGAAAGCACGATTTTGCGTGAGAAGATGAAGTGCAGCCCCTCGATTGCATCGCGCAGTTGCGGTGGAGATTCGTGGACGATGCGCTCGATCTTCAGTGCCGCCAAAAGCACGGCAGCAGCGACCATTCCGGCCGCCGCCACGCCAAGCGCGAGCGTCGTCGAGATCGCGACGAGCACGCCGCCGAGTGCGGGTCCCAGGATGACGGTGAGTTCGCGCAAGGACGCGTAGGTAGATTGCACGCGCACGAATTGATCCGCGGGGACGATGCTCGGCAAGAGCGACCGCAATGCCGGTTCGCCGAACGCTCGCGCCGTACCGACGATCGCCAAGGCCGAGAGGTACGGCGTCAGGTTCGTCGCGTGCGCGGCGACCAGCAGCATAAATGCCGCGATCGCTGCCGCTTCGAGCAGCGCCGTAAGTGCGACCACGATGCGCCGGTCGACCCTGTCGGCGAAAACGCCCGCCGGGAGCGCGAAAATGAAGGTCGGCAAGAACAACGCGAGGCCGACCAGGCCCAAATCGAAGGCGCGATGATGGAGTAAGAAGACGTACCAGCCGATTGCGACGCTCTGAATCTGAAACGAGATCGAATCACTCAGCATGCCCACGAAGAAGAGCGGGCGATTGCGTGCCGTCACGAGGCCGGATCGGCAACCGGTACCGGGCGCTCGAATCGATCGGCCTTGCGTAACGCCGGGAAGAAGAGCGCCCAGAGCGCGATAACGACGAGCGTCCCGATGCCGCCCGCGACGACGGACCCGACGACGCCGAGCAGCGCCGCAAGCGTCCCCGATTCGAACTCGCCGAGTTCGTTCGAGGCACCGATGAAGACGTTCTCGACCGCGCTGACACGCCCGCGCATCGCGTCCGGCGTTCCCATTTGCACGAGGCCGCTGCGGATCACGACGCTGATCATGTCGGCTCCGCCGAGCACGGCCAGCATGGCGAGCGAGAAGATGAAGTTCGTCGAGAGCCCGAACGCGATCGTCGCAGCGCCGAAGATCGAAACTGCGACGAGCAGCGTCGGCCCAAGTTTCCGTTCGATCGGGCGACGGGCGATCAACGCTGCGACGACGGCGGCGCCGACGGCGGGTGCGCTGCGGAGCGCACCGAGCCCCTGCGGCCCGACGTGGAAGATGCCGTCTGCGAATGCGGGCAAGAGTGCGGTCGCGCCGCCGAAAAGCACGGCGAAAAGATCGAGCGAAATGGCACCGAGGACGACCGGCCGCGAGCGGATGAATTGCAGGCCGCCGAGCGCATCGCGCAGCTTCGGAGGTTCGCTCTTCGTATCGCGGCGGATTTTCAGCGCGAGAATGAAGCAGCCCGTCGCCAATTCGCAGATTGCCGCGACGCCCAGTGCGAGCGACGTCGATACCGCGACGAGTAGGCCGCCCACCGCGGGCCCCACGATGATGATGATTTGCCGTAGCGACGAGTATGTTGCTTGAACGCGCAGGTAGTCGTCCGGTTCGACGAGCGACGGCAACATCGAACGTATCGCGGGCGTTCCGAATGCGTTTGCGGTCCCGAGGACCGCGAGGATCGCCAGATACGGGGCGAGCGCGGTTATGTGGTAGAGTACGGCGGCGACGAGTGCGACGACACACAGCGCTGCGACGGCTTGCGCCCCTGCAACGACAAAACGACGATCGTGACGGTCGGCAAACACGCCCGCCGGCAACGCGAAGGCGAACACCGGCAGGAACGATGCGAGCCCAACGAGCCCGAGATCGAGCGCCCGATGGGCGAGCGAAAAGACGTGCCAGCCGATCGCGACGTTGAGAATTTGGGACGCAAGCGAACCGCCAAGCAAACCGGCGAACAGGATCCGCCGGTTTCGCGCCCCCGCCATCGCGACGACCATTTAACCCCGCATTCACCAGCGCAATGCGTAAAGGCTGCTGCAGTCTCGCGCAGATTTGGCTATAATGACGGAATGTTTCGCGGCTCCGTTATGCGTAACGCCATCGCGCTTTTGTCGATCGGAACACTCTCGCAGCCGTTGGGTGCACGCGTCGGGCCGGGGTTGAGTTCGCCTACGTGGTCGACGACGGCGACAACGACGTTTCGGCCTATTCCATCAACGCGACCACCGGCGCGCTGACGCCGGTAGCGGGATCGCCCTTTGCAACCGGCGACAATCCCACTCGCATAGCGGTCGATCCTACGGGCAAATTCGTCTACGTGACCAACAGCATCCGACGGCAGTGTGTCCGGCTACACCATCGACGCGACCAGCGGCGCCCTGACGGCGGTGGCAGGGTCGCCCTTTGCGACGGACCTCTCACCAGCGTGCGTGGCGGTCGATCCTTCGGGCAAGTTCGCCTATGTCGCCAACCAAAACCGGACGGTGTCCGCCTTTACCGTCAACGCGACCAGCGGCGGCTCACGCCGGTAGCCGGGTCGCCGTTTCCGGCGGGCCCGGGTCCCGATGCCGTGGCAATCGATTCTGCGGGCAAGTTCGCCTATGCGATAAACGACCTCGACAAGACTGTTTCCGCCTACACCATCAACGCGATCAACGGCGCGCTGAGACCGCTGCCAGGGTCGCCGTGGCCGCTTAGGGCGGGGGATCTCCTTGACATACTTCGCATAGCGCTCGATCCTACGGGCAAGTTCGTCTATGTGAACACCGGTGTCTCGTCCAAGGTGTTTGCCTATACCATCGATGCGACCAGCGGCGCGCTGACGCGGGTACCGGGATCGCCCTTTGCGACGGGCGACCTTCCGGTAGATGTAACCGTGACGCGCCCGCACTGATCGAGCCGGCCCCGGCCGATTGGAGCGCGCCAACGGCCGCGGCGGAGCGGTCCACCCGCGGGGGAACCTCGTGAACGCGCGTAACCGCACGCTCTATGGCGACGCTGCCCGGTACGCCCGATCCCGATCCGCAAGAGACGCAGGAATGGCTCGACGCGCTGGACGGCGTGCTTGCGGCTGAAGGCCCCGCGCGAGCACGAGCGCTCGTCGAACGCATCGTCGAACGCGCGCAACTTGGCGGCGCGCACGTCGAGCTCGGCGTGCAGACGCCGTACGTCAATACGATTCCGGTCGCGCTCGAGCCGCGCGTGCCCGGCAACGAAGAGCTCGAGACGCGCCTACGCCATTACATCCGCTGGAACGCGATGGCGATGGTCGTGCGCGCGAATGAAACGAGCTCGGAACTCGGCGGGCACGTCGCAAGCTTTGCGTCGTCGGCGACCCTGTACGACGTTGGCTTCAACCACTTCTTTCGCGCGCCCGCGAGCGACTTCGGCGGGGATCTCGTGTTCTTCCAAGGGCATTCGTCGCCGGGCGTCTACGCACGCGCGTTTCTCGAAGGCCGGATCAGCGAAGAGCAGCTAGCGAATTTTCGTCAAGAAGTCGACGGCCGCGGGCTCTCGTCGTATCCGCATTCCTGGTTGATGCCGGACTTCTGGCAGTTCGCTACCGTCTCGATGGGCCTCGGCCCCATCCAAGCGATCTACCAAGCGCGCTTTCTCAAGTATCTGCAAAATCGGGGCATCGCAAAAACCGAGGGCCGCAAGGTGTGGTGTTTTCTCGGTGACGGCGAGTGCGACGAGCCGGAATCCTTAGGTGCGATTTCGGTTGCGGCGCGCGAGCAGCTCGACAACCTGATCTTCGTCGTCAACTGCAACCTGCAGCGGCTCGATGGCCCGGTGCGCGGCAACGGCAAGATCATCCAAGAGCTCGAGCGCGAGTTTCGCGGGTCCGGCTGGAACGTGCTCAAGGTCATCTGGGGCTCGAATTGGGATCCGCTCTTGGAGCGCGACAAGACCGGGCGGCTCGTGCAGCTTATGAACGAGTGCGTCGACGGCGACTACCAGACGTTCAAGGCCAACGACGGCGCCTACGTGCGCGAACATTTCTTCGGCCGCTATCCCGAGACGGCGGCGCTGGTTGCGGATTGGACCGACGAACAGATCTGGGCGCTCCAACGCGGCGGCCACGACGCGCGCAAGGTGTACGCGGCCTATGAGGCCGCGACACATCATACGGGCGAACCGACGGTCGTCCTCGCCAAAACGATCAAAGGTTACGGGATGGGGTCGTCGGGCGAAGCGCAAAACATCGCGCACCAGCAGAAGCACCTCGACCTCAAGGCGATGCGTCAATTCCGGGATCGCTTTTCGATTCCGGTCTCCGATACCGACCTCGCGAAGGTGCCGTTTTACCGGCCGCCCGACGATAGTCCCGAGGGTCAATACTTGCGCGAACGTCAGCGCGCGCTCGGCAGCGTTCCTCAGCGCCGCCGCAAGTCGACCTCGCTGACGGTTCCGGAACTTTCGGCGTTCGATGCGTTGCTGCAAAGTTCGGGCAATCGCGAACTATCGACGACGATGGCGTTCACGCGCGTGCTCACCGCTATGGTGCGCGACAAGAATATCGGCAAGTTCGTCGTGCCGATCGTTGCCGACGAATCGCGTACGTTCGGGATGGAAGGGATGTTCCGCCAGCTCGGCATCTATTCGCCGCTCGGCCAGCTCTACAAACCGCAAGACGCGGCGCAGCTGATGTACTACCGCGAAGACGTCGCGGGTCAGATTCTGCAAGAGGGCATCAACGAAGCGGGAGCGCTCTGCTCGTGGATCGCGGCCGCGACCAGTTATTCGACGAGCGACCAGCCGATGATCCCAGTCTACATCTTTTACTCGATGTTCGGATTTCAACGCATCGGCGACCTCGCTTGGGCTGCGGGCGACATGCGCAGCCGCGGCTTCCTCATGGGCGGAACGTCGGGCCGTACGACCCTCAACGGCGAGGGTTTGCAGCACGAAGACGGCCACAGCCATCTGTTCGCCGCGTTCATTCCCAACTGCGTCGCCTACGATCCGACCTATGGCTATGAGGTCGCGGTCATCATGCGCGACGGACTGCGCCGCATGTATGCGGAGCAAGAGGACGTCTACTATTATATCACCGTGATGAACGAGAACTATCTGCAGCCCGCGATGCCGGCGGGCGTCGAAGACGGTATCCTGCGGGGTGCATATCTGCTGCGTGAAGGGACCGGCGCAGCGAGCGCCCCGCGCGTGCAGTTGATGGGTTCGGGCACGATCTTACGCGAGGTCCTGGCGGCGGCCGATCTGCTCGCGGCGGATTTCGGCGTCGTTGCCGACGTGTGGAGCGCGACGAGCTTCACCGAGCTGCGCCGCAACGGTCTGGCCGCGGAGCGGTGGAATCTGCTGCACCCGATGGACGAGCAGCGCGTTCCTTACGTGACGGCCGCGCTCGCGTCGCGTCCGCCCGGGCCGCTGGTTGCGGCGACCGACTACATCAAGACCTACGCGGACCAGATCCGGCCATTTGTCGGCGGCCGGCGCTTTCACGCGCTCGGCACCGACGGTTTTGGCCGCAGCGACTATCGCAGCCGGCTGCGCGATTTCTTCGAAGTCGACCGGCGCTGGGTCACGCTCGCCGCCCTCCGCGCGCTCGCGGACGACGGCAGCATCGAACGCGAAGCCGTCGGCCGCGCGCTCGAAAAATATCAGATCGATCCGGCGAAAGCCGATCCGGTGACGGTGTAACGTACGATGCCCGAGACGATCGAAGTTCGCGTTCCCAACATCGGCGACTTCGCCGAGGTCCCGGTGATCGAGGTTTTGGTCAAGCCCGGCGACACGGTCGCGCGCGAAGATCCGATCGTCACGCTCGAGTCGGACAAAGCATCGATGGAAGTGCCGTCGCCGCAGGCGGGCGTCGTGCAGAGTGTCTCGGTGAAAGTCGGCGACAAAGTGTCGGAAGGCACGGCGCTGCTCACCCTCGCGCCAGCGAGCAATGGCTCACCGGCGCCCGCCGCGCAAGCGTCCGCGACCCCGGAGCCGGCAGCGCCCGCGGCGCAACCGCAGCCGCAACCCGCGGCGGCGCCGGAAGGCGCCCGAGCCGAGCCCGCGCAACAACAAGCACTCGCGCCCCCGACCTCGAGCGGTCCCGTTCACGCGAGTCCCTCGATCCGCCGCTTCGCGCGCGAACTCGGCGTCGAATTGCGCGCCGTTCGCGGAAGCGGCCCGCACGAGCGCATCACGCGCGAAGACGTGCAGAACTACGTGAAGCGCGCACTCAACACGCCGCGCGCCGCGGGCGGCGGGTTCGGCTTCGATCTTCCACCGTGGCCCAAGGTCGACTTCGCGAAGTACGGGCCGATCGAAGTCGTCCCGCTCTCGCGCATCCGCAAACTGTCGGGCCCGAACCTCGCTCGCAATTGGGTGATGATTCCGCACGTTACCAACAACGATGAAGCCGATATCACCGAACTCGAGTCGTTTCGCAAGCAGCTACACTCGGAACATCCCGGCACGAAGATCACGATGCTTGCGTTCGTTATCAAAGCGGTCGTCGCGGCCTTGCAAGCCTTTCCCGACCTCAACAGTTCGCTCGATGGCGACAACCTGATCGTGAAGAAGTATTACAACATCGGCTTCGCGGCGGAGACCCCGCAAGGTCTCGTCGTGCCCGTCATCAAGGGCGCCGATCAAAAGGGCGTGGTCGCCGTTGCGGGCGAGACCGCGGCGCTCGCCGCCAAGGCGCGCGAGGGCAAGCTCAGCCTCGGCGATATGCAGGGCGCGACCTTTACAATCTCGAGCCTGGGCGGAATCGGCGGCACGTCGTTCACGCCGATCATCAACGCACCCGAGGTCGCGATCTTGGGCGTGAGCCGGTCGGCGATGCGGCCGGTCTGGGACGGCAAGGCGTTCGTCCCGCGGCTCATGCTGCCGCTCTCGCTCTCGTACGATCACCGCGTCATCGACGGAGCGCTCGCCGCGCGCTTCAACGCGCACCTGGCGAGCGTGCTAGCCGACCTGCGCCGGGCGATGTTGTGAGGGCCGGGTTGAGGGTTCCCAGGCGCGGGTGCGGAAAGACTCGCAAAATGCTGCCCGGTTCCCGAAAGACAGCCTCTTGGACGATGGTCCGGTAGTCGACACCCAAGATCCGGCGCGCCGCGGGGCGTTGCTGCCCGACGACTACCTTCTCGGCGTCGACGATGCCGAGATGGTTGCGCATATCTTGGGTGGTCAGAACTTCAGTTATAGTGTCGCCAAGGACGGCAAGCTGACGTGGGGCGCGTTCGGCAAGTCGTTCGATACCCTGGGCGAGTTGCGGGAGATCGCGCTGGCCCATCCGGCTCCGCCCGAAGAGCCCCCGCTGCCCGAGTTCGTCGAGGGCGAGACGGTTGGTCTGGAGCTTTTCGGTAACATGCTCGACACGATCGCCTTCCTGCGCGTCCGCTTGCGGGCGCTGGCGGACGTCGTCATTGAGAAGGGCCTGGTCTCGGGCCCCGAGCTCTTGGGCAAGTACCACGAGTACCACGAGCGCAGCTACGAGGCGTTCCGGGATATCATGCTCCTGAAGCCCGAGGTCTTCGAACAGCGCTTCGCCGGCTGGCTCACCACCGAAAAAGAGTACCGCGAACAACTCGCCGCCGACCGCGACGCCCCCGTCGAGCCCTAGCGAAGCCAACGCAATTTATTCAAATGCAACACGCATTGGGCCCGGGAGTCCGGGCCCGGGGGGGATCGGGGGGCTTCGCCGCCCCGATGTCAAAAGAGCTTCGCCGCCCCGATGTTAGGGGAACTTGACCGATACCATATAATGAGAGCGTCGGGCGCCGCGTAGAGCTTTCTGGCTCCGTGTGAGCGCCACCACTACCTCACCCAACGTGTGATGGACAGGGTCCAAGCTTGAATTTTAGTACCCTTCGCTTGCGTCCGTATCAGGAAGAGGCGCAGCAGGCGATTATCGAAGCGCGTAAACGCGGTTTTCGCGCGCAGCTTGTGTCGCTTGCGACCGGGTTGGGCAAGAGCGTCGTCATCGCGACGTTGCCCGAGCTGCTCGAGTTACGTCCGACGGACGTCACGCTCGTGGTCGCGCATCGCGACGAACTGATCCAGCAGCTCGTTGAAAAACTTACCGCGCAGAATCCCGATGCGGTCGTCGGGGTCGAAAAGGCCGACGACTACGCGAGCGAGGATTGCAACATCGTCGTCGCGACCGTACAAACGCTGACCGGCCCGCGGCTCAACCGGTTCGCAACAAAGTTCGGACGGCGCATCGCACTCTTCGTGATCGACGAAGCGCACCACGCCGCCGCCCCGACGTACCGCGCGATTCTCGACAAGATCCTGATGAAGCGTCCGGACGCCTTGGTGATCGGATTCACCGCGACGCCGCATCGCGGCGACGGCGTCCGGCTCACCGAGATCTTTCCCGACATCGTCTATCAGATGGACGCAAGAGCTGCAATCGAGGCAGGATACCTCGTTCCCGTTCGCTCGTACGCCGTCAACACCGAAACCGACCTCGACGCCGTCGCTTCACGCGCCGGCGATTTCGTTCTCGGCCAACTCGCCGACGCCGTCGACAACGAAGAACGCAATCAAGCCGTGCTCGATGCGTACCAGGCGCTGGTTCCGGGGAAGAAGACGCTGGTCTTCACCGCCTCCGTCGAGCACGCCAAGAATGTTGCCACGCTCTTTAAGGAAGCCGGGATCAAAGCCGCGTTTGCGAGCGGGGAGACCCCGCAAGCCGAACGCGAGAAAATCGTCAGCGGTTTTCGCGGCAACAAGATCGACGTGCTCGTCAACTGCGGCCTCTATCTCGAAGGCTTCGATGTCCCCTCCGTCGAGGTCATCATCAACGCGCGGCCGACCAAATCGACGACGCTCTATACGCAGGTGACCGGCCGCGGGCTGCGACCGCTCGACGAAGATGCCTACGTCGTCTCTAGCTTTCCGACGGCCGAGGCGCGGCGCGAGTGGCTCGCGCGCAGCCGCAAGCCGTACGCGACCATCATCGATATCGTCGACCAGGCGCGCAAGCACCAGCTCGTCACGTTGCCGACGCTGTGGGGGATGCCCGCGCAAATCGATGCGCAAGGCCGCGTAATCTCCGAACTCGCCAATGAGTACGACGAACTCTGCGCCCGCTCGCCGCGCGAAGCGGCCCGGGTTCGCACCGCCGAAGCGATCGAAAACGCGGTAATCGAGCTCAACGACGCTGCGAAGCCGAAGACGCCGCAAGCCGCGGCATGGCAGATGATCACGAGCGAACACTGGCGTCTGGAACGGCCTCCGCAGCGCACCGCGCGCGATCGTCGCGGCCGGCCGATCCCGCACTTCGCCGAGCGCTTCGCGCATTTCGTGACGCTCGCCAAACGCGTCGCACCTCAGGAGAATGCCGAAGCGTTCGCCGTTCGGATGCTCGACGTCGACCGGCGCTCGATCTCCGAGGAATCGCAATTGGTCGATGTCACCCGGCGCGATGAAGGCTGGGTCGCGAGCTTCAAAAAAGGCCGCGCTGCCGCCCGGGAACTGGTGAGCGCGCCAACCTTGCCCGAGGCGATGCACGCGGTCCTCGAGCGTCTGGAAGCGGGCGACGCCGCTCAGCCGGCGCGCAACGGTGGGAGCGCCAAACGTCGAAATGGCCGTAAGTGGCGCAACGGGCGCCGCAAGCCCGGGGCTTCGGCCTCGGCGACCGCGGCAATGTAATCTTTGCGTTAAGGGATGCCCTCGGGCATTTCTCGCGGCCACTGCCGCCGATGTTGTTGATAAGCAGCATGAACGCGAACATTGGGACTTTTTGGCTCAACGTCGCCTCCGACGCCCTCTTAGCAACGGCGTGTTTTTCGATTGCCGTGGTGCTGACGGTGCTGATGAGCCGACGGCGCGATATGGCGTACCGCTGGATCTACGGTCTGGTCGCCGGGTTTCTCGTTCTGGGTGGCGGGGTTCACGCGATTGCCGTCGTCAACGCGTGGTTTCCGGACCCGCTTCTGGGCGGCATCGTGAAGGCAACCGCAGCGGTTGCCGCGCTGGTCACCGCCGTCGTCATGTTGCCCGTGCTCCCGAAGCTCACCAAGCTCACGAGTCCGATCACCGATAGCCTGACATCGCTACCCAATCGGCTGCTGTTCGACGACCGGCTCAACCTCGCGATGGCGCGGATGAAGCGCGAGAACCGCGAGATGCTCGCCGTGATGATCATCGATCTCGACGATTTCAAGCGCGTCAACGAATCGCTCGGCAACGGCGTCGGCGACCAGTTGCTCGTGCGCGTGGCCAAACGGCTGGCGAAGGTCGTCCGGGCTTCCGACACCGTCGCACGCTTCGGCGGCGACGAGTTCGTGATTCTCCTCGAACGCGTCGACGGGCCACTCTATGTAAAGGGCGTCGCGCGACGGATCATCTCCGATCTCGAGCGCCCGTTCCCGTTCGGCGAGGTCAACGTGCAAATCGGCGCAAGCGTCGGCATCGTGATCTCGGACGGCACCGAGAAACCCGATGACCTCGTCGCAACCGCCGACGAAGCCACGGTGCGTGCCAAAGAAGCCGCTCGTGGCAGCATCGAACTGATCGACCGCACCCTGCGCGCCGTTGTCTAACAGGCTGCTGTGACACCTGGCTAAGCCCGAGGGGATCGGGGGGCCACGCCGCCCCGATGTCACAAGTAGCGGGGGAAGTCGGCGCCGGGCGCAAAGCCGTTCTATTCGATGTTGAACGCTGCTCGCTCCATTCTCACTCTCGCCTGCCTGCTTTGCGCGTCTCCGGTCGCCGGCTTCGCCCAGACTCCGGCGCCGTCGCCGGCGCCCGTGCCATCCCCATTGCCGTTGCCGTCGCCATTGCCGTCGGTAACCTCGCCGCCGACCGGTGCGCCCGCGACGAAGGGGACGATCGTCCTCCCCGCGGGACTGGGCTCAGCGCTGCCGTCGATAGGTCAGAGCGCGCCGCCGCAGCAGTACGCGGCGTTCGTGCGCAGCGCCGAACGGCAGAGCGGGCTGATCGATATCCTTCACAAGGACGACGACGTCTACTTCGATCTCGGCCCGGAGCAGTTGGACCGTCCGTTCATCGTTGCACCCGTGCTCGCGAGCGGCGTGGGCTCCGATGCATTCGCGGGGCGCATTTACTCGACGTTCGTCATCGAGTTCCACCGCATCGGCCGCCGCATTCTGTGGATCGACAAGAACTCATATTTTAGCGCTCCGCCCAATTCCACGGCCGCGAACGCGCTTGCGATTTCAGTGACGGATTCGGTGATCAACAGTTCGCCGATTGTCGCCGAGGATGAGAAGGCGGGGCGCATCGTCATTTCCGCAAGCTTCTTCTTGACCGATTTCGAGAACGTCGGCAAGGATCTGGGTGGCGGCGGCGGGGAGGGTCCGATCCTCGTGCTCGGGGGCTCGGCGCGTCCGAGTTTTGCGGTCGATGCTTCGCGTTCGTACATCGAGCGTACCAAAGCGCTGCCGAAGAACGACGAGATCCTCTCGAACCTCGCATTTGCGGGCCCGCCCGGCGATGATGTGAGCGGCGCCCCGGACGCGCGCGGCGTGCGCTTGCGCATGCACTACTCGATCGTCGATCCGCCCGACGCTACGAAATACATTCCGCGGTTTGCGGACGATCGAGTCGGCTACTTCATCAGCGCACAGAAACGCTTCGACAACGATTCGCTGCCGACGCCGTTCGTGCGTTACATCAACCGCTGGAATTTCGCGCAAGGGCCGATCGTGTATTACCTCACGAACGAAATTCCGGCCGAGTATAAGGCTCCGATCCGCAAGGCGTTGCTCGAGTGGAACGTCGCGTTTGCCAAAGTCGGCATCCCAAATGCGATCGAAGTGCGCGACCAGCCCGACGATCCGAACTGGGATCCCGACGACGTCCGGTACTCGACGGTCCGCTGGATCACGAGCGACCACCCAGGGTTTGTGGCATACGGTCCGCACATTGCGGACCCCGACACGGGACAAATCATTCGCGTGGAGATCGTGATCGACGGTGAGGAAATGCGCGACGTGAAGCGTGGCTTTACCGACATCGTCGCGCCCACGCATCCGGCGGCGTTCGACACGTCCGGCTTCCCCGTCGAGACCGGCAACGCCGCGTCCGCATGCGGCGACAGCGAAGCGTGCGACACGTTCGGCGAGGACGCCGCATCGATGGCGGCCGAGGGAGCGTTCGCGCTGCGCGCGGGCGGTGCATCGTCTGCCACCCTGGATGCGTATGCCCAGGACTTTCTGCAGATGGTCGTGCTGCACGAATCGGGCCACAACTTCGGGCTGCGCCACAACTTCATCGCTTCGACCCTCTATAGTCTCGCGCAAATCCACGACCCCCAGTTCACGCGCGAGCACGGCATCGTGGGTTCGGTGATGGGCTACACGCCGGTCAACCTCTCGCCTCCCGGGCAGTCGCAGGGCGAGTATTTCCAGCTCAAGCTCGGACCGTACGACGAATGGGCGATCCGCTACGGCTACGAGCGCTTCCCCAACGTCACGCGGCCCGAGGATGAGATCGTCCCGCTGCGCGGCATCGCGGACGAAAGCAGCCGGCGCGAGTACGCCTATGCGACGGATGAGGACGCGAGCGGGCCGTTGTCGATCGATCCTCGCGTCGCGAGGTTCGCGCTGTCCAGCGACCCGCTCGCGTACGACAAGAGCCAGTTCGACGTTGCCGACAGTTTGGTCGCGAAGCTCGATGCGACGTTCGCGCGCTCGGATCAGCCGTACTACGAAGAACGAGAGTCGTTCTTGACGATCATGCGCCAGTACGACCGGGCCGCGCTCTTGACGACGAAGTGGATCGGCGGCATTTACGCCTCGCGCGATCATCGCGGTCAGGCGGGCGGCGTGCATCCCTTCGCCCCCGTGCCGCGCGAGCGTTCGCGCGAAGCGTTTGCGCTGCTCGCGGACAACGTGTTCTCGAGTCGCGCGCTGCGCTTCTCGCCGCAGCTGCTTCAGGACCTGGGGCCGAATTACTATCTGCATCGCGGCGTCGACTCGGTCGACCAGCCCGACTTTCCGGTCGAGGAATTCGTCGGGGATCTGCAAGACGGGGTCATGTTCTCGCTCTACTCGCCCGAGACGATGAGCCGGCTTGCGGATGGGGAGCTCAAGAACACGCCCGGCGTTCGCACGATGTCGCTCGGCGATCTCTTCGGCTGGATGCAGGACGCCGTGTGGGACGATTTGCGGCCCGGAGTGACCTCGATCGATCCGCTGCATCGCGCGCTGCAGCGCCGTCAAACGCGCTTGATGATCGCGTTCTCGCTCGCGCCAAGCTTCATCGTCGACAGCATCGGTTATCCGAGCGACTCGCCGGGACTCGCGCGCTTCGAACTGCATCGGCTTTCGGATCGCCTCGCGCAAGCGTTGCGTTCGCCCCATCTCGAGGTCGAGACGCGCGCGCACCTCGAGGACGTGCAAAGCCGCGTGGACCGGGCGCTCGCGCCGACCGCCGCGCGCGGAGCGTAGCGCCGCTGCAATGAGATTCCGGGACCGCACCTACGAGCGCGGGGGGCCTGCGCTCGTGATGGGTATTCTCAACGTCACGCCCGACTCGTTTTTCGACGGCGGCCGCTACGGCGCCGTCGACGCAGCGCGAGCGCGCGCTGCCGACATGCTTGCGCAGGGCGCGCAGATCGTCGATGTCGGCGGCCGCTCCTACGGCCGTCATGTGGCGCCGGTGAGCGCAGCGGAAGAGCGGGCGCGCGTCGTTCCGGTCGTCGAAGCACTCGTGCGCGACGGGCTGCGCATCGCGCTTTCGATCGACACGACGCACGCCGAAGTCGCCGATGCGGCGCTCTTCTCCGGCGCACATCTCATCAACGATTGCAGTGGTCTCGCGGACGAACGCATGGCGCCGACGGTGGCGCGTTACGACGCCGGCCTCGTCATCATGCACCTCAAAGGACGGCTCAACGTTCGCGACGCGGAGTACCGGTACGACGATGCGCTCGGCGAGATCGCCGCTTTTTTGCGCGAGCGCTCGGAGGGGGCCATGGCGGCGGGTGTCGACCCGGAATCGCTCGTGCTCGATCCCGGCATCGAGTTCGGAAAGGAACTGGCGACCGATCTTGAGATTCTGCGGCGCTTTGGCGATTTCGGTGCGCTTGGATTTCCGCTGTTGCTCGCGGCCAGCCGCAAGACGTTTCTCGGGGAACTCGTCGGGCGCCCGGTAGACGAGCTACTCGCAGCATCGCTTGCGGCGGCTTCGCTCGGCATCGCTGCCGGTGCTGCGATCGTGCGCGCGCACGACGTCGGGCCGACGGTCGACGTCGCGCGCGTCCTAGCTGCAGTGACGAAAGGCCGGTTGCCGGCATGCACGTGATCTACATCGGGATCGGCTCGAATCTCGGGGATCGGCAAGGCAACATCTTGCAGGCGCTCCAAAGGCTGCGCTCGTTCGCGCGCGTCGAAGCCGTCTCGGCATACTACGAGACGGAGCCCGCGGCCGGTGCTACCGGACCCGCCTTCCTGAATATCGCGGCGCGGCTGTCGTCGGAACTCGAGCCGGATGCCTTCGAGCGCGCGGTCCGCGGCGCTGAGATTGCCGTCGGGCGGCAGCGCGCACAACACCTCGCCGCACGCGTCATCGACATCGACATCCTGTTCGTCGACGACCTCGAAGCGGACTTCGGACGATTCGCGGTTCCCCATCCTTATCTCGCGTCGCGGCCCTTCAACCTCGTTCCGCTCGCCGAGATCGCGCCCGGCCTGCACGACCCGCGCACGGGCAAGACGGTCGGGGAACTCGCGGCCGCGGTCGATCGGGCGGGGTACGAGCGCAAAGTACGCTCGTTGCACTTCTTCGCGAATCGCCAAGAAGAAGAGCCCGACGTCAAACTGTCGATCGATCGGGCCGGGGTTTCAGGCGTAAAGCGCATCGTGCGATTGACGATCGGCGGGCGCGAAACCGCGTTCAACGGCGAGTTCTCGATGGTCGCCGATCTTGCGCCGGATCGGGCGGGCGTACACATGTCGCGCTTTGCGGAACTGCTCGAGGAAGCGACCCTCGACGTGCTCGACGCATCCCGGGCCGGACGCATCGAAGACGTCGTCTCGCAAATCGCGCGTCAAATCGTCGATTCGCAGAAGGCATTGCGCGCCGACGTGCGACTGCGCGCGAGCTTCGGCCTCGAGCGCTGGACGCCGGTCAGCGGCATTCGCAGCGAAGAAACCTACACGCTGGTCGGCATCGCGCACGCGGATCGCTCGGGCGTGCGCCGGGTCGTTGGGGTAGAAGCCGAGGGAATGACGGCGTGTCCGTGCGCGCAACTCATGGTGCGCGAACACTCGCTGCGCGAGCTGCGCGAAGCCGGCTTTTCCGAGACCGATGCGAATCGTGCGCTCGATGCGCTGCCCGTCGCGACCCATAATCAGCGGGGCCGCGGTGCGATCCTAATCGGGGTAGACGACGGTCGCGACGAGCAGATTGCGGCCGAAGACCTCGTGGAGATCGTCGAAAACTCGATGTCGAGCGAGACCTACGATCTGCTCAAGCGACCCGACGAGTTCTTCATCGTGAACAAAGCGCACCATAATCCGAAGTTCGTGGAAGACGTCGTGCGCGGTATCATGGCGCGGGCTCTCGACGTGTACCACGACTTCTCCGACTCGACGTTCGTGTTCGCCTCGCAAGTCAACTACGAGTCGATTCACAAGCACGACGCGTTTGCCGAAGCGTTCGGGACCTTCGGCGAATTACGGGCGGAGCTGCGCACGGGCGCGTACGCGAGACAGAGGACCGGCCTCGCGACGTGGCTCGGAACGAAGCCCTCACCGATCGTCGCCTAGCCGGGCGAGCGCCGATGCAGGCTTTCGACAAGCTCAGGGCAGGCCTACCCTTCGAGGTGTGGGCGTCGCCCGAACCGACCGTCGCGCGCATCGGCGAACGAACCTATCGCGATCAGCTTGCCGACACGGGCCACGATGTGCGCGAAGAGGATCTCGATTTGCTCGCGGGCCTCGGTGTCGCCGCCGCGCGCTATCCCGTTTTGTGGGAGCGCTCCGCGCCGGAGAGTCCGGACGACGTCGATCTGCGTTGGGCGACGCGGCGGCTTGGGGGCCTTCTCGCGCGCGGGGTGGAGCCGATCGTGACATTGCTCCATCACGGCGGCGGCCCTGCGTACACGAGCTTGATCGATCCCGCGTTTCCCGAATTGTTCGCACGGTACGCGGGCGCGGTCGCGGCCGCGTTTCCGTGGGTGCGGCGCTGGACCCCGATCAACGAACCGCTGACGACGGCGCGCTTCTCGACGTTGTACGGCTTTTGGTATCCGCACGCGACCGACGATGCGACGTTCGGCCGCGCAATCGTCAACGAAGCGCTCGCGATCCTGCTCGCGATGGAAGCGATTCGCAAGGTCGCACCGCATGCGGAGCACCTGATCACCGAAGATTTGCAGGGCTTTGCCGCGCTCGACGACGGCGCGCGTGCCTATACCGAGCACAAACGCGAGCGCTCGTTCCTGTCGATCGAACTGCTGATGGGA
>Ga0302326_10014406_pt1 | contig 16706 bp, 11 predicted proteins | sample Palsa_T0_3_FD_202264 | JGI IMG/M metagenome (GOLD analysis project Ga0302326, IMG submission 202264) | Peat permafrost microbial communities from Stordalen Mire near Abisko, Sweden - Palsa_T0_3 | ecosystem: Environmental > Terrestrial > Soil > Palsa > Peat permafrost | place: Sweden: Abisko...
GGGCGGGCGCGCTGGAATCAATGTGCTTTCTTCGGATGATTCCCACGCCGATCCGATGGCTCAAACCTCGATCAGCGCCGGTGTCGGCGATCAGGTGAATCTCGAAGGCGTCGGCTCGGGCTCGGGATTGCTCGATCTCACCCGCGAAAGCGACGACACGAGCCTGGGCGCTGAGCTGCTGGATGAAATCAGCCCCGCCGCCGGCGCTCGCCGGCCGATGACCGCGGGTGATTCGTCGGTCGGGGGTATCACGGCCAGCGGCGTGACCGCGGGCCGCCGCGGAATCGTGATGCCGCAGCAGCAGGAAATCGCCGATCCGATGGCCTCCGCCTACGGCGGTGCGGCGCTGGCGACCGTTGTGTTTGTACTTTACGGAACCGTGATCCTCTGCTCCTCGGTACTCCATACCAAACCGGGACTGGCCGACCTGCTTAGCGGCAAGAGCTTTGCCATCGTCGGCGGGATCGGCTTCGGTCTGGCCCTCGTGTTCTTCATCGGCGGGATGGTGCTCGGGAAGGCAACGCGCTAAGCGCCCGGCGAAAAAACCCACATTTTATTTATTTAGCGGCGCGTGCGAAGCACCGCGCTAGCCCCAAGCGATAGGCTAACCCGATTCAACACGAAGGGACGAAGAAGACGAAGGGCACGAAGAAGAGATTCACGGACAATGAGTTACGACTAATTCGAACGCCGCGCGTTCCGCCGCAGGGTGCGCAGATTGAGGAACAAGCCAAGCCTGTTCCTGTGCGTGTGAATCCAGTCCTTTTCTTCTTCGTGCCCTTCGCTCCTTCGTCCCTTCGTGTTTGATCTGAATTATTCGGGCTAACGCGGTGCTCCGCACGCGCCGCTAAATGTCCGATGGCCCACAATTCGCGCGGTCAATGAGCAATTTTTGCGCTTTTTCTGAACAAGACTCTTGCATTTCCGTAGAACTCCGGCTAACTAGACTCATTCGGGCACGGTCCTGCGGCTCTCGCAGGCACGGGTGATCGGATAGCAGTAGAAAATTTAATTGCATGGAGGCTCGGTATGGCACGGATGCTTCACCTCGCACAGTTTTCATTCAGTCGCGCATGTTTTTCCCGCATCGGACGTCTCGTCGGCGTCAGCGCCGTGGGGTTGGCCCTCACCGGTTGCGTTTCCCAGGATAAGTACAACGCCCTCAAGCTCGACCGCGATGGTCTGGCTGAGCAATTGACCCGCGCTCAGGGCGATGGCCAGAGCGCACGGGCCGAGGCGGATTCTTACAAGAATCAGCTTGCCGAATTGATGAACGGCAGCAGCAGCAAGGACGCGCTCAACACCAACCTCGGACAGCAACTGGCGACCATCCAGGCCCAGTATGACGAGCTGAATCGCAAGTACGCCGAAGCGATGCAGCGCTCCGGAACCACCGTGGCGCTGCCAGCGGCGCTCAATGGCGCGTTGGAGGCATTCGCCACCGAGCATCCGGACCTGGTCGATTTCGATTCAGCGCGCGGGGTGGTGAAATTCAAGAGCGATCTGACGTTCGCCGTCGGCGATGCAACGCTCACGCCCGCCGCCAAATCCGCCATCATGCGCTTCGCCGCGATTCTCAATTCCCCAGCGGCAAGCGGATATGAACTGATGGTCGCCGGTCATACCGACAATCAGCGGGTCAGCAATCCACGCACGATCGCGGCGGGGAACAAGGACAACTGGTATCTCTCCTGCCATCGGGCCATTTCGGTGGGGGATGAACTGCTCGCCGCACGCGTGAGTCCCAATCGGCTGGAGGTGGCGGGATACGCCGATCAACGTCCGATCGCCAGCAACAGCAGCTCTTCGGGGCAGGCGCAGAACCGCCGCGTCGAGGTGCTGATTCTCCCGACACAGGTACATGGAATGGCCGTGGTCGCCGCCGACACGATTCCGGGGCGATCGAGCCATCGAAGCGCCCGGCCCGCCGCGATCCTGAACAAGGACAGCGAAGCGCCGGCTGAGCCATCCATGAATAAGTGATTGGGCTTCCTGTATCAGTGTGAATCGATTCGCCCCGCGGCACCACGCCGCGGGGCGATTTTTATCGATTTCCCCGTTTAGCCGGCGGGCCTCGCCCGCCGTTCGCGCGCCGAGCCGAGAAACACGGCGGGCAAGGCCCGCCGGCTAAACGGGGAAAAGGTGAGGCCGTTCTACGGTTGAAACCGCTTGAAATCCTCTTTCAATTTCTCAAGTTCCGCCCCCATTGCCGTGATCTGTTCCTCGGTCTGTTGCACCAATTTCGGGGGGGCCTTGGCGCGATAACTGGGATTCTCGATGCGCGCCTTCATTCCCGGCAGGATGCGCTCGATCTCCACGATGCGCTTGGTGATCCGCTGCAATTCGGCAGCTTCGTCCACCAACCCTTCGACGAAAATCTCGACGCCCCCCGCCGCTGCGCGACCGCAGTTGGTTGGGGGTTTCACATCGGGACCGACCGAGCCGACAGTGCAGGTGGCGAGCGATTCGATCACCTGCTGATTGTCCTTGATCCATCGCGATGATTCGGATGAAGCGGCAATGGAGACGGGGACGTTCTTTTTAGTTTCCACTTTGTGTTCGTTCCGCAGATTGCGGATGGCGACGATCACATCGCGCAGGAGTGGGAAGATTTTCTCGGCGGATTCATCGACCGGGCCGGGCGTGGGCCAAGCCGAAACTACGAGGCGCGGTTTGATCGTGCCTTCGATTTTTCCTGGCAAGGATCGGTCCATCCGCACGCTATTCAATTTCCACCACAGCGCTTCGGTGATGAAGGGAATGATCGGATGGAGCAATCGAAGCGAGCCATCAAGGACGGCGGCGACGACGTTGGCGGTCTGGCCGGCGCGGGCGGGATCGCGCAGGGCGAGCTTGGCAATCTCGATGTACCAGGCGCAGAAATCGTTCCAGAAAAACTCGTAGGCGAGCTTGGCGTATTGATCGAAACGATAATCGGCGATCGATTCATCGCATTCCTTCAATGTCTGATTAAATCGCGAGACGATCCATCGATCCGCCAACGACCACTGATCCGAATGAACGGGGACGCAGCTAGTTTTCGCCAGATTCGGCAGCGCGAATCCCTCGGTCACCTGCCAGATCTTGTTGCAGAACTTGCGGCCTTCATCGAATTTCTCGGAGGTATTGCGGCCGGTGGCCGGGTCCTTCTTCACGGGCAGGCGGACATCCTGCGTGTGCGTGGCCATGGCGGCGAGGGTGAAGCGCATGGCATCGGTGCCGTGGGAATGGATGATGTCGAGCGGATCGACGCCGTTGCCCAGCGACTTGCTCATCTTCCGGCCTTCACCATCCTGAATCATCGCGTGGATGAAGACATCCGTGAACGGCAACTGCTTCTTGAAATACAGATTGAACATCACCATCCGCGAGACCCACAGCGTGATGATCTCCCGCGCGGTGCAGAGAACGGAGGTCGGATTCCACTTCGCCAGCTCCGGCGTGTCCGATGGCCAACCAAGCGTGCTGAGCGGCCAGAGGCCGGAGGAGAACCAGGTGTCGAGGACGTCGGGGTCTTGGACAAAGCCGAGAGATTCGGCCTTCTTGATCAGTTCTGAGGATTCGCGAAAGCAGGCGCTCAGAATGCCATCTTTGGGCGATGGAAACATGGCGGCGGGTTTGCCCTTTATGAGTCCCTGCTTCGGTCGCAGATGCAACGGAGTGGCGACTTCGTCTGCCTTGAACATCTGCCACGCACACACAGCTTCGTGCGCCGCCTGATCACAGTCCGACCATTTAAGCGGGCTCTCTTTTGCTTCCAGCGCCTTCATTCCCTCTTGCGAAAATGTATAGGTCCACACCGGAATCCGATGTCCCCACCAGAGCTGTCGGCTGATGCACCAGTCGCGGATGTTTTCGTGCCAGGTCTGGAAGGTTTTGGCGTAGCGAGCGGGATAAAACGTGAGGGAGGAAGGCGGGGAAGACGCTCCCTTACGGTCGCGGCTCGTGTCGGTCGCGAGCGTGTCGGTCGCGAGCGTGTTGGTCGCGCTCGTTGGTGGATCGATCGCGCCGCCATGCGAGCCGCGACCGTTAGGGAGCGTTTGGGTGCGCCGATCCACCGGGGCCGGTTCCATCGGGAATCCCTGCTCATCCACCACATATCCGACCGCCGCTTCGACTGACCCATCATCCTTCAAATACCGAGTGCTCCCATGGCGCGCCCACACGCGCCGATCCGCTTCGATCAGATTCTCCTTTCGCAGCCGACGTGTTGCGTAGGCTTTGAAATCGTTCATTATTTTTTCGGGCGATTCGGAAGAGACGAGCACCACATGCACGTGTCTGGTCCGAATATGCAGTGCCTGCAACGGCCAGCCGCGATGAGTGCAGACTTCGATGATGGCCGCTTGCACGGCCCGCCGCATTGGCTCGTCCATGACAAAGGGTGGTTGGACCATTTTTTCCGCGGCTTCGTCGGCGCGCTCTGCGTCAGCGGGAAGAAACGGAGTGCCGGGCAGATTGGCTTCGCGGTCGATCGAGCCGCGCTCGTCGCCGTGAAGCCAGGAGCCGTAGCAGGCGAAGGTGATGAAATAAGCGAGGGGTGCCGTTAGAGAAGACGAAGACGCTCCCTTACGGTCGCGGCTCGTGTTGGGCGCGATCGTTTGTGGATCGATCGCGCCCTGCGAGCCGCGACCGTCAGGGAGCGATTGGGGCGACTCGCTTTGTTCTGGCGACATCGCCGCCAAGGCGGCGCCGGCTAATCGGGGATCGGTCACGCGGCAATACCATTGATCGCTCAGATACGGCTCGATCGGCACGTGACTGCGATAGCTGTGCCCGACGCTGTGGCGATAGGGTTTCACGTCCTCCAGCAGCCCGTGCCGGCGGAACCATTCGAGGACTTCTTCGCGGGCGGTCTCACGGGATAGGCCCAGCAGAAAACCGGCTTCGCCGACGTCGGTCCAGCCGTGTTTGTCGCTGATGCTGGCATCGGGGGCCATGATGTTGATGACATCCAGCTTGTGCCGCTGGCCGATCTCGTAGTCGTTGGGATCGTGGGCGGGTGTCACCTTTAGAAAGCCCGTGGCGAATTTGGCCTTGGCATCGTCGCTATTCGCATCGGCCATCACAACGTAATCATCTTCCACGATGGGGATGATTCGGCCGACTATGGGCAGGCGGATTTTTTTGCCGCAAAGGGATACGGCGCGCGGGTCTTTGGGATTAATCGCCACGGCCGTATCACCGAGCATGGTTTCGGGGCGGGTTGTGGCGACCGTGACGTGGCTGCTGCCATCTTCCAGGGGATATTTCAGATAGTAGAAGAATCCATCGATTTCTTCGTTTTCGACTTCATCATCGGCGAGTGCGGTTTGAGTGACGGGGTCCCAATTCACCAGCCGTTTGCCGCGATAGATCAGGCCGTCTTTGAAGAGTTGGAAGAACGCTTCGCGCACGGCTTTGGCGCGAATCTCGTCCATCGTGAACGCCTGGCGGTCCCAGTCGCAGGAGCAGCCCATCGCCTTGAGCTGGCTGGTGATGGTTTGTTCGTATTCATCTTTCCACGCCTGAATCTTGGCGACGAAGACTTCTCGGGGGAATTCGGTGCGTTTCTTGCCTTCTTCCTTGAGTACGCGTTTTTCGACGACGGTCTGCGTGGCGATGCCGGCGTGATCGGTGCCGGGGAGCCAGACAGTGTTGTCGCCGCCCATGCGGTGGCGACGGATCAGGATGTCCTGCAATGTGTTGTTGAGTGCGTGGCCGAGGTGCAGCGCGGCCGTCACGTTGGGCGGCGGGATGACGATGGAATACGGTTTGCCGGGATCGGTCGGCTCGGCGTGGAAGCACTTTTCGCGCACCCACACCTCGGCGACTTCACGTTCGACATCAGCCGGACTGTAACCCTTGGACTCGTTCGCGGGGCGGTTCATGATCGCGGTCGTTTTCGGGGAAAATGGAGACGATGTCCAGCGCGCGGTGGGCCATATGAGCGGGCTATATGATCTGCTCGTAAACGAGCAACTCGCGAATGCCGCGTTTGATATCGCCGTGGGGCGCCCAGCCGATGAGGTTCCGAAGACGGGTGACGTCGGCCTGCAAGTGGTTGCGCTCGACCGGCCGCACCTTGGCGGGGTCAGTTTCCACCCTCAATCCGCCGCCGAGCGCGCGGCTGATTTCATTCACGACCTCTTCCATGGAAATGGCCACGCCAGTGGCGACGTTCATCGTGCTCACGCCGCGGGGTGCGTTGAGCGTCGATTCGATGACCGCCCGCGCCGCATCCACCACTGGCACGAGATCCCGGCGCGGCCACATGTTGCCCAATCGCAGCGGCTTGGTTCGATCCAGCTTAACCTGTCCCAGAATCTCGGGGAGAATATGCGGATTGGTCTCGCGCGGCCCGTACAGATTGAACAACCGGCCGATGAAGAAATGGGCATCTGGGCGGATGCGGCTTTCCAGCGCGATCAGTTGTTCGCCAATGGACTTGGTCAGGCCATAGATATTGAACGGCGAACGCTCCTGCTCTTCCTTATGTGGCTGCTCGCTGGGCGCGTAGACATCACCGGTGCTGGCGAACCAGACACGTTGAGTATTCACCGCGCGGGCGGCGCTCAGCACACACTGGGTACCGTGAACATTCAAACTTACGGCCAGAGGCGGATCGGCAATTGCGGCGGGAATGAAATGCAATGCAGCCAGATGGACGACCGCCGTCGGCTCGTGCCGCTTGAACGCGGCCGTCAGCGCCGCGGAGTTGCGGATATCCAGTTCCTCCAGTTTGAACCGCGGATTGGCCAGATGCGGCTGGACATATTCCCGCCGGCCGCCGGAGAAATTGTCAACGGCGACAACCGGTATCCCGCGCGACAGGAGTTGTTCGGTTACGTGTGAACCGAGATACCCAGCGGCGCCGGTAACGACCCAAGGTCTGTCAAGCATTCGTTTGCCTCTGGGAAGGGGAAGAACTAAGCATTCGGTCGTAGATGGAGACAATCGCATCAACGGTCGGCCTGGGCCCGCAGTGTGATTCGAAGAGCGCCCGCGCGGCGTGCCTCTGGCGGTTCTGCAGGCTGACATCCCTGAGCAAGGCGACCGCGCGCTCGATCAGCCCGTCATCATCCTCGCAGATGCTTGCGTGAACACCGTCGACTGCCGGAATCCCTTCCACTCCTTCGCTGGTGGTGACAACGGGGATTCCGAAGCCCATCGCTTCGAGGATCTTAATCTTCATGCCGCTCCCACGACCCGGCGCATACAGCATTACGCCGGTGCGCTCGAAATACGGCCTGATTTCCGGAACGTTCTGCTCGATGGTCACGTCGGGCATGCTTAGATAATCCTTCAGAACGGAGCGCGCTTCCCAACCGACGATCTGGCACCGAGCATTTGGCACCTGCTGTTTGATCTTTGGCCATAGCCGGGTGAGCAATCGAACTGCCGCAGAGGATGTCGGATACCAATTCATCGTACCAATTACACTCACAACGGGCTCAGTGGTTCGCTTTTCGTCGGAGATGAAATCGTACAACGCGGGGTCCATGCCAACCGGTACTACTGTCACGTTCGCCCGCGGGTTGATTTTCTTGATGTAAGGTACGAGTCGAGGCGAACAACTTCGAATGTTGGGATACTTTTTCAGCAGTCGATGCTCGGTTCGAAACATGAGTTTGGTTGTGATCATTTGACGGAAATCGTTCTGCGCGAGCTCTCCCAGATCGATCTCAGTGAGGTGATGAAGGTTCACCAGCGAACGCTCGGGATACGACAGGCCCAGCCAGCCGCTCCAAAGCTGTTCCAAATGAAGCACATCAAAGCCCTTGGCTGTCTCCGCTTTCCAGTCCTCGAGGAAGCGGTCGCTAAACATATACGAATAGGGCCGCAATGCCGTGCGCAGCTTGCCGCTCAGGCCTGCGCGGGTTCCCAGCGGATAGCAGCGAAGGTCGTACTGCGGCGGGGGAAAAAGTGCTTTGCATTTGGGGATCTCCTCCACGCGGGGAAAAACCGTGAAGGCGGTCACACAATGGCCGCGCTCGACGAGCCCCTTCAACAAGACATAGAGCCAGCGTGCGGGAGCACTGCTTCCCAGGGGCAGCGGCGGCTCGATCATGGCCAGCAGAATCCGCTTGCCGAGGGGGGGTGGTGAAGTGGACGTCATGCCTGTTTTGCTCTGCTTGTGCTCCGAATTCCGCCGCGCGCGTCGGTGCATAAACAGCGCGATCAAATGAGTATCGGAGATTTAGACGAGCCGATCAACCATGACGGAATCAAGCTCGCTTTTGCCAGGGCTCGACGGTACTTCGCTAGGCCTCGGGCACCAGACGCTCGCCGCGATCGGGCCGGGTTTTGAGGATGCGGAGCAAACGTGTCTTGAGCTTCTTTCGCACGCGCTCGACCTCGGCGGCGGAACCGTTTTGCAATGCGATGTATCCGCCGGCCTTGCTGCGGTGGCCGCCGCCATCTCCCAGGTTTCTCACCAATCGGCGCATCGTTTCGCCGGCCGAGCCTTTGGAACTGCTGGTTCGAAGGCTCATCACCATCCGGGTGCCGTGGACGGCCGTGACCAGGGACCATTGCACTTTCTCGAATCGCAGAAGGAAGTCGGCGATCACCGCCGGCTTTTCCAATGAATCAATCTCGCCGATGTGGGAGATCATCACTTCATCGAAATACATCGCGTTGGCCAGACCCGCGGAATACGCCGTGTAATAACTCTGCGGGAGATCGACATAACGCATCTGATAGAGCTTGCGCGTATCAGCGGTGAGGGTGAGGCTGGAAAGCGCGATGTTGTCCAACTGCGTGGGCGTGCCCGCCGCGCCGGCGAGATCGGATTCAATGGCGTAGAGGAGCGTGGCGCTCAGATCGGGCGGGATTGGTGTTTCCAGTTCCATGAAATAGCTGAAGACGATCGAGCTGGTCGCGCCCACATCCTTGCGGATATCGCAGAAGGCGCACGTCGGCTTTCGGCCGCGCGCGGGGTGATGATCGATCACGGCCGTCGGGACCATGCCCGGCGGCAGCGGGCTGTAAGCAAAATTCGGCTGGGTATCGAGCAGGATAATCGCATCGTATTCTGCGAGCGATTCATCGCTCCAGGGCGTCAGTTGCATCGTCGTGTAACGGGTAAAGGCGGTGTTCAAACCGCCGCCGACCTGGCCTTTGACGGAGAGACTGAGGGTGGCGTCCTTGAGTTTTTCACCGAGCAGAACGCAAATGGCCAGGCTGCTGGCCAGTGCATCGGGGTCGGGATGCATGTGGGTGGTGACCAGAATGTTGCGTTTGCCTTCGAGCGCGCGGAGCAGCTTGCGGGCGCGGGGGCGGGTGCGCGCCATCTTCTGCACGGCATCGGCCGAGCCGGCAACAGTCTGGATGCAGGTGTCAACAAACGCCGTCATCATTAGGAAGTATAGGAAGTCAAAGCTGCCGGGCCGGGACGATGAAAATGCCGCAAAGATTAGATCGTCGCGAGATGGGTGGAAGATGAGGCGGGGAGGAAGGTTCCGATAATACACCGGTTAATGATTTTGTGCGCGATTGGGCGAATCCGAGTTTAGCCGGCCCGCTTGCGGGCCGTTTGGCACGATTGAACGGCACGGCTCGCAAGCGAGCCGGCTAAACTAAGAAGGTCGTCACCTGCATCGCACCAATCGCTCATCATCGATCCCCATCGCGCGACGTTTTTCTTCGATATCGCGAAGAAACCGCGCTCCGTCGCCGTAGTAGCCGGCTGTCGGAATCAGACCGGGCAACTGGGCGCTCCAGAAGGCGTTGAAACGGCGCATCAGTCCCTCGCGAAGATATTTGCTCAGCATGGATGCCACCGCAACGGGCAGGCAGAGCGCTTCGGCTTTCTCGACGAAGGTGATGCGGACGGGATGGCCATGGCGGGTGATCACATATTCGCTGCAACCCTCCTCGTTCTCGCTGAGGATTTGCAGCGACCAATCTTCGAACATCAGGCGAAGGAGATGGCCATAGCGCATGCGGCCGCCCTGGCGGTCGCAAACGATCACCAAACCCTGCTCGCCGTAAGTCCGAAGCAGGTGATCGAGGTGCATGGCGGCAAGGGAAAAGAGCGCGCTGGCTTTGTTGCGCGTATTGCCCACCATGCGATTGAACTCCCCCTCGGGCACGATCTGGGCGCCCATGTGAACGCAGGCGGTTTTGGTCCGCTGGCACTCGATCCGCAGCGAATTGGCGTGCATGCGGATGGCGATCGCATCATTGTCGATCGGAAAGGTTTCGGCATCATCCCCGTACCATGGATAAGCGGCCAACTGATCGATAACGCGCGGCGCAACGCATCGGATGAGCGCGTTGAGATTGTCCGACGGAAGGCCCGCGGCCATCGCGATGGCGAGAATGGCGCGCTCGAGCTCGGCGATCTCACCGGAGGAATAGACCAGCTTGCTGTCGTTGACGTGGAGCGTCCGACCGTTGCGGGAACGCGTCTTCCGCAGATTTTTGCGCAGGCGCTTCCAGATGCATGGCGGATCGGCTTGAGGATTCGCCGGCACATCAGCATCGAGCTCAAACGCGCAGCACCCGACAACCAGCGGCCCAAGCAGCGGTCCGTATCCGGCCTCATCGATTCCCGCGATGATCATGTTCGCAGTATGGCGATCGGGCCGTATGATTTCAAAGATCGCACCGCACGAAAAATCCGAAATACGCGTTCAGCCTTCGAATTTGAATAGATCAGGAAGCAGGAACACGTGCCCTGCCGCAATTGGTCGAGCGAACGATCCATCCGAAAAAAAAGCCGGCATAGCCAAGAAGTGCGAGAATCGAGATCCATTTGCCGACTCGAAATGCCGTCGGCAAATACTCGATTCGCAGATGGTGGGAACCCGCCTGCAGTGGAATGGCCATGAGCGTGTAATTGGCGGGCAGAATCTGGTAGCCGGATTGGCTGGTTGTCTCCAGTGGCACAACTCGCCAGCCGGTGCTGTAGTTATTGGTGATGAGCAGCATGGTGGGGGTGGGCGTGGTCGTGCGGATTTCAACCCAGTCGGTGGATGAATCGACCACTTCCGCCGGACCGCTCACGCCGTTCTCACTGGGAACGATTCCTGGAGATGATTCGAGCACCACGGTCTTGCGAGGATTGAAATCCGCAGAATTGATCAGGGCCAATTCTGAATCGCGCTTTTCCTCCACCACCCAGTTGGGCACTAGCTGCGCGACAGGCAGAGGTGAAAGGAGCTCGAATGCGGTTGGCGTATCGCCTTTCCAAACAAGCCCAAACCGACATCTGAGCATCTGAAACAGTCCGACCTGTCCGCCGCCGATCTCCAGATATTGGCTGGCAGCATCGGGATTGATGCCCTGAGCTGCGGAAAGCGTTTGGGCGTATCGCTTCAGCACGCCGGGGTCATAGCCCCAGATATTTTTAATGCCCAGGGACATCCCCTCATCGACAAATTCGAGCTCGGCGCCGTTATTGATGGGAAGGTTCCAAACGCGGAAATCCCGTGGTGCTGCGCGAATCACGTCTAACCACGCGGGAGGGAATTCCGAAACCGGCGGGACGGTCATCACGTTCCCTCGCGCAAAGGCAAACAGTTCTACAGCGGCCAGGACAATCAAAGCATAGGCCGCCCGCGGCTTTCGCCGGGTTACCCAAAGGAGGATGCAGATAGCGCCCAATGTTGCCGCCGCCCAGCCGATCGAGTGAGCGGCGCCGATTTGTGAGCTTCTGATGAATGCCGCCTGCTGATAATGCTCGTTGGGCAGATAGGATTCATTGGATTGCTGGATGATGTCGAGCAGCCAGGGCCACGGGCCGCCGCCGTCTTCGCTAGACGAAACCAGTAGTAGCGCCATAACGGCAAATACGACCGCCATCACGCCGGTCACGAGTGCGGCGATCTTGATTGTCCTGGGTTTTGTGAGGAGCAAATCGAAACCGGCGGCGGCGAGCACAGAGATGAACAGGGACATTAGAAAACTGAATTTCGCAACGACGCGAAAGTGGCTGTATTCCGGGAAGAAGTTGTACATCGGCCGATAGAGCGGCAGGTGTTTGCCGAGCGCCAGGAGAGCGGTGACGACGACGATCGTGCTCAGCGGAAGCGTTTTGCGCCAACCGGGGATCGCGCCGATTGTCGCGACCACCAGCCCGCTGATGCTGACAAAGACCGACATTTCCCACAGGTAGCAGCGGCCGAAGTAGGTGACGGCATCGGCCGGGTCGCTTGCAAGTCGGAGCTTGCCGAATATTCCGGGGGCAAAGAGTGTCAGCAGGTTTTCCGGGGGCAGCGCGAACATGGAAGCAAAGCCAAAGTCAGTACCCTGGCTTCGCACCGATTCCCCGGCCGCTTGCAATCCGCTCAATAATTGCACCGCCGCGATCAGGGAGGCGCCGATGAAGATGGTCAGGTATCCACCGGCGAGCGCGAGCCGATGCTTTGATCGAATCATCAAAATCGCGGCATAAAGAAAGCTCATCAGCCCCGTGTAATACAGATATTGCGGATGCCCGCCGAGAATCTGCATGCTGACAGCGAGAACGCCAAGCAGGCACCAATGCGGCGATCCGGTTTCATTCAGTTTGTCTATCGCCAGCAGGAGAAGCGGCGCCCAGATCATCACGGCCAGGTTGGCGAGATGTCCGGCGTAGATGTGCAGAAAATAGGGACCGGAGAACATGAACATGATCCCCGCGAGAATCGCCGCTCCGATGCTCGCCTGGCGTCCGCGGCACCACAGATAAGTGAAGTAGCCCGCGCCAAAAAGATGAAGCACGATGATCCAATTGATCGCGCTCGTCACCGGCAACAGCAGATGCAACCAATTCGGCGGATAGAGAAGTGCCGATTGGAAGCCCGCGAAATAAGGGGTGCCGCCGTAGATGTAGGGATTCCAAAGCGGGAAGTTGCCGCGCTTCAATTGGCCAAATCCAAATTCCCGCCATGGAATAAATTGCTTCACCATATCTCCCGCAGGCGAAGCCAGGACACGATCCCCGCTTTGAAACAGGGGCTGAAACAGAGCCGAATGGAGCATCACGAGCGTCAACGCACCGAAGATGGCGGGCGCGAAAAAAGATCGCGGCATTTCGGGCTGGGGCGTCAACTGACGTGGCAGCATTCTTCAAATTCCTCTTGCCGCGATCATCCGGGGCTCTTCCGGGCGATGCAACTAAGCCTGCCGGCTACGGCTAAAGAAACTATTTCAGAACCGACGGAGCCGGGCCGTCCTCGGCTCTGTCGGTTGTGAAACGACCTCTAAACTCGACTTTTGCCGTTTTTTCTGGTGTTCGTCAGACACGTGTCTGGCATTTTCCGAGGACCTAACCCTGAAAATTGAAGATTCACCGCGGAGACGCCGAGGGCGCGGAGAAATGAGCGGAATTTGGTTCTGTAATCTGCGCAACCTGTCATGGACCTTGGCAGCCGATTTTTATCTTAGAGCACTTTTCATGTTGGTGTGGCGGGCTCCATGACGGGGTTGCTGAAGCAACGCCCGCCGCTCAACGGTTGTTACGCCAGACCAACGTGAGAACTGCTCTAAGGGCTTGCCCATTCAGTCTTCTCTGCGACCTCGGCGTCTCGGCGGTGAATAATCCGGGTTAGCACTTAAAAATTGGCAAAAGTCGAGCTAAACGGGGATTCGGTTGCGCGGGGATCCGGGGCGGCGCGGGTATGCTGTGGCCGGGCTTGATGGGTTTGGAGGAGTGGCTCGATAGAGGGGAATGTCGCGGCGAAGCTCGTCGAACGTGGAATGGCATCCCTTCGGGACAGCCGCTAAACGGGGCCTTGGGCAAATGGGCTGGGGCGATTTTGAGCCGATTGTTCTGGTGGGTATTCTGCTCGAGAATGTTCATTGGCACTCCTGTCTTTGCGGCGGTTGGAACGTTTGTCGATATCGGGATGTTGATTGCGGGGGGGATTCTGCTGCCGCGGGGGTTGCGCGGATATCCGTCGCTGGCCGATCCGACGTGCATGAAGTGCGGGTACGATTTGCGCGGTTTTGTCGGGGAGCGACCGACGATCTGCTCGGAATGCGGGGCCGACCTCACCAAGCCGTATTCGATTCGGCTGGCGGTGTTTCGCCGGCATGCTCCGACGGCCTGGATTGGAGGGGCGCTGCTGCTGGGTGGGTTGCTGGGAATTCCGTTGATCAAGGTGGTGACGTCGCACGTCGGCGCGGTGCGCGTCGCTGGGGCTGGGCAATCCCCGTTTGTGATCGCAACGCAAACCAACGCTCAGATTATCGCCAATCTTCCGACAACGGCCGGACAGCCGTGGGCGTGGCAGGAATTGGAACGGCGGTTTAGTGCCGGGACGTTGCCGACGGCGGATGTGACGGCGGCGGTCGATCAGCTCATCAGATTTCGATCGACGTCGGGAGCGAATCGAACGGCGGGACCGTTATCGTGGAGTGAACCGTTTTTGACGAAGGTAAACGCGGCGCATTTGATTCCGCCGGAGCAGTTTGATCGACTGGTGGATGCGTTTTTCGGTCCGGCGCCGGTGATCACCATTGCCAGCACCGTCTCATCGGGGCCGACGCCGGTGAGGATCGAATATGGCGGGCCGTGGGATTTGCTGGGGAGCAGACCGATCTTTGCGTTGCGGTCGGTAAGGCTCGATGGCGGTACGCCGGTCGTTTGCGTTCCTCGGGGCGCAAGGCAGGGTGCAGCGCGCAATGTCCAGCGGCTCAGCAGGAACGGTGCGTTTCCGCTGGAGGCGGATCTTTATCTGGATACCACGCCCGGCGTTCATCACCTCACTTTCATCGTTGATACGGGGGTGATCGATCAGGATACGCGGCAACTGATTTCTGGAAGCGAAGTGGGGCAGGCCGACCAATGGCCATCGAACATTCGCACCAAGCAGCGGCAGGTGGACGTGCCGATCACGTATGTAGCGGCGGGTACGCCAACCATCGAGCAGGTGACGAGCACGGAGAATCATCAATGGCCGCCGTATAGGCTGCGATCGATCACGGCGATCCCGGGCACGGATGGGACGCGCATCAAAGCGTTAATTGAATCGGTCGGCTCGGATGTGGATTGCGAATATGACGTGTCGATCACCGTGGCGGGCGAGCGGCAGTCGGCGGGGATCGAAGAGTATCGAAGCAGCGAAAGAAGCTCATCGGATCACACCATCACGGTGAGTCCGGCGCTGTCGCCGGATGTGACGAGCGCCACCGTGACGCTGACGCCGAACATCGAGCGGGCCAGCCGGGCCGCGGGCATGAGCCGGGTCTGGGGTTTGCCGGTGGAGTTCAAAGATGTTCCGCTGCGGCGTTTGGATCTTCCGGCGGGGACGGAACCGTAGGCTGGGTAGATTGTCTGGCGATCGATTTCCATCGAAGCCGGCGGATGGCGTGTGGCGGGGGAATCCGGGGCGACGCGAGCGTGCAGGTGACAACGCGCCGCAGGGGAGTTACGACCTTCTGAAGATTTGTTATAATTCCCGGCCATGAATCTCGCACTACGTCCCGAAATCGAGCAGCGGATCGCGGAGCAGGTGCGGCTGGGGCGGTTTCCCACGCCGGAGGCGGTCGTTGAAGCCGCGGTCGTCGAGTTAACCGAAACCAACTTGGATGAATCGCTCGATGAGGCGGACATCGCAGCGATTAATGAGGCCGAGGCGCAGATTGATCGCGGCGAGGGGATCGATCTGGCCACGCTTCGGGCCGACATGTTATACGATGGAGATCATCGACTCGCTCGACGACCATTATCAAACTCAGAGGGGTCCGGGCAGCGATTTTGGGTCGACGGTGGCACGGCACTGAGTATAGAATTGATTAGCGTGCCTGGCCACGCTTTGGCACTGGGCGGAGACGTTCTCCTTGATGTACCTGTTGCCAATGTGGACCAGGGGCGCGGCGAAAGGAGTCTTTTATGGCAGAGGATAGGAAAAAGTCAGATCGCCTGGGTGGCGAATTCATGATTCAGGATCGCGACCACATGAGCGAGACGGGCCAAATGGGAGGCGAAGCCGGGCAAGGGGTCCGGCAATCGGAGCAGTCTCACAGCGAGGGCCGTCAACAGGGCGGTGGCCAACATCAAGGAAGCGGCCAGCAAGGCGGCGAACGAAGCAAGAGGCGAAGCAAGCTCCTTTGATCCTGTAGTGGTGATGGAGCATGGAATGGGCCACGGCGACGGATGTTGCCGTGGCCGTTTTGTTTGGATCAGCTTCTGGCTCACCGGATGTGGATCAGGATGCAAGGGGAATGAGATTCGGCGCATTCCCGGCAAGGCGAGAGAGGCTTATCCTGAATCTGGACTGGGGCGATGCGCAACGGTCGGGAGAAGTGATAGACCCGCGAACAAGAAATGGTCGCATAAGATCAAAACCGTTTCAGAAGTTGAAGGGAGCCGTTTATGATTCACAGAACCGTTACCATGCCGATTATTGGTTTGATTGCCGGCACACGGATGGCGCTGGGGGCGGGAATCGGCCTGTTATTGGCCGACCGACTGAACCCGGAGCAGCGTCGAGCAGTCGGCTGGACGTTGCTTGCGGTCGGAGCGCTCACGACGATTCCGCTGGCCCTCGAGGCGTTGTCTGGTGCGGAATCGTCGGACGGTGCATCGGGGGACGCATCAGAACATCAGGAGTCCGCGCCGAAATCACAGCGCAGAGGGCGGCGGATTTCGTCGTGAGATTGAGGCGGCAGCCGCGAAGAAACTATGAAGCCGAGCTCCTGCGGGTGTGAGTTTCCGGGATGGTAAAATCCCGGTGCTTAAAACGGGCTGGCCGGGTGGCCGCCCACAAACCCTTTTGCAGGAGCTCGGCGAT
>Ga0302326_10014407_pt1 | contig 16706 bp, 12 predicted proteins | sample Palsa_T0_3_FD_202264 | JGI IMG/M metagenome (GOLD analysis project Ga0302326, IMG submission 202264) | Peat permafrost microbial communities from Stordalen Mire near Abisko, Sweden - Palsa_T0_3 | ecosystem: Environmental > Terrestrial > Soil > Palsa > Peat permafrost | place: Sweden: Abisko...
TTCCGTCTGCAGGATGCACTCACCCTGGCGCCCGAGACCCAAGTGAGCCAGGTAAGCTCACCGCACTAGCCGACCGTCGCTGGTTTGACATCGCCCGGCAAGGAAGCCATGGTTGATCCATGGTGATCCTCTTCTACACCCTCCTGATTGGCTGCGTTTGCGGCCTTCGCTCCATGACCGCTCCAGCTGTCGTGGCCTGGGGAACTCACCTGGGTTGGCTGCATCTCCACACCGGGCTGCTCGCTTTCTTCGCCCACAAAATATCCCTGATAATTTTCTCCGTATTTGCGATAGGTGAGCTGATCGCAGACAAGCTGCCCTTCATCCCGGCCCGAACGCAAGCCGGGCCGCTCGCTGTCAGGGTCATCTTTGGCGCGCTGTGTGGGGCAGCTTTGTGTGTTTCAGGCGCCGCATCGCCGCTGGTGGGCGCAGTCCTGGGAGGAGTGGGCGGCGTAGGCGGTGCCTTCGCCGGCTACGCCTACCGCCGCAGCCTGGCGTCTACTCTCCCCGACTGGGTGCTGGCGCTGCTTGAAGATCTGGTTGCCGTCGGCGGCGGATTTCTGCTCGTCTCCCAAGGGTAAAAGCTTAGGTCCATCGATCGCTCGGCAGGCATCATAGTGTTTTGCTCGGAGGGGATTGCAGATGAGTGTGGATGCCAGTACGGTGGAAACTTTTGACGCCATCATCATCGGCTCCGGTCAGGGTGGGAATCCTTTGGCCGAGGCTCTTATTGCGGCGGGAAAGAAGACCGCGATGGTCGAGCGCCAGGATGTAGGCGGTACTTGTATCAATCGCGGTTGCACTCCCACAAAGACCATGGTGGCCAGCGCGCGGGTGGCTTACCTGGCGCGGCGCGGCGCTGATTACGGCGTCGATGTGGGCCCGATTGCCATCGATATGAGCCGGGTTCGGGAGAGAAAACGCGCCATTGTCAGCACCATGCGCCAGAGCCGCGAAAATAGATTGGCCAAAGCGCATGTGGAATTGATTCGCGGCGAAGCTTCATTTACCGGTCCGCGGCAGCTTCGCGTGGCTCTCCATGGCGGCGGAGAGCGCGAGCTGAGCGCTCCCCAGATTTTTATCGATACTGGTACTCACAGCGCTGTGCCGGCGATTGAAGGTCTCGATACGGTCTCCTATTTCGACAACGAGAGCATCATGGAGCTGGACCGTGTGCCCGAGCACTTGCTGCTTGTCGGCGGCGGCTATATCGGGGTGGAGTTCAGCCAGATGTTTCGCCGCTTCGGCAGCAAGGTCACGATCATCCAATCAGGATCCCAGCTCTTGCGTGAAGAAGATCAGGACGTTGCTGCCGAGGTACTGAAGATCCTGCGTCAGGATGGCATAGAAGTGCTGCTCAATGCGCACACGCAGAGCGTTGCGCGGGCCAATGGAGTCCTCACCTTGACGGTCGTGGTCGAAGGTCAAGCGCAGACAATCGAAGGGACCGATCTGTTGGTAGCTACTGGAAGGGTGCCCAACACCGGTGCCCTCAAGCCAGGTGATGGCGGCATCGAGACCGACGAACACGGCTTCATCCGTTGCAACGAGCGGCTGGAGACCTCGGCCCCCGGCGTTTACGTCATTGGCGATGTCAAGGGCGGTCCTCAGTTCACCCACATTGCTTACGACGATTACCGCATTCTGAAGGCGAATTTGCTGGATGGCGGACAGCGCACGGTACGCGATCGCATGGTGCCCTTCACCGTCTTCATGGATCCGCAACTGGGCCGCGTCGGCATGACGGAAACAGAAGCACGAAAAAGCGGGAAAAAGATCCGCGTAGCCAGGATGCCCATGACGTGGGTTGCGCGTGCCCTGGAGGTAGACGAGTCCCGCGGCCTGATGAAGGCCGTGGTTGATGCCGAAACAGAAGAGATTTTAGGCGTAACGGTCCTGGGGATCGAGGGTGGCGAGGTGATGTCGGTCTTGCAGATGGCCATGATGGGTCATTTGAAATACAGCGTACTGCGCGACGGGGTATTCGCCCACCCAACACTGGCCGAGTCGCTCAACAACCTCTTTCTTCACTTTGACGACGAGAACTAGGCACGCTCGAGGTTCTTCGCGGAGTTACTTATCCGCCCTGCTACTGTCGCAAGTCGACGACCGTGGCGCCCGCCCCGCCCTCGCTGGGGCCGGCCTCCGCAACCAGGGCCACGTGCGGATGCCGCTCCAGTTGGGCCCGCAGCGCCTTGCGCAAGACCCCCATGCCCATGCCGTGCACGATGCGGACCCGCGGCAGCCCGGCCAGGAAGGCCCGGTCCAGATACTGCTCCACCTCGCCGGTGGCTTCCTCCACCGTACGTCCAATTACGTTGAGCTCGGAGCGGACGGTTTCCTCTGGGTGGGCAATCGAGACCGTGACCCCGCGCCCGCGTGCTGCTTCTAGTGGTGTCGTGGGCCGGGGCTCTCGGGCGGCGATAACTTCCGCGATATCGTCCCGTGCCACGCGCATTTTCATCGGCCCAATCGCTACCTCGAAGGCATTGCCGTCCACCTGCCGCTGCACCACGCCGGTCTTGCCCAGCGACTTCAGCTTCACCGTGTCTCCCACCGAGACATGCCGCACCAGATGGGGCTGAGCGTTACTGTCTCCCCGGTCAGCCCCACTGTGCTGGGCTACTACGACGGAGTTAAATTGCTCGCTGAACTCCCGCCGCAGCTTCGCCATCCGGCGCTCGGCTTCCTTGGAAAGCTTTTGCTGCGCCGCCCGGTCGTCAATCGCGCGCACCGTTTCCCGCATCTGGTAGGTGAAGTCTTTTAGCAACGATTGCAGTTGCGATTCCAGGTCCCGCACCTTGGCCCGCCATTCTTTGAGCCCCTCGCTCTCCAGGCGGTTCTTCTCTCGTGCCACCTCCTGCTCCCGGCGTCGCAACTCCTCGCGCTCGCGGGCGACGGCATCGAGCTGGCTATGCAGCTGGTCCAGGAAATGAGCAATATCCTGCGTCTGGCTGTTCTGCTGGGCACGAGCGTCTTCGATGATGCCGGAGTGGAGGCCCAGCCGTTGAGCAATGTTGATGCCCGCCGAAGCGCCCGGGACGCCCAGCCGCAGCGCAAAGGTGGGCGCCAGTGTCTGCTGGTCAAAGCCCACTGAGGCATTCAGCACGCCGGGCCTCTTGGCCGCGTACAGCTTGAGCGCGGTGTGGTGGGTGGAGATCAGGCACCAGGCGCGCCGGTTGAGGAAATACCCCGCGATAGCCACCGCCAGGGCCGCTCCTTCTTCCGGGTCGGTCGCCGATCCCAACTCATCGAGCAGCACCAGGGAGGAGGAGTCGGCCAGCTGCGAGACGCGCTCGATGTTGGCGATGTGAGCGGAGAAGGTAGAGAGGTTCTGCTCAATCGACTGGGCGTCACCGATGTCGGCCAGAAACGCGTCGCAGAGTGGGAAAATCGCCTCCGCGGCGGGCACTGGGATGCCCGACTGGGCCATCATGCCCAGCAGGCCGGTGGTCTTGAGCGCGACTGTCTTACCGCCGGTATTGGGGCCGCTGATGATGAGCTGGCGTTGGCTATCGTTGAGCGCCAGGGTCAGCGGCACCATGGTTGCTTTCTGGTTGCGCAGACGCTTTTCGAGCAAAGGGTGGCGCGCCTGCCTCAGCTCCATCAGCGGCTCGGCCGGGTCGGCGAAGCGCGGGCGGATGCAATCGAACTCGGCGGCAAAGCGTGCCCGCGCCTCAAATCCATCGAGCTGCGCGAGTATGGCGGCGCCCTGGGCGATGGCGTGACCTTGCAGGCCAATCTCCGCAGTCATGGCCAGGAAAATACGCCTGCTCTCGGCCTGTTCGTCTTCGATCAGCCGCACCAGCTCGTTGTTTTGCTCGATGGTCTCGAGCGGTTCGAGGTAGACTGTCTGGCCGCTCGAGCTGGCGCCATGCACCACTCCGGGGATACGGCGCTTGTACTCCGACTTTACCGGGATGACAAAACGCTCCCCGCGTATGGTGATCAAGTCTTCCTGCGTGCTGCCGCCTTCCGAGAGACGGCGCAAGGTACTGCGCAGGCTCTCCTCGATCACTCGTTGCTGGCGTTCGATCTCCCTCCGGATGCGCCGCAGTTCCGGCGACGCGTCGTCGCTCAGCGAGCCATCGGGATTCAGCCGGGTACGGAGTGAGCGCGCCAGGTGCGCCAGCTGCGCGCCGGCGGGCAACTGGCTCAACGCCTGGAGTCCGGGCAACTGCGCGGCCACTGCTTCGGGAGGGTGCTCGATCAGGGCTTGCCAAGTGGTGATGTTGTCGACCAGGAAAAGCAAGTCACGAATCTCTTCCGGCTCGAGCAACGCCCCCTGGATGCGCGCCTTATCGGTCAGCCGGGTGGGATCGAACAAGCCACCCAGCGCGGGCGAGAGCCCTTGCGCCAGCAGCAATCGCATCTCGCTTACCAGACCGTGTTGTCGATCGATCCAGGAAGTATCCTGCGAGGGCTTCATCGCCAGCAGCCACTCGCGCGTCACCCTGGAATGGGCAAAGGTCGTCACCAGCTCGAGCAGGCGGCTCCATTCGAGCGCCTCACAGCTGCACTCCTCGACCATCGACGGAACTGGCTCTAATAGGCTCACTTGACCATGCTAGTGCATGGTCAGGGTCTCATTTCGGGTCGCGTCCATAACCCACCCAGAAAAGATCTGCCGGGGTAGTAGAAAGTAAGCTGGTTTTCTCTCCCATACAAGACACGATGCATTTTTTCGATCTTATTCAGCGGTATCGGCTCAGGTGGAATCGGTTCTGGAGTCGCTGCCGCATACGAAAAACATGCCAAGGTGATCCACTCCTAGCCCTCTACGGCTCGGGCAAAGAGCTTTGGTCGGACGAGCATGGCGACGAATACGTTGCCCGATTACGTGCGGGTTGGAAATAGAGATTCGCGGGTGCCACAAGTCCGTCGGACACTCGACGGCCAACCTGCACCACGCAGTGCTCGCCACCCCTTAGAATCGAGAGATGGAATTCCCTGTCACCCGTCTGCGGCGTCTACGGCGCACCGAAGCAATGCGTTCGCTGGTCCGCGAAGTCCATCTCCAGCCAGGGGCATTGATTTACCCCCTCTTTATCTGCCCTGGTGAGGGCGTACGGCGCGAGGTCAGCTCCATGCCCGGGGTGTACAACCTCTCCATCGACGAAGCGTTGAAAGAGGTGGAAGAGGCATCGCAGCTGGGTCTGGCCGGGCTTCTCCTCTTCGGGCTGCCCGCAGTCAAGGACGAAGAAGCGAGCGGCGCATGGGCGGAAGATGGCATCGTGCAGCAGGCCCTACGTGCCTTCCGGCCGGCGGCGAAGAAGCTGCTCCTGGTGGCCGATGTTTGTCTCTGCGAATACACCTCGCATGGACATTGCGGAATCGTCAGCAAGAACGGCGACTCCTACGAAGTAGAGAACGACTCCAGCCTGGACCTGATCGCCCGCACCGCGGTTTCTTTAGCCAAGGCCGGCGCGGATATCGTGGCCCCCTCCGACATGATGGACGGCCGCGTGGGAGCCATTCGTGACCATCTGGATGATGCCGGCCTGGAGCAGATACCCATTCTGTCTTACGCCGCCAAGGTCGCCTCTGCCTTCTACGGCCCCTTTCGCGAAGCAGCCGACTCGGCGCCGCAGTTTGGTGACCGGCGCACCTACCAGATGGATGGCGCCAATCTCCGCGAGGCCATGCGAGAGATCGATCAGGACATCGCGGAAGGCGCGGACATGATCCTGATGAAGCCTGCTTTGCCCTATTTGGATGTGATCAGAGCTGCGCGCGAGCGCCTGGATGTGCCCATCGGGGCCTACCAAGTCTCAGGCGAATACGCCATGCTGCAGGCCGCATTCGCCAAAGGCTGGCTGGACCGGGAGCGCGCCATCATGGAATCGCTCATTTCTATCCGCCGCGCCGGCGCGGATTTCACCGTGACTTACTTTGCCAAGGAGGCCGCGCGCCTACTGGGGTGACTTCGCCCCGCCATTGCCTCCGTTCGTTCCCAGTGCAATCACCGCCGCTTCCAACCGGCGTGTGAACGCTTGCGGCTCTTCTCCCGGCTGCATGGTCAATGGCTCTCCGAAGCGGACCGCCACGGTTCCCCGATCCGGCCAGCTAGCCCCCTTGAGCCGCTTCAAGCCCTGCACAAGAATCGGCTGCACCGGCACCTCCGACTCCTCCGCCAGCAAGCCGATGCCGGGCTCGAACGGCTGCAACCGTCCGTCGGCGGAGCGGCGGCCCTCGGGAAAGACCAACACGTGGTAGCCATGGTCCAGTGCCTCCCCGGCGTGGGCGAAGCTTTGCCGTAAGCCGGCGCCTCGGGGGAGGGGGAAGACGTTGAAGAGCGCCGTTACCAGCCAGTAAGCAAGCGGGGTGAGAATTGCGACCATGGGGTGGCGTTGCGCCTTGCCCCAGCGCCAGCCGGTCAGCAACTCGCCCGACATGGCCACCGCCACGTGGTCACGATCCTCCGCGCGCAGGGCGTAAAGGATGACCGGAACATCGAAGGCGGTGAGGTGGTTGGCGATGAGCAGCGAAGGCCGGGCAAGGTCCACCGGCGGTTCGATGCGGGGCCCGAGCACCAGCCAGATCAAAGGACGTGCCACTAATTCCAGAAAGGCGATACGCACCAGGCGAACCACCGGCCACCAGGGCCAGCGGGGAAAGACCACTGCCGGTTTCTGGCTGGGAACGGCGGGGGGTGGCGACGGCGGGTTTTCCCCCAGTGAGCTGGGACTTGCCTCGGGAACCGCCTTAGCGGGAACCACCCCGGTTTGGTAGCGCTGGAGCAGGTTGCGCAGATCGCCCACCGTCCGAACCTGCTCCCAGGCGGCGTCGTCGAGCTCGACCCCAAAACGCGTCTCGAGCGTCGATTGCAACTGCACCATGGCGAGGCTATCCAGGTGCAAGTCTTCGATCAGACGGTCGCCGGACATGATTTCCTGGTTGGCCGCTCCGGCTTGGCGCAGCACCAGCAGCAGCGGATCGGTGGGATCCTCCACCGCAGCACCGCTAGCCGCCAGTGACCGCTGTGTCCAGCTCTGCACTACCCGGCGCAGGACCTTGCCCGTCGAGGTGCGGGGAAACTCCGCCTGCGGCCAGCGCAGCCAGTAGCGAATTTGCTGGAAGGGCGCAAGCGAGCTATTCGCGCCATCCACAGCTCGCTGCAGAAAGTCGTCACTTTGCTCGGTGCCGGCAATGAGGACAGCGGCCGGTGTGGGGCCGGCGGCCGAATCGTAGGCCACGACCAGGGAATCGCGCAGCCCAGGCTGCCGGCGCAACTCCGACTCCAGGTCCTGGGGATGGATATTCAAGCCTGCGGAGGTGACGATGACGTCGCTCTTGCGCCCGGCAAAGATCAGCTCGCCCGCGTCATTGCGAGTCGCCAAATCGCCGGTGGCCAGCCAGTCTTCTGCGCGCGGCTGCAAGCGGCCGTGACGCCATTCCTGGGCGGCGATCGAGGCCCCCCGCACCAGGATTTCGCCATCGTCTCCGATCCTGACCTCCCGCCCGGCGAGTGGTTTACCGATGCTGCCGCGAGCAATCTTGAAGGGGTGGTTCAACGTCACCAGGGCCGTAGTCTCGGTCATGCCGTAGCCTTGGACCAAGGCGAATCCGGCCGTGGTCCAGAAGCTCTCCAGGTCCGCCGGCAACGTCGCTCCTCCGGACACGAAAGCCCAGAATTTCAAGCCCAGGCGGCGGTGTACGGCGCGGAAGCGCCACCACCGTTTTGCGATGGATTCGCCCCGGGCCGCGGCCACACTTTGGGCAAGCCTGGGAAACTCGGCTTCCATATAACCACGCAGTAGATCGAGCACCCGGGGGACGGCCGCCAGCACCGAGATGCGTTCCTCGCGCATAAGCGTCGCCAGCCGAGGCGCTTGCAGCCGGTCTTCGTAATGCACCTCGGCCGCCAGCAACGGCGGCACCCACAGACCCATGAACTGGCCAAAGACGTGACTCAGCGGCAGCGTATGCAGAATGCGCAGGGGATGAACGAACCGCTCATAGCGCAGATACTTGCTGATCTCCTTCTCCAGCGGATCAAGTGAAGCCAGCACATTGCCCTGGGTGTGCACGATACCCTTGGGCTCGCCGGTGGTCCCGGAGGTAAAGATGATCTGCAGCGGCGTATCCCGCGAGAGTTCCGAAAGGGGAAGATAGTCCGGCGACGGAAGAGACGAGGGGAAATCGGCAAAGCCGAGCGTGGGGATGCCCGCATGGAGCGGTTGCAATAGAGCCAGATCTCCCACCAGGAGCCGGGGCTCGACCTCAGCCACCACCCGCCGGGCAAACTCCACGCTGCCGGCGGCATCGAGCGGAACTGCAACGATTCCCCGCAGGACGCATCCAAAGAAGGCCGCCACCCACTCCGCGGAGTTGTTGCCCCAGAGCAAAACCCGGTCTCCGGGCCGCAGGCCTGACTGATCGTAGGCACGCGCACAACGCGCGCTCAGCTCCCCCAGTTGGGCGTAGGTGGAGGAAAAGCGGCGGTTGCCGCGGTGAGTAACAACCGCGATCTGCTCTCCATAGTGGCGGAAGTCCGCGACGAGCGTGGCCAGGTGCGGTCGCACCCGTTCAGTGTGGCACAAGCGCGCCATCGGCGTAGCGAGGGGTGGAAAGCAGGTACCTCGCGTAAAATAAGGCTTTTGCTTCGAACACCAGCCCGCGGCAAGATTCCGCGGGCCAACGCAGTCATTTGAGGAGCTTGCTGTGGCAGAGACAATTTATGACATCGCCATCATTGGTGGCGGTCCAGGCGGATATACGGCCGCCATTCGTGCCGGGCAGTACGGGTTGAAGGTTGCCCTGATCGAGCGGGAGAAAAAGCTGGGAGGTACTTGCCTGCATGTGGGTTGCATTCCTACCAAGTCCCTGCTCTTCGACGCCGAGGTGTACGACCATCTGAAGAACGCCGCCGAGCACGGCATAGAAGGAGTGGGCACGGTCACCATCAACTGGAAGACCATTCTGGACCGCAAGAACGGGATCATCACCAAGCACGTGAAGGGTCTCGACTTTCTCATGCGCAAGAACAAAGTCACCACCATCGAGGGCTACGGCCGGCTCACCGGCCCGGCGAAAGATGGCGTTCACTCCATCGCGGTCGAAGCCGCCAATGGGGAGAAGAAAGTCATTCAAGCGAAGAATGTGGTCATCGCCACCGGCTCCGACGCCCGCTTGTTGCCCGGGGTGGAATCCGACGCCAACCGGATCCTTACGAACATGGAGATCCTTGCCCTGCCCCAGATACCCAAGTCCATGGTGGTAATCGGCGCCGGAGCCGTGGGGGTCGAGTTTGGCTCCATCTTCAAGAGCTTTGGCAGCGAGATCACCATCGTCGAGTACCTGCCGCGCCTGGTCCCCAACGAAGACGAGGATGTCAGCAAGGAACTCGCCCGGGTCTTTCGCAAGCGAGGCATCGACACTTTTACCGGCGCCAAAGTAGAGAAAGTCGAGAAGACCAACGACGGCGTGAAGGTGACTTTCACCAGCGCGGATGGCAAGCAAGTTGTGAAGGAAGCGGAGACGGTGCTGGTGGCCGTCGGTCGCGCGCCGCGAACCGCGGGTATCGGCCTCGAATCAACCAAGGTCCAGGTGGAGCGCGGCTTCATCCGCGTGGACGAGTGGATGCAGACCGGAGAACCCGGCATCTACGCTATCGGCGACGTGGTCGCCGGACTACCCCAGCTAGCCCATGTAGCCGCGATGGCGGGCATGGTGGTCGCCGCCAAGGTAGCTGGTAAGCGGGCACGGCCCGTGCGGCGCGACCGCATCCCTGCTTGCACCTACTGCGAGCCGCAAATTGGCAGTGTGGGCCTGACCGAGGCGCAAGCCAAGGCTGCGGGCCACGACGTAAAGGTGGGCAAATTTCCCTTTTCCGCCAACTCCAAGGCCTCCATCGTCGGCTCTCACGAAGGCTTCGTGAAAGTGGTCGCGGATGCCAAGCACGGCGAGGTGCTGGGAGTCCACATTATCGGACCGCAGGCTACAGAATTGGTGGCCGAAGCGGTGGTCGCCATGGAACTGGAAGCCACCATCGAAGAGCTGATGTTCACCATCCACGCTCACCCCACCCTGGCGGAGGCGATGCTGGACGGCTTTGGCAGCGTGGAAAACATGGCCATCAATGTTTGAGCTGGCTGCTCACTAGACATGGTTGTGTCTCTGGTCAATCTCGGTCGCCTGGATTACGCCATGGCGCTGGCGCTGCAGCAGCAGGTGTGCGCGTTGCGCCAGCAGGAGCGCATCGGCGATGTGCTCCTGCTGGTCGAACATCCCCCGGTGCTCACCCTGGGCAGGAATGCCCGACGTCAGCACGTCATTGCCAGCGACGAGTTGTTGGCCCGCCGCGGCATCTCCTTGTTCGAGACCAACCGCGGAGGGGACGTTACCTATCATGGCCCGGGACAGCTGGTGGGTTATCCCATTCTCAATCTGCGCAGCTTTACCCCACCGCTGGGCATTGTGGAGTACCTCCGCCGACTCGAGGAGGTGCTCATTCGTGCCTGTGCGGACTATGGCGTACTTACTCAGCGCGCCGCTGGGCGCGCCGGTGTCTGGACCATGCCCGGGGGCGCCATCGCGGAGAAGAAGATCGCCGCTCTGGGCGTGCACGTTGCCCGCGGAGTGACCACTCATGGCTTCGCTCTGAACGTGACCACCGATCTCGCCGACTTCGCGTTGATCGTGCCCTGCGGGATCAGCGATCGCGGCGTCACCAGCATCGAGGCTGAAGTAGATCCCGCGCCTTCGCTCAAGCAGGTGGCCAACTCGGTCATCCGCCACTTTGGCCGGGTCTTCGGCCGGCAGGTGGTATGGGTCGAGACGCTCGACGAGCTGGTCCCCGGCGGCCTGCCGCTCTCCCGGATTTCCAGTACGCGGGCCTAACCGGATTTCCTGTGGAGCTTGGTGGCGTTGGCGGACCTCATGCGCCTTTTCTTAAGAGAAAGGCGCACACGCGGTTTTGTCCTGTGCTGCGTGGCAGGAAATACGGGCGAGACGGCCGCGTGTGCGGCTTTCATTAAGGAAAGCCGCATGCGATGCATCAACGCCACCACACTTCACAGGAAGTCCGGGATCCGTGACCACACAGTAAGCGTTGGATTGCACTAGAATAGGGAGTTCGCGTCAGGCCTCAAGGCCTGCGGGCAATTGCGAAAGGGAGTCCATGCCGACCGATGTCATCATGCCCCAGATGGGCGAGTCGATTTTTGAAGGCACCATCACCAAGTGGCTGAAGAAGCAGGGTGACACGGTGCAGCGGGACGAGCCTCTTTTTGAGATCTCCACGGACAAAGTGGACGCCGAAATACCCTCTCCGGCCAGCGGAGTGCTGAGCGAAGTCAAAATCGCGGAAGGCAACACCGTCCAGATCAACACCGTGGTGGGCGTGATCGCCGACGCGGATGGTCAGGCTCCCTCAGCTCCTGCGGCCCCGGCGGCTGCTAAAGAACCGCCCGGTGCTGCATCCTTGGCGGCTGCGGCGCCTGCACCAGTTCCCACACCCTCACCCGCTCCCGCGGCTGCCGCCGCAACGGCTGCGCCGGCCCTCACCGACGTGATCATGCCCCAGATGGGCGAGTCGATTTTTGAAGGCACTATCACCAAGTGGCTGAAGAAGCAGGGCGATGCGGTGCAACAGGATGAGCCGCTCTTCGAGATCTCGACCGACAAGGTCGATGCGGAGATTCCTTCCCCGGTGGCGGGCGTGCTGGCAGAGATCAAAGTGCAGGCCGGGACCACGGTTCAGATCAACACCGTAGTTGCGGCCATCAGCGTTGGCGGGGCGGTCGCGGCTGCAGCTGCTCCGGCGCCCAGCACGCAGCCCGCGCCTCCCCCTGCTGTGGCAGCAGCCGCCGAGGCCGACAGCGAGGCCGGCGAGGTAGAAACCGGGGAACGGGTTCGCTCCTCGCCCCTGGTGCGCAAGATTGCCAGAGAAAACAACCTCGACCTGAGCAAGGTTCCCGGCACTGGCTCAGCGGGCAGAATTACCAAGGAAGATATTCTCGGCTACCTGGCCAAGGGAGCCCCCGCGCCCGCCAAACCCGCCGCGCCAGCACCAGCGGCTCCTCCGGCCGCCTCACCGGCGCCCGCACCCGCGGCGGCCAAGCCCCCGGCTCCCGCGCCTACCCCGGTGGTCACGGCTGGCGATGAGTTGGTGCCCTTAACCCGCATGCGCTCCATCATTGCCCAGCGCATGGTCGACTCCAAGCGCACCAGCGCCCATGTGCACACGGTCTTCAAGATCGACATGAGCCGCATCGTGCGTATCCGCGAGAAAGAGAAATCCAAGTACGAGCAGCGCAACGGCGTCAAGCTCACTTACATGCCGTTTATCTCCCGCGCCGTCATCGCCACCTTGCGCAAGATGCCCATTGTGAACGCATCGATGGAGGGGGACGCCATTCGCTACCATAAGAACATCAATCTGGGTATCGCCGTCGCCCTGGATTGGGGGCTGATAGTGCCCGTCATCCGCCAAGCGGAGGACAAGAGCTTCCTGGGCATTGCGCGGGCCATTGTCGATCTGGCGGAGAGAGCCCGGGCCAAGAAGCTGAAGCCGGAAGAAGTGGCTTCTGGCACTTTCACGATTACCAATCCCGGAATCTTCGGCGAGCAATTCGGAACCCCGGTCATCAATCAGCCGGAATCGGCCATTCTAGGTGTAGGCGGCCTCTTCAAAGAACCCACCGTAGTTACCGATGAGAACGGCTCCGATTCGATCGCGATCCGCAGCATCATCCGTCTCACTTTAGGCTTCGATCACCGCATCATCGACGGAGCCGACGCAGGCAAATTCATGGCAGAGCTAAAGAAGTACCTGGAAAACTGGAACGAGGACATCGGCTAAACCGGCTGCAGAAAAGCGAAGCGGTGCATCTCTAAGCCGCAAAGCATGGGTTGCCCCACGTTCGATGCACTGAGTGGTCGACATCTTGGTCCGCTTAAAGCCGGCTCTTGGCCTCCATCACTCGAGCTACCGCCTCTTCCGCGGTGTCCGCGGTCGCGGACAAATGCCCCATCTTTCTCCCCGCCCGCGCAGTGTGTTTTTCATACAGGTGCAAACTAACCTCAGGAACAGCCAGCGCTTGGGCGAAGTGGGGTTCTCCCTGGAGTCCGTTTTTCAGCCAAAGATCGCCCAGCAGGTTGGCGATCGCCGCCGGCCGCATAATCCTCACATCCCCCAGTGGCAGGTCACAGACCGCACGCACTGCCTGCTCGAACTGGCTGGTCACGCAGCAGCGCTGGCTGGCGTGATAGCTGTTGTGCGGGCGGGGCGCCAGTTCATTGACGAATAGTCCGTTCCCGGTGACGAACATCTCAACCGCCAGCAGGCCTTCCAGCTTCAGCTGGCACGCCATGGTGGTGGCAATTTCCTGGGCGCGTTTCTCCAGCGCGGCGGGCATGGAGGAGGGGAGCGCGCTCCAAACCAGGATCTGGTGTTCATGATGATTGGTCGCAGCCGGATAAGCGACGACCTCACCGCTTGGATTGCGCGCCACCATGACGGAGATCTCGGATTCCAGATCAAGCGCCTGCTCGGCCACGCAGGGCTGTTCTCCTAGTGCCCGCCATGCGGCGCCCACCCGTTCCGTCTGCGACCCGGCAAGATCGCCGTGGAGCTTCACCTGGCCCCGGCCGTCGTAACCGCCGCGGGCCCGCTTGAGGTAAATCCGCTCCCCCAGTTCCTTCACTGCCTGCAGCAGATCCTCCTCTGAATAAATGGCCAGGTAAGGTCCCACGGGATAGCCTTGATCCCGCAGCCAGTTCTTTTGCTGGATTCGGTCCTGCACCATAGCCAGGATCTCCTTGCCCGGGCGCACCGGAGCATGCCGCCCCGCAGCCTCCAACGAAGCAATGGAAATCTGCTCAATCTCCAGCGTGATCACGTCACAACCGCGAGCCAGATCGGCGGCCGCACGAGCGTCGTCCCAGGAGCCCACAAAACAGGCATCCACCACAAAACGAGCAGGGCAGGAAGGGTCGGGATCCATCACCTGTACCCTATAGCCGAGGGAACGTGCAGCCATGGCCGTCATGCGGCCCAATTGACCACCCCCCAGAATGCCGATGGTCGAGCCCTGAGCGATCGCGCTCAAGACGGCAACTCCGTCTCCAGGACTTCTCGGCTACGTGCCGTACGCCAGGCACGAAGCCGATCGCCCAGCTCCGCATCATGGCCAGCCAGGATGGCGACCGCCAGCAACGCAGCATTGGCAGCCCCGGGCTTGCCAATGGCCAGCGTGGCCACCGGAACCCCCTTGGGCATCTGGACAATGGAAAGCAGGGAATCGATGCCTTGCAAGCAGGTCGAGGGGACGGGCACCGCCAACACGGGGAGGATGGTCTTGGCGGCCAGCATTCCCGGCAGATGCGCCGCGCCGCCGGCAGCGGCAATGAGGATCTTCAGTCCCCGCGCCTCGGCCTGCTCGGCATATTGAAAAAGCCAGTCGGGGGTGCGATGCGCAGAAACGATCCGCGCTTCGTAGGGAATGGCGAACTCCCGTAACAGGTCAATGCAAGGAAGAAGGACTTCGTAGTCGCTCTTGCTTCCCATGACCACGCCAACGGTAGGAGAGGCGTTCATCCCGACGGTAGGAGTGACGTTCATTTGCTTCGATTATCCCATCCCGCCCCCGCGCTACACTTTAAGGTCGACGCGCGCCGTCTGTGCTACGTCCGCCAGCTGGTCGGTGGTCAACACGCGGATCCGGCGTCGCTCCAAGGTCTTGCTGGCATACTTGTAGCGCTCCCCCCGCTCCTCATCGGGTTCGTTATCGCCTTCGGGCCAACCGATGGGCTCGATGATCGCCGTCAACTCGAGTTTTGCTTGCTCTACTCTCTTCACTCCGAGACAAAGGCCCGGGGCGGCGAATGCCAGCAGCTTCGCCTCGTCGACACCCGCCTCCAGCGAGACTGCCTGGAACATCTTCACCACCCCGTTGCGGTAGCCGCAGTCAATCCGCAACGAGTCGCCGGGTTGCGTGTAGTTGGCAGCTGGGATGTGTTTACGCATCAGCGTCCAAACCCCGGCCGCCTCGAAGTGCGTGCGCATGGCCGCGACGATCGCTGCTCGCCCTCCGCGACGCTGCTTCCGTTCCCGCCGCGGGCTATCGACGTAGAGGCGCATCAATTCCTCCAGGCCGGTGAGAAAGCTTTCCGCCAGGTACGCCTTGCTTTCGGTGATCTGCACTCCATTGGAAAGCGACTCTTCGAGCAGAGACATAATGGGCTTGGGATGGTCGGGGTGGTGGGATCGCAACCGCTGTCCGATTTCGATTTCCAGTGCCTCGAGCATCTGCGTGTCCGCATCCGGATCGAGACAGAGGACCCGGGCCCAGTCCCGGGTAAAGCGCAGCGAGCTCTGCTCTCCCACGGAGGCCCGGAGCAGCACGCCAATATTGACGAACTCGTTCTTTACCGGATCCGGCACATAACGGATGAGTTGAAACTCGCATTGTTTCCGCTCCGCCATGCCCCCTCCTGTAGAACTTATCCTCTGGCTAATGTCTCGGCTCCTTCAACTCAATCCTTCACTATCTTGCATCCACACTCCCGCCCCCTCTTCCCGCTCCCCTCCCCAATTCGGAAAGGGCCGTCGTCCCGATTCCCTGAACGCCCCAATCAACTCCCGCACCCGTGCCCGGCGTGCCAGCAACCGGTCCAGCAGGACTTCCAGGGCGCTTAGATCTCCTCCGTACCATTCCGGAGGAATGGTCTCCGCAATCGCCCACGCCGTCTCCGGGGCCAGGTTCTCGATGCGGCTGAGCCAGGGCTCGAAGCTCTCCCAGCCGGTGACGCCGCGGTAGACGGTGTTCTCGGCAAACACCCCGCCCAGGCTGGCATCGATAAACTTCCAGTCGCCGGCATGAAAGCAGTAACCCTGGTCGATAAAGGTCGCGTGGTAGTGGCGTTCCCGGCGGCTCTTCTGGAAGACTGCCTGTCTGCCGTTGATGTTGCAGGTCCATTTGTCCAGCGCCAGAATACCCGCGAACTCACGCAGATTGCGCACTTCGAGCAGTTGCTCCTCAGGCAGGTAGTCGACCACCTGCCCGGGCATCAGGCCCCCCACCCAGCGCGAGGCGAAATGAAGCCCCGCCTGGCAAGGCTGCGCACCTCCGCGCAACTCGATGTGCAGCTCGGGGGTGTTATGGATCAGCCAGTCCGTCACCTCGATGATCTCCGAGTGGGGCACAGAAAGCCCGATCGCGGCGCCCAGCCGGGTGGCCAGCAGCTCATTGGCCAGCACCCGGACATGTTGCGGATTGTTGCGGAATTTGACCACGTAAAGATGGCTATCAGAGGCCAGCATGAGATGGCTCTGGGCTCCGCCCCGCATGCGTCGAATCTGTTGGATCGCGATCACTGCCACGGAGATCCCCTTTGCCGGCCAGTCGCTGCAAGTAGCAGCATACTCGACCCCCCGCTTCTGGTAGCATCGCCACGGAGGAAGCACATGGAACAGGCTGTAACGACCCCGAATGGCGCGCGCCGCAATGAAGATATCGCCCTGGATTTGTTGAAGTTTGTCGCTGCGTCGGCGGGACTGGGAAGGGGCACGTCACCGGCTGCGGGCTTCGTCGCCGCCTCCGGGGCTAAACCAGAAGAACAAGTAAGCCAATTACTTGCCCTCTACTCGAAATGCCTCGGCGCTGTCCAAGGGAAGTGAAAAGGGAAAGTGGTAAAAGAGATTTCCCTGAGGCAGCACCCGATGCAAGCTTCAATGACCCATGGCAGACAAGAATAGCTGT
>Ga0302326_10014409_pt1 | contig 16703 bp, 11 predicted proteins | sample Palsa_T0_3_FD_202264 | JGI IMG/M metagenome (GOLD analysis project Ga0302326, IMG submission 202264) | Peat permafrost microbial communities from Stordalen Mire near Abisko, Sweden - Palsa_T0_3 | ecosystem: Environmental > Terrestrial > Soil > Palsa > Peat permafrost | place: Sweden: Abisko...
TAGAAGAGCGTCAGCAACGGCGTCTGTTGGGTCTGCGCCGTAAACGAGAGATTGTTGTTCGGGATCAATAGATACGGCGAGCCTCCGCGGATGTTCGTGTAGCCGTTGAATCCGTTTCCGTATGTCGATTGACTATACTGGCAGTATCCGTTGCCGGCGGCTCCGGAAGCCGCGCCTGAAACGCCGTATGCGACCGGCTGGTAGCAATCGTTCACCGTCGGGTAGCCATACAGGTTATTGAACAGACCGATGAACTGTACGCCGAACAGTACTCTCGATTTCGGCGCTGAGTACTCGAGGGTCAAATCCGTATCGAAGCGGCCGTTCGAGAGGATACCGCCGGCGCTCGGGCTTTCCGCGGTGCCGCGGCATGCGACGAGGTTTGGGTTTGTCAGGCCCCCCGGGTTTCCAGGATCGACATAGCACGGCGCCATGTTCGATCCGTTCGGAGACGTGAGGTTCGTATTCGGAACGTTCGCGAAGCCGAGCCCGGGCACGAGGTACGGTGCGAGCGAACCTTCGTTGTACGGGTAGCCGCGCGTATATTGGATGACGGGATTGATGCGCAGGCCGCTGTGCGACTTGTACTCGAGCGAAAGCTGCGCGACGAACGGCGAGAGAAAGCCCACGCGGTAGACGTTTCCGAGCGCGAGCGACGCGGGCGTGATCGTCGGGAAGGCGTCTTCGCTTCCGGACGTCTGCAAGGGCGGGATGTTCGAGAATTCGTTGATGTACGTGGCGGTCAACTGACCCGAGAAGCCGTACTGCGCGTCTTTGGTGAGCAAAAACTCGACGCCCGACGTGCGCTCGATTCCGTTGTTCGTCGTGGACGAGGGCCCGATCACCGGCAGGCCGTTCACTTCACCAAGAATCGGATTCGTCGTCGCGAGGATGTTCTCGCCTTTTCGGTAGAACGGCGTCACCTTCGTAGCAAATCCGGCCGGAAATTCATGCGAGTAGCTGAAGTCGAGGTTCAGAAATTGCTCCGGCTGTACGGTAAATACGGGGATACCCGATGAGTTTTGGTATTCCCAGAAGAGCTGTTGCGCGTAGTTTTTGCAGAGCTGGTTCGCGTTGACGCCGCAAAACATCACGGGCGTTCCGGGCGCCTGATTGTTGTAGGCCGGAATGTTCGCAAACTGGCTGAACTGCGCTGGATTCTCCAAATTGACCGAACTCGAGAAGTACGGATTCTGAATGCTGCGCCCGTACGAAGCCGCGATGCTGTCGTGCGGCGTTAGGCGATATGACGTTCCGAGACGGGGCTGTAGAACGAGCGGATGTACCGCGTTGGAGCTGCCGTCGGGAATCGCGAATTGCTGCTCGAGGTTGCCGAAATTGTAGCTGGACCCATCGAGGCGTAGCCCGGCCGAGAGGCGCAGCCGGCTGTTGAATTGGATGTCGTCTTTCAGGTACGCGCCGTACTCGTGACGCTGGTAGGGTTCGTAGGTGTCGGAGGCCGGCACCCGCACGCCGTTCGGAAAATACGAGGACAGATAGCCGCATTGCGGGCACGCGGCCTTCGGCAAGAAGTCGAGCAATTCGTACCCTTGATCGGCCGAATACCCGAACGGCCCCGAGACGTCGAGAAGTCCCGAAAAGGGGACGTCGTACGAGTCCACCGGCGTATCGTAATCGTCGCGTGCCCCGAGCGACAAGAAATTTTGCGAGTTCAGTTGCCTGTTGTAGTCGAACGCACCGCCGGTGCGCGAACCCCCCTGCAATATTTGATACGAGTACACGTCTCCCGGCGCCGGGATCGTGGTTGGAAAGTCGAACGTGGTAACCGCCGCCAAGCGATAGTAGCGCAGGTCGTAGTACGACGCCGAATCGGGGCTCTCGTTGAACTGGAGCTTGAATGCCTGCAGCGGTTGGTTGTACGACGGCACGCCGCTGATGGCTTCGTTCGCCGAATGCTGCCCGGGATAGAACGAGAGCAGGTTACTGATTTCGGACGGCGTCGCGGCCAGACCGTTCGACAAACCTGGTCCCGGCGGCAAGAACTGTCCGCCGAAATAGGCGCCCGCGATATACGAATTCGAGGCGGCGTCGCCCGTCCGGTAATACGTGGTGCCGGGCGGTAGACCCGCGCCGACCCCGTACTGCACGACCTGCCCTTCGTAGAATAGCTGCAGCGACTTGTTCTGGTTTTTGCCGAACTTGAAGACCATGTTGTCGACGTAATCATCGACGGTGTTGAAGCTGTTGCCATCGTACTGGCCGATTTGGGAAAGCTGATTATTTTCGTCGCCGTACAGTTCGGCCTGACGTTGCCCGATGTATTTGAAGTAGTTCGAGAACGCGCCGTTCGGTGTCGCGAACCCGTACTCGGCGATAAGATCGTGCCAGTACGTTTGCGACCCGCTTTCGACCGAGAACATGCCGAAGGCGGGGTTCGTGCCGCGTTTGGCGATCAAATTGATGACGCCCGTGCCCGAGTTTCCTTGTGAAGCGTCGCCCGCGCCCGGCGAGAGCTGCAGCGACCCGACGCCGTTGAGCAGCAAGCTGTTCGCAAATTGATTGGAATAGGGCTCGTCGTAGTTGATGCCTTCGTACTCGAAGCCGATCTCGTTCTCGCGGCCGCCGCGCAGCGAAGGATATCCGTCTGCGTCGGTTTCGGCGCCCGGTAGCGAGCCGACCAGCGTCACCTCGTCGTTTGCATTATCCTTGCCTTGCGCATCGATGATCTGCTGATTCGTTACCGTGTACGTATCGGTCGTTTGGTTCGGCTGGAACGCGGAGCCGCGGCCGTGCGCGGCGACACGCCCGATCTGTTTGAGCGATTTGGAAATGATCTGGGTGAGGCTGACGATCTGCTCGGCGCTCACCGTTACACCGGTTAAGGCGCTCGGCTCGTAGCTTTGTAATTCGAACGAAAGCGTGTAGGTATCCGGTTGGAGGCCGGTCATCGAGAAGAACCCCTTGGCGTCGGTCGTCGCGGTCGCGCGATCGGTCGGTGAAACCGCGGTCACGGCGACGCCAGGGAGCGGAATGCCTTTGGGATCGGTGACGGTACCGTTGATTGAGCCCGTGAGTGCTGCGTAGGCCGGAAGCGTGAGTGCCGAAAAGAGCATTCCGCATAGCGCCATTCCAAAGATGACACGCCGTGAGAATATGCCGAATCGGCCGCTGCGTGAATCGAAATTCATTGCGGTCGTCTCCCTTAAGTTTTCATGGGCGAGCGGGGCTACTCTGCTATGAGGTCATCGCCGAAGGAGGCAAAAAAGCCTTCGGCCATGGGGCCCGCCGCCGATTTTGCGGGTTAGAGACAGCCGGCGAAGGCCGCGTCGAGCCGGTCCGAGGCGTCGTCTTCGTCGCGGCGTACCTGCACGGCCCAACCCCCGATATCTGCGTCGGCCGCCTTTGCCACCTCGTCCAGCGACCAGGGCAGATTTGCGAGCGGTCCTTCCGGGTCGTGGACGGCGTCCCGATCGTTCATCGAGAGCAGCGCATCGAACTCTTCCTGGCGACGCGTATCCGGATCGATCCGGTCGTTACTTTCGAGGTATGCGATCATGCGTCCGATGCGGTCCGCCAGCCGTTTTTGCCGCGTCAGCGCACCGTCGAGGGCTTCTTCGAGCTGCAAGAGCGCCGCGCGCTGGTCGCCGCTCGGGCTCTCTTTGATCTGCTCTCGCAGGAGCGCCATCTGGCCGTTCCCCGTTACCGCGGCCGCGCGCAAGGCGACGTACTCGGCGCTCAGTTGGCGAAGCCCGGTGCCGCGCGAGATTTCGCTCGCATCGAAATCGTTCGTGCGCAGTGTGTTTTGCACGTCGCCGATCCGGCGGTCGTTTTCAAGCAACAGAAGAATGCTCGCGTTCGTGTGGTCGAGCGCCGTCCGGCAGAACTCGGTGACGGCCTTGACGTGGCCGATCTCCCGGAGGCTGCTCGAAGGGGCCGGTGACGGCACGGGCTGCGCCGCTTGCGGATCGCCGAGCGCCGCCAGCATGATCGAAAGTACGAGTCCCGCACCAAACACGCCGCCCATGTCCCAGCGTTCGACCAGCGACCTTGCGAATCCCCAGGGCCGACGGCACCGCGAGCGCAACACCTCGCGCGTGGTTGAAGGGGAGCGGCGCCCGGGCGCGGACATCGCCGAGGGCGAGGCAGTCGCGCCGCGCACGTACGCGGGCGATGCGTTCCGCCGCTTCCGCCGCACGCCGGGCGCCACGGCAGGCGCGGCCATTATCCTCGCCATCCTCATCGGCGGGATCTTCGCGCCCATCATCGGCGGGCACGATCCGCTCGCGCAGGACCTCGGAATCGGGAGCATCCCGCCGAACCCCGACCACCTCTTCGGCACCGACAAACTCGGGCGCGATGTGTTCGCCCGCATCCTCTTCGGGGCACGCGTTTCGATCGCGATCGGCTTCGTTTCGGTCGGCGTCGCCATCACGCTCGGAACGGCGATCGGCCTCGTGGCGGGGTACTTTCGCGGCGCGCTCGATAACGTGCTCATGGCCGCGATGGACATGATGCTCGCATTTCCGTCGATCATCTTAGCCATCGCCATTACGACGATCTTGGGCCCGAGCATCACCAACCTGATGATCGCCTTGGGTATCGTGTACGTGCCGCAGTACGCGCGTCTCGCGCGCTCGTCGACGCTGGCGGTCGCCCAACTCGAGTTCGTGGAAGCCGCGCGAGCGCTCGGGGTTTCGACGATGCGCATGCTCGGAAGGCATCTGTTACCGAACATCGCGGCGCCGCTCCTCGTGCAGGCGACGCTCGGCATCGCGACCGCCGAACTCGAGGCCGCCGGCCTCTCATATCTTGGCCTCGGCGCGCGCCCGCCCGCGCCGGAATGGGGTGCGATGCTCAACGACGCGCGCGACTACTGGATCTCGGCCCCGTGGGCGCTTATCTTCCCAGGCGTCGCCATCACGGTGCTGGTGCTTGGCTTCAACCTCCTCGGCGACGGGCTGCGCGACGCGCTCGATCCCGCCGACCGCTAACGGTGCCGATCGCGCTTGCCCTGGCGGCCGCCCTCACGTACGGCGCGGCGGATTTCTTCGGCGGCCTCGCCAGCCGCCGGATGCCGGCCGCGGCGGTCGTGGTGCTGTCGCAAATCGCAGGTATCTTCGTGCTCGGAGCCGCTTGGTTAGCGTTCCCAAACTCGGCACATGTGCACGCGTCCGACGTGCTGCTCGGCATCGGCGTCGGGATTGCGGGCGGCGCAGCGATCGCCGCGCTGTACGCTGCGCTCGCCGTCGGGCGCATGGGCGTGGTGTCGCCGATTACGGCCGTCGTCGGCGCGAGCGTACCGGTCATCGTCGGGCTCGGGATGGGCGAGCGGCCGGCGGTGCCGGCGCTGATCGGTGTCGTCCTCGCATTCGTTGCGGTGGCGCTCGTTTCGGCGAATCTCGAAACGCGCACGCTGTCGCTGCGCGAGCCGGGTCTCGTTCTCGCGCTGCTCTCCGGGTTCGCGATCGGCGTGCTGCTCGTACTCTTATCACGCGGGCATCACGATGGCGCGTTTGTTTTGCTCGCCGTCGCGCGCGTGGTGTCGGTCGCCGTGCTCGTTGCGTACGCGCTCGTGCGCGGCGAAAGTTTGCGGCCCGCGCCGAAGTCGCTGCGCCTGGTGCTCGGCGCCGGAGCGCTCGACATGAGCGCCAACATCCTGTACGTCTTCGCGGCGAATTCGGGTGCGCTCGCAATCGTGGCTGTGCTCACATCACTCTATCCCGCAAGCACGGTGTTCCTCGCCCGCGCATTCCTGGACGAACGTTTGACGCGCTCGCAGTGGCTGGGCGTTGGGCTCGCTGCGTGCGGGGTTGTGCTGATCGCGCGCTATCGCTAGCGAAAGCGCGCCGGAGTGCAGGCGACGACTTCTTACCGTAGGATTCGCGTCAGAGGCTTGCCCAAACTTCGAGTTTCGAGCGCACTTTTTCGATCACCGCGTTCGTGAAGTCGCTGGTTGAAGCATGGCCACCGAGGTCGCTCGTGGCGATCCCCGAGCGCACGGTTTCGAGGGTCGATTCGTAGATTGCGCGCGACGCGTCGACCGCGCGTTGATCGGAGACGTGCGAGAGCAGGGCCGCGACGGCGAGGATCATTGCCATCGGGTTCGCGACGTTCTTTCCGAAGAGGCGTGGTGCCGTGCCGTGCGGGGCCTCGGCCATCACGCATTTCGGACGCAATTCCTCGTCGAACGAAAGCAGCACGCTCTCCGCGCCCGCGATAGAACCGAAGAGCTGCATCACGAGATCGGAAAGACAATCGCCGTCGCGATTGAGCGAAGGAATCACCATCGGGTCGCCCGCGCTCGAGATGAGCAGTGCGTAGGTCGCGTCGATCAACTGCGGTTCGTAGACGATATCGGGATAGCGCTCGGCCGCGGCATCCATCTCTTCTTTGAGCATGCCCTCGTACACGGGGCTCACCGTGTATTTCGGGCCGCCGAAAACTTTGGATTTCGTCTTGCGAGCGTGATAGAAGGCGTACTCCGAAACGACGCGGCAGACGCTGCGCTCGATGCGCTCCGTGCGAAAGGCGACCTCATCGTCCCCGATGCGCTCGCGCCATTCGGTCGCGCCGTAGGCGTCGCCGACGGCCATGCGCACGATCGAGATCGGCGAGTGGATGCCGGCGATCGGCCGGATGCCGGGAAGGCGGCGCCCGGTGCGCACGATCACCTTGCCGTCGATTTCGCGGCGCAGGATGGCGTTGGGTGAGCCGACGTCGCCGCGGATTTCCGGTGTGATCGTCGCGGCCTTGAGGCCGAGGCCGGCCTGCTTCATTGCGGCGGCGGCTTCGTGCACGATGCCGTTCTTGGTCGCGCGGCGCGCTTCGAGCGAAAGATCGAAGTGCTCGAGGGTGACGTCCATGCCGATGACCGTCGGCTCGAGCACCCGCAGCGACTCGACCAGGAGTTCTTGGCCGGTCTCGTCTCCGGCGAGGACGACGATCGTGGGTGTCTGCATCGCGTCCGTTCTCCTGGCTAGGTCCGCGTGGGGCCTGCTACGCCTCGGCCGCGCCGGCGGCGAACAGGTGTGCGAATGTGACGCTCGAAAATATCATCCAATGGCTCGCGTACGTCGAAAAACCCGTGCGCCGGTACGCATGCGTCTGAACCTCGAGATCGCGGGCATCGTAGCTTTCGCGCTCGCGTTGCTTTCGGCGATCGCACTCGGTGCACGGTCACATTCCGGAGCGCTCGGCGCGGCGCTCGCGCACGGCCTCGTGGCGGGCTTCGGGTCGGTGGCGTGGCTCGTCCCGGTGCTGGTCGCGGTCCTCGGCGCGATCGTGTTCCTCGAGATCAACGTGCCGCGTATGATCGCCACGCTCGGCTTCGCCTCGTTTTGCTACTTCGCGATCATCGATGCGTTCTTTGGGAAGGCGGGCGGCGCGTTCGGGACGGTGCTGGCGGACGGCCTACGCGTGCTGGTCGGCCCGGCCGGTTCCACGGTCGTGCTCGTCGCGCTCGCGCTCATGGTGACACTATGGATCACGGGCGTCTCCGCGAAGCGCGCGATCGGGTTCGTCATCCTCGGGCTCGCGCGCCTGCGGGCGGTCGTGCCGTTGTTCGTTCACGACGCCGCCTCCGCGGACGCGAAGGGTAAGGCCGGCGTGGGCCCAGCGTCGCTGCGCGAAGCCTTCGCATTGCCCGCCGAGATGCCGAAGGCCAGGCGCGCGGAATCCCGCGGCGCCGCGCTCGTTCCCATCGCCCCGGTCGATGCGCGAACTTTCATCGCGCAACAAGCGACGATCGCGCCGCCCGGGGCCGAGCTCGACGAAGCGGGCGAAGAAGAAGATCTCGACGACGATGTGTACGACGAAGTTGACGAGGACGACGCTGAGTACGAAGACGACGACGACGCGGACGACGAAGACGCCGATGACGAAGATGACGAAGACGACGAAGGCGAGGGCGAAGAAACGGACCCCTCCGCCGCGCACGTCGTCGTCGGCGAATACGAGCCGCCCGGCATCGTCGACGGTGCGCGCCGAACCTACGTGTTACCGGACCTTGCGCTGTTCGATCCGCCGCAGGCGCAGATCGTCGATGAGTCTACTCGCTCTCATCTGCTCGAGGACACGCTCGCGTCCTTCGGCGTCGGCGCGAAGGTCACGCACATCGAACGCGGCCCGTCGATCACCCGCTACGAACTCAAGCCCGAACGCGGCGTCAAGATCTCGCGCATCTCGTCGCTCTCCGACGATATCGCGCTCGCGCTCGCCGCGACGTCCGTGCGCATCGAGGCGCCGATTCCCGGCAAATCCGCGGTCGGCATCGAGGTCCCCAACGCCCACACCTCGATCGTCGCGATCTCCGAAATTTTGATGGCGTTGCCCGCGCGGGGCACGGTCCCGCCGCTTCACATGGCGCTCGGTAAGGATATCACCGGCCGCCCCGTTTTCGGCGATCTTGGCAAGATGCCGCACCTCCTCGTCGCGGGGGCAACCGGAAGCGGCAAGAGCGTCTGCCTCAACGGCATCATCGCGTCGTTGCTCGTGTCCGCGACGCCCGATCAGGTGCAGATGCTCTTCATCGATCCCAAACGCGTCGAACTCACCGTGTACAACGGTATCCCGCACTTGATCAAAGACGTGATCACGGATCCCCGGCTCGCGGCGGGCGCGCTCTTCGAAATGACGCGCGAGATGGACTCGCGTTACGAACGCTTCGCGAAAGCGGGCGTTCGAAAGATCGAAGAGTACAACGCGAAGTTTCCGCTGGAAAATCTGCCCTACATCGTGATCGTGATCGACGAGCTGGCGGATCTCATGCTGATCGCGCCCGCTAAAGTGGAGGTGACGATCTGCCGGCTCGCGCAGTTGGCGCGCGCCACCGGCATCCACCTGATCGTCGCCACGCAGCGTCCCTCCGTGGACGTGATCACCGGTATCATCAAGGCGAACATTCCCTCGCGCATCGCCTTCGCGGTCAGCTCGCAAGTGGATTCGCGCACGATCCTCGATATGGTCGGTGCGGAACGGCTGCTCGGCCGCGGCGACATGCTGTTTCTGCCGATCGACGCGCCCAAGCCCGTCCGCGCGCAAGGCGCGCTCATCACGGGCAGTGAAGTGACACGGCTCGTCGAATTCTGGGCGCGTCAGGATCGCCCCGAGAACTTGCTCGACGTCGAGATCGCGCCGCTCGAAGACGACGAGAAATCCAAACGCGACGTCGACGCCTTTTGTTACGAGGCGGCGCGCTTTATTATCGAGTCGAAATTCGCCTCGACCGCGCAACTCCAGCAGCGTTTCTCCATCGGCCACCCACGGGCGGTTCGCATCATGAAGCAACTCGAAGATTTTGGAGTCGTCGGCCCGCACGAAGGCACGAAGGCCCGCCAGATCAACATCGGCCTCGGCGAACTCGAAACGATCGCGGATCGCCTGGGCCGGACGGAGCAGACGGACTTGTTCGCTCAGGGCGCTTAGCGACGTGCCGAGACGCGCCCAACCCGACACGATCGCGCGCATACCGCCCGCCTCAGATATTCGGTGGCGCGACCGGTTTTGGTTCACGCTGTACTATCTGCTCTCGTTCGTGGCCCTCGGGTTTGTGGTGTCGTTTCGGCCGCCGTCCGTGGTCGATGTCGTGGGGCGTCCCTTCGCCGGCCACGGTCTCTTGGCTGCCCGGATCCTAACGGATGCCGGCCTCTTCCCGGTGTACGCGGGGCTTTGTGTGCTGCTGCTCATCGCCTGCTACTTCAAACGCGAGCTGCTCCGGCCCGCGCTCGTCTCGATCGGGACGCTGGTCGTCGCCTGGCAAGTGAGCGACGCATGCAAGGTGTTCTTCCACCGGCCGCGCCCGCTGTATTGGTTCGCCCCGCACGAGACGTCGGCGTCGTACCCGAGCGGGCACGCGACCCTCGTGATCGCGTTCTACGGTTTTTGGACGGCCGTGGCGTGGCAGAGCGATCTGCCGCAGGTTGCGAAGCGCTGGATTCGTCTGGCGTTTGCCGCGCTCGCTCTCGCCATCGGCTGGTCCCGGCTCGCACTTGGGGCGCACTTTATCAGCGACGTGATCGGGGGCTATCTGCTGGGGGCTGCCATGGCTTCGGTCGGCATGCTCGTCTTCCGTGCGCTCGACCCCGACGACGATGCCTAGGCGAACCCTTTGGCCCGGTCCGAGAAAGGTCGCCTCCGCGCGTGTGGCCGAAGTCCTTGTGAAGCCGGAGTTTGCCCGGTAGGCTTAGGATTGTGATGATAGCGACCGACCCAGCCCTGCGGGAAATCGAAGAGAAGATCGAGCGGGGCGTCTCGCTCTCGCGCGAAGACGGCGTCGCCCTGTTCAAGACGGGCGACCTGCACACGCTCGGCCGCCTGGCCCAGGCCGCGAAAGAACGCAAGAGCGGCAAGAACGTCTATTACGTACTCAATCGCTACATCAACTCGACCAACGTCTGCTACGCGAATTGCCGCTTCTGTTCGTTCGCGGTCGACGAGATCAAAGAACGCGAGCGCGTGGTGCGTATGCCTTCCGATGAGGTCTTCGCAAAGGCTCTCGAGACGGGCACGAACTTCAATCAACTCCACATCGTGGGCGGACACGATCCGAAGCAGCTCTCGCTCGACTACTGGCTACCGCTCATGCGCCGCTTCAAGGAAGCGTTGCCGCACGTCCAGCTCTCGCTCTTCACGGCGGCGGAACTCGATTACATGGCGCGCCGTCATCGGCTCTCGTACGAAGAGCTGCTCAAAACGCTGCGCGAAGCGGGGCTCGACAATATCAACGGTGGCGGAGCGGAAGTCTTCAGCGAACGTTTTCGCAAGCTCGTGTGCCCGAACAAAGTCGATGCCGCGCATTGGCTCGAGGTTCACGAAACGGCGCACCGGCACGGCATCGCCTCGAACGCGACGATGCTCTACGGCACGATCGAAACGCTCGAGGAACGCGCGGAGCATCTGATCATGCTGCGCGAATCGCAGCAGCGGTCGCCCGGCTACAACGCCTTCATTCCGCTAGCGTTCCATCCCGACGGCAACGAACTGAGTTCCCACGGCTGGACGAGCGGGCTCGACGACATTCGCATGTTCGCAACCGCGCGCTTGATGCTCGATAACTTCGACCACATCAAGGCGTACTGGATGATCCAAGGTCTCAAGGTGTGCCAAGCCGCCTTGCAGTTCGGTGCCGACGATATGGACGGTACGCACGGCTCGACCGATGAAGAGCGCATCTATCACGCGGCCGGCACGTCCTCGGGCCAGTACGTCGACGATCGCGAATTTTGCCGGCTCATCGAAGAGGCCGGCTACGTGCCCGTGCGCCGCAACTCGACCTACGAAACGTTTCCGGCCGATTGGAAACCGGCCGGCGCGCCGGCCCTCAACTAGTTGTTACGTTCCGGCCGGATCATCTATACGAACGATCTGCCGATCTACACCGCGTTCGATGAAGGCGCCGTGCGCTATCCCGGCGCGCTCCTGGCCGACGTGCCCGCGCACCTCAACGCGATGTTGCTCGACGGCCGCCTCGATCTGAGCCCGATCAGCGCGTTCGCATGGGCGGCTCACGTCGACCAGCTCGCGCTCTTGCCGGAACTCTGCATCGGTGCTCGAACCGATGTGTGGTCGGTCGTGTGCGTGAGCCCCAAAGGGCTCTGCGAACTCGACGGGGCGACGATTTCTGTGACCCGCGAATCGGCAACCGGCCGCAACCTGCTGCGCGTGCTGCTCGAGCGCCGCTACGGGATTCGCGCAACGTTCGTTGAGAGCGACGATCCGTACGGGGTGGCGGCGAATGGCGGAAACGCGCTGCTCATCGGCGACCGCGCGATCGACGCGCAGCAGACGTTTACGCCGGCGATCGTCCACGATCTGGGCCGGGAGTGGCACGCGTGGACCGGTCTCGACATGGTGTTCGCGGTGTGGGCCGTCCGTCGCGACGTCCTGGCGCATCATCCCGACAAGGTGCAGGAAGCGCTCGGCGCACTGGTCGCGGCGCGACGCTGGGGAATCGCCCATCCGGCTCGTGTGGTGGCGGCAGCGCAAGCCACGCGGGCACGCCGCGAGGGCTACTATGCGGCCTACTACGATACGCTCAATTTCTCGTTCGACGCGCGCGCGCGCAGCGGCCTCGCGCGGTACTGCGACGAACTCTTCGCGCTCGGCGCGATCCCCGCGCGCGTCATCGTTGAGCCGGAGGTGCTCCTTGTCCCTAGCTAACTTGCTCGACCGTGCCGCCGGCGGCGGGCGCCTGAGTTTCGACGACGGCGTGCAGCTTTATAAGGATGCGTCGCTGCACGATCTCGGCGCGGCGGCGCACCAGCGGCGTATGTCGCTCTACCCCACGCTCGACGTCACCTACGTGATCGACACGACGATCAACTACACGAACGTGTGCAACGTGCACTGCTCGTTCTGCGCGTTCTTTCGTCCCGAAAAACATGGCGAAGGCTACACGATGTCGCACGACGAGGTGCTTTCGCGCGTTAAATTCGCGGCCGACCAAGGCGCGACGCAGATCATGATCCAGGGCGGCGTCAATCCGGAGTTGCGAATCGATTGGTTCGAAGCGTTGTTCGCACGCGTGCGCGAGGAATTCCCAAACGTCGATATCCACTCGCTTTCCGTCTCGGAAATCAACGGGCTCTCGAAGGTCGAAGGCATCTCGCCGCGTGAGGTGTTGACGCGCTTGAAAGCGGCGGGCCTGCGTTCGTTGCCGGGAGCGGGCGCCGAGATTCTCGTGGAGCGCGTGCGCAAACGCATCAGCGCGCGCAAGATCAAACCGGACGTTTGGCTCGGCATCATGCGCGACGCGCAGCTGCTCGGCATGCCGACCACGGCAACCATGATGTTCGGCTCGATCGAGACCATCGAAGAGCGTATCGAACATCTCGAAGTCATGCGCCGCCTGCAAGACGAGACGGGCGGCTTCACCGCGTTCATTCCGTGGTACTACGTGCCGTTCAACACGCCGCTGCGCGGCAAGGAATCGACGGGCCTCGATTATTTGCGTGTGCTCGCGGTATCGCGCCTGTATCTCGACAACTTCGCACACTTGCAGGCTTCGTGGCTCACGCCGGGTCTCAAGATGGGGCAACTCGCACTTTTCTACGGCTGCGACGATATGGGCGGCACGATCCTCGAAGAGCGCGTCGTCACGCTAGCCGGTTCTACGAACAAGGCGACGCGCGCGCAACTCGAGGAGATCGTGATCGGCGCGGGCTTCCGTCCGGTCGTGCGCGATACGTACTGGAACCTGCGCCCGGATATGGCACTCGCGACCGCAAGCTGAGCGTCTACGGCCGCGAGCGCATGCGGGATCAGATTCGCGCGGCGAGCGCGTCGAGCCGCCGCTCGAGTTCCGCGTTCTTCGCGGCGAGTGCGCTCAATCGTCCTTCGAGAACGCCGCTCTGCGCCCGATACTGGGAGCGTAGCATTTCGTTCTCCGTATGCAACGCCTTGATCGCCGCGAGCGCGACCCCGTCTTCATCGATTGAGGTGATGTGGAGATCGTCGACGCCGGTGCCGAATGCCGCAAAGAAGTCTTGCGCCATCGGGCCTAGGTGACGCACGCCTCGATCCGACTTGTAGCTCCAGGCATCGATCGGAAGCGCGGCCACTTTGGCTAGGACCGAAGCGTCGTCGATCGGGACGATATCGGTTTTCGCGTTGCGGTCGCTCGCGCTTGCCCACGCGCCTTCGCCCGGAGCGAGCTTCACCCCGGTCGTCGCGCCTTCGTTCGAATAGAAGTATACGCCGCCGGTGGCGCGCGCCAGAAACTCATTCTTTGCCGAATCCTTGAGCAGCGCCGAGCCCGCCGTGTAATCGCTCCACACGAAGCTGCCGTTATTGACGGCGTCGGCGTGGTACCCGGCTGCGAAGCTCAACTCGCCGGCCGCGGTGTTGCTGAACCCACCCGCGACCGTTGCGTACGCTCCCTTCGCGGCGTTTCCGTACCCGCCGATGATGCTCGCGTATCCGCCGCCGGAAACGGTGTTCTGAAGCCCGCCGGAGACCGTCGAATAGTTTGCGCCGCTGCCGATCGTGTTGAGGCCTCCGGAGCCGATGAACGACGAGAATGCGGTGGCGAGGTTTTCCGCGCCGGCGCCGACGAACGAATTCGAGCCGGACGCGAGATTTTCGCTGCCTGCGCCCACGAAGACGTTCGCGCCGCCTGCCACGTTGCTGGAGCCTGCGCCCACGAAGGCCGATAGAGACGAGGGATCGACGTAATTTTCGTTGCCCGCACCGATGAACGAGTCGGCGCCCGTGATGGAATTTCCGACGTACTCGCCGTTGCTTGCGCTCGTGTAGCCGCCGCCTCCGATGAACGAACCACCGCCGTCCGCATTGATCGCGTTCATATCGCCCGCGCCGACGAACGAGTCCTCGCCGATCGCCTTGTTCCCGTACGTCGTGCCTCCGCTCGAGTTCGTGAAATACTCGCCGCCTCCGGCACCCACGAACGAATCGAAGCCTTCCGCGTAGTTGAGGTAGCCCGCGCCGACGAACGCGGCGCCCGTGACGTAGTTGTCTTCCCCGCCGCCGATGAACGAGTCGGTATTGGTGTCCGTGCTGTTGCCGTAGCCTCCCATGACGCTCGTATCGGGGCCGCATGCCTTATTGTTGACCCCGGCAGCCAGGCTGTACTGGCCGCCGGCTTGATTATTCGATCCCGTGAAATAGGCAACGGAAGGGCTGGTTTGGCTCGGGCACGGTGTCGGTGTTGTGAAGGTTCTGCCCGGACGCTGCATGGGCCGGCGTTGCCCGTTCCAGTGATTTGCGCGCTGCGCGGAGGCGCCGAACGTCCGCGAAGGGGTCGCCGTCGTGCCGCCGGGCGACGCACTCACGAGGACGAGGCTCAAGCCGGCGACGCCGGTGCCGAGTAGTGTGATTCGAGACGATAAACGTACCATTACGGAGGCCTCCTATCGAACATCGAGGGGACGCGCTTGTGTGAGCGGATGATGCAATGGTACTGCAAATGGACGCTGCCGCTACGCCCAACCTGTACGCTCAGATCGTCTTCCTCGGAAGCGTTGTGAAAGCGGGTTCTCGATATGGCTCTCCCTCTACCGCGATTGCCCTTGGTCGCTCGATTCGGCGTCGCCGGCGCGGTCGCGCTCCTGTTCGTCCCGTGCGGCCCCGGTGCCGGCCAGGCAGGCCCGGCCGTGCACCGTGCTCATCCCCGTTCAGTATTGCCCCGTACCGCGCGTCCGGGCGCCAGGACCAATGCCTCCGCGCAGCCGCCGCCGATGCTCAACATCAGCGGCAACGGCGTCGCGGTGGATGGGACGTCAGCCGAAGAGTCCGGGATCGTGGGCACGACGGATGCCATGTCGGCGAGCGCGATTTACGCCGGCGTCTACGGCGTCGACAACACGAACAATAGCGGTACCGGCAACAACGTGGGCGTCTTCGGCGTGACGAGCAACGGCTCGTGGGGCGTCGAGGGAGACTCGAACAACGGTGCCAACGGTGGCGTCTACGGCGACGCGACGACAGGCTACGGCGTGGAGGGTTACACGGCGTCAGGGGCCGCGGGCGTGTACGGCACCACGCCATCGGGGTATGGCGTCTACGGAGCGTCGAACGCGAGCACGGGGGTATTGGGCCTCAACACGTTCGCAATGTCATCGGTTCCCTACGAGAACATCGGGGTGGAAGGCTCCTCGACGAACGGTTCGGGTGTACTCGGCGTTTCCACAAATGGAGACGGCGTGTACGCGTACTCGGGAGCGGGTACCGGCGCGTTCATTGAAAACGTCACCAACTTAGATCCTACGCTCACGATCGAGTACGCGAGCACCGACAGTACCGATGGCCAGGCCATCAACGTCTTCAACAATAGTACGGGCGATTACATGGTGCTCGATGCATTGGGCAATCTGACATTATCCGGATCCGTCACCGCCAATAAAGGCGACGCTATGTTCACGCGTACGCGCAACCCGAACAGCGACGAGGAATTGTATGGGTCGCAAGAAGCCGAGGCGATCACCGAAGACGTCGGCAGCGCGCAACTGGTGAACGGAGCCGCTGCGGTTCGGCTCGGCGCCGATTTCAAGCAGACGATCGAAGATTCTTCGGCATACATGGTCTTCCTCACGCCCTACGGCGACACGAACGGACTGTACGTTGCCTCGCGGACCCCGGCAGGTTTCGTCGTGCGCGAATCGCGCGGAGGCCGCTCGACCGTGGCCTTCGACTATCGCATCGTCGCGCGGCCGTACGGCGCTCGCATGGCACGCTTACCGCACGTTGCGGCGAACCCGCACTTGCGTGGTCGTCGGTCCGGCGGGCCGCGCCTCGCGCCGCCGCACGCGTAACTCGCGGCAAGGTCAGCAAACCGAAATCGTCCGCGTGCGGCAAGGTGGCTAATAGCGCTGAGATAGACGCCCGCTCGCAGAGGCGCTTCGGCGGCACTCGGCGCCGAGGCTCGGGGAACGCACGGTACGCCGATGCTGTATGCTCGTACGATCTTCAACTCGGACGCGTTGTGAAAGCGAGTTCTCGATATGGCTTTCCCTCTTCCGCGATTGCGCTCGCTCGGCGGACTCGGGGTCGCTAGCGTAATTGCGCTTCTGGCTGTCCCCGCCGCCGCGACTGCCACGCAGGTGTCGTCGCAAATGCACCCGGTCCACCGCCGCGTTTCATTGCCCGGGGGCGCCCGCTTGGGCGCGAAGGCGAATGCCGCGGCGGCGCCCGCGGCGATGCTGAATGTGACCGGCGCCGGCAATGCATTGATCGGGACCTCGACCGGGGCGTCCGCGATCGAGGGCATCACGGATGCCGCAACGGCGGGA
>Ga0302326_10014410_pt1 | contig 16702 bp, 14 predicted proteins | sample Palsa_T0_3_FD_202264 | JGI IMG/M metagenome (GOLD analysis project Ga0302326, IMG submission 202264) | Peat permafrost microbial communities from Stordalen Mire near Abisko, Sweden - Palsa_T0_3 | ecosystem: Environmental > Terrestrial > Soil > Palsa > Peat permafrost | place: Sweden: Abisko...
TGGTGTTTGGGGGGGCCCCCCCCCCGCCCGGCGCCCCCCCCCCCCCCCCCCCCCCCCAAAAACCCCCCCCCGCGCCCCCCGGGGGGCCCCCCCCCCCCCCCCCGCCCGGGGCCCGCCGGGGCGCCCCCCCCCCCCCGCGGGCGGGGGGGCGCGCGGGGGGCTTCGCCGCCCCGATGTTAACGAAAGAACATGAACGTCGTCATCCCGACTTCGAATTATGATTTCGACCCGACGGAAGTCGCAGTAACCTGGAAACTGCTGACGGCGGCCGGCCATGACGTGACGTTCGCAACGCCCGACGCGAACCGCGGCTACGCGGACGACTTGATGCTGACGGGACACGGCCTGGATCCGTGGGGCTTCATCCCGGTCGTCCGCAACGTCACCCTCGTCGGAGACATCCTGCGAGCGAACGGCGACGCCCGCAAAGCGTACGCCGAACTCGAGGCCGACGCGGCATTCCTCGGGCCGCTCCGTTACGACAAGCTCTCGACCGCAGCATTCGACGGGTTAGTGCTTCCCGGCGGTCATCGCGCGGGCGGCATGCGTGCCTATCTCGAGAACCCGCAGCTCGCCGCGTTCGTCGCGGACTTCTTCGATGCGAACAAGCCGGTCGGCGCGATCTGCCACGGCGTGCTCGTTGCGGCGCGTGCGAAATCGAAACGCACGGGTCGCTCACCCCTCTACGGACGCAAGACGACGTCGCTCACGTGGCAGCTCGAAAAGATGGCCTGGACGACGACCAAAGTTTCGCGCTTCTGGGACCCCAATTACTATCGCACCTACGTCGAAGCCGAAGGCGAGCCGGCCGGCTACCGTGGCGTGCAAGCCGAAGTGACCCGCGCGCTCGAAAGCCCGGACGACTACCGCGACGTCCCCGCGGGCACGAGCGATTACCGTCGCAAGACCGACGGCCGCCACCGCGACACCCTCGACGACGCTCGCCCGGCGTTCGTCGTTCGCGACGGTAACTACGTTTCCGCGCGCTGGCCGGGCGACGTGCACACGTTCGCCAAGACGTTTCTCGAGGTGCTCGCGGAGCAAAAGACGCAACCAAGTTCGGCCGTTCCCCAAACGCGTTAAGTCTAAGAAAGGCCCTATGGATCTCGCATTTTCTCCCCAAGAGCTCGCGTTCCGCGAAGAGGTGCGCGCGTTCATTCGCGCCGAGCTGCCGGCGCAGGTCCGGGCAAAAATGGAGTCGGGCATCGAGCTGACCAAAGACGACTACGTCGCTTGGCAGCACAAGCTTAACGCACGTGGGTGGCTCGCGCCGAACTGGCCCGTAAAGTACGGCGGCACCGGCTGGACCGTCGTGCAAAAGCACATCTTCGACGAAGAGATGGCACTCGGCGGCGCGCCGCGACAGATGCCGTTCGGCGTCTCGATGGTGGCGCCGGTCATCATCGAGTTCGGCAACGACGAGCAACGCGGCTACTATTTACCGCGCATCCTCAACAGCGACGACTGGTGGTGCCAGGGGTATTCCGAACCTGAGGCGGGCTCCGATCTCGCGTCCCTCAAGACGCGAGCCGTCCGCGACGGCGACCACTACGTGATCAACGGGCAAAAGACGTGGATCACGCTCGCTCAGTTCGCGAACATGATCTTCGTACTCGCGCGCACCGATCCCGACGCGAAGAAGCAAGAGGGCATCTCGTTCATCCTCGTGGACATGACGACGCCGGGCGTTACGGTGCGGCCGATCGTGACGATCGACGGCGGCAAAGAGATCAACGAAGTGATCTTCGAGAACGTCCGGGTCCCGGTTGAGAATCGCGTCGGCAAGGAAGGCGAAGGCTGGACCTATGCCAAGTTTCTGCTCGAGCACGAGCGCAACGGCACGGCCGGCGTCGCCGGTTCGTTCCAGCTCTTGAACCGGCTGCGCGCGCTTGCGGGCAGCCAGAAATTCGACGGCAAGACGATGCTCGACGATGAGGGCTTCACCAAGCGCATGGCCCAGGTCGAAATCGAATTGACCGCGCTCTCGTACGCGCAGATGCGCTCGCTCGCGGCCGAGAGTTCGGGCAAACGGCCGGGCCCCGAGTCGTCGTTCATCAAGATCACCGGAACCGAAATTCAGCAAGCGATCACGACGCTGATGATGGAGGCCTCCGCGCAGAACGCGCTCGACCCCTCGAACCATAGCGCCCTCGGGTACTTCAACGCGCGTAAAACGACGATCTATGCGGGGTCCAACGAGATCCAACGCAACATCATCTCCAAGCGTATCTTGGGTCTTTAGGAGCCGCACGTTGGATTTCACGCTTTCGTCGGACCAGGCGCTCATCAAGGACAGCGTCGACCGCTTCGTCACCGACAACTACTCGCAGCAGCAACGCGCGGCCATCGTCGCGTCGGAAGAGGGCTTTAGCCGCGAGCATTGGGCCCAGTTCGCGAGCCTCGGATGGCTCGGCATCGCATTTCCCGAGAATCGCGGCGGCTTCGGCGGATCGCCCGTCGAGACGATGATTCTCGCCGAAGCGTTCGGCAAGGGACTCGTCCTCGAGCCCTTCGTTCCGAGCGTCGTCCTCGGCGGCACCGCGCTTGCGTACGGCAGCAACGGGAAAGAACATGCGGATCTTCTCGAAGCGATGATCGGCGGTGAGAAACTCCTCACGTTCGCGTACGCCGAAGAGCGTTCGCGCTACGACTACACGCTGATCGAGACGCAAGCGCGCGAAGAGGGCTCCGATCTCGTCATCACGGGCAAGAAGCTCGCGGTGCCCTACGCCGCTTCGGCTGACAGCTACGTCGTCACCGTGCGCACGAGCGGAGACAAACACGATCGCGACGGCATCACCGTCGTGCTCGTCGATCGCAATGCCGCGGGGCTTTCGCGCCGCGACTACCACACGGTCGACGACCGCCGCGCCTCGACCGTAACGTTCGATGGGGTGCGTATTCCGAAGACAAACGTCCTCGGCGAACTCGGTAAGGGCTTGCCGCTCGTCGAGCAGATCATCGACGCCGGTATCGGCGCACTTGCGGCCGAGGCCGTCGGCAACACCTCGGTGCTCCTGCGCCGCACGGTCGAATATCTGAAGACCCGCAAACAGTTCGGCGTCCCGATCGGTTCGTTCCAAGCGCTGCAGCACCGCGCCGTCGACATGCTGATTCAAACCGAACTCGCCCGCTCGATCACCTACTACGGAACGATGGCGCTCACCGACGACACCTCACCCGAAGAGCGCATGGCCGCGCTCTCGGCGACGAAGGTCCAGATCGCCCGCTCGGGCCGCATCGTCGGCGAGTCCGCGATCCAACTCCACGGCGGCATCGGCATGAGCGAAGAGTACGTGATCGGCCACTACTTCAAGCGCATCTCGATGATCGAACTAGAACTCGGTGACGCCGACTTCCACCTCGGCCGCTACGTGGCGATGGGTAAACTGCTCGCGGCGGCCGCCCCGCACACCGCGACCGAAACGGCGGGCGTGGGGGCAGTCGCCTCGGTGTAACTGCAAAGGCCGTGACCGAGCGCGAACTAATGCGTAGCGCGCGCTGCGTGCTGCACGACATGGACGACGAGCGCGCGCTGCGCTCGAATCCCCTCCTGGCTCATCTCGACGGCCGCTCGAGTCACGACCAGCTTCGAGCCCACGTGCTGCGCGCGCTCGAGTGGCTAGATCCGGGATCGCGCGCGGACGCGGCTAGCGAACGGCGCGGACGCACGCACACGATCCTCTTGCGTTGCGACGTGCAGCGCAAGCCGCACGAAGCGACCGCCGCCGCGCTCGGCCTCTCCCGGCGGCAATTCTACCGCGATCGCCGCGTCGCGCTGCTCGCGTTCGCCGCGGCGGTGCGCGAATATCGGCCGCGGGTCGTCGCGGCGACGACCGAGCCGCGCGACGTCCGGCTGCTCTACATCAAGACTTTGCGCGAACAAGGCAAGTACGACGCGGTGTGGCGCGAGAGCGTCCGCGCGCTCGCAGACATGCGAGGCGATCCGCGCGAAGCCGAGATCTGGACGGTGGCGGCCGAAGCCGCGCGCTTTTTCGGCAACGCCCGCAAGTCGCAGGAAGCGATCGACGCGCTGCGCGCGGTCGGCGCACGTCCCGAACATCCGCACTTGCGCCGTGCGACATTGCTGCGCACGGCGATCTGCGAAGCCGCACTCGATTGGCTGCAGGCGGATCTCGGGCGAGCGCGCGCCCGCGTCGATCACGTCATACGCGAATGCGGCGACGAACGCGCGATGTACGGCCGGGACGCGACGCTGTTCGGCATCCTGCTCAACACCGGCGCCTGGATGGCGCTCGATGCCGGCGACTGGGACGGTGCGGCCGAGTTCACCCGGCGCAGCGAACGGATCGCCGAACGTTCCGAAGTCCAGCACGCCTCGACCTTTCACCACCGCTTGCGCGGGCGACTCGCGCTCGTGCGCGACGGCGACCTCTCACGCGCGACGACCGAACTGCGCGACGCGCTCGAGGTCGCCGACATGCACAACGCATTGTCGCCGATCGCGAGTTCCTCGGTCGAGCTCGGCATCGCGACGATGACGGGCGACCGTCCGCGCGCGCTCCAATACATCCGCTACGGGCTCGCGATCGGCCGGGATGCTTGCGGTTTCGACGACTACGCAGCGCTCTTCATGCGTGCGATTCCCGCGATGCTTTCGGAACGTCACGCGAGCGACGTGCTCGAGGACGTGGACGGCTTGCGCGCGCGTTCGCCGCTGTTTCGGCGCGCCGATCTCTTCATGCGCCTCGGCGAGGCATCGATCGCGCTCGCCGCAGGCGACTATGCCTGCGCCGTCACGTCGACGACCGAACTCGCACGCGAACTCGAGCTCGCTTCGCTGCTGCCCGCCGCTGCCGAAGCCCACGTCACCGGCGCTGAAGCGCTATACCGCAGCGGCCGGGGACTCTCGGCGTTACGCGCGCTGCGCCGCACCGGCGAGTTCCTCGATCGGTACGGCAGCGCGCAAACCCGCAAACGCGCCGAGGCGCTCGTCGCAACCTTTCAGTAGCCGAACTTCCCGAACTCTTGCGGCTCGAAGCTCCAGCCGCCGACGTAATAGAGCAGCTTGGCGCGATCGAACGCGAGCGCGCGCACGTGCAGTCCGTCGCCTAGAAAGTCGCGCGACTGCTTTCCGTCCGTCGTGATGTAGCCGATCTTCCCGAGCCCGACCTCGGCACCCATCTCTCCAAACCACATGCGGCCGTCGGGTCCCGGCACGATGACGAACGGTCCCGAGGCGCCGGTCGGGGTGCTCCATTCGGTCATCGTTCCACTCGGGGTCACGCGGCCGATCTTCCCGGTTTGGAATTCGGTGAACCAAACATTGCCGTCGGGCCCGGGCGCGAGGTAGTACACGTTCGAGCCCGCCGTCGGAATCGGATAGGATGCGAGCAGCGCACCCGCGGTCGACACCTTATCGATGGCGTTCGCGGTTTGATCCGCGACCCAGATGTTACCATCGGGGCCCGACGTGATGCCCTCCACGGCTGCGGTCGCCGGAATCGATCCGGGATATTCGCTCACGACGCCGGCGCTCGTGATCGCGCCCAGAACGTCGTTGCTTTCGTCCCAGAACCAGATGCGGTTGTCCGATCCGAGCACCACGCAGTTCGGCTCGGATTGGCCCGCTGCGCCCAGAGGTACCGCATACTCGGTGATCGTGCCGCCGGCGGGCGCGATCTTTCCGATCGCGTTGTTCCCGTTTTCGGCGAACCACAGATTTCCATCGGCGCCGACCGCGATGCGCTCGGGATTCGATCCGCCCGTCGGAAGCGGGTAGTCCGTTATCGCGCCTTGCGGCGTGAGCTTCTCGATTTCGGATCCGCTGTTTGCGGTAGACCACAAGTTACCGTCCGGACCGAGAACCATATCGGAGACGGCGATGGCGAACCGGAACGGGCCGGGCGGTACCGGAATCGGCCACGTCCGCAGGAACTGCGGCGTGGGCGCGAACGTCTGCGAGACCGCGGGAAGGCCCGCGAGCGTCGCGGTGAGCGTCGTCGATATAAACGGCACGGCGCCGGAATAGCCGAGCGTCGCAACGCTCGACGACGAGCCGAGCGACTGCGGCGAGAGCGTCGTCGCGCCGCTCGTATCGGCGTCGGTGAGCGCAACCGGTGCGTCGTACGCGCCGATCACGGTGTTCCCATCGGCATCGTACGCCGTTACGACGACGGGCGACGTCGTCGCGGTGCCGACCGGCGGATAGGGATTCGCGATCGTCAACGCGATCCGCGCGATGGTACCGTTCAGCGTCACCGCCGCCGTCGCGGGGGCCGAACCGGGCGGCGGCGCGATCAGCGTGACGCTTCCGCTTGCGAGCACGTTCCCGGTTCCGTTCGGTGCGTCGTACGCGGTGATGACGAACGTGTCGCTTCCCGGCGGCGCGACGACGGCGATCGTGCACGTCCGCGTGCTCGGGCCGGAGGTGCACGCGGGCGATCCGGCCGCGACGTTTCCGGTCGCGAGCACGGTCGAGCCGATCGCGACGGTCACCGACTGCGCGCTCGCCGACACATCGAGCCGGTGCGCGCGTGCGCTCGAAGCGGCCGATGCCGGCGGCACCGCGATCGTAAAGGCAACGTTCGCACCGGCAGGCGTCGCGGTCGGCGCGGCGCTCGCGGTCGGCACGGCCGTAGGCGTTTGGGTAGGGACCGGATTTGGGCTCGCGGTGCGCGAGGGCGCGGGCGTCGCGGTCGCGCTCGCGTGCGGTGCGAGATTGGCCGTGCCGCTGCTGCACGCGCACAGCAGCGACAGCGTCAGGGAGAGAGCGAGTCGTTCGTTTCGGCGATCCATTTAAATTCCCACCACCGCTTTGATGAGCGCGCGTGCGTACGGCACGCCGATGCCCGTGACTAAGTCGTATCCGGTGCCCGCGGCGTAACCCGGGTTGAACGGGCTCGCACACTCCGAGGGCGCGGGCGACGGCGGCGGCGACGCCGGTGGCTCGCAGACGGTCGCGTTGTCGCCGTACAGCACGTCGTAGAACGCCGACGGATACTGCGCCGAGTTCGCGTAGATCTTGTAGAAGTACGCGTTCGGGTTGCCGAGTCGATAGGATTCCGGCCCGCTTGCGGTGGCGCAGCTCGCACTGCTCTTGCAGGCTTGCAGCACGAGCGCCCACATCGCGGCGGCTTCCGGCGCCGCGACGCTCGTGCCGCCGACCGGCAGGTAGTATTCGTCGTCGAACGCCGGATTCGCGTACATCAAGACGTCGACGCCGGTGAGCAAGTCTGCGTCGAGCGCAATATCGGGCACGTTGCGATTGGGCCCGGTGATGCCGGCGGCGCCCCGTTGATATGACGGCAGCGTGAAGTACGCCGAAACGCCGCCGCCCGAACCGTCGTACCCCGACGTGCGCGTGCCCCACCCGGTGATCCCGCCGACGAGTTGACCGGCGGAGTCGATCGGCGTGTTCACGCCTCCGACGCTCACGACGCTCGGATCCGTCGACGGGTAGCTGACGCAGAGCGCGTTCGGATCGGGCGCCTGCGGCCAATTCGCGCAGCTCTGCGCACCTGAATCGCCGGACGAAACGAAGATCGCAACGCCTTCGCTCGCGAGCGCCGCAAACTCGAGCGGCGTGATTCCCGTTCCGGCGGCGTTGAACTCGATGCCGACGTTGGCCGCTTCCGGGCCGCCGAAGCTGAGCGAGAGGACGTCGGCGCGATCGTCTGCGATCGCGGTTTCGAGCTCGGCGTTGTATTCGGCGAGCCCCTGCAGCGGAACGCCCGCGCCGGACGGGCAGTCGGTGCCGACCGCACCGCAATCGTCGTTCGGATTGTACGCGAGATAGTAGCGCAGGTTCGCGTTCGGTGCGAGGCTTGCGATCTGTTCGGTGTCGAGTTGCGTCTCGAGATCTTCGGGGTTGCAGTCGGCCGATGGAGAGTACGGGCTTGCATCGGTGCACGGGCCGGTGAGCGGCGGAGGCGATGCGAACCCGAGCGCCGTGTTGCCCGGCGCGTTTGCATCGGTCGCGTCGACGACCGTTTGCGTTCCCGCGCCCTTGATCCCGAAGGTCGCTTCGTACGCCGGTACGTCGTGCGGATCGAATCCGGCCGTACCGATCACTCCGGTCGTGATGCCGGTTCCGGTAAAGCCCGCGGCGTAGGCGCCGTTGTAGTCGAAGACGGTTGCGATCTGCTGCGGCGAGTAGCCGTACACGATGCCGTTGCCCGCCGACGTGGCAACCGTCAGATGGTCGGTGAACGACGCCGGCTTCATCACGAGCCCGACCGCGCCCGCAATCCCCGCGCTCGCCGGAAGCGAAGGCGCAACCGTCGGTGCGAGGAACGTCGACAAGCCGTTGTGGTACCAGCCGAACGTCGTGTGCAAGGCGGCCTCGACGCTCTTTTGCGGCCCGGTCACGTGCAGCAGCAAGCGTTGCGGCCAGCCGGCAACGGAGAGTCCACGGCTTTGGAAGTACGCGATCGACGCGGCGTACGCGGCGGCGGATGCACCGTAGCGATTGCCGATCTGCGCGGGCGTCAGCCAATGCTTGTAGCTGCCGTTGTGCGGGTCGTTCGCTTGCGCGGCGTACGCGACGAGCCCGGCGGCGTTTTGCATGCGCGGCACGAGATCGACGCCGATCGACGCCACGTGCGCCGCTCCGACGAGCGTTGCGCCATTCAGGCCGGAGGTATCGTAGACGAACGCCGCCGCGGGTCCGGTCGTGTTGCCCGGCGCCGCAGGCACGCCGGGCGCCGTGCCTCGGCTTGCGCCGGAGCAGGCCGCGAGCGCGAGCGCCGCGGCGAGAGATGCGAGTATGGTGCCGAAGCGATTCATCGAGCTGCTTTCCTCGAGAGCATGCGCGCGTGTAAGGCGAAAAGCATCCGGGCGCGATATTGCGCGAGCACCGAACGCACGTGCGCGAACGACGGCCGGATCATCGCGCTCGCCCTCGCACGCGCCGTCGCCGCCGATGCGACGCTCGCGCCGGTCAATCCCAGCGTCTCGGCGATCGTCGTTTCGTAAATCGGGGTCGACGAGAAGCTAAAGAGCGACGACGACTGAGCGCTGTAGTCGTAATAATTCTTCAGGTCGGTCGCGATCGCGGAACACAGGATGCCGTACGTCGCGCTGACGTACTCGGTCGTCTGGTCGGTCTCCAGTTCGCCGAAGAGCGTATCGAGCCGCGTCTTCGCCTCGGCGATCGCGTCGATCGTTCCGGTGGCGAGCGATGCGGGAACGTTGCACGCGGCCGGAAGCGCGGCCGGCCCTTCGTCGACGTATTGATCGTTCGCGAGCACCGGCGGCGTTGCCGGGTACCAGTCTTCGATCGTGAACCCACCGGCGGCGGGAAGCCCCGCACCGTACACCGAGTAGCCGATCAAAATCGTGTCGCCGCCGGCCGCGACGGCCGGCGCGTCGACCGTGATCGAGCTGTTCTGCTGGGTCGTGCCCGCGACCGGAACCTGGTACACGCCGCTCCCGTCGCCGTACGTCAGTGCCTCGGCGGTGCCGCCCTGCGGATAGCTGAAGGTTTCGGCATACGTGCCGTCGGCGGCGTAGGTGGCGGTCGTCGTTTGGCCGTCGGGGTCGACCTCGGTCTGGGTGCGGGCGGCGCTGTCGGACCAGCGTGCATTCGGTACCGGCGGAAGCTCTTCGACGATTCCGTTTCCGGCGCCGAACGTCGTCTCGTACGAAACGCCGTTCGAATCGTTCGCGGTGGTTCCGGCTTCGGTGACGTCAACGCCCGACACGCGCGCCGCGTCGCCGACGAGTGCGAAAAACGTCTGCGCCGTGCTCGTTGTCGTCGCGTGAGCGCTCGTATCGGTCTCCGACGTCGCGAGTTCCGCCAATCCCGAAGCGCCGCCGAAGCTCGCGCCGGTCGTGGCGCGCACGCTTTGCGTGACGGCGTTCGAAATCGTCGTAATCCACGGCGTTGCGGTCGGCGCCGGCGAGGCGGACCCGCTCGGTGCGGGAGCCGGCGTCCCGTACAGCGTGTACGTCTCGACGAGCGAGCCCGCATAGGAGAACAGGTTTGCGGTGGCCGCGGCGGTTGGCGCCGCGGTCGGACTCGGGCTGGCGGTCGCAGCGGCGCTCGGCGTCGCGCTTGCGATCATCGTCGCGGTCGGAGCGGCAGTCGCGATCGGCGTCGCGGTTGCACGAGCTGCCGGGGCAACCGGCGACCCATTGCCGCTGCAGGCCGCGATCGCAGCGCAGGCGAGCAGGAGCGCAAATGCGTGCGGCCCGGAACAAGAACGAGAAAGCAAAGTACGCACGAAACCTCCACCGCCCGAAGCTAGCGGCGGATTTCGAAAGGCGCCGAGACCCTACTGCGGGCCGGCGTGCCATTCTAGTGCCACCGGTCGAGCCTGCGGGGAAACTCCCGGGGAGGTTCCCAATATCACGGGTGATGGGCGTGCCCCGGACCCCGGTCGAACCGCCAACCCCCGAACAAGCCGCGTTTCTCGAGCGGGCGATGACGGAGTATGGCAAGGCGACCTACAATTTCGCCCTTCGCTTGACCGGGAACGAGGCCGATGCCCGCGACCTGACCCAGGAAGCGTTCATTCGGGTGTATCGGGCTTGGCGGTCCTTCGCGCCAGGGACCTCCTTCCTGTCGTGGATCTACCGAATCGTGACGAATCTGCACCGGGATGAACTCCGGAGGCGAAAAGGTCGTTATCAGGAGGAGATACCCGAAGATAATGCTCCGCAGGAGTTCGGGGGACAGCGGCCCCTAGCGGTTACCCCGATCGACGACTACGTCGACCGCCAACTGGGGGAACCGCTTTCCAAAGCGCTCGCGCAACTGTCCTACGAGCAGCGTCAAGTGTTGATCCTTGCGGATATCGAGGAGTATAGCTACCAGGAAATTGCAGAGATCATGGGATGCTCGATCGGGACGGTGCGTTCGCGCCTGCATCGGGCCCGCGCTCTGCTCCGCCGCCTCTTCGAACGCCTCCAACAAAAGCCCGAAACCCCAAGAATACCCCCAAAACGATGAACGATCATATTTCAACCGACCTGCTCCTAGACTACTTACACGGCGAACTCGCGCCCGAGGACGACGCGATGACGCACGCCCATCTGGCGGCATGCGCGGCCTGCCGCCGCGAATACGACGCCGAAGCCTCGCTTAGCGACGCCCTGCGTGCCGCAGCCAAGGCCGAAGAGCGCGAGATGCCCTCAATGATTTCGGCCCAAGTCTGGGAGCGTGTCCGCAGCGCCCAACCGGGCCCGCTCGCGCGCGTTGCGGGCTGGTTCCGGCCGGCGCTCGCGCTGCCCGTTGCGGCGGCGCTCGTCCTCGGCGGATGGTTCGCCACGACCTCGCACGGCAAGCCGACGGTCGACGTGATGTACTACCTGCAGACGCACGCGAGCCAATCGGGCACGCCGCTTTCCTTGCAAGCCGGCCCGCCGGCGCTCGAAACGTCGATGCTCGGCGAGTCGACGGTACCGCTTATCGCCGAGCACCTCGGGACGAGCTTTGCCGCCGGCGGGCTCGATGATTCGCGCTGATCTTGTAACGGGCGCGCTCGTCGCGCTCGTCGCGCTCTTCCTCGCGACGAACGCCGCCGGCGCAGGCGCTGCTCCGACCGCGGCGCCCGAACCGGCGCCCATCGTCGCGCCGAGCGCCGCCGCGGCGCCGGCAAATCCGACGACCCTGCTCCGCTCGAGCATCGAGGCTCCACGCTCGATCTCGTACGTCGGTCAATTCGAAACCGTTCGCTTTGCCTCGAGCCGGGCGAGCGCGACGATCGTGAAGGTCGAACACCTCGCGCCCGAACTGACGCGGCGCTGGTACGTCGCGCCCGAAGCACTGTACGGCGACTACGTCATCACGCGTGGCGTCTCGACGTACGAATTCGACACGAAACGCAGTCAAGAAACCGTCACCCAGGGACCTGTACTCGAAAATCAGATCGCGACCGGACCGGGGTTCGATCGCGTGCTGCAAAATTATCGCGCGATCTACGATGGCGACGCGATCGTCGCCAACCGGCCAACCGTGTCGATCGCACTGATCAACAAGTACACGGGCGAACGCGCGATGCGCGTGTGGATCGACCGCGACACGCACCTCGTCCTCAAAAAGGAAGAGTACCACGCGAACGGATCGGTCGCGTCGCAAACGCGCTTTGAAGATCTCCGCTACACGACGTCGATTCCCGGCGGCATTTTCTCAACCGATCCTCCGGCCGGCTTCGAGCGCGTAGCGGGTCAAGCGCTCGCGACGCCGTCCGCGGACATCGACAAAGTGATCCACGATGCGGGCTTCGCTCCGTACCGGCCCAAAGTGCTCCCGCAAGGCTTCGAGCTCGTCAGCGGCGACGTGACGACGGTCGCTGGTGTGAAGACGTTGCACTTGCTCTACTCCGACGGCTTGCGTTCGATCTCGCTCTTCGAGAACGCGACCGACGCGGCTGCCGACTTCGGCTCGCTGCGTCCCAAGACGATCTATTTCGAGGGCCACGACGCACAGTACGTCGAGGACGGCCCGACCACGCTGCTCACATGGAAAGAGCACGACATCTACTTCGCCCTCGTCGGCGACCTGCTGCGCAACGAACTCGTCGAAATCGCAATCAGCGTAGTCCCGTAAGCCCTGTCATCCTGAGCGGAGGCGCGTAGCGCCGAAGTCGCCTTCGGCGCTCCGCTCAGGATGACAGGGCTTTAGCTCTTCGCGCCCATCTTCGGGTCGGGCTTCTTTCCGGTTGCTGCGGCTTCGAGCACGGCTTTGAGATCAGCGGCCGGGATTTCGCCGTCGCGGACGGCTTCGACGGTGCCGTCGGCGCCGATGAGGACGAGGGTCGGGAAGCCGGATTGCAGATACAAGTGCGCGACGGTGAGATCCGGATCGAACGCGACCGGATACTCGACGTCGAACTTCTGCTTCCAGTCGACGACGTCGGCTTGAGTTTCGGGCGATTGACCGTCGATGCCGCGCGCGTCGCCGTTGACTGCGACGAAGTTCACTTTGCTCTTGTACGCATCGTAGAGCGGGTCGATCACTTTCACTTCGCGCTGGCAGTGCGGGCACCACGAAGCGAAGACTTCCAAGAGCGTGGGCTTGCCGCCCGCCTTTGAGAGGCTAAAGGGCCCGTCGGTCGTCGAGACCGAGAAATCCGGCGCCTTCTGCCCGGGCACGAGCGGCGACGCCGCGGTGTTCGGGGCGGTGGCGGCGGTCGGTACGGTGTTGTAGTGCGCGATCACCACGACGATCAGAATCGCAAGCAACACGAGCGATCCAACGATCAAATAATTGCGGCGCTGCGCGAGCGCTGCGCTCGACTTCGTATCGATGATTTGCCGGCGGCTCATGGCGAGTGCGCTTCGCGTTCCGACGTAAAGTAACCGCTCGGAAACAGCATCCGGTCCAGCGCAAACGCGCCGGGGCCGCGCAGCGCGATCGCAGCTCCGATGCAACCGAGCAGGACGTCCAAGGTAACGTGACCCCACGAAGGCGGTGTGGGCAGGGTCGAACCGAAGCAACCACAATCGGCCGGAATCTTCCGCACAACGAGCGAGCCGACTGCGATCGCGAAGATCGCAAATTGTCCCGCCGCGACCCAGCCGGCAATGCGCGTGAACAGGCCGATGGCGAGATAGCCGCCGAGCATGATCTCAAAATACGGGAGACCGACCGCGAGCGGTGCGACCAGCGCCTGCGGCAGGATCCGATACCCCGCGATCGTGATGGCCGTGCTCGTCGCTCCGTCGTGTGCTTTGAGGACGCCTGCCGTCAGCAGCAAGGCCCCTACCGCCAAGCGCAGCGCGAAGATCAGGTACCCCATTGGTCCACCCGCTCTAAGAGCGCGCGTTGACCGGCCGGGATGGCGCCCGCATCCGCACGCTCTGCAGTCTGTGCCGCGTCGTTCGCGCGCAGGGTCGCTTCGATTGCGGCGGCGAGCGTTTTGACGTCGTAGCCGCCCTCGAGGCAGTACGCAACCCGTCCGCGCGCATGGGTCGCGGCGACTTCGGCGATCGTGCTCGCGAGCGCGCGCGCGGCGAGCGGAGCGTCGACGCCGAGATCGCCGACCGGGTCGCCGGCCGCGAAGTCGTAGCCGGCGCTCACGACGATAAAGTCCGGGCGCACCCGCTCGGCCACGGCCGGGAGCAAGCGTTGCCACGTGGCCACGAATGCTTCGGTACCGTAGCGATGCGGCGGAAGCGGCACGTTGACGATCGCCGAATCCGCGGCGAAGCGTTGCTCGAGCGGACCGCCGGTTCCCGGATATGCCGGATACGCGTGGGTCGAGACGAACGAGACGCCGTCCCGCGCCGCAGCCTGCGTCCCGTTGCCGTGGTGGTAGTCGAAATCGACGACCAGCGCCCGTCCGCCGAATTTGTCGACGAACCCGCGCGCGGCTACCGCCGCATTCCCGAAGACGCAGAATCCCATGCCGCGCGCGGGTTCCGCGTGATGCCCGGGCGGCCGCACGAGGGCGAACGTCGCTCGCTCCCCGTTGACCGCGGCTTCCATCGCCGCGAGCGCCCCGCCCGCGGCGCGACGCGCTACGGCAAGCGACGACGCGTCGATCGTGGTGTCTCCGGTCGAGAGGTAGCCCGCGTGCGCGCCGACGGTTTCGACGTCACGCTTTACGCGTTCGAGGTACGCGTGCGGATGGACGCGCTCGAGTTCCGCGTCGCTCGCATCGCGGGCCGCAGCGCGCTCGGCCATGAGCCCGGCCGCGTCCAAGCGGCCGGCCACGTAGGACACGCGGTCGGGCGACTCGGGATGATCGGTCCTGCGCAGATGCTCGGTATAGAGCTCGTCGTAGACGACGATCACGTTGCGCCTAGTGCGAACCAGCCGAGGGCGAGGGCTTCGCGGACGCCTTCGGCTTCGGTGCCGGCGAACCGCTGCCCAGGCTCGCGAGCGCGCTATTGACCTCTGCAGCGAGCTGCGTACCCGGCTTCACGAAAGGCTTGAAGCGCGTGTACGCGCTGCGTGCGGTATTCTTGTCGCTGACGGCGACCGCACACTTCGCGTAGACGTAGAGCAGCTGCGGGTTATCTTTGTTCATGAAGTCGGGTGCGTTTTTGTCGAGTGCACCGAAGACTTGTTTGCACTCTTTGTAGTTCTTCAGCTGAAGATCGGCCGCGCCGAGACCCGCAAGTGCGGTCGGAGTGTGCTGCAGCTGGAACGATTGCAGATACGCCTGGCGCGCGTCCGAGAACTGATTGTTCAGCGCTTCGACCTGACCGAGTTTCACGAGCACGCCGGGATCCGCACCGACGACTTCGTTGAGCCGCTTGAAGTAGCCGAGTGCGTCCTGCTTCTTGTTCAAGCTCAGCGCGTACTCGCCGAGCCGGTCGAGCGCTTGCGGGTTGTCGCGGTTTGGTCCGAGCGCCGTCTGCCATTCCGCTTCGCCGGCCTTGGGATCCTTAGCGAATTGGAAATCGTAGTCGCCGTAGGCCAAGTGAACGCCGCTCGAGTTCGGAAATGCCGCCTCGGCGCGCTTTAGCGTCGCGAGGGCATCGTCGTTCATTTTCTCGTCGCGATAGAGCTCGTATTCTTGCACGAGCACGGCGGCTTTCTCGTCGTCCGAGGGTTCGACGGTCAGCAACAGTTCGAAAACCGGGATCGCACCCTTGACGTCGTGATTGGCGGCCAGGAGGCTCGCCTTGCCGAGCAAGGCGTCGGGCGACTTCGGATCGACGGTCAGCGCGCGATCGAAATCTTGAGCCGCGAGCGCGAGCGCCTTCTGCGAGACGTACGAACGTGCTTCGAGCACGATCGGCGTCGCGTCTTTCGGATCGATTTTCGCGGCCGCTTCGAACTGCGTGCGAGCGTCGTCGAATTTGCCTTCTTGCCCGAGCACGAGGCCGTAGTTCTCATACACCCGTTCGTCGTTCGGATTGAAGGTCGTCGCGCGCTTGGCGACGCGCTCCGCATCCGCACCGCGGTTGGTCTTGAGATACAGATCGGTCAAGGTGAGCAAGATTTGGGGATTGGTCGGATCGAGCGCGGTCGCTTGTTCCAGATCGTCGGTTTCGTCTTTGACGCGACCGAGCAACTGGTTCGCGATGCCGTCGAGATAGTACACCTGCGCCGTCTTGGCACCGAGCGAGATCAAACGCTGCGTCAGCGCGAGGGCTTGGTCCGGCTTGCCCTCGCCCAAGTAATAGCCCGCGAGATCCTGAAGCGCTTCCTTGTCGCTTGGATTCTCTTTGATCTTCGCTTCCAGCCGAGGGATCGCGACGTTCGAGGGTTCGGGCGTCGCGGTCGGGAGCGGCGCCGGCGTCGTGTCGCCGGACGGCGACGGCGACGGGGCGGGGGTCCTAGGGCTGCCGAGCACGCTCACCGAGGTAGCGAAGCTGACGCTGAGCGCGAGGGCGGTGGCGGCGAAGTAGCGAGCTACGTTTTTAATCACGAACGTCTTTCGATCTATGCGTGCACGGCTTGAAGTTGCTTGGTCAGCTCCGGCACGATTTGGAAGAGGTCGCCGACGACGAGGAGATCGGCGAAGTCGGCGATCGGAACGGTACCGTCCTTGTTGATCGCGACGATCGTACCGGAGGTACGCATGCCGACCTTGTGTTGGATTGCGCCGGAAATTCCGACGGCGATATAGAGGTTGGGGCTGATCGTTTTTCCGGTCTGGCCGATCTGAAGGCTATACGGTACCCAACCCGCGTCGGCGGCCGCGCGTGACGCGCCGACGGTCCCGCCGAGCGCATCGGCGAGCGGTTTGAGCAAGGTCGTGAACGGCTCGGGGCCACCCAGGCCGCGGCCACCAGCAACGACGACAGGCGCTTCCTCGAGTCCCATTTCGCCCGAGACTTC
>Ga0302326_10014413_pt1 | contig 16699 bp, 15 predicted proteins | sample Palsa_T0_3_FD_202264 | JGI IMG/M metagenome (GOLD analysis project Ga0302326, IMG submission 202264) | Peat permafrost microbial communities from Stordalen Mire near Abisko, Sweden - Palsa_T0_3 | ecosystem: Environmental > Terrestrial > Soil > Palsa > Peat permafrost | place: Sweden: Abisko...
TGAACATACACATTTATCTTCCCATGGATGATCCTGCGGCCATACGCATTCTTAAACAGACCGTAATAACTCCCGTTCATAAAGTAACCCCTTATCTCCGACCTGGGGAAATACTTCCCGTCGATACCAATCGTCTTTTTCACCAGGACGCCGGTATTCCAGGAGATATCCTTCCCAAATACCTTTGTCCCGTCATTCTTCACCAGGCAATTGTCCGTCGGTGCTTCCACCTGGTTGTTGTACTTGAAAGCGGTACCGTGGATGTGATTAACGCTGGAAGAGACGGCCAGCAGGGCGAATACGACCAAAATGCAAAAAGAGGCGAGATGTTTTTTGTGGTTTTTCATAACGGCTATTGATGGTTAGGGAAATGCCAAAAAAAATAAAATAGGTCAGGATATCATACAGGTCACCAGTACCGGCGATCCAGTGAAAATACTGCAACGTTTCAAAGCCTATGGAAAGGGCGAATACGGCGAGGACCCAACCGATCACGATTCGCCTTTGCCAAATCACGAGGATAGCCGACATCAGGCTATAGGCCCACAAACCATCCGGCAGATAATTCCGGACAGCCATCGGCATGGGAACCCGGTTTCCGGCCCAATAGATCACAACACCCAAAACGAGTGGAGACAGGACATTTAGGAATAGATCAGTCAATTGGCTAATTCTCATCTTGCAAAAAGAACGAAAGAACAGGAAAAATATTTCGTACGACGCCGCCCTCCTATACCCATTCCGTGGGTGCCTTGCCGAACTTCTTCTTAAAAGAATGCGAGAAATGAGAGAGGCTTTCGAACCCTAAATCGAGGTAGATCTCAGATGACTTCTTATTCTTTTTTTCGATGAGATGGCGAGCCTCCGTCAGCCGTTTTTCCTGCAGCCACTGCCGCGGGGACCCACCGAATGTCTTTTGAAAATCCCGCTTGAATCCTGCCAGGCTTCTCCCCGTCAGCTGCGCAAATTTTTCAACAGGGACATTGAAATGAAAATTGCTGAGCATGAATTTTTCCAGATCGATCTTATGGGGTTCGGAAAAGTCGAATAAGAATTCCTTGAGTTCAGGCATGGCATGCAGCAGTAATTGTACTCCTTCCTTCACCTTTAACATGCCCAGGGCAGCCGTTATCTTTTCTTCCGAATGATGTACATAGGGTATCACAGACTGGAAATAGCCATGCAAAAAATCGTTTTTGGGAATAAGAATGTTGGGTTCGCCGCCGTATTTTCCTCCCATTTCTATATGCTCCTCCAGCGCAATCGTCCTCAGCAGGTCTTCTTTCAGGATAATGACAATGGTTTGATAATCCTCACCCTCAAGAGGCGTTTTGGTAATTTCTCCCAGTTGATTTTTACGGATCAGCAGCATCTCGCCGGTTCTCATCGAAATCCTGCCACTGGAAGTTTCCAACGCAAAATGACCCGAAACCTGCAACACCAGGATGCTATGCTCAAAGAACCCTACCTTCTCCTTTCTCGTGGTCGAGAAATAAGAGTAAAAAAGGACTCCCGGAATTATTTCGGTTGGATTCGTCATATGAGCTATCTCTGCAAATACGTGCCGCCGGCTATCGCGCCCAGCGAAAAATGAGTGTTCAGGGTATTCATCTCATCGGAGGTGAAGACGATCTCCATGGCTTGCATATTTTCCGGCAGCCGTGACCTCCTGCTCATGCTTACCAATGGCATGATATCATCGCCCTGCGCATTTACCCAGGCGATCGCCAATTGCGTCGGAGTGTATCCTTTTTTCTTTGCCATTGCCTTTAATACTTCGACCTTCTCCAGGTTCTTTATCAGGTTCTCCCCCTGAAAACGAGTGAAGTGGCTGTGGTAGTCACTGGCCGCAAGGGGCGCTCTCATCTCACCCGTCAGCAACCCTTCAGCCGTGTTGGCAAAGGCCACCACGCCAATACCCAGTTCTTTCGCCGTAGGCAGCAGGTCACTTTCTATCTGGCGATCAGCCAATGAATAGCCTATTTCCAACGCTGTTACAGGATATATACTATGTGCCTTCCGCAATTGTTCCGCGTTTATCTCAGACACGCCGAGATGACGCACCTTTCCTTCTTTGATCAGATCCGCCACAGTTCCTATCACATCTTCCATCGGAACACTATTATCCAGTCTGCACGGCTGATAAAGATCAATGGTCTCTATACCCAAACGCACCAAAGAATAGTTGATGAAATTTTTAATGGCAATGGGACGCAGGTCCAACCCCAGCCATTGACCACCGTGAAAAATCGCGCCAAACTTAACACTGACATATGCATCGTCCCTTCTACCTTTGAGAGCTTTACCTACAAGCAATTCATTGTGGCCGCTGCCGTAAAAATCCCCCGTGTTCAGGAAATTAATGCCGTTGTCTAATGCCATCTGGATCGTAGCTATACTTTCACCTTCATCTTGTACGGGACCACCCCAAACGGATGACATGCGCATGCAGCCTAATCCGAGTTTAGATACGAGTGGGCCATTGTTGCCCAGAGCTATCTTTGTAATTGTTGTCATTGTTGTTATTTTATGAATTAACAACACAAAGGTCACCTATTATACCTATGGCCCATTTCTCTTATAGCTCAATTTACTTGCCTGGGGGGCTCACCTTCTCGTCAAAAGACCAATTCGCCGTCCACGTATTATCCTTTTCATTGGCATCCACAAATATCCCACCGTCCAGTTTCAGCGCTTTTACCAATTTCCCCGTTTTAATATTGACAGATATTTCTTTTTGATTACGCTCCCAGACTATCGGAGTTTGATGAAAGCTTTCGTTTGACCCATCGTCATAAGTCGCGATCACGTCAAAGGGAATGGCAAAACCACCAATGTTCTTAATGTCCAGCACATACCCTTTCTCAGTCTTGTCAACTTTCGCCAGGGCAAGATCAATGTAGCCCGGGGTAAAGAACCAGTTATAAAAGAACCAGTCTAAATCCTTTCCCGAGCCCTTTTCCATCGAATAAAAATAATCCCAGGGGATAGGATGTTTACCATTCCAGTTATTCATGTAGTTGTGTAACCCCTTCCTGAACAATTTATCACCCAGCAAATCCTTTACGGCAAGATAACTCAGCGACGGTTTGCCATAGGCATTATTACCTGCCCCAAAGGTAACATCGGGACTGGGTGTAATAATGGGGTTTTCTTTGTCATGTGAGCTGTGAGTCCATCCGTTAACCCGGAATGATTTATAAAATTTATCAGCGGATTCCTGGCCTCTTTCGGAAAGGCCGATCAGGTATTCAAAAGTGGTTGCCCAGCCCTCGTCCATAAAGGCGTAACGGCTTTCGTTAGTCCCCATGTAAAAAGGGAAGTAGGTATGAGCCTGCTCATGGTCCTGCACCAATTCAGCAAAAACAAGATCAGGGCTATGGCTGTCGTTGATCATCATCGGGTACTCCATATCCGCAAACCCCTGGAACGCGGTTGATTTCGGATAGGGATAGGGAATTCCCGGCCAATTGTTCGAAAACCAGGCCAACGAATATCTGCCAAACTGCACCGAATGATGAAAATCCTGTGATGAGTCCGCGAAGGCAGCCTGCATGCTGACACGCCGCCCCGTCTTGTCGTCAACAACAACGCTCCCGGCATCCCAATCGTAATGGTCACTGATACCGATGGCAATATCGCTCACATTCCCCGCAGACCATTTCCAGGTATTACTGGCATTTTGAGCAGTGACTTTTTTATCCGCCCAATCCTGCATAGTAGCAACGTGTATGGTGGAATCACTCGTCATTGACTGCTTCAAACGTTCAGCAACATCAGGCTGTAGCACCGCTGACGGGTTCTGCAATGTGCCGGTAGCCCATACCATAAAATCCTTGGGGACAGTTACATTGACATCATAGTCATTAAAATCGTTATAAAACTCCAGGGCGCCCGTATGCGGTTGTGTATCCCACCCATTGTAATCGTCATAAACCGAAACACGCGGATAAAAATACGCGATATAAAAACTGGTCGAATCGATTATACCATCGCGACCTGGCCTATGTGACAAATTATAATGCCAGGTAATATCCAGCTTTATCGAATCATCAGGCATTAACGGATCGGATAAATTTACCATCTGATTCGTAGTAATGGCTTCATTATTATCCCAGGGTGTTTTGATACCCCGGATCGCGATCTCGTCAACCTTAATCCCCGCCGATGTATCGGCTGCTCCCCCTCGCCTGCCACGGTGAACATTCACGATCAGTTTCATGTTAAGGCTCCTCAGCGTATCGGGACTATTATTGAAATAGGTGATTTGCTCAACGCCCCTGATGCTGTTATCTGGCGGCATTACGGTTAAAGAAATAGTATAATGCCCGCGGTTCTGCCAGTATTTTTTTCCGGGCTTGCCACTGAGGGACCGGGTGTCATTAGCATAGGCTTTTTGTATCTCGGGAGGCATAGTGAGCGTCTGTGCGCCGGCTTGCAATACCAGGAATAAAAAAGCAGGGAAGACGAATAATCTTATCATGTTCAATGATTAATTCACCCAAATATATCTATACTTTTATACTTTCCCCTTCTTTTTCGCCCCCTCGTTTAACACCACAAATTCCCCGACAAGCACCATCCCCCAGCCCGCCATCCCCGTAGCTTTGCCCATCAAAAATCACCATCATGGAACAAAAGCCTCCCTATCCGCCATTCACAGCCGAAACCGCCGCCCAAAAAGTCCGGCTGGCCGAAGACGCCTGGAATACCCGTAACCCCGAAAAAATAGCCCTCGCCTATACCTCCGATACCGAATGGCGAAACCGCTCCGAATTCCTCAATGGCAGACAACAGGTCATCCAGTTCCTCACCCGCAAATGGCAGCGCGAACTGGACTATAAACTCAAAAAGGAACTCTGGGCCTTCACCGGCCATCGTATCGCAGTCCGCTTCGAATACGAATTCCATGACGCCGGCGGCCAATGGTACCGCGCCTATGGCAACGAAAACTGGGAGTTCGATGACAACGGCCTGATGAAAAAAAGATACGCCAGTAGACGCAGACAATGACTTTCTCCGCTGGTCCATGATCGCTGTCCTGAACTGGAACAACTCCCAACCACCTCACCCCTTGCACCATATCCACGGCACAAAAGATCGGGTATTACCCATTCGCTTCACCCATCCGACGCATGTCGTTCCAAAAGCCGGTCACATCCTGGTCATGAGCCACCCGGAAGCCGTCAATGCTTTCCTGCAGGAAGTCCTTTCTTAATCAACACCCCGTCACATCCTCCTGAATCCGCTTCCACGAATTCCCATAAATCCGGCACCATTTTTATGTAAATTGAGGCAGCCTGGCCCATCAGTCAAAAAATCGAAGGAATGACAGCATATTTCATCTCCGGCATCGGCGCCGACGACCGCATGTTCACCCACATCCGCCCGCCCGAAGGCTACCAGGCAGCCCATATCCATTGGATCCCACCGCAAAAGAATGAAGCCCTCGGCCACTACGCCTCCCGGCTTATCGACCAGATCGATACATCCGAACCCTTCGTCCTCATCGGCCTCTCCCTGGGCGGTATCATGGCCGTCGAAATCGCCAAACGGATCACCCCCCAATGCACTGTTATTATCAGCAGTATCCCCTTGTCCGCCCACCTGCCTCCCTATTTCAGAGCCGCCGGCCAACTGGGTCTCGGTAGGATCGCCCCTGCAACCTTGCTAAAGGCTGCCACAAGCCTCAAGCATTTCCTGACCATGAAATCCCCCGCCAACCGACGCCTCATCCAATCCGTCATCTGGTCCGGCGACGATGAGTTCATCCGCTGGGCCCTCAATGCCGTCCTGGAATGGAATAATACGGAAATACCCTCTCCATTATATCATGTCCACGGCACCAGGGACGAAGTATTCCCCATCGGTTTCACTCAACCCACCCATATTATCCCAAAAGCCGGGCACATGTTCCTCCTTAGCCGGCCGGAAGAAGTAAATAATCTCCTTCGCCTCCTCCTCCCCACCGCCTCCCCCCAAAATTCTCCCTCCCCCGCCTGATCCGCTCATCCCACCACCCCATTCCAAAATCCTCGCCCCCGCCGCCTGTCCAACCGCGCCCCAATTCTCCCTCCCCCGCCTAACCCCTCCAAAACCGGACAGTCCCCATCCTCCTTCGACGCCTTTTTGACCAAAACCGAACACCCGATTGCTCGAAACCGGACGGTCCTCCTGGGGCATAAATATATAATCAATTGATTGTCAATATATATATTTTGTGGCACCGCACTGGCAATCCCATATATGCCCGCAGGGAACAAAACAAACCCCCCGCCCGGCCATCAAAATGAAATCAATAACCCATCATATAGTCAGGCCGGTTACTCCGGAAATAGCCTGTCTGGCTAGCAAAAGGCTCGCCGCGGACAAGCAGGCCGCAACTCATCCCGGTATTCTTGCCGCTCATAAAGGTATTATGCCATTCAATGTACTATGTATTGTATAGTACCTTCTTTAGTCATTATCTTTGTTATGCAAACAATCAGTAATCAAACAATAACCAATCAAACAGTAAAAACTAAGTATATGTTACACACTACCAACAACCTCGGCCAGACCCTTTTAAATGGGAGCAAAAAAATCGCCATCGTAGCAGCCCTGTTCCTGACAGTCGGCCTCAACAACAGCTTCGCTACCCCAGTTTCCACCAACAACGCCGTTTCCGTCAGCACCCCCGCCCGTGACGGCAACGACCTGATCGCAGCCTCTTTCCACAAGGATTTCAAACATGCTGAATTAATGGGCATAGAAGTCAAAAAGGCCTACACCAAAGTGACCTTTAAGTTGAGCAACATGGTCCTGTTCGCCTACTACTCCGGTAACGGGGAATTGCTCGCAGTCGTCCGCAACATCGTGTCGACCCAACTGCCGATCCAACTGCTGATGGAATTGAAAGAAACTTATAATAAGTACTGGATCACCGACCTGTTCGAAATCAACAGCGACAACCAGACTACTTATTACGTCACCCTGCAAAATGCCGACGGTCACGTATCCCTTCGCTCCGGTGACGCCGCTACCTGGGAAACGTATCGCCCCGAATAATCGCCCCTAACTGAAACTATATCAGCCATCGACCTTTCCTCCCGGCCCCGCCTTCGAGCGGGGTTCGGTTTTTTTATGCCCCCTCGCCCGCTCCTCGATCCTCCCCCATCCGCCTCAATACAACCGTTTATCCGTCTTCTCCTTCCACCGCGCAAACAGTTCAGCGGCAGCCCCCTCCGGCTGATGGACGAATGGAATTTTCCTCTGGTCCGGTTGCTGATCGATCTCCCGGTAAATAAGATCATCGTCAAATCCTGCCGCCGCCGCTTCCTGCCGGGTAGCAGCATACACTATCCGCCGTGGTCTTGCCCAGTACAAAGCCCCCAGGCACATAGGGCAGGGCTCACAGGAAGTATAGACCGTACAATCCCCCAGTTGGTAATCGGCCAGCCGGCGACAGGCATCCCGGATAGCCATGATCTCTGCATGGGCCGTGGGGTCATTAGTGGATGTTACCTCATTGCAGCCTTCCCCGACCACCTCCCCATTTCTGACCACGATACAACCAAACGGTCCTCCCAAACCGCTTTCCATCCCCCGCCGGGCTAAGTCTATCGCCTGACGCAAAAAAATGATATCTTCTTTTGTCACCATGAGACAAAGTTACAAGACCCGATGCAACAAAAACTCTCCCCGATGGCACAAACCTCTCCTCGCAGAAGTCCCCCGATGGCCCCTCCCCTCCCCGCACCCCGGTGGCATAAAGGATTAAATTGAAGATTTTCGTGGACGACTGAGGAAAAAAATCCACGGAATTCCTCATCACGTACACCAAACCCGCTTATTCTCCCCTTAAAACCGTTTGGACTACTATTTGCTTTATTACAATGGCTTTTAATAGGATATTGGATTTTAGCAACGGCCTGGATTTCTATCTGGGCTTCTTTTTTTGTGTATATTTGAGCGACAAAACGCCCCACATTTCGTGCGCACCCGACTGCTTCCTATTCTTTTCAGCCTATTCTTTTTCCTGCATGCCCAAGGCCAGGTCAATGGCATCCCACTGTTAAACGAACTCGACCGCGCCATTGAAGCGACCCCAAAATACGATGCCGACAAACTACGGTCCATCGAACAGCTCAAATTAGCCTTAGACCAGATCAAATCCGCCAACCAAACCAAAAAGGACGATCTCCCCGCACTTTTCAAAAGCTATAGCCAGTTATATGAGGCCTATAAGGTCTTTAACTACGACTCCGCCTTTACCTATGCGCGACACCTCCAGGCAACCGCCCTGCAACTCGGCGATCCTGCCCGCATTACCTACGCCCGGCTCAAACTGGACTTCTGTCTCCTCTCCTCCGGCCTGTTCAAAGAGACCCTCGACTCCCTCTCCAAAATCCATATCCGCGAGGCCCCCGATACCCTGCAGGCAGAATATTATGCCCTGCTCGGCCGTTATTATTATGACCTGGGAGATTTCGACAACGACGCCTACAATACACCCGATTATATTCGGAAAGGCAATGATTATATGGATTCCGCCTTACTACGCTATCCCTCTGCCTCCTTCCAGCATTCCTATTTTAAGGGGTTGAAAGAGATCAAATCCGGCCGCAGAGATGAGGCGCTGACCGATTTCAGACAATTGCTCGACCGTCCGGACCTCAGCCTGCATGAACTGGCCATTACCACTTCCACCCTCAGTGATATCTATATCAACAACGGACAACCCGACACCGCTATCGCACTACTCATCAGGGCCGCGATCGCAGATATCCAGTCCTCTACCAAAGAGACCGCCGCCATTTTTAACCTCGCACAACTGTTGTATAAAAAGGGGGACGTCCGCAGCGCCTCCACCTACATCGAGATCGCCATACGAGATGCTATCTTTTATGGGGCCCGGCAACGCAAAGTCCAGGTCAGCGCCATCCTGCCCCTCATAGAAGGCGAAAAGGTCAGCCGCGTCGAAGAACAAAAGGCCATATTCGTGACCTATTCCATCATCGCCACCGTCCTGCTGCTCGCCGTCATCGCCCTGGTCATTATCGTCCTCCGTCAGGTCAACCGGCTCAAGATCGCCCAACGAATCATAACGCAGGCTCACATAAAGGAACAATTGATCAACCAACGTCTCGTCGAGACCAATAACAAATTGTCCGAAGCCAATAAGATCAAGGAAGAATATATCGGGTACTTTTTCAACGCCGACTCCGAATCCTTCGCCAAAATCGAAAAATTCAAAAAGTCCATCGAGCAAAAGATCGCCTACCGGAAATGGGAAGACGTCATCACCCTGGTGAATAATACCAATTTAAAAAAGGACAAGGAAGAGTTGCTGCAGAACTTCGACAAGGTGTTCCTCAAACTCTTCCCGGATTTTATTCAGCGCTTCAACGACCTGTTCCCCGAAGAAGATCAGATCCAGCTGAAAGACCACGAATTCCTCAACACCGACCTCCGCATCTTCGCGCTGATTCGTATGGGCATCCACGAAAACGAAAAGATCGCCCGTATCCTCGAATATTCCGTCAACACCATCAATACGTATAAGACCCGGATCAAAAACAAGTCCATCGTCCCCAACGAAGAATTCGAACAACGCATCATGGAGATCAGAACCGTGTAGCCAGCCCTCCGCATTTCACTCGCCCCGCCGCCCCCAAAATTCCAGCCCCGGCCATCAGTCGGACAACTATCGATCCAGACGTCTGATATAAAGTGTCACCTGAGAATCATTCGAGATCAGGTAAGAAGGACCATTATTAGTCGAGTAGATCCTGCCCAGATAAACCGACAGCCGGCTTTTCCCAGTGCTCTTGTCCTGGTTGAAGACTTGCTGGACACGTCCCAGGATAGAGAGTCCGTCAGTATTTTCAAAGGTCTGATTAAAGGAATACGTTGAATCAAATCCGGTCACCGGGTCTGTTTTCCGATGATAGTACGTAACGAAGTTTGTCCAGGCATACTTTTGAGATGGATCGTACTCCACGACCTTGAAACAGGAATTATTTCCATGATCGGCGCTGATGGCCGGCACCGAGATATAAGGCAATATGGGCGCGTCGGTGGAGTCGAGGACCATGCGAATGCCATCCAGGTGCGTATGCCCCCCTATCAGGCCGATGATATCGTTTTTATAGGAGGATGGATACTGAGATTCTCATGACGGTTAATTTTTCGAAAAGGTAAATCGCCGCATTGAATCTCAATACCGTTAAACTTCCAAATCGTCAGGTGAAAACACCCTTTTTCCCCATCATTCCCTCCAACCCAAGCACAAAGCTCTCGCTTCTAGGATCGGCCGCGCCCTCGCGCGTCCTCTTCCTCACTCCGGCACAATACTCACCGCCGCTCCACCCCCCGGCGCCAGTTTCAACAGCAGCCGGTCCTGCCGGCTCACCGTCCGCGTCTCGATCACGTACGCCTCCGGATTACCCTTCCAATCCGCATTGTCCGCATCACGGTAAATAATCACCTTATACCGCCGGCCCTTATCCAGGAAGTCCAGCGGCACCGTCGCCGTCCGGCTATGCTCGTCCGTGATCGCACCCACATACCAGCCATCCTGCCCTTTACCCTTGCGGGCAATCGTAATGTAGTCCCCCGGCTCCGCCTCCAGCACTTTCGTGTCATCCCAATCTACCGGCACATCCCGGATAAATTGAAAAGCATCCATATGCGCGGCATAATTCTCCGGCAGGTCAGCAGCCATCTGCAGCGGACTGTACATCGTGACATACAACGCCAGCTGCTTCGTCAGTGTCGTATGCACCTGCCGCCCCGGCACATCCGAATACCCCCGCAACCGGAATATCCCCGGCGTATAATCCATCGGGCCACCCATCAACCGGGTAAAGGGTAAAATAGTTTCATGCTCCGGGGCATTCCCATCGGCGAACGCATTGTACTCGTTGCCCCGCGCAGCTTCACAAGCCAGCCAGTTAGGATAGGTCCGCTGCAAACCGGTCGGTCGCACCGGTTCATGTTCGTCGATCATGATATGGTTCTCCGCCATCTTCGCCGCCACATAGACATAGTGATTGATCATCCACTGCCCGTCGTGATGCTCTCCCCGGGGGATGATCTGCCCGACGTAACCCGTTTTCACCGCCGCATAACCCCATTGCCGCATGAATCCTATAGCCGTATCGAGTTGCCGCTCATAATTCGTCGCCGACCCCGACGTCTCGTTGTGCATGATCATCGCCACTCCCTTCGACCTCGCATAGTCCGAGATCGCCCGGACATCGAAATCAGGATAAGGCGTTACAAAATCGAATACATTTTCTTTCCAGTTCCCAAACCAATCTTCCCACCCTACATTCCATCCCTCCACCAGCAGTCCGCCGATATGGTTCGCCGCCGCGAAATCGATGTACCGTTTCACATTCGCCGTATTGGCCGAATGCCGCCCGTTGGGGATCAGCGCCCCCATAGGGCCAAGACTGTCCGGATAGTCCGAATAGTTCCAGGTCCCCTTGCCCGTCTGCATCTCCCACCAGATACCGATGAATTTCATCGGGTGGATCCAGTCAGTGCTGGCCAACACCGATGGCTCATTCAAGTTCAATATCATCTTCGAAGTCAAAATATCCGCCGCTTTGTCACTCACGATAATCGTTCGCCAGGGTGTATGGCAGGGCGCATGCAGGTACGCTTTGTTGCCCACCGCATCCGGTACCAGCGCCGACGTCAGCGTCAGGGAAGCCCGGTCGACATGCAATTGCATGGATGAGTAGTTCACCAGCGCCGCCTCGTGGATATTGATGTAAAGGCCATCCGCAGTCTTCATCATCAACGGCGTCTGGACAGCATACCTGTCCGGGGCCACCCGCACCGCGATAGCCGTAGATGCCGCCACCAGCGCCGCATTGTCAACCTCACTCACCTTCGAAGTCGTATAGGGGTACTCGTTGCTATCATAATCCCCGGGGATCCAGAAGGTCTTGTGATCGCCCGCGAGGTGGAATTGCGTCAGCTCATCCGACAAGACAAAATACCGGATACCAGGCTGACGGGGCAGTTCATACCGGAATCCCACCCCATCTTCGAATACCCGAAAAACAATGTCCATCCGCCGTCCCGATCCGCCTAACCCGCCGGTCGCCCCTCCCGCCCCGCCACTCGCACCCCCCGGTCCCGCGACTCCGCCGCCTCCACCCTGCCGCAGGTGGACCGTCATCTGCAAATAATGATCACGGATATCCTTCGTCTCCCCCCATACCGGCTGCCACGTCGTATCCACCGCCGTCCGCTCCACGCCCAGCACCACAAACCCCCGGCAAAACAAACTATCCTCCTCCTTTAACTTTAATCCCAGCCTCGACGGCAAAATCACCGGCTGATCTCCATAGGTCACAGAGTAAACAGGCTCGCCCTGCCCATCCAGGGTAAAAGACAACTTGACCTTGCCCAGCTGCGCGGTCTCCTGCTGGGCCCTCATCCCGCTGCAGCATAAAAATGACAGGCACAGCGCAACGAAGTACTGATAGGGTGTTATAAGCATAAGCAATCGAAATTTTAAATCATCAAATAACCAATCCGGCAGCGAAAGGCGATCGTCCGATCGCCCTCCGCCCAGCCTGACCGATCCCGCATCGCCTCCGGCCTATCCGCCCGTGAACTTCGCAGGGGCTTCAGTCGGCAGCAATCCGGGTAGTACCGAAGGGTAACCGAGCACCAGCGAAGGTTAGGAACGAGGGCTGCACCAGTGGTGCAGGCCGAAGTTCGCTTCGGTCGCGACTCAATACCCTGGGTTCTGCTCGTTAGCCACCTTGGAATTCGCAGTGATTTCCGCTATCGGAATAGGCCACGCATAACACCTGGTATTGAACGTCAGCTGATTCGCACCATAATTATACGTCTTATAAAAAGACGCTTCCGACGGCCCCAGATGCCACCGGCAGATATCCGTCCACCACGTCCCTTCATTGAACAGCTCCGCCCAGCGCTCATAATACAAGGGATTATTCCCCAATACCGGATCACCCGACGCCGCAGCAGCCGTGGGGCTCGTCAGGCTCGCATAATCCACCGGCGAAGGGGAAGCGATAGGATACCCATAGGCCCTTCTCTTCACCATATTAAGGTACGCCAAACCATCTGTATTGTCATTGGTATTGATACATGCCTCCGCATACAACAAGTAGACATCCGCCAGCCGCAAGACGTAAATGTCAGCCCCGTCCGCCTGGCCGCCGGGCACGTCATTGACATTACAATATATCGGAGCGTATTTCCGAAAGCTCCACTGATATTGGTTCGCTTTGAACGGGCCGGTCTGCTTCGATACCGGGATATAACCCGTCGTCGGCACCGTCCCCGGCACATATCCTGCCGGCGGCGTATTGATCGCAGAATCCACCCAGGGCTGCAGACAGCTGACATACAGCCGCGGGTCCGCCGTCTGGTTGGTCCTCACCGCCAGCGAATTCTGGTAGTATGTAGGATCCATGATCATCACCGGGTTGGTAGGCGAAGCAGCCTTCGCCGAATTATAGTTCGGATTGGCCACCAGGCTATAATAACCCAGCGGAAACCCAAAGCGTACTATGTTCGCATCGTGTATTGTCTCATTGCCATATCCCAGCGTGACAGCATTGACCTCCGTCCCGTCCGACCCCAACACATAGGGAGACCAGATCAGCCCATTGATACTCGTTTCATTCGGCGCACCACCGTATACCCCGTAATCCCCATTCGACTGATAGTCGATATTGATCTCGAACAGCGACTCCGAGTTGAATTTATTGACAGTAATGCCAGTAAAGGCCTGGTCATACTGGGCAAAAGGCATCAGCGTTTTACCGCTGTTAGTGATGACATTCAGCAAAGTCGTTTTGGCATCCGTAAAGTCTTTCATATACACATAGGCCTTCCCCAGTATCCCCTGGGCCGCCCATTCGCTCACCCGGCCCTCGTCGTTACCCGTCCATACCTGACCATGCAGCAACGTAGTCGCCTCGGTCAGATCACTGACTACCTGCGCCCAGGAATCCTTTATCGAACTCCGCCCCTTTTGGGCGGCAGCCAGGCTGGTGGGCAGCGTCGTATCGATAATGATGCCCAACGTATCGGTTGCCGTGGGGTTCAGAATATTGTCCTCTCCGAACAGCGACTCCAGCAGAAAATAATAATATCCGCGAAGACAATAGGCCTGCCCGTTGATAAGGGCGACAGTTGCCGCATCGCCCGGCTGGGCATAATTGGCCATGTATACTTTAGAGGCCGCCAGTACGGTATTGCAGTTCTTGATACCCGCATAACACACCGCCCAGGTACCCGACGCATAGCTATTCGCACTCGAAATATCGGTCTGCAGCATCTCCCCCCAACTGGTACTGTAGCCGGCGTCATCCCCCGTATGGGTTAGACTAGCCATCGGCTCAGTCAGGTACTGAAAACCGTACAGGCTCGCATCGCGCATCGCTGAATAGGCCGGTACCAGCACGCTCTGCAATTGGGCAATCGTATTCGGATAGTCGGTCAACGCATATTCATTGGTAGGCTGTACCAGTGAAGGGCTCTTCGAACAGCCGGCCGCCAGAATGATCGCCGGCAGCGTGAATAAAAGAATTCTTTTAAGCATATCAATGAGTTTAAAATTTAAAAATTAACATCTATGCCGGCTGAATAGATCCTGGCCTGCGGATACTGCGGCACCGCGTCCAGTCCCCTCGTCGTCACGCCCACCGAGGTTCCGACATAACCAGTCGTGGCCGCCGCGGAAAAGGCACTTCCTACCTCGGGGTCCAGACCTGAATATTTGGTGATGGTTAAGAGATTGTTGCCCATCACGAATATCCTCGCGCTCCGGACCTTGATCTTCTCCATCGCTGCACTGGAAAAAGAATAGCCGATCTGCAGGTTCTTCAGCTTGACATAAGAACCGCTCTCGACAAAGTAAGTACTCGGATTGCTATAGTTGCCGTTAGGATCGTCCGTATAGCTGCCGTTGGAATTGGTATAGCCCATCCGCGGCTGATTGGTCAGCCCATTAGTGCCGAAATAAGAATCATTCAATGCCTTTGGCGAGACACTCGCATCGCTCTCGAAAGCGTGTTGCTCATACACCTTGACACCATTGAATAGCTTTACACCCGCCACGCCGTTGAACAATGCAGTCAGATCGAAGTTACTGTAGTTGACCCTGACCGTTACCCCATACACCAGCTTGGGATTGGGATTACCAATGGGCATTTCATCCGCCGTATTCAACGTGGTGCCGTTCTTGGGGTTGTGGTAGTAGATCAGGTCACCCGCATGCGCCCCGGGCTGGGCACTCGCCGCGGCCTGCGCGTCGGTCTTGAAAATACCGAGCGACTTGTATCCATAGAACTGGCCGAAAGGAAGTCCGCTCTCGGTGACCGTCAGGGGGTGGCCCTGCATCGCTCCATAGGTGGAATTACCGTTGTTATAGTAATTTTGGCCGTCAACCAATACAGCGGTGGCAATGCCATCGAGATTGGTCACCTTATTGGTGTTGAAGCCCGCCGTGGCGGTAATATCATAGCTCACTTTGCCGACCTTGTCCTTGTATCCCACCAAAAAGTCAAAGCCTTTTCCTTCCACATTGCCGATATTCGTGAAGAAGGGGACAGAATAACCCGCATTCGGCGGCAACTGCAAGGCATACAGCATATTATCGGTCAGTTTTCTATACCATTCCAGGCTGAAATACACCTTCCCCTTGTACAATTCTCCGTCCAGGCCGATATTCGTCTCCTTCACCGTCTCCCAGTGCAGGTTCGGATTAGCTATCGTATTGATCGAAGATCCGATCAGCAACGGCGCATAAGGCGCAAAATTGGCGCCGTTCACCGAGGTATTGTTAAAGCCGAAACTACCCGTATAAGGACTGTAAAAAGCAGCATACGTATACGGCGGCACGTTGCTGTTGCCCAGCGAACCATAGCTGCCACGCAGCTTCAGCAGGCTCACTACCGGTAACAATCCGGTGAAAAAATTCTCATCACTGATATTCCAGCCGGCAGATGCCGCCGTAAAAGTGCCTTTTTGCATATCCGGACCGAACACCGTATAATTCGCATCCTGTCGGATAGACCCCGACACATAATACTTTTGGTCAAAATTATAGTTCACGCGCCCGAAATAAGACTTAATCAGGCTATTCGGGTCATAAGTGCCCGTCGCCGTCGTCGTCGACGAAGAAGTCGTGACAATGGAGTAATCCGGCAGCCCGTTGAACGTCACAGTCGTGTTGAGATTGTCGATCTTAGTCGTGATCTGCTCATAACCCGCCACTGCATTGATAGAATGCTTTCCGAATTGCTGGTTATAGGTCAGCACAAAATTATCCAGCAACTGACCACTCTGGTTGTACAACTTGTTCAGGGAATTCGTGGGATTTTGGTCGGCGCCAAAATTGAAAGCGGCCTGGTAAAAATCCTGGGTTTCCAGGAAGTAAGAATAACCCAGCGTAGTCCTGAAGGTCAGTTGCAACGGCAGCTTGACCTCTGCATAAATATTCCCCTGCAGGTTATTCTGAATATCCGACGCATCGGCGGAATAAGCCGCCCCTAGCGGGTTGGGACCGCCGAACTGAATACCATACCCCGGTGGAACCGTTCCCCATTGGCCGTTCTCATTCTTGATGGGGATGATCGGCATCGTCCGGAAAGGGGCATTGTGAAGCTGCGCCTCATCACCGACCAACGGTTGTGTCTTGCGCTGCGATATAGCCAGC
>Ga0302326_10014416_pt1 | contig 16697 bp, 16 predicted proteins | sample Palsa_T0_3_FD_202264 | JGI IMG/M metagenome (GOLD analysis project Ga0302326, IMG submission 202264) | Peat permafrost microbial communities from Stordalen Mire near Abisko, Sweden - Palsa_T0_3 | ecosystem: Environmental > Terrestrial > Soil > Palsa > Peat permafrost | place: Sweden: Abisko...
GCTCGAAATTGCCCGCCGCCCCGCCGAACGCCACCGCCGCGTCGTTCCCGATCACCTGCGTGCACACCTGGCACACCGCCTCGCAGATGACCGGGTTGACCTTGCCCGGCATGATCGACGAACCCGGTTGCAGGTCCGGGATCGAGATCTCGCCCAGCCCGGCCCGCGGCCCCGACCCCATCCAGCGCAGGTCGTTGCAGATCTTGTACAGGCTGACCGCGGTGACCCGCAAAACGCCGCTGGCTTCCACCAGCGCGTCCCGCGCCCCGGCCGCCTCGAAGTGGTTCCGCGCCTGCGTCAGCGGCAGTTTCATGGATGAGGCCAGCCGCTCGTTCACCCGGCGCGCGAATCCGGGTGGCGCGTTGAGCCCGGTTCCGGTGGCCGTCCCCCCGAGAGGCAGTTCACCTAGCCGGGGAAGGATCGCCACCGTCCGTTCCGCATCATGACGAATGGCCGCCGCGTAGCCGCCGAACTCCTGGCCCAAAGTCACCGGCACCGCGTCCATCAGGTGGGTGCGGCCGACCTTGACCACGGTGGCGAACTCCGCCGCCTTGGCCTCGAACGCCGCCGCGAGGTGGTCAAGCGCCGGGATCAGCTCGAGCGCCAGCAGCCTGGTGGCGGCCAGGTGGATCGCCGACGGGAACACGTCGTTGGAGGACTGGGACGCGTTGACGTGGTCGTTCGGATGCACCGGTCGCCCGAGTCGGCGAGAAGCCAGCGTCGCGATAACCTCGTTGGCGTTCATGTTGCTCGAGGTTCCCGACCCGGTCTGGAACACGTCGACCGGGAACTCCTCGTCGTACTCCCCCCGCGCCACCGCGGCGGCCGCGTCATGAATCGCGTCCGCCATGTCCGCGTCGAGCACGCCAAGCTCCGCGTTGACCCGGGCCGCGGTGCCCTTGATCGCGCCGAGCGCCCCGATCATGTTCCGGCCGATGCGCTCCCCCGACACCGGGAAGTTCTCCACCGCCCGCTGCGTCTGCGCCCCCCACAGCGCGTCGGCGGGCACGAGCACTTCCCCCATCGAGTCGTGCTCAACCCGGGTAGTCATGGGTGGGGTCCGATGCTCAGGACCGGGCCGGAGGGGTCGGTGAAGAAGTCGTTGCCCTTGTCGTCGACCACGATGAATGCGGGGAAGTCGCGGACCTCGATCTGCCACACCGCTTCCATCCCGAGCTCCTCGTACTCGAGCACGGAAACCCGGGTGATGCAGTCCTGGGCCAACCGGGCCGCCGCGCCGCCGATAGAGCCGAGGTAGAACCCGCCGTACTGCTTGCAGGCCGCGGTCACCGCGGCCGAGCGGTTCCCCTTGGCCAGCATGACCAGCGACCCGCCCGCCGCCTGGAACCGGTCCACGTACGAATCCATCCGGCCCGCCGTCGTCGGCCCGAACGACCCGGACGGGTAGCCTTCCGGCGTCTTGGCCGGGCCCGCGTAGTAGACCGGATGGTCGCGCAAATACGAAGGCATGGGCTCGCCCGCGTCCAGCCGTTCGGCGATCTTGGCGTGCGCGATGTCCCGGGCGACGACCAGCGACCCGGTCAGCGACACCCGGGTCCGCACCGGGTATTTCGTCAGCTCGGCGCGGATGGCGTCCATGGGCTGGTTCAGGTCGATGGCGACCACCTCACCCTCGTCCTCGATGCCCGACGGGTCCGGCAGGTACTGTGCCGGGTCGGTCTCCAGCTGCTCGAGGAACACCCCGTCGGCGGTGATCTTCCCCAGCGCCTGCCGGTCCGCCGAACACGACACCGCGATCGCGACCGGGCAGGACGCGCCGTGCCTGGGCAGCCGGATCACCCGCACGTCGTGGCAGAAGTACTTGCCGCCGAACTGCGCGCCGATGCCGATCCGCCGGGTGATCCCGAGCACCTGCTCCTCGAGCTCGCGATCCCGGAATCCGTGCCCGTCCGCCGAGCCGGCCGCCGGCAGCCCGTCCAGGTACTTCGCGGACGCGTACTTGGCCGTCTTCAGCGCGAACTCGGCGCTGGTCCCGCCGACCACGATGGCCAGGTGGTACGGCGGGCAGGCGGCGGTGCCCAGGGACCGGATCTTCTCCTGCAGGAAGGTCATCATCCGGGCCGGGTTCAGCACCGCCTTGGTCTCCTGGTACAGGAAGGACTTGTTGGCCGAGCCGCCGCCCTTGGCCATGAACAGGAATTTGTACTCATCCCCGGCGGTGGCGTAGATCTCCACCTGGGCGGGCAGGTTGCTGCCGGTGTTCTTCTCCTCCCACATGGTCAGCGGCGCGAGCTGGGAGTACCGCAAGTTCAGCGTGGTGTACGCGTCGTAGATGCCGCGGGAGATGTGCTCCTCGTCGCGCCCGTCGGTGAGCACCTGCTGGCCGCGTTTGCCCATCACGATGGCGGTGCCGGTGTCCTGGCACATGGGCAGCACCCGGCCGGCCGCGATGCACGCGTTCTTCAGCAGGTCCCGGGCCACGTACCGGTCGTTAGGGCTCGCTTCCCGGTCGTCCAGGATGGACCGTAGCTGGCGGAGGTGGGCGGGCCGCAGCAGGTGCGCGATGTCGCCCATGGCCGTGGCGGCCAGCCCGGTGAGCAGCTGCGGCTCTACCTCAAGAAAATTTCGGCCGAACGAGACGTGCCGCGTCAGTCCGTCACCTGTCAGCTTCCGGTAGCTGGTGCCGTCCGCGCCCAGCGGCAGCAGGTCGGTATAGGTGAACTCAGGCACGCCCTCAGCCTCTCGTGTGTTCCCCGGCCCTGTCTCGTGCTGGCCCTGTCTCGTGCTGGCCCTGTTTCCGGTGCCAAGCTTAGGCCGCCTCAAGCGCAGCCGAACCGGCTAGGGGGCCGGAGAACTCTGACCCCGGCAGAATCTGCAAGCCCACCGATTCCGAAGGCCCCAGCCGTGAATTAGGCCGGAACCGACAGTGACCAGCCGGAAGTCGGGAGAAACAAACTGCGTGCCTTGATGATCACGACTTGTATCGGTATGAGAGAACTTGTATCGTGACGCTATGCGGCGGCGCCGCGCCGCGCGGTGCCCCCGTCCGCGCGATGCATGCTAAGCACGCGGTGCCCCCGTCCGCGTCCAGCTAAGCTGCGGCGCCGCCGCCGTCACTGGTTCTCCTCCAGCTGGGCGGCGAAACGTTGCAGCGCGGGCAGGGCGGCCGCGAGCGTGTCCCGGTCGCTGGCGGAAAGCTGGTCCAGGGCCCGGGCGCCCAGCTCGGCGCGCAGGTCGCGCCAGCCCGCGATCCGCCGCCTAGCCGCCTCGGTCACGCTCAGCCGGACCGAACGTCCGTCCGATACCGCCCGGGCCCGGTCCAGCAGGCCCGCGGCGGTCAGCCGTCCGACCAGCGTGCTCACCGTGTTGGGTGCGAGCCGCAGCTCGTGGGCCGCGTCGGCGACGGACAGGCCGGGCCGGGTCGCGGCCAGCCTGAGCAGCTCGGACTGGGCCGGCGGGAGCGGCTCGTCCTGCCAGACCAGCCGCGCCGCCCGCCGCGCGATCCGCCGGATCGCGCTGATCGTGCCCAGCAGCTCAGTCGCCAGCACCAGCGTCTCTTCGGCAGGTCGCGCCGGGTGGTCAACTATATCGTTCACAGAGCTAAACATATCAGTTCGGTTCGCCCGGTCCGGAATATTTGTCCGCCCCTCGGGTAATCGGCGGACCGGGCACAGCCGCCCAAACCGCCGCAAGAAGGGGGGCGCCGTGACCGCAACGCCCGACACGACGAGCAGCAGCTCCGCCATCCGGAGCCTGATCCCGGCCCGGATCGACCGGCTGCCGTGGTCTAGGTTCCACACCCGGCTGGTGATGGCGCTGGGGGTGGCGTGGATCCTGGACGGCCTGGAGATCACGATCGCCAGCAACGTCAGTCCCGAGCTGACGCAGAAGGCCACCCTGCACTTGTCGGTGGCAGGGGCCGCCGACATCGCCACCTGGTACCTAATCGGCGAGGTCATCGGCGCGCTTTTCTTCGGTCGGCTGTCCGACAAGCTGGGGCGCAAGAACCTGTTCATGGTGACGCTCGGCGTCTACCTGATAGGCAGCGGGCTGACCGCGGCCACCCCGGCCGGGGGTAAGTGGTTCATCTTCCTCTACCTCACCCGGATCGTCGCGGGCATGGGCATCGGCGGTGAGTACGCGGCCATCAACTCCGCGATCGACGAGATGATCCCGGCGAAGTACCGGGGCCGGGTCGATCTCGCGGTCAACGGCACCTACTGGGGCGGCGCCATCCTGGGCGCCCTGGCCACGTTCTACGTACTGAACCACATCTCGGCTGGCCTGGGCTGGCGGCTGGCCTTCCTGCTCGGCCCGGTGCTGGCGCTGGTCATCATCTACGTCCGCAAGAACCTGCCGGAAAGCCCCCGCTGGCAAATCATGCACGGCCGGGAGGCGGCCGCCGAGGCCTCGATCGCCGAGATCGAAGCGGACGTCGCGGCGACCAAGGGCGAGCTTCCGCCGGTGGACCCGAGCATGGAAATCGAGATCACGCCGACCAGGCAGATCGGCTACCTGGCCCTGCTCCGGGTGCTGTTCGCGCAGTACCCGAGCCGTTCGGTGCTCGTCGCGGCCCTGATGATCACGCAGTCCTTCCTCTACAACGCGATCTTCTTCACCTACGGGCTGGTGCTCGAGATCTACTTCCACGTCAAGCCCGCCGACACCGCCTTGTATTTCCTCGCGTTCGCGGCGGGGAACCTGGCCGGCCCGCTCACCATCGGGCGCCTGTTCGACACGATCGGCCGGCGGAAGATGATCTCTGGCACGTACCTCGTGTCCGGCGTCCTGCTGATCATCAGCGCGCAGCTGTTCAAGGCCCATGACCTGAACGCCACCACGCAGACCCTGGCCTGGGCCGTGATCTTCTTCTTCGCCTCGGCCGGCGCGAGCGCCGGTTACCTGACCGCCAGCGAGGTCTTCCCGCTGGAGGTGCGGGCGAAGGCCATCGCCGTCTTCTTCGCCATCGCCCAGTGCTTCGGCTCGCTCGGATCGCACCTGTACGGTCACCTGATCGGCACCGGCAACAACTCGAACAACCTCTACGTCGGCTATCTCATCGGCGCCGGGGCGATGATCGCGGGTGGCCTGGTCGCCGTCTTCCTCGCCGTCGACGCCGAGGGCAAGTCTCTGGAGGACGTCGCCAAACCGCTGGGCGTCATCGCCAAGCCGAGCGAGGCCATCTTCCGGTCCGGCGGCCGCTCCGGAGGCCTGACCCCCTCGGCCGGCGACTAAATGTCAGTGGTCGAGTGCACGATGTCCTGAGCACGAAAAAACTCACCTAAGGACATCTGATGGCAGCAGGCGACACCCAGATCACGATCGCAGGCAACCTCGTCGAGGACCCCGAGCTGAGATTCACCCCGGCCGGGCAGCCCGTCGCGAAGTTCCGCGTCGCATCTACCCCGCGATACCTGGACAAGAGCACGAACGAGTGGAAGGACGGCGACAGCCTGTTCCTGACCTGCAACGTGTGGCGGCAGGCGGCGGAGAACGCCGCCGAGACCCTGCGCCGCGGCATGCGCGTGATCGTCTCCGGGCGGCTCCGGCAGCGGTCTTACGAGACCAAGGAAGGCGAGAAGCGCACCGTCTACGAGGTCGAGGTCGACGACGTAGGTCCCTCGCTCCGCAACGCCTCGGCCAAGGTGACCAAGGCCACCCGCTCCGGCCCGGGCGATGGCCCAGGCGCCAGGCCGTCCGGCGCTCCCGGCGGAGCCAGCAGCGCGGAGTCCGACCCGTGGGCAGCCGACACCCCCGGCAACTACTCCGACGACCCGCCCTTCTAGCCACCACAAAGATCAAAAACCATTCTTCCGAACGGGCCGTGCCGCGAGCCCATCCGCAGCTTCCCCGCCCTCAGAGCTTGGTGAAGTGGTGGAAGCACTCGTAGTAGGGGTCGGTGGAGTGGGCGAAGTGGGCGGCTTCTGACCGCTTGACGGCCAGGTACGCGGTGCTGCGCAGCGGGCCGAGGGCGTCCATCAGCAGTTCGTCCGCCTCGAGCGCGTCCAGGGCCGCGGCCAGCGAGGCGGGCAGCCGGTGGATGCCATTGCTGGTCCGTTCGGAGTCGCTGAGCGTGGCCGGGTCCACGTTGACCGCCTCGCCTGGGTCGAGCTTGCCCCGGATGCCGTCCAGACCCGCGTAGATGAACGCGCCGAGCGCGAGGTACGGGTTGGCGCTCGAGTCAGACGGCTTCAGTTCCAGGTTGACCGAACTGCCCGGGTCGGCGCCCAACGGCGAGCAGATCCGGATCGCGGCCTCCCGGTTGTCCATCCCGTAGCAGCTGTAGGCGCTCGCCCACATCTGCGGCGCCAGCCGGCGGTAGCTGTTCACGCTGGCGCAGCTCAGGGCGACCACGGCGGGCAGGTGCGCCAGCAGGCCGCCGATGAAGTGGTAGCCGACCTGGGACAGGCCGTTGCGGTCGGCCGGATCGGCGAACACGTTTTTCCCGCCGGGCGCGCCGTCAGGCAGCAGGTCGGTGAGCGAGGCGTGCAGGTGCGTGCCGTTGCCCGCCTGATCGGGGATGGGCTTGGGCGCCAGGCTGGCCCATAGGCCGTGCCTGAAGGCCACGCCGCGGATCGTCTCCCGGTACAGCACGTGGTTGTCGGCAGCGCGCAGGGCGCCCGCGTGCCGCACCGACAGCTCGTGCTGGCCGTGGCCGAGTTCCGGGTAGTAGTGCTCGACCTCCAGGCCCTGTGCCTCGAGCGACGTGACGAGCTCCATGGTGAAATCGTGCGCGAGATGAAAGCCGGTGGCGGAATAGCACAGGCTGTCGTCGATCGGGATGAGCCGGTCCGGAATGGAAGGACCGCCCGGGGAGGACTCGCGGCGGCCGACGGTGAACTCGGGCTCGAACGCGGCCTGCATCCCGTACCCCTCGCCGGCCAGCTCGACGATGGCCTGCTTGAGGAATGTGCGCGGGCACGCCTCCCACGGCGAGCCGTCCAGCTTGACCAGGTCCGCGAGCATGGCGCCGGCCCCCGGCGCGTAGGGGAGGGGCACGAAGGTTTCCGGGTCCGGCACGATCCTGACCTCGCCGACCGGGCCCATCCCGGCGACCGGCTGCAGCTGGTCGAGCATGGACATCGCCATCATCGCGACCGTGTGCCCGATGCCGCTGGCCATGCGCTCCCGCAGCCGCGAGGTGCCCGCGGCCTTGCCGCGGATGATCCCGCCGTGATCGGCGTAAAGGAAGCGGACCAGGCGGATCTGTTCCTCACTGGTCCGCTCCAGCGCCGCTTCGATAGCTCCGTCAGTCATGCAACATGGGTAGCACGTTCAACCCGCTCTCGTACAGCCGATACCGGCGAGCGGGATACCGGGCGCGGGAGACACCGCGAAGAAGAGCATATATTTTCAGGCAATGAGCCCACGGCAGGCACCTCGCGACTTGCGCGCGTCCGACGCTGACCGCGACCGGGTGCTCGCCTTGCTCTCCGACGCGATGAGCGACGGGCGGCTTACCCCGGACGAGCACGCGGAACGGGTTCAGTGCGCCTTCTCGGCCCGGACGCTGGGCGAGCTCTCGGAGCTGACCACGGACCTGGCGGTGCCGTCCGCGCAGCCGGTCCGGCTGGACGGCGGCCGGGTCATCGCCGGGATCTTCGGCCCGGCCCGGCGGGACGGCCGCTGGGTAGTGCCGGAGAACCTGACCGTTACGGCCATGTTCGGCGAGGTGGAGATCGACTTCACCCAGGCGATCCTGCAGACCAGCCGGGTGCAGCTGTACGCGACGGTCTTTGGCGGCCGCCTCAGGCTGATCGTTCCTGACGGGGTGTCGGTGATCGTGAGCGGGCATATGGTGCTCGGCCGCAAGCGCGGCGGCACCCCGGCGCCGGCCGGCCCCGGCTCACCGGTGATCGAGGTCAAGGCGCTGGTGCTCGGCGGCGAGCTGTCCGTGCGCACGCCGCCCAAGCCCCGCCGGTTCCGCCTGCTGCGCCGGAACTAACCCAAGCTCAGCCGAAATTGATAGCGGAGTAGGCGCGTAGTTTCCACAGCTGGTGCTCGCTCTTGATGCTCCGAATGGTCCCGGAGCGTGAGCGCATGACCAGCGAGTGAGTGGTCGCGTGGCCGCGGAGGTACCGTACGCCATCGACCAGTTCACCGTCGGTGATCCCGCTGGCCGCGAAGAACACGTCATCGGAGGTGACGAGGTCATCGGTGGTGAGCACCCGGTCGAGGTCGTGGCCCGCGTCGAGCGCGCGGCGGCGTTCGGCGTCGTCCTTGGGCGAGAGCTTGCCCAGGATGACCCCGCCGAGGCACTTCAGGGCGCACGCGGCGATGATGCCCTCGGGCGTTCCCCCGATGCCGAGCATCAGGTCGATCCCGGTGCCCTCGCGGGCGGCCATGATGGCGCCGGCCACGTCTCCGTCGGTGATCAGGTGGATCCGGGCGCCGGTGGCGCGGACTTCGGAGATCAGCTCGGCGTGGCGGGGACGGTCCAGGATGACCACGGTGACGTCCTGCGGCGCGCAGCCCTTGCCCTTGGCGACCGCGGCGATGTTGGCGGCCGCGGGTGCGTCGAGGTCGACCATGCCGGCCGCCTCGGGGCCGGTGACGAGCTTGGACATGTAGAACACGGCCGACGGGTCGTACATCGAGCCGCGTTTGGCCACCGCCAGCACCGAGATCGCGTTCGACATGCCGTCGGCGCACAGCCGGGTGCCGTCGATCGGGTCTACCGCCACGTCGCAGGCCGCCCCGGTGCCGTCGCCCACTTCCTCGCCGTTGAACAGCATCGGAGCGCGATCCTTCTCGCCCTCGCCAATGACCACGACGCCACGCATCGACACGGAGTTGATCAGCATCCGCATCGCGTTTACGGCGGCCCCGTCCGCCCCGTTCTTGTCGCCCCGGCCCACCCACCGGGCGGCGGCCAGCGACGCGGCCTCGGTCACCCGGGCGAGCTCGAGGGCAAGGTTGCGGTCCGGGGCTTGACTGGCTGGCTGGTGTTCTGGCTGTCCCGCGGTCATGGCTGGTGTCCTTCCGGCTGGCCGTGTGTCGATCCTATGCAGCAGGACCGAAGCCGTCCGCCCTCACCCCGGGCCCGGGGCTAGCCTGGACTGTTGTGAACAGGGTGCTGCACGCGGGCGGGGCCGCGCTGGGCTGCCTGCTGGCCGCCGCGTTCGTCGTGGTGGCGGTCCCGCTCCCGCACGCCGCCGAGCCCGTCACCGTCAGCTACCGCGGTGACCTGGCCAGGCTGGTCAGGCTGGCGCCTTACCCGGCGGTGGCCCCGGTCGGCCTGCCCGGCTCCTGGCAGCCGGTGAGCTCCGGCCTGGCCGTGGGCGGCGCGAACGGCGCGGGCACCATCACATGGCAGCTCGGCTACATGACCCCAGACGGCTCACTGGCCTCACTCGAGGAGACCAACGCCAGCGCCCCCGCCTTCCTCAGGCGAATGACCAATGACGGAACGGCACTGCCTCCCACGCGCCTGGCCACGCAAACCTGGCACCTCAGCTCAGCTCCGTCCCGCGGCCAGCGCTCGATGTACTACACCAGCACCACGGGCCGAACCGTCGTGGTCACCGGCAACGCGACCTGGGCCCAGCTACGCGAGCTCGCCGCCTCACTTCACCCGGTCCCCGCTTGAGCTGGGGCTGGACCCGGGGACCTCGTCGCGCGACTCGGAATCGGAAACGGTCACGTCCGCGGGCGGCGCGACCTCGTCCGGGGTGCGCGGTACCCTGGTCGGCTCGTCCTCAGCCGGGTCCCGGTCGTCGAACGTGACCTCGATGTGCTGTTCCGGACGCCGCTGATTCTGCAGGGCCTGCAGCGCCATGCTGGCCCGGTCGGCCTCGGTGAGCGGCGGCTGGACCATGGCCCGCGGCCAGAGCCGCCGCGAGAGCACCACGTTGATCTCGGCGCAGTACACCGTGACCTCTACGGCGATATAGATCCAGGCGATGAGGGCGAGCACGGTCCCGAACACCCCGTAAACGGTGTCACTGTGCGCGTAATGGTGGACCAGGTACGTGCCGACGAACTGCAGCACCGTCCACAGGATGCCGCCGGTGATCGCTCCCGGCAGCAGCTGACGGACCGGCACGCCCTTCGGGGTCAGCACGCGGAACGCGCCGATGTACATGCCCACGTTGAAGGCCGCGGTCACCACCTCGATCAAGATCTCGGCCCAGATTCCGAGGTTATGCACGTAATTCGGCAGGCTGGACAGCCCGGTGGTAACGATCACGCCGCCGCCGAGCAGGACAAGAAAAAGCCCCGCCCGCCCGAGCCGCTGCAGGTAGCCGGGCCTGGCAGGCCCCGGCAGGTTCCACACCTGCTCCATCGTGAACAAGCCGGACTGGGCCAGCCCGGCCGAGCCCCAGATCAGGCCAGCCAGGCCCACGATCAGCCCGATGACGCTTGACCGCTTGAGCTTGTGCACGTTACCGGTCAGCTGGTTGCCGATCAGCGGGACCTGGCTGGACACCGCTTTGATAGCAGCATTCTTGAACGACGGGTCGACCGAGGAGATGAGGCCGAGGATCGTCACCAGCACGAGCAGCAGCGGGAACATGGAGACGAAGGCGGAGTACGCGAGGTTGGAGGTCAGCACGCCGCCGTTGTCGTCCCCGTACTTTTTCACCACCCCGAAGACGAACGCCGTGGGCGTGTACCGCCGCTGCGTCGCGTCGACCGTCCTGATCGCCCGCTCGAATGGATTCATCCGCGCCCACCTCGCTGTTGCCCTCACAGTGCGCTTGCCCCGCAAAAGGGCAGGCAAACGCGCTAAGCGAGCTCAGAAGGGCGCGTCCTCCCCAGTCCGGTCCGCCTCCGCGTCGTCCCGCTTGGCCATCGCGGCGGCGAGCCTGGCGCGCGCGCCGTCCAGCCATTCACCGCATACCGCCGCGAGCCGCTCGCCGCGCTCCCAGAGCTCGAGCGACTGCTCCAGGGTCAGCCCGCCCGCCTCGAGCCGCTTGACCACCGCGGCCAGCTTGTCCCTAGCCTGCTCGTAGGAAAGCGCCTCCTTGGGCGCGGCGGCAGCCTGCTGGGACCCGGCCTGCTGGGCGCCAGCCTGGGGCCCAGCTTTCTGGGGGTCGGCTTTCTGGGCGCTGGCCTTCCGGGTGCCTGCCTTCCGGGGGTCGGCCTGCGCGGGGCTGCCGTTCGCCGCGTCCGTACTGCCCTCTGTCACGACCATGACCCTATCCGCCGTCAGCGTCATTACTGGCCCGTACGGTGAGCTGGTCCGCGGCGAACCGGACGGTCAGCAGCTCACCGGGGTCGACCTCAGCCGCGCTGCGGACCACGCCGTCGTTGCTGTGCTGCACGATCGCGTAGCCGCGGCGCAGCGTCGAGGCGGGCGACAGGGCAAGCAGGCGGGCCCGGGTGTGCGCCACGTCGTCACGGCCCCGGACCAGGCTCGTGTCCAGTGACATCCTGGCCCGCTGCAGCAGGGCGTCCACCCGCTCGGCCTGACGCTCGACCTCGCGCACCGGGTCGGCGAGCGCGGGCCTGGACCTGACCGCTTCCAGCCAGGCCGTTTCCCGGTCAAGCCAGCCGGTCATGCACCTCCGGGCCCGCTGTCGCAGCTGGCTGACGAGCGCGAGCTGTTCGGCGACGTCGGGCACTATCCGCTTGGCCGCGTCGGTCGGCGTGGAGACGCGCAGATCGGCCGCGTAGTCGAGCAGGGGGGTGTCCTGCTCGTGCCCGATCGCGCTCACGACCGGCGTCCGGCAGGCGGCCACCGCCCGGATCAGCGTCTCATCGGAGAACGGGAGCAGGTCCTCGAGCGAGCCGCCGCCGCGGGTGATCACGATCACGTCCACCTCGGGGTCCGCGTCGAGGCGGTGCAGCGCGTCGATCACCTCCGCCACCGCGTACGGCCCCTGGACCGCGGTCTGCTCGACCCGGAACCGGACGGCCGGCCAGCGACGGCTGGCGTTCTGCACGACGTCGCGCTGAGCCGCCGAATCGCGTCCGCAGATGAGCCCGATGACACCTGGCAGGAAAGGAAGCGGCCGTTTTCGTTCGGCCGAAAAGAGCCCTTCTGAGGCCAGCTGGCGGCGCAGCCTTTCCAGCCGCGCCAGCAACTCCCCGACGCCGACGGCCCGGATCTCCAGCGCGGTCAGGGCGAACGACCCGCGGTTGGCGTTGAAATCCGGCCGCGCCCAGATGACCACCCGGGCTCCCTCGGCGGGCGACGGCTCGGCGGCATCGAAGACCTGCCGGGAGCAGATAACCCGGACCGAAACAGCCGCGACCGGATCGCGCAAGGTCAGGAAAACCGCGCTGCCGCGCACCGCGCACTCGGCGATCTGCCCTTCCACCCAGACCCGGCCGAGCCGGCCAATCCACCCCCCGACCAGCTGAAGGACGGTGCGAACCGGGACGGGGGCCTCCGCCGACGTGTCGAGCGTCACTAAGCGTCCGCCTCCAGCTTGGCGATCCGGCGCTCGAACATGGCGATCACGTCAGCCCGGGCGGCGTGCGCCCTCTCGTACTCGGCCAGCCGCCTGACCTGCGCCGCGTCCAGGTTCCGCAGCCGGGCTCGCAGTGAGGCCACGGACAGCTCGTCATAGTTGGGCAGCGGCGGCCCGGAATCCCCGGACTCGCTCCCAGCCGCGGCGTCGACGTACGTGGCTTCGGCCTCAGCCGGCATGGCGGCGGAGGTCTCTGCTTCGTCGAGCAGCCGCACGTTGCCGGTCTTGTCAAAGTCCCTGGTGCGCGGTGTCTTCGGGGGCTTCGGCGCCTCCGCCCGGGTCGGCTTCGCCGCGGCCGCCTTGGCTGCGGCCGCCTTGGCCGTGTCTGGCTCGGCTGCGTCTGGCTTCGCCGGAGCCGGCTTCGCTGGAGCGGACTTCACCGACGAGGACTTGGCTCCTGCTGGCTGGGCCGGGGCTGGCTGGGCCGCCTTTTCCTGCGGGACGGCGGGCTCGCTGACCGTCGCGTCTGCGACCGGCTCGGACCGCTCGGGCGTGCGGGCCCGCGGCACGCCGGCGCCGGCCGGCGTCTTGTTCCTGAGTTTGTCCGTGATGAGCAGCAACTGGCCGATCCCGGCGAAGACGCCGCGCAGAGCCTGAGCGGGGGCTTCTTTGATGCGTTCACTGACTTGCGGAACGCGCATGTCACACTCTCCCTAGAAGACGGGTACCTCGCACTCCTAGGGCCTTCGACTCCTGCGGACGTGGGTACCTCTCGGCGCCCAGGCGGCTTCCCGGCATTCCCTGGCGCCTATCCATTGTCAGTCAGCGCGTTCCCGGACGGGTAATCTTCGCGCCTTTGGTTATGGGGCCGCAATACCCAGGTCCGGGGGCGGCTACGCCTCGCAGGCTGGCGGAGATGCTCACCTACCATGGAGGCATGTCATCAAGCCAGCGACGGGTCCTGCTCGCCAAGCCTCGAGGCTACTGCGCCGGGGTCGACCGGGCTGTGCAAGCGGTCGAGACAGCGTTGGACCGGTTCGGGCCGCCCGTCTACGTACGCAGGCAGATCGTGCACAACACGCACGTAGTGAGCTCGCTGGAACAGCGCGGCGCGATCTTCGTGACGGAGGTCGACGAGGTGCCGCCCGGCGCGGTCGTCGTGTTCTCCGCGCACGGCATCGCTCCCGAGGTTCGGCTGGACGCGGAGCGCCGCGGGCTCCGGGCGATCGACGCGACCTGCCCGCTCGTGACCAAGGTGCACAACGAGGCACGGCGGTTCGCCGCCAAGGACTACGACATCTTGCTGGTCGGCCACGAGGGCCATGAGGAGGTCGTCGGGACCGCGGGAGAGGCTCCGGCCAGCGTGCGCCTGGTCGACGGGGTCGCCGGGGCCGCCGACGTCGAGGTCAGGGACCCGTCCAAGGTGGTCTGGCTGTCGCAGACGACCCTGTCGGTGGACGAGACGGTGGAAACCGTCAATGCGCTGCGGGAACGCTTCCCCGCCCTGCTCGATCCGCCGAGCGATGACATCTGCTACGCCACCCAGAACCGCCAGGCCGCGGTCAAGGTCATCGCGACGCAGGCCGAACTGGTCATCGTGGTGGGCTCGCCCAACTCCTCCAACTCGGTGCGGCTGGTCGAGGTGGCCAAGGACTACGGCGCCCAGGCCTCCTACCTGGTCGATGACGCCGGCGAGGTCGAGGAGGGCTGGCTGGACGGGGTGACCACGGTCGGTGTCACCAGCGGAGCCTCGGTGCCTGAGGAACTGGTCACCTCCGTGCTGGCCAAGCTGGCCGGCTTCGGGTTCGGCACGGTCGAGGAAGTCGAGGCGGTCGAGGAGCACATGACGTTCGCGCTGCCGCGGGAGCTGCGAGCCTCCGGAGCCGGCCGGCCCGCCTAACGCGGTACCCGCCTAACGCCCGGACCCGTTTGACGCGACACCCTAACGCCGCCGGATCCACTGGTCCTTCCATCGTGACCGTGACACCAGGAGGCGCCGCGCTGCCTCGGTGAGGTGCCGAGCTGTCTCGATCAGCCGTCCGATCACCGGTATCTCAGCCAGCCTGCGCATCTTGGCCGGCATGCTGGCCAGCCAGGGCATCTCAGCCAGCCTGCGCATCAGGGGCGACCTGGGCATCTTGGGCCGGAAACCGCGGCCGAACGCGATCGCGATGGTGAGCGCCGTCCCGGTGAACAGCCACGGAGCCGAAGTGGCCAGCGTGACCAGGATTCCCTCCGCGGCCGAGAACGAGTCCGGCGCGGTGATCAGCTCGGCGCACACCAAACCGGCGAGGAAGGTCAGCGGGGGGCTCACCATCACGGTGCGCAGCCCTGGCACGCGGGTGTAGTAGGCGACCACACCGCAGCTCATGACGAACATCGCGTCGGCCACGGCGGTCCAGCCGGTCCAGGCCGCCACCAGCAGGCCGAGCAGGCTGGCCACGAACAGCCCGACGACCGCGCCGCGCGCGGTGAGCTTGATGGACCCCGATGGCGCCAGACGTGGAGGTCTCCTGGTCCCGGTTGGCCGGGTCGGAGTCCGGGTCTGCGTCATCGGGCGGCACGCACCAGGCTGACCCGGTGGTCGATCGTTCCCGACCCGTTCTCGGCCGCCCGGTTCCCGGCGGGCTCGATCTCCGCAGGCTCGGTGCCGGTGAGCTCGGGGGCGGACAGGGCCCGGGCCGTCTGCTCCACCGGCGCCGGCGCGGCAAGTTCCGCGTCCACCACGCCGAGTTCGTTCAGCCGCCTGGCGGTGACCAGAACGCGGCCCTCCAGCGAACCGACCGTCTGGTTATAGGTCGAAACGGCTGTGGTCAGAGCGCGACCCAAACGATCCACGTGCCCCCCTAGGCTGGCGATCCGCTGGTAGAGCTCGCGGCCGAGGTCGAAGACCGCACGGGCGTTTTCGGCCAGCGCGTCCTGCTGCCAGGCGTACTGTGCGGTGCGCAGCATCGTGACCAGCGTGGTGGGAGTGGCGATATGCACCCTGCGGGCGAGCGCGTACTCCAGCAGCCCGGGGTCCCGTTCCAGCGCCGGGGCCAGGAAGGCCTCGCCCGGGATGAACAGGATCACGAATTCGGGCGACGGGCTGAGCGCCGTCCAGTAGGCCTTACCAGCCAGCCGGTCCACATGTTCGCGCAGGTGCCGGGCGTGCGCGTCCATCCGGGCCGTTCGGACGTCGGCCGCATCAGCCTCCGCGGCCTCCAGATAGGCGGCGAGCGAGACCTTCGAGTCCACCACGATGTTCTTGCCGCCGGCCAGCCGCACCACCATGTCCGGGCGCAGCGCCCCGTCCGGTGAGGACACCGAGACCTGCTCCTCGAAGTCGCAGCGGGGACTCATCCCGGCGAGTTCGACCACCCGGCGAAGTTGCAGCTCGCCCCACCGGCCCCGGGCCTCGGGCCGCCGCAGCGCGGTGACCAGCGCCTGGGTCTGGACCCGCAGTTGCTCGGAGGTCTGCCGCGCGATACTGACCTGCTCGGCCAGCGCCGCGTGCGACCGGCTCCGGTCCGCGTCGGACTCGCGCAGCTGGGCCTCGACCCGCGCCAGGGTTTCCTTCAGCGGCCCGACCAGGTGCTCGACCGCGGCCCGCCGGGTCTCGAGTTCGCCGGCCGCGGTCGCGTTCGCCGCCTGCAGCCGCCCCTCGGCGACCTCGAGGAAACGCGAGGTGCTCGCGTCGAGCGCCTGCGCGGACAGGGCCTGGAACCGCTCTGCGAGCTGGCCTTCGACCAGCGCAGCCCGGTCGGCAGCGACCCGCTCGATCATCTGGGCCCGCTCCTCGGCGGCGCGGACCCGCTCGTCCGCGGCGCGAGCATGGCCGCTGGCGTCCGCGGTGGCGGCGGCCAGCCGCCCGCGGGCGTACAGGAATCCGATAGCTGCCCCGATGACGATCCCGAGCAGCAGTCCGGCAAAGAGCGAGATCGTACTCATATGCAGTGATGATCTCACCGTAAGTGGCGAACCTGACGGCGACACGCCCGCCAGCGGCCAAAACAACGGCAGAATGGGTCCCCTTGAGCGTGTCTTCAATCTCCCGAACGGGTGGTAGGTCCGGGGGGCCTGGCCCGGGCGTCCGGCAGGATCTGGATGCGGTCGCTGAGCTGCCAGGCCGGGTATGGTGCCGTCGTCTACTTCGGCGCCTGCGGCATCACCGGCAACCTCATTATCATCGTTCTCTACATCGTTGTCGCGATCACCGTCGCGATCACGGGGACCTCGCTCCTCGCTCCTCGCCCGTCGCGCTGCCGCGGGCCAGCCGCCGCGGCAGTTCTCTGACCGAACCCGCGTCGGGACATGGCAGTTCGCGTCCGCATCAAGATTGAGGATCGCTTGAAAACGTGGAGCACGTTCGCCGAGATCGCTGGGACCGCTGCCGCC
>Ga0302326_10014421_pt1 | contig 16695 bp, 20 predicted proteins | sample Palsa_T0_3_FD_202264 | JGI IMG/M metagenome (GOLD analysis project Ga0302326, IMG submission 202264) | Peat permafrost microbial communities from Stordalen Mire near Abisko, Sweden - Palsa_T0_3 | ecosystem: Environmental > Terrestrial > Soil > Palsa > Peat permafrost | place: Sweden: Abisko...
GAGGGCCTGGTCGGAGCGGCGCAAGCTGGCCCTGGTCTGCGCCGAGGTTGTGCAGGACGCGGTGCGGCACCGCTGAACCGGCCCGGGGTGTTATGGTGACTTCGTCGTACGAAACCGCCGAGAACCACGCGGTCCACGTCACGTCGGCCTTGTCCCCGCGCCCTCGCGCACAGCGTTCTGAGGGCGCCTCCTGACAGCAGTCGGCTTAGCCCGAGACTCATCTGCCGCCCAGGAGATTTCGATGATCACTTTTGGTCTCGTCCGCGCGTGCCGCTAAGCGACCGAGCGAGGTAGCCGCGTGTGCGCCGAGCCGCCTGCCAAGCCGCCCGCTCTCGAGGCAACCGCGACCGGCGCGGCGGTCACCGTCGTGCTCCGCGGTGAGTTCGACGTGACCAGTGCGGACCTGCTCGCCATCCAGCTCGAGCGGATCCGCGCGCGCGGGCCGGGCCGGCTCGTTTTCGAGACGGCGCAGGTCACCTTCATGGACTGCGCGTCGGCGCGGCTCATCGCCGGCACCAGCCGCTGGCTTCCGGCCGGGGTCAAGCCGGTTATCAGCCGCCCGTCGCCGATTGTGCGCCGGGTCCTGCACGCCAGCGGCCTCGTCGCGCTCTGCGAGCTCGAGCCCTGAGGCCGCGGCCGGGTTTGGAACGGCCCGATCGAGGCACTTGTGATCGGGCGGGCCAAACGGCCGGTCGATGTAGCTGGTGCTCGGCAGAGGTGGATGGCATGGAAATCCAGATGGCGCTTCACCTTCCCCGCGATGCGGTCAGCGTGCCGGTCAGCCGCCAGGTTCTCGACAGCTGCCTGGAGACCCTCGGGGTCACACCGGACACGCGCGGCGACATTGCCCTGGCGCTCAGCGAGGCCTGCGCCAACGTGATCCAGCACGCCGGGCCGGGCGAGGAGTACGAGGTGCGGGTGAGCACCGGGGACTGCCGATGCGCGATCGAGGTCGTCAACACCGCCAGCCAGGATGACGGCGGGTCCGGCGAGCCGCCGGCCCGCCGGTTTAGCGTCCCCGACGAGCCGGTCGCCGCGATGGCCGAGCGTGGCCGGGGCCTGCAGATCATCGACGCGGTGGTCGACAACCTGCAGCTGACCGGTGATGAACGCCGGGGGACGACCCTGCACTTCGAAAAGAAGCTAGAGTGGCTGCCCGGCGCACCCGGGCAGCACCTGTTCAACGGTGACGGCGGCAGCCAGAGGTAGTCGGTAGGTCTACTGTCCTGTGAGTTAACTGTCATATGAGTTAACTGGCACGAAACAACCGGCCGCGATCATGAGGGCAGCGAAACGCGTCGGCGCTCGATCGCATGGGCCGAGGAGGTAACCGGATGATGCTGGATCCCTCCGTCCTGAGCGCGCCGGTCCTCGATCACCGGCGACTCGACCTGGGCGCGGCCAGGCGCGTGCGCTACGTGCTTGAGCAGAAGTTCCGCTATGAGTACGACGCGCCGGTCAGGGAGCTGCGGCAGCGGCTGGTCATCGTGCCGCCTGCCCGTCACGGCAACCAGTACCGGCTCGCCCATCGGCTCGAGGTCACCGGCGCCACGGCCCGCCGTCGGGTCCGCCGGGACGCCGACGGCAACGTGGTCGCCTGGCTTGAGGCCGAGCGCGTGTCCCACGCCATCGAGTTCCGGCTGGCCGCCGTGCTCGAGCGGGTCAACGACGACGGCCCCACGCTGCTCCGGGCCGCCGCCCTGCGCAGCCCGCGGCTGCTCCGGCCCACCCCGCTGACCGCAGCCGATGACCGGTTGCGGTCGATGGCGGCCGCGATCGCGGCGGACTCGGCCGGCGATACTCCCGCTGACATCGCCGACCGGGTCAGCGCAGCCGTCTCGCGGGCGATCACGTACACCGACGGCGTCACCGGCGTCACCACGACGGCGGCCCAGGCGCTGGCGGCCGGACGGGGTGTCTGCCAGGACTACGCGCACGTGATGCTCGCCCTCTGCCACGTCCTGCGCCTGCCTGCCAGGTACGTCTCCGGGCACCTGCTCGGGCAGGGCGGAACCCACGCCTGGGTTGAGGTGGTCGTGCCTCATGGTGACCACGCCGAGGCCATCGCGCTCGACCCGTGCAACGGGCGCCGCACCGACGGGGGTTACGTCACCATCGCCACCGGCCGCGATTACTCCGACGTCGCGCCCACCTCCGGTTCCTACTGCGGGACCTCCATCGGGCGGCTCACCACCGGCCGCCGCGTGGGCGTCCTCGCCGCCGCGTAGCTCTGAGCCGCCGCGTAGCTCTCAGCGGGACGAATCTCGCTCCCGTCGGGACCGGTCGAGGCCAGCGGTGAAGTTCGCAGGAACGTAACCGCTTAGGCCTCCCGTTTGCCCGCCGGATTCGAGGATACTGTTCCGGTCACTGAGGGACTTGGGGGGAGTCATGGCGGTAAGCGGGGCGGGCGGCGGGCGATCGCGGAACCTGATCCTGGCGGCGATGATCTTCGCCGTCTCGATGACGTTCATCGACCAGACGATCGTCTCGATCGCCGTGCCCAAGATCCAGAGCGAGCTCGGCCTGTCCAGCACCGGCGTGCAGTGGGCGGTCAACGCGTACCTGCTGTCGCTGGCGGCGCTGTTCGCGTTCGGCGGCCGGCTGGCCGACACGCTCGGCCACCGGAAGATGGTGACGCTCGGCGTCATCGTGTTCGCGGCCGCCTCCGCGCTGTGCGGCCTCACCCCTAAGGGCAGCTTCGCCGAGGCGTGGATCGTGATCTTCCGCGTGGTGCAGGGGGCCGGCGGCGCGATCATGTTCCCGGCCGCGCTGGCCATCGTCGTGCAGACCTTCGAGCTCAGGCAGCGCGGCCGCGCGCTGGCGCTGTTCTTCGGCATCGCCGGCGGCCTGACCGCGATCGGCCCGCTGCTTGGCGGCTACCTCACCGAGTGGACCTGGCGCGGCATCTTCTGGGTGAACATCCCGGTCGCGCTGATCGCGCTGGCGCTGATCTTCATCTCCAAGCCGGTGACGGAGTACAAGCCCGCCCCGGTCGACTACCGGGGCCTGGTGCTGATCGCGGCGGGCGTGGCGCTGAGCGTGTTCGGCTTCCAGCAGTCGAACATCTGGGGCTGGTCCAACCCGCTGATCGGGCTGACCATCGCGGTGGGGCTTGTCTTGCTGGTGGTGTTCTACTTCGTCGAGCGCCGCACCGCGTCACCGCTGATGCAGGTGAGTATCTTCGAAAACCGGGCATTCACCACTGAGTGCCTCGTGCTTGGCGCCACCAACCTGGTGTTCATCCCGGTGTTCTTCTTCGGTAGCGAGTACGCGCAGATCTCGCTGGCCAAGTCCGCCTCCCAGGCCGGCGTGATCCTGCTCTACTTCTTCATCGGCTTTGTCATCGCCGCGCAGATCGGCGGGCGGATGCTGGACCGGGCCGGCGCCAAGCGGCCGGTGGTGCTCGGCTGCGCGCTCGGCGCGGTCGGTTTCTACCTGTGGGCGAGCAAGGTGACCGGGCTGAGCTTCGGCGCCCAGCAGTGGTACATCATTCTCTCCGGGGCGGGGATGGGCTTCATGCTCGGCCCGTCGAGCACCGACGCGGTCAACCGGGCCAGCCGCCTGTCCTACGGCGAGGCGACCGGCATCACCCAGACCGTGCGGAACTACGCCGCCAGCATGGGCCTGGCCATCCTCGGCACCATCTCGGTCGCGCAGACCCGCAACCATCTTTTCAACTCGCTGGTAGCACAGGGCGTGCCCGCCGCCCGGGCGCACGCCTCGGCCGCGCAGTTCTCCGCGTCGGGCTCAGGGTCCGGCTCGGCCGGATCCATACCGCAGTTCTTCCGGGTCGACTTCGCGCAGTCCACCCAGACCGTGTTCTACGTGATGGCCGGCATCATGGCGGTCGCGGCCATCATCGGCCTCATCGGGCTGCGCGGTGGCATACAGGAAGAAGCGCCCGCGCCGCCGGTGGATCGAGAGGCCACCGAGGCACCAGCGAACTAGCGGGTCGGGGCGGCAATCCGGCCGGGCGGGCCGGCGATATCGCTCAAATCTTTGATTTAGCAATAGCCTTCGGAAGTGGCTCACTTTTCGCTGGTCGTCATCGGTTCCGGTTCCGGCAACGTCGTCGTGCCCAAGCACCCCGCGCAGGGCCCGGTCGCGCTGATCGAGTCCGGCGTCTTCGGGGGTACCTGCCTCAACCGCGGCTGCATCCCGAGCAAGATCCTCATTCACACCGCCGATGTGGCCGAGCAGGTGCGCCGCGCAGCCGAATTCGGGATCGAGGCCAACCTCACCGGGGTGGACTGGCCGGCCATCAGGGACCGGACCTTCAACCAGACCGACGCTGTCTCGGCCAAGGGCCGTCGCCACCGGGCCGGATCGGACAAGGTAACGCTGATCGAAGGGCGCGCCCGCTTCGTGGGCCCGCATGAGCTGGCGATCGATGACGGCACCCGGCTCACGGCCGACCAGATCGTGCTGGCGACGGGGGCGCGCCCGGTCATCCCGCCGCCCATCGCCGAGGCGGGGGTCGACTATCACACCTCGGAGACGGTGATGCGCATCGACCGGCTGCCGTCCCGCATGGTCATCGTTGGCGGGGGCTACATCGCCGCCGAGTTCGCTCACCTCTTCTCCGGTCTCGGCGTGAGCGTCAGCATCGTCAATCAGGGACGATCCCTGCTTGAGAGCTTCGATCCCGAGGTCTCCGGCCGGTTCACCAAGCTGGCCGCCAGCCGCTGGGACGTTCACCTCTCGGCTGCGGTCACCGGGGCGCGGCAGCGCGACGGGCAGATCGAGGTGGAGCTGGCCGACGCCCCGCCGGTCGCAGGCGAACTGCTGCTGGTTGCCGCCGGGCGCGTCCCCGACACCGCCGACCTGGACCTGGACCGGGCCGGGGTGCGGCTGCGGGAGGACGGCCGGATCGAGGTCGACCAGTACGGCCGGACGACGGCCGAAGGGATCTGGTCGCTGGGCGACGCGAGCACCCCGTACCCGCTCAAGCACGTGGCCAACGCCGAGGCCCGCACGCTCGCCCACAACCTGGCCTTCCCCGACGACCTGCGGCCCTACCCGCACGACTTTGTTCCGGCGGCGGTGTTCACCGACCCGCAGATCGCCACCGTCGGCGCCCGCGAGCAGGACCTGAGCCCCGAGCGCCCGTGGGTGTCGGCGATCCACGAGTACGCCGACGTGGCGTACGGGTGGGCGCTGCAGGACCACACCGGCTTCTGCAAGATCTACGCCGACGCCGCGACCGGGACCCTGCTCGGCGCGCACATCATGGGCAGCCAGGCCTCGCTGCTCATCCAGCCGCTGGTCCAGGCCGCCGCCGCCGGGCAGCGGCTGGACGACCTGGCCCGGGCCCAGTACTGGATTCACCCCGCGCTGAGCGAGGTCGTGGAGAACGCCCTGCTCGACCTCCCGCTGGAGCGCCGCCCCTCATGACCGGCCGGATGACGCGGCGGCCGATGGTTCGGGCTCGCTGACCGGCTGCGGAACCCGGGCCGCGCGCAAGCGGCGGGTCAGCCGGGTCACCGTGGAGATGACCGCGGCGTCGATCGCGGCCGCGACGATGGCGTCGGCCCAGTAGTGGTTACCCGTCCCGACCACGACCAACACGGTGATCACGGGGTGGAGCAGGATCAGCCAGCGCCAGCGACTGGTACTCCTGGTGATCACGGCCCAGGCGACGATGATCGACCAGGCGACATGGACCGAGGGCATGGCCGACAACTGGTCGGCCCCCGCGGTCGAGCCGACGGCGGCGTAGACGGACTCGCCGTACCGCGCCGCCAGGTCCACGATGCCGTCGCCGGGCAGCATACGCGGCGGCGCGACCGGGATGAAGGAGACGAGCAGGCAGATCGCCGTGCTCGCGGCCATCGCGTTGCGCACCCCCGGGTACCCGTCGCGATGCCGGGCGAACAGCCAGATCAGCATCGCGATCAGCAGCCCGAAGTGCATCGTCGCGTAGTAGAGGTTCGCGAGCTCGGACAGCAGCGGGTGCGGGAGCAGCAGCCGCTGGACGTCCATCTCGCTGGGCAGCCGCAGCGTCCGCTCGGCGTGCCAGATCCACCGGCCGTGCGCGATGGCCTGCCGGTAGCCGCCGCGGGCGAGGTTCCCCGCCAGCTGCCACAGCGCGTACAGCCCGACGACCACCCCCGCCTCGCGCAGGAACGGGCCGACGTGCACTCCCCACCGCCAGGCCCAGCCAACGTGACCGAGGTACACGAGCAACGCCCCGGCCACGCCAAGTCCAAGCGCCAGCAGAGCCGCCTGCTGCCAGGAGAGCATGAGGTTCGCCATGCCTTTCATAACAACAAGGCAGGCGCAAGATGCCCGGCGGCGACAAAATCGTGAAAACGGCAAGAACAAAAGATCTATTTATCCCGAACGCACGCGTGGGATCTGTCGCCCGGCCCGTGTTCCCGCCAAAGGCGGAGACAAGGTGGGGTAACGCGGGTAACGGCTCTCGCTGCGCCTACTTGCGGCGGGCGCTGCCGCGTGTCAGCCGCCGGCGGCGGCCAGGAACGCCAGCAGGGTGACGGGGGTAGTCTCACCGACTCCGGCATTGTCCAGCTCGATGACGCGAAGGTGGTCCGCCAGGGCGTCCTCGGCTTCCTGTCAGGGGCGGCGCTGCTAGGGGGCTGCAACCTCGCCGGCGCGTCGGCGATCGTCCAGGTGGCCGCCTGGGTGGTGTTCGGGGTGGCAGTCGAGGTGACAAGCCGGCGCGTGCACGTGAGCTACCGGCGCGATCCGTCCACCCCTACCGGCCCGGTGCCCGCTACCCTCGGCGAATTCCGGCCCTGGACTCGGCGTCATTTCCGCACGGTGTCCCTGCCGTTGGCGTTCCCGCCGCCGGTCGACTCATCCGATTCCCGCCCACCCCGCGCGCCGAGAACCTGGTTCGGCCGCCACGCGGACCGGCAGCGTCAGATCATCCGCCGGGAGTTCGCCGCGCGCGGCTACACGCTCCCCGACTAAGCCGGCGGGGATCGCCAGTCCCGCAGCAGCCGCGGGCCTCTGGTCAGCTCGTCATGCGGGCGAGCATGCCCGGTTCGTAGGAACCGCCCTGCTGGTGCACGATCACGGCCAGCCGGTTGGCCGCGTTGATCATGGCGACACAGGCGACAAGCGCGGCGATCTGGTCGTCGTCGTAGTGCTTGCGTACCTGGGCCCAGGTCTCGTCGGACACGCCGGTGTAGGCGTCGGCCAGCCGCGTCCCCTCTTCTGAGAGCGCCAGCGCGGCCCGCTCGGCCTCGGTGAACACGGTGGACTCGCGCCAGGCGGCGACGAGGTTGAGCCGGACCGCGGTCTCGCCGGCCGCGGCCGCCTCCTTGGTGTGCAGGTCGATGCACCAGCCGCAGCCGTTGATCTGGCTGGCGCGCAGCGACACCAGCTCCTGCGTGGACGCCGGCAGTGGCGAATGCTGGATCACCATGCTGGCGCTGGCGAACCGCTTGGCGAACGTGGCGGCGAGTTCGTTGCCGAACAGGTTGAGTCGGGGTTCCATGACTTCGTCCTCACTCGTGGAGTTGCACTGGACGAACACGAGATGCCGGCCAGCCGGTCGTTGTGACAGCGCTGCCCCGCTGCCACGCGCTGGAACGGCGGAACTGGATCCCGTCCCGGTGTCACACAACGGCCGCGCTTGGTGTCTTGTGGGAGTGACGCAGTCGAGAGCGAAGAGGAGGCCCCATGTCCGGCCCGCCGCCGACCGCACCCGATGATCGCGGCCGGGGCCGCCGCGCCGACCGTCCGGATCCCGCCACCGAGGCGTTCCTCGCCCACCGCAACCTGCTCTTCACCGTCGCCTACGAAATGCTCGGCTCGGCCGCCGACGCGGAGGACGTCCTGCAGGAGACCTGGCTGCGGTGGGCCGGCGTCGATCTCGCCGTCGTGCGGGACCAGCGGGCGTACCTGGTCCGGATCACCGCGCGCCAGGCGCTCGGTCGGCTGCGCACGCTCGGCCGCCGCAAGGAGTCCTACGTCGGCACCTGGCTGCCGGAGCCGTTGCTGACCGCGCCCGACGTGGCCGAGGATGTCGAGCTGGCCGAGAGCGTCTCGATGGCGATGCTGCTGGTGCTTGAGAGCCTCACGCCGACCGAGCGTGCGGTGTTCGTGCTGCGCGAGGTGTTCGACCTCGGGTACGACGAGATCGCCGAGGCCGTCGGCAAGAGCCCGGCCGCCGTCCGCCAGATCGCGCACCGGGCGCGCGAGCACGTCGCCGCGCGCCGACCGCGCGGAGCCGTCACCGCGGCCGAGACCCGGGACGCGCTCGGCGCGTTCCAGCGGGCGGCGGCGACGGGTGACCTGCAGGGCCTGCTCGACATCCTCGCGCCGGACGTCGTCTTCCTTGGCGACGGCGGCGGGGTCAAGCAGTCCGCGCGGGCGCCCGTGGTGGGGGCGGACAAGGTGGCCCGCCTGCTCGCGGCCGGACTGCGCAGGATCGCGGCCGAAGCGTCGGTGCAGCTGGCGCACGTCAACGGCTACCCGGCGCTGGTCATCCGCTTCAACGACGAGGTCGACACCGTCTTCGCGGTGCGCTTCGACGACGGCCTCGTCACCGGGCTCTACGCGGTGCGCAATCCGGCGAAGCTCTCGCACATGGAGCAGGAGACCACCCTGCGCCGCTGAGTCCCGCGCCGGTGTAAACGCGGCGTCCGCACCTGCCTGGCGCCGCTGCGGTCGCCTGGATCAGAGGTGCAGGGCGATGCCGCGATGGGCGGCGAAGCGGTCGAAGACACCCATCGGGAGCGTGGCGACGACCGTTTCCGGCGTGTGCCCTGACGGGTTGTGGAAGGTGACCCGGCCATCGGCGTGCCCGGTGACCAGCACCAGGTGACCGCCGGTCCGGGGCGGGTCGTTCTCGGGGTGCCGGATCCCCGAGTTCGCCGAGGCGATGACCAGCCTGCCCGCGTCCAGTTCGGCGATCAGCCGGGCCGGATCCAGGTCCGTGATCACGTCGGCCTGGAGCCCGTGCTTGTCCCGGGCGTACTCGGCGAAGGGCCGGTAGATGAGCCCTCGCGGTCGGCCCGGCTCATCGACGTACGCGCCGTACTCCTGGCAGCCCAGGGCGAGTTCGTACAGGCTCGGCGCCACCCCGTCCCGGGCTAGCAGCGCCATCCGGAAGGACGCCATCCCGCACCAGCGCGCGCACCACGCGCCATACGTCTCCTGATCCGGCGCGCCGCTCTCCCGCCAGCGCGGATCCTCGGCCCGAGGATGCCCCTCATCGATGATGGCCGCAATGAGTGACGGTGACGCGTACTGCGTGATCCAGGGTATGGGGCGTCGCATGTCGCCAAATCCTATTGGGAGCGTCGGGGACGCGGGCCGCGACGCTGCCGGGTCCCCAGTCTTCGGCCGTCTTCGCGCCCTCGAATCCGATTGCGAGGATTACTCTCGGGTCCGCTTGACCGGCAAGGTATATACCCTTCCCTTGTTCTCCCCCTGTTGGCCGAGCTTGCCTGTAGAGACAAAACGACGGAGGACGCGGTTCGCTTGGTCAGGACTAAGACCGCATAGCTCGGCAGCCTGATTTCTGGTGATCTGACCGTGCACTTGGACATACTGGAGGATCATTTGCTCTTGTTGAAGCGGCTCAAAGCCATGTACTCGGGCATAGCCAGATGGGGCGTCAAGCACCCGGTAGACCGCTGCCGATAGATGCCAGCTCCTTCCCTTGCCTTCGCCTCGAGCCTGGACCCAACCTCTTTCGACCATGCGTGTGAGCAGATTTCTGGTTTCCGCGTCGGTCCGCTGCACGATGGTGGCCAATTCGGCAGTTGTCATCTGACGCTCACGCAGCAACTCAGCGAGAACCTGAAGCTCTTGGAGGCGGAGCGGCGTGCCTTGCTGATTCTCTTGCTCCAGCACCCACTTGGTCATGGACATGTTCGCTGGACCGCCAGGGAGGATGGCAACGACATGGTCGTCCGAACTCCCCAACGACAGAAGACCTGACAACAACCAGTCGTTCGATTCCGTGGGCGGAGTTGAGGCTCCTACTCGTCGAGGCGATGACCAGGTCTATTGCCAAGGGATGGACAGCTCGCTCAGCAGGCCCTTCAGCGCCGTGGCGGCGCGGCGGAACTCCTGCGCGCCGCTGAACCCTCCGTAGCGGCCTGCCTCGGCCAGGTGCGGCTCCAGCGACGCGTACCCGGAAAAGCCCGAGGTCGCGAGCGCGGTCAGCGTCTCGCGGACTTCGCCGTCGCCCTGCCCGGCCGGCACTACCTGGCCCGTCGCCGCCAGCGCATCTTTGACCTGGAGGTAGACCAAGTGCGGCCGGAGCAGCTCGTAGCCGTCGGTGTGCGGGCGCACGCCGCACTGCACGAAGTTGGCCGCGTCGAAGGTGGCCCGCAGGGCCGGAGAGCCGACGCTGGTGATCAGGTCCGCGCACCGTTCGGGGATGTCGCCGTAGATCTCCTTCTCGTTCTCGTGCGCCAGCACGATGCCGCGCTCGGCGGCGATCTGGGCCAGCGCGCCCATCCGGTCGATGACCGCCTGACGGTAGCGTTGCGGCGGCTCGCCGGCCGGGATGAAGAACGAGAAGACGCGCACGATCGCGGTGCCGAACAGGCCGGCGACGTCGGCGATGCGGCGCATCCGTTCCAGTTCGGGCCCGATCGGCTCGCCGATGCCGATCTTGCCGATTGGGGAGCCGATGGCCGACACGCGCACCCCGGCGTCTCCGATCTCGCGCTGGAAACTGGCGAGCTGGGTGTCAGTCATGGTGGCGACGTTGGCCGACCAGGCGCTGCGCAGTTCGAGGAAGTGGATCGACTCGGCGGCGAGCGTCTCCAGCTGAACGCCGGGCTCGGGCGAGATCTCGTCGGCGAACCCACTGAGGGTGAACGTCATCGGCGCGGACCGTGCCCGGCCTCGTCGGCCTGCGTCGCGTCAAGCAGCACCACCGGCCGGCCCTCGCGCGCCGACTGGTAGACGGCGAGGACGACCTCGAGGGTATCCCGGCCGTCGCGCCCGGTGACCGACGGCTCGCGGCCCTGCTCGATCGCCGTCAGCAGGTCGGCGATCTGGGCGGCGTGGCTGGCCACGCCGAGCGCCGCCGCGTTCGCGGCCGCCCCCTCGGCGGACGCCGGCCGGGGAAGCCGAGTCCCGCGCAGGCCCGGGTCGGGCGAGTCTGAGGTGAAAGCGCTGCGCACGATCTCGCCATCCTCGATCAGCACCGTGCCGCCGGTCCCGCTGACCTCCAGCCGCTGGGCGAAGCCGGGGAAGACGGCCGTGCTTGACACGATCGTGCCGACAGCGCCCGAGATGAACCGGAGCACCGCCAGCGCGGTGTCCTCGACCTCGATCTTGTGGTCCTCCGTCGCGTAGACGGCGCTCACCTCGACGATCGGCCCCATGGTCCAGCGCAGCAGGTCGACATAGTGGATGCCCTGGTTCATCAGCGACCCGCCGTCCAGGGCCCAGGTGCCGCGCCAGGGTCCGCTGTCGTAGTAACCCTGGCTGCGGTACCACTTGGTGCTGGCCTCGCCGAGCAGCAAACGGCCGAGCACCCCGTCGTCGATCAGGCCGCGCAGCTCGACTAGCCCGGAGTCGAACCGGTGCTGGGAGATCACCGTCAGGGCGACCCCGGCCGCGTCCACCGCCTCGATGAGCCGGTCGGCGGCGGCCAGGCTGACGTCGATCGGCTTCTCCACCACCAGGTGCTTGCCGGCCGCCGCGACCTGGACGCCGACCTCGGCGTGCAGGCCGCTCGGCACGCACACCGACACCACGTCGATGTCGTCGCGCGCCAGCAGCGCGTCCAGGCTGGGCTCGACCGCGCAGTCGCGGCTCTCGGCGAACTCGACGGCGCGCTCTGGCATCACGTCGGTGACCGCGACCAGGCGGGCGCCGAGGATAGCGGCGATCGCCTCGGCGTGCGTCGCGGCGATCACCCCGGTGCCGACGATCCCGATTCCGTGCGGTTGGGTCGGGCTCGCGCCGCCAGTTTCGCTCACGCTGTCTCCTGCCTCTCGTTCATCTCGCGTATCCACGTCCCCAGCACCGCCAGGTGCTGGGGGAGCGCCACCTCGGGCTCGGCGATCTCGGGGTGCCAGCGTTTCTCCCACTCGACCGACACCCAGCCCTGGTAGCCGCCGTCGGACAGCAGGGCGAGCATGTCACGGACCGGTACCTCCCCCTGGCCGAGCAGCACAAGCTGCCAGCCATCCTCGCGCGCGGGGTCAGGCCGGGCGTCTTTGACCTGGGCGAGCAGGATGCGCTGGCCGAGATTGGCCCAGACATCGGCCGCCCGCTCGCCCATCCGGTACGGGTGATGGCTGTCCCACACGGCGCCGACGACGGCGGCGTCGACCAGCGTTAGTAGCTCGGCCACCACGGCCGAAGCCGAGAACGAGTCGTGGGTCTCCACGCCGATGCCCACGCCGAGCCGCTCGGCGGCCGGGGCCGCTTCCTCGAGCACCCGTGCCGCCGCCTCCAGCTGAGCCCGACGGCCCTGGCCGTCGCCCGCGAGCTCCCCGCCGAAGACGCGGACCAGCGGCGCCTCCCAGTCGCTGGCCAGCTCAAGGAACTGCCGCAGTTCGGTGCCGGGGTCCGTGCCAGTGAGCCGGATGGAGGTGTCGACCGCCACGGCCGGCAGGCCGGCCGCGGCGAGAGTCCGCTTGACCTGCGCGCGGGCCTCGGGGCGCATCGCGGGGTCGATCAGCTCGCCGTCGATGAGCCGCAGCTCGACGCCGGCGTAGCCCCAGGAGCGACCGAGCGACACCGCCGTGGCCAGGTCGACGTCCGGGAATGCGAGGGTGCTGAAGGCGATGCGCGGGGTGGTGATGGATGCCTCCTGCGACATGGAGTTGTGGCCGCTACCGGAGGGGGATCCCGGGGCGCCCTTGCTTACCGCGATACGGCTAGGTTAGCCCGGCGGTCTCGGGTGCAGGAGGAACTGGTAGCCGTGGACTTCATCCTCGTCACCGATCGTGAGCAGCTGCGCGAGCTGGCAGAGGTGTGGAGAGGGGCCGGCCACGTGGCCGGCTCGGCGGCGACCATCGTGGTTGTCGGCCCCGCCGCCGACAACGAATTCCACCGCGCCCAGTTCGACCTGGGCCAGGCGACGATGGCCATGACCCTGGCGGCCACCGACCTGGGAATCGGCAGCTGCCACGCGGGCGTCGCCGACCTGCAACTCGCCCGCGACCTGCTCGGCTTTCCCGACGACCGCAACTGGGCCTTCCTCCTATCGCTCGGCTACCCGGCTGACCGTCCGCTCGCGCCGATCAAGAATCCTAAGCGGCGGTCGTTCAGCGAGGTTGTGCACCGCGGCCGGTGGTAGGCCGCGCGCATGCTGACGGCGAAGTTCGCGCTCTGAGGGCGGTGCCGCGTGACGCGCCTAGATCAGCTGGCGCTGTCCGGCGTTCCCCGGCCGGAAGCGACTTGGAGCTCGTCTAGGATCCCGATATGGACGTCTACATCCACGGTCATTCTGACGTGGTCCTCCAGGCTCATCGCAACAGGACGGCGGCCAACTCGGCCAGCCACCTGCTCCCCCTGCTCGAGCCGGGCATGTCATTGCTCGACGTCGGCTGCGGCGAAGGGTGGATCACCCGGGACCTGGCGCGCCTCGTCTCTCCTGGGCGGGTAATCGGAATCGACGCGTCGGCCGATGTGATCGAACGAGCCCGGTCCGGGGGAGACGTACCTGACAACCTGAGCTTCGAGGCGGCAGACCTCTTCAACCTCGACTACGCCGATGGCTCGTTCGACGTTGTCCACGCCCATCAGCTACTGCACCATCTTTCCGATCCGGCCGGGGCACTGCGGGCGCTGGCCCGGGTGACCAGGCCCGGCGGGCTGATCTCGGACCGGGAGGGCGACTACGGGGCGGCCTGGTGGTACCCGGCAAGCGCCGGGTGGGAGACCTGGCAGCGAGCCTTCATCGGGGTGGGGCAGGCGGAAGGGGAGGACCTGACGATCGGCCGGCAGTTGATGAGGGTCGCGCGCGCAGCCGGCTTGCCTGACTTCACCGTGTCCGCCTCGGTGTGGACGTATCCGGGTCTCGAGCCGGCCGGAGCCGTGGCCGGCAGTTGGGCCGAGCGGCTGACCGCCGCCCGCTTCGTCGCGCTGGCCGAGGCGGCCGGAGTGAGCGATCCGGCCGCCTTGGAACGAGCCGCGCAGGATATCCGCGCATGGGGTGAAAACCCGGACGCCTTTTTCGCGCACCCCCACGGCGAGATCATCATCAGGGTTCCTGCGCGCCTTTAAATCCATTCTTGTCGAACTAAAGACTTACTTATGCGGCGCCGCGGAAAGGTCATGATCGACCGCGGGAAAGCGGTCGATCATGGCCCGCAGTTCGTCGGCGGCGACGTTGGCACCGAACGATTCCGTGCCGGGCTGGAGCCGGACACCCGCGGCCAGCGGCCCGGTCGGCACCGGGTCGAAACCGAGCGCGTCGACGAATGATGCGACGACGGCGACATCACCGGGGTCGTCGCCGGCGATCGCGATGGCCCTGCGCCCAGGCTCGCCGGCCGGCCTCGCCCCGTCCTCAAGGTCGTGGTAGCCCATGTGGTTCAGCGCCTTCACGACGCGCGCGCCGGGGAGGAACTCCTGCACGATCTCGCTGGTCGTGGTCCGGGGATCGGTAAGGTCGTCGCGGATGCCGTCGACCTCCCACCAGTAGTTCATGGTGTCGATGACGAGCTTGCCGTGCAGTTCCGCCACGGGGATGGATCGGTATTTGCCGAGCGGCAGGGCGAGGATGACGAAGTCGGCCAGCCGGGCCGCCTCGGCCGCCGTCGTGGCGACCGCCCCGGGCGCGAGGACCTGGACGGTGAGAGCGATCTTGGCCGGGTCGCCCGAGCCGGCCACGAGCACCCGGTAGCCGGCCGCGACGGCGAGGCGGGCGAGCACGCTGCCGACCTTGCCCGCCCCCAGAATCGCGACCGTGCGCACCGGACGGCCGGTCATCGCGACCCCTCAGAGACGGGCTGCTCGGCCAGCATCTCCCGGACCAGGGGAACGACCCGGGTGCCGTAGAGCTCGACCGCGCGGAGCCTGGCGCTGGCCGACAGCGCTCCGCCCGAGGAGTAGATGAGGTCGAAGCGGCCGACGCCGAGGGTCTGGATGGCGCGCGTCATCTTGCGGGCGACGGTCTCGGGGGCGCCAATGTAGAGCGAACCAGTTCGGTCTTGGGGAACACGTCGGCGTCGTGCAGTGCCGCGCGGGTCGTGCCCTCCCACGTGACCGGCTTCTCGTCGAGCAGCTTGACGAACAGGTCGAGCTTCTCGTCGAAAAGCACCTCGTAGTCGCGCAGGTCGTAACCGAACAGGGGGAACGACTCGGTGAACGAGCCACGCCCGAGTATCACCTCGGCCCGCCCGCGCGACAGCGCGTCGACGGTCGCGAAGCGCTGGAAGACGCGGACCGGATCGTCGGAGCTGAGCACGGTCACCCCGGAGGCCAGGTGGATGCGCTCCGTCTGGGTCGCGATCCCGGCCAGCACCGTCTCCGGGGCCGAGATCGAGAACTCGGGGCGGTGGTGCTCACCCACCGCTATCACGTCGATGCCGACCTCGTCGGCCAGCACCCCTTCGGCCACAACCCGCCGGATCGCCTCCGCGTACGAGACGATCTCGCCGCGATCATCCCGGGGCAGGTCCCCGAAGGTGTCGATGCCGAACTCGATGTTGTCCACCTTGACCTCCTCAACAGCGGGCAGCGAACCCTGTAAGGTGAGCTGGCGGCTGGCCGGCCGCCTGCAGTCCGAGTCCTCCCTGTCGCCGGGCGACTACCAGGTCCTGCTCGCCCTGAGCGAGGCGGAGGGGCACCAAATGCGCCCCTCCGAGCTCGCCGACGTGATCGGCTGGGAGCGCAGCAGGCTCTCGCATCACCTGGGACGGATGGAGAAACGCGGTCTCATCAGCCGCGATCCGTGCGCGGTGGACGGTCGCGGGGCCGAGGTCGTCCTCGCCAGCCACGGCTCAGACTGTTTCCGCCGCGCGACGATTCCGCATCTGCGCGCCGTGCGCGAGCTTTTCATCGACGCGCTCTCCCCGCAGCAGCTCGCCGCCGCCGCCGAGGACATCGCGAGCACGCTCCGCCGTCATCTCGACCAGAGCCGCCGCCCACCAGCGGCATGATTTCGGGGCGGCCGGGTTAAAGCCACCTTTCGTTCAGGAAATTCAAAATTCATATCCCGAACGGACGCGTGGCTCCCGCGAAAAGCTCAGCTACTGATCTCCCGGGGCGGCCGGAGGCCGTGGTGGAATTGGACTGGCGGTGGCGAATGCCGCTGGGCTACTCTCATTAACGGCACTCGATCCCACACGGAGGCCCTGTCATGAAATTGACTCGGAAGATCATCTTTGCCACTCTCATCGGCCTTTCGCTGTTCGGCGCGGCCTCGGCGGTCGCCGGCGCCACGCACGCCTCAGCCGCGACGGCGATCGAGTACGCAGCCACCTCGTAGGCGCTGCGCCGAACTCGACTAATTCCAGCACTACGACCAGCGTCCGACTACGGTCGCCCAGCGGCGCTGCGGCGATGTCGTGACCGTTCCCGGCATCGCCGCGGAGAAGGCGAAGCTGCGCAAGAGCTTCGGCCGCCGTGACATCTTCTTCTTCCTCATCTGCACGCTGGTCGGCGTCGACGGCCTGGGCGCGCTGACCACCAAGGGCGGCGCGGCGTTCACCTGGATGATCGGCTCGGTGCTGCTGTTCGCGATCCCGTCCGCGCTGCTGCTGACCGAACTCGGCACGACCTATACCGACGAGGGCGGCC
>Ga0302326_10014423_pt1 | contig 16695 bp, 15 predicted proteins | sample Palsa_T0_3_FD_202264 | JGI IMG/M metagenome (GOLD analysis project Ga0302326, IMG submission 202264) | Peat permafrost microbial communities from Stordalen Mire near Abisko, Sweden - Palsa_T0_3 | ecosystem: Environmental > Terrestrial > Soil > Palsa > Peat permafrost | place: Sweden: Abisko...
AGTCGATCCAGAATTCCTACAATCCGTCGGTACAGGCCACGGAAATGGAGATCCTGCGTCCGGTATTCGAGGCCGAGGTGCTGGTGCTGGACGAGTTGGGCGCGGTGCGCAGCACCGAGTGGGTGTTCGACACCGTCAACTACCTGCTCAACAGCCGCTATAACAACAACAAGACCACGATCATCACCACCAACTTTCCTGACGGCGAAGAAACCAACGCCGAGATCGACAATTTGCGCAGCCCGTCGGCGACGGAGCGTGCCGCGCGCCGCGAGACGCTCGGCGACCGCATCGGCGAACGCATGCGCTCGCGGCTGCATGAGATGTGCAAGACGGTCGAAATCAATGGGCCGGACTATCGCCAGCACTCGAAGCAGGCGCAATTCCATCGCATCAGCGCGCCCAGCCGGCTGTCGCTGCGCAACAGCGCGCGGAATCGTGAAGGCAAGTGCCTCCCCCAGCCTCGCATATTTGAAGGGGATCGATCATGAGAGCAGACATCGTCCCGGGTTCTGTATTCCCCGACTACGAGTTGACGGATCACGCTGCGACTCGACGCAAACTTTCCGAGCTGCAGGGGCAGCATCCCATGGTCCTGGTGCTCAGCCGGGGAGGCTTCTGTCCCAAAGACCGGCGTCAGGCAGAGCTGTTGGTCCAGCTTCATCGAGAGCTGGAGGTGTCGTATTGCCGGCTCGTCACCATCAGCACCGACAGCGTGTCAGAGACCAACGAATATCGCACCGGCGTCGGCGCACACTGGACGTTCCTGTCTGATGCAGGTCGCACTGTGCAGAAGGACCTCGACATTGCCGAGTACACGGACGCAGTGCACAATCCCATGATCCCCCACACGATTGTCCTAGAGCCGGGGCTGGTCGTGTTCAAGATCTACAACGGCTACTGGTTCCTGGGACGGCCGACCAATGAGGAACTTCGCCAAGACCTGCGCGCCGTGACCAGGAAGTACCGCCCCGATTGGGACATCACTACGGCTGATCAAAGGGCGGCGTGGGCGCGCGGCGAGAAGGACCGCTTCTACCCTTACGGAAAAAGTTACGCCACGGTGTTTGGCGAGCAGGATTGAACCACACCCTTCTTCTCTGTGCCTCTGTGTCTCTGTGGTAGATAAAATGACTGGGTGATCTCGCAGCGCATCGAGTTCGTGCCTGACCGCGACGCCGATCTGTTCGCCGCCGTTCCGGCGAGCGCGGCGGTGTTCCTGCTGCGCGGCGATGAGGGCTCGGAGCCCTACGTCAGCAAGACCTCGAATCTGCGTCGCCGTCTGCAGCGCCTGCTGGGCGCCATCGATGGGCAGAGCCGCAAGCTGAGCCTGCGCGACCGCGCCCGCTCGGTCGAATGGTTCTCCACCGGCTCCGACTTCGAAGCATCGTTTCTGCTGTACAAAGTCCTGCGGCGGGAATTTCCCCAGACCTACGAAAAGCGCCTGCGCCTGCGATTGGCACCGCTGATCAAGCTTATCCTCGACAATCCGTATCCGCGGGCGATCGTCACCACCCGTATCAGCGGAATGAAAACGAACGCCCGTTACTACGGACCGTTTCCCACGCGGGTTGCGGCCGAGAAGTTGGCCAACGACTCCCTCGATCTTTTCAAGATGCGGCGCTGCGTTGACGATCTCCATCCCGATCCCGCGTTCCCCGGCTGTATTTATTCCGAGATGAAGATGTGCCTGGCGCCCTGCTTCAAGGGCTGCGGCGATGCAGAGTATGCCGCCGAGGTGGAACGCGTGCAGCAGTTCTTCCAGAGCGGCGGAGAATCGCTGGTGCGCGAGATTGAGAGACAGCGCGATGAGGCTTCCACCAATCTCGACTTCGAAGGCGCGGCCGCGCAGCACGCGCGCCTGGAAAAAGTGAAGGCCGCGATCTCGCAGTTGCCGGAAGTCGTGCGCCGCCTCGACGAGCTGAACGGCGTGATGGTGCAGCCCTCGGCCGAGCGCGATTCGGTAACGCTGTTCAAGATTGTTGCCGGGCAAATCTGCGAGCCGGTCGCGCTCAACGTCGGCAAGGCCGAAGCCTCGCGACTGGCGTCCAAGCCGCAATCGATGGAGTCGCGCATAAGTGACGCGCTGGCGGCGGTCGAAAGTCCGAAGCCTCGCGGCGCGTTGGAATGGATGGAGCACCTGGCGCTGCTCAAGCGCTGGTACTATCGCACCGCGAAGGTTGGCGAGTTGTTCCTGACCGACAGCGCCGGCGAGCTGCCGATGCGGCGCGTGGTGCGCGGGGTGTCGCGCGTTTTCCGCGGTGAGCGGCCAACGGGCGATTTGAGCGAGACCGCGGGCGACTACTGGAAGTTTCGCGCCAAAGAGGCCGGCATCGCAGAAAATTGACTCAAGGAAACTACAATCCCAAGATGTCCCACCGGGCGCCGAGCAGTGAGTCGAGAAGAGCATATGAGCGCGAAGTCGCATCGCCGGCGCTCCGGCCAACGCCGATCCCACTCACGGCGGCGAAGCTGAGGGCCGCGCCGCGGCTTGCGCGGGAATTCTTCGATCGCGATCCGGTGACAGTTGGGCGCGAGCTGCTGGGCAAGTTGCTGATCCGGCGCGATGGGCGAAGTCTGCTCGCCGGTCGCATTGTCGAAGATGAGGCTTACCTTGGCCAGCAGGATCCCGCAGCGCACGCCTATACCGGACGCACCGCTCGCAACGCTGTGCTCTTCGGCCCGCCTGGTCACGCATATGTTTATTTCATCTACGGCAATCACTATTGCCTGAATGTTTCTTGCATGTCCGAGCGCGGCGAGGGCGTGCTCTTCCGCGCCATGGAGCCGGTCTTCGGATTTGCTGCGATGTCGCTGGCGCGCGACCTGGCTCTGCCGTCATCGCCGCGCCCGGCGGAGTTGCGGATGATTTCCAGCGGGCCGGGGCGTATGTCGGAGGCACTGGGAATCACCCGGCTGCGCGACAACGATAAGGACCTGACCTCGCCGGAGTCGGACCTGTGGCTGGCGGACGACGCCTTTCGTCCCCGGCGCATCGTTGCCACGCCGCGAATCGGCATCACCAAAGCTGCAGATCGGCTGCTGCGCTTCGTGATTGCGGGCAATCCATACGCTTCGGGGAAGCGGCTGCCGTAGTGGCTGTGCTGGTGGGTATTCTAGAACCTTCTAGCCAGTTTTCCCATGCCAAGAGTAGACTCGAACCGCGATAGAAATCCGATGCCACACAAGAAGCCTGTATCCGCCAAAAAGAAATCGTCCCCGCCTGCAACGGCGCGTAAATCGGGGCTGGTGTTTACCGTGGAACTCGATCGCGAGGAAGACGGTCGCTGGATAGCTGAAATTTCCGAGCTGGCCGGTGTGATGGTTTACGGTGAATCGAGAGAAGACGCACTGGTGCGGGTACAAGCACTGGCTTATCGTGTCTTGGCGGACAGAGTGATCTAGGTCGCCGCCGGTTGTAGGCATAGAGGGCGCGAACATCAGCAGTATTCATACTGCTGCTCCCGACCACGGGCGACCGAGAAGCAGTAGTGCGGAAATCGAGACAGCTTTGCGCATGGGTGCGGGAGTCCTCAACCCCGATCTGCTTATTTTAGATGAGGAACTCCCGGCGGAGTCTCAACGGATTGAAGAACTGCGGGCTGCCGATCGGCCAGGAAAACGCGATGCCGCCTTACTGCGGCGTCATCGACACGGTGCCGGTGGAGGCGCTGCACGACTGACTGGCAAGATTGTTGTAGGTGCCCGAGAGGGTTGTGGTTTGTGTAGCCAGAGAGCCCTGCACCGTGATGACCGTCTCCGTTGTCGTATCCGTGACCGTCATGGTGAAATTGCTGCCGCTGGTGCTCGCGGTCGCCGACAATGCGTTGCCGTTGATGCACATATTGCTGGGAATGCCGACCGAGCCATCGTAGGCGATGGAGGAACCGCTATAGTTCGAGCCGCCTTCCTGCGACATCGCCAAAGCGAATACGTAGGAGGGCGTCGTGCTCCCGTTCGGGTACATCACAACGTTCCACTTGCCGAATAGCCCGACGTTAGTGGGCGTGTTGTTGCTACTGCCGCAACCGGTTACCGTGGCCAGCAGGACGAGTACAAGAAAGTAGGAGAGAGGCTTCATATGATTTGCGACGCGGAATTTGGATAGAACACGGACAAGACTGACGCTTCCGCTGCTCCTGGTCAATTTAGATGAACCCAGTGCCGGCTTCAGAGTTTCGGCCAGTTGCAACTTTACCAAAAATCCGTTCGTTCCGTACAAATTCCCATCCGGGCGCGCTCTTCCCCTACAATATCCCTCATGTCCGAGGCACTTCTTCGCTACCGCTCCGAGTTTCCCATCCTCCAGGGCACCACCTACCTCATCAGCAACTCGCTGGGCGCGATGCCGCGCGGCGTCGAGGATTCGCTGCACCAGTACACCGAGATGTGGAACACGCGCGGGGTTCGCGCCTGGGAAGAAGAATGGTGGATGCTGGCCGCCGAGGTGGGCGATCAGATTGGCGCGCTGTTCAATGCGCCTCCGGGCTCGGTCGCGTGCCTCCAGAATGTCACCACCTGCCAGGCGACGGTGGCCTCCTGCTTCGACTTCAGCGACCGCCGCAACAAGGTCGTCTACACCGATCTCAACTTTCCTTCGGTCATGTACTTTTGGGAGGCGCAACGTTCACGCGGGGTGCGTGTCCACATGGTGCCCAACGACGAGACCATCCACGTCAACACTGAGCGCCTGCTGGACGCCATCGACGACGAAACGCTGCTGGTGCCCATCTCGCATGTCATCTTCCGCAGCGCGTTCATTCAGGATGTCGAGGCCATTGTCGAGAAGGCCCACCGCGTCGGCGCGTACGTTCTGCTCGATTCCTTCCAGGCCACCGGCACGCTACCTTTCGACGTGCAAAAGCTCAACGTGGATTTCTGTACCGGCGGCGTCCTGAAGTGGCTGTGCGGCGGCCCAGGCACGGCGTATCTCTACGTGCGGCCCGATCTGGCCAAGACGCTGGAGCCCACCTTCACCGGCTGGTTCGGCCACGAGAATCCCTTCGGCTTTGAGACCGGGCCCACCCGTTACGCGCCCAACATCTACCGCTTCAGCCAGGGCACGTCCAACATCCCGGCGCTGAAAGTCGCGCAGCCGGGGCTGAAGATCATCCGCGAAGTCGGCGTGGAGAACATCCGCCAGAAATCCAAATGTCAGACCGCTCTGCTGATGGACCTGGCCGCGCAGCATGGCTGGCGCACCAACACGCCAGGCAATCCCGAGCGCCGCGCCGGCACCGTCTCCATCGACATGCCCAACGCGCAGCAGGTCTGCACCGAACTGCTCAAGCGCGACATCCTGGTGGACTATCGCCCCAAGGCAGGCGTCCGCTTCTCGCCGCACTTCTACAACACCGACCAGGAGATCACCAGCGCGATTGCGGCGGTGGAAGAAATCCTGAGCGAGATGAAGGTGGGAGCGTAGATCGGCCGGCGAAGCCGTTCTTTCGTTGGATAGCGACATCGAGGGCAGACTTGGCACTAGCTCACCTCTTGGGGAAAAGATAGTGAGTAACGATGTAGAAGATGCCCAACACATTGAGCGTAGTGCTGCCGATAATTGCTAAAATCACACCCTCCGGTAGTACAAACAAATCAATATTACTGAGTCCGTCTGCTACGAGAAGCAAGAAAACAGCAGCCAGCCAAAAGCAGATAAGTACAAAGATTCGGTGAGCGTACTTCTTTCGCTCACCGATGTCTTGCCGCAGACCTTCAAGGTGGGCTCTGCTGAGTTCAATAGCAGTTTGAGCGTCTGGCTGATCTTGAGCGCCCTTGACCTCATCTCCCGTTATCGAGCTGAGAGACTTAGAGACAGGAGGGCATTCATCTGTTGCCATTTGCGATCATGCTCTTGAAATAGTCTTTGATGATATCGTTCGGAATCACCAAGTGGCGCTCGCCGGGTTTGTATACCTGATACCACGGAGTTCCCGGCAGGTGAGTCGCATTCGACAATTTGACGGCATTGTACGGAGCGTATACAGACCACACTCTCTTTATGACATCCAAGGCGCACTTGCGGGCCTCCCCGTCATCAGAGTTTTCGACTCGCGGAATGTGCCGCCTAAATGTGCCGCCGCTAAACACGTACTCTCCCGCTTCTTCTGTAACCGGGTCACTGCCGAACCGTTTGAAGGTGTGATATAGCTCCGGTACCACGGGGCCGAATTGCCAAGCCTCAATTGACTCTCTGAACAAAGGTTTATCTACAAGAGCCAAGTGCCACCCATGGGCGAAATAGACGAGCTTCTGCAACTTCATCGCAGACAAGCTTTCGCCGTCGCGCTTCGCGACCTCAAGGAACTCATTTGCGACTGCTTTGGCGGTGTATGGCATAATAAGCCTCTCAGAGATTAGACGGTTGAGGCCTGAAGACGGTTTCGCGGTTCTTTCGCCGGCAAGCTCATGCTAACATGCCCTGCCGCAGCAAATCCACTATAATCAAACAGTTGTGAGGTTGCCTACCGTAATCTGAGACATTCCGACACTAATTTCCCCATTCTTTCCTTTTTCTGCCCTGCGACCTTCTATGGGAATCCCCCGACCCTGACTCATCCAAACTTATCCGCTTCTAACCTACATTTGCCGATCAAATGCTCCTGAATATTGCCGATGGAACAAATATCGCCGCACGGCATTTTTCTCCGCCGCGCGCGCCATACCCGAACTGTTCTGCGGGAGCAACGGCATGTTCTGTGCAAGATCTTTTCCGGTCCGTGGAATCCTGTCCCTCATCCTGAGCGGCGTTCTTCCTGTTGCCCTGCTGGCTCAAGCCGGTCGCGGTCCCACCATCGTCCGCCGCGATCTGCACCACGATGTCTCGCCGCCCCTGATCGACATGATCCGCAATGCCCATCCGCTTGCCCACGACGCGAAGCTGGAAGCCGAGCCCAGGCGCAGCATTCCGCTTCCGCCGGGCTTGAGGCCGTTGGACGAGGATCCGGTGCGTCAGTTCACCACCACAGGATTCTCGCCCCAGGTCGGCCTGAACTTCGAGGGCATTGGCGACGGACAGTATGGCTTCACGGTCGAGTACGCTCCGCCCGATACCAACGGCGCGGTAGGAGCTACGCAATATGTGCAGTGGGTGAACACCTACTTCGCGATCTTCGACAAGACCATGGGTTCGTTGCTGGCCGGCCCGACGCCGGGAAACACTTTGTGGCTGGGATTTGGCGGAGGCTGCGAGGCCGACAACGATGGCGATCCCATCGTGCTCTATGACAAGCTGGCCGCCCGCTGGGTGATGGGCCAGTTCTCCGTTTCCACGCCGCCGTACCTGCAATGCGTGGCAGTCTCGGTCAACTCCGATGCGACCGGCTCCTGGTATCGCTATTCGTTTGAGTACGACTATTTCGACGACTATCCCAAGATGGGGGTCTGGCCCGACGCCTACTACGAAACCTTCAACATGTTCGAGGGCAACACGTTTATGGGCGCAGACGCCTGTGCCTACAACCGCGCGGCCATGTTGACCGGGCAAGCGGCAACCCAAGTCTGCTTTCAGCAGGAACCCTTTGTGGGCGGCTTGCTTCCGTCGGACGTCGACGGTGTCACTCCGCCGCCGGCGGGCTCGCCCAACTACATGCTGGACTACGGCGACAACTCGCTGAATCTCTACAAGTTCCACGTGGATTTCAACCATCCCTCCAACTCCACCTTCACCGGGCCGACGGTCATCGACGTTGCGCCCTTCACGCCGCTCTGCAACGGCGGATCGGAATGCGTCCCTCAGCCGCTGACCACCAACACGCTCGACTCGCTTGCCGACCGACTGATGTATCGCCTGGCCTATCGCAAATTTGCCGATCACGAGTCGCTGGTGGTCAACCACTCGGTGGCTGTCAGCGGCGGTGGCGGAGTGCGCTGGTATGAGATTCAATCGCCGGCTACCACTCCGGTCGTGGCCCAGCAGGGAACCTACGCACCCGATTCCAACTATCGCTGGATGGGTAGCATTGCCATGGACAAAATTGGAGACATCGCGCTGGGCTACAGCGTCTCCAGCGACGGGGTCTATCCCTCGATTGCCTTTGCTGGCCGTCTGCCGACCGATCCGCCCGGCGACCTGGAAGCGGAGACGACGGTCATCCTGGGCAGCGGATCGCAGACACCCAACGTGAATCGCTGGGGCGATTACAGCTCCATGGCGGTCGATCCCACCGATGATTGCACTTTCTGGTATGCCCAGCAATACCAGCTCACCACCGGCGCCTACAACTGGAACACCCGCATCGTCAGCTTCGAGTTTCCCGGCTGCGCCACCGGCTCCTACATCGGCTTCTTTCCCGGCAACCTCAGCTTCGGAGTGCAGAACGTAGGAACCACCAGCTCCGCGCAACAGATCGTTCTCAGCAACCAACAATCCGTCAGCCTCACCATCAGCGGCATCGCCGTCACCGGCGACTATCTGCAAAACAACAACTGCGGAACATCGCTGGCCCCGAATGCCAATTGCACCATTAACGTCAGCTTTAAGCCCGCGGCGACGGGGACCAGAACGGGCACGCTGACAGTCACTGACAATGGCCCCGGCAGTCCCCGGGTTGCTGCCCTGACGGGACTCGGCACGGAAACTTTACCGTGCGTCGCCGACACGTTGTCGAATGGCGGATTCGAAAGCGGCACGCTGGACTGCTGGACGGCGGGCGGCGTGCTGCTCCCGGTCATCTCGACCTTGCAGGCCCACAGCGGCAGCTTCAGCGCTCAACTTGGAGCCACCGGCCTGCCCGAGCCCAATGGCGACTCATGGCTCTATCAGGTCATCACCGTTCCCAGCGACGCGGACGGCCCAGCGTTGAGCTTCTGGTATTGGCCCTCCACCTCGACCACAATCCAGTACGATTGGCAGGAAGCTCAGGTCCGGGACAGCAATGGCAACCAGCTGGCGCAAGTCTTCAAAGTTGCGTCCGACGTTCAAGCCTGGACGCAAGTCAACTTCGACCTCACTCCCTACGCGGGCCAGACCGTTCAGCTCTACTTCAACGTCCATGAAGACGGCTACGGCGACCCAACCTACATGTATCTGGACGATGTTGCGGTCACGGGACTGTCCTCGGGCTTGCGCTTCATCCCGGTTACTCCCTGCCGCGTGGTCGACACGCGAAACGCACCTGGTACCTTTGGCGGTCCCGCTCTCACTGCTGGAACGGAGCGTGACTTCCCGCTGCCGCAAGGCAGCTGCAACCTTCCCACCACCGCCGCTGCTTATGCCTTGAACGTCACCGTCGTCCCCGATGGTTCCCTGAACTACCTCACCATCTGGCCCACTGGCGCGAGCCAGCCCGTCGTCTCAACTCTGAACTCCTACGACGGGCGCACCAAGGCGAATGCCGCCATTGTTCCCGCCGGCGCCGGACAGGGGGTCAGCGTCTACGCCACCGATACCACCGAACTTATTCTCGACGTCACCGGGTACTTTGCGACCGGGAACGGCTCTGCGCTCGCTTTCTTCCCGCTGCCGCCCTGCCGCGTAGCCGACACCCGCGACCCCGCCGGGCAACTGGGCGGGCCGCTGCTGCAGAACGGCCAGCAACGCAATTTCCCGGTGCTCCAGGCGAGTGCCTGCAACATTCCCAGCGCGGCGCAAGCGTACTCGCTGAACTTTACGGCGCTACCGAAGAACGGCCAGCCTCTGGGTTACCTGACCGTATGGCCGGCGGGACAATCGCAGCCGCAGGTTTCAACCCTCAACGCTCCCACCGGCACAATCACGGCCAACGCGGCCATTGTGCCGGCAGGAACCGCTGGGGCTATCCAGATCTATGCTTACGGCAACAATACCGACCTGCTCATCGACATCAACGGTTACTTCGCGCCTGTGGACTCGGCGCCGAATCCCATGTCGCTGTATAACCTTGCGCCCTGCCGTGTCCTGGACACGCGCAATCCCGCGCAAGGCCACAAGTTCCAGGGAGAGCTAACGGTGAGTGTCGTGAACAGTCCGTGTGCCGCGCCGGCCAGCGCAACTGCCTACGTGCTGAATGCGACGGTCCTGCCCCCGGGTGCGCTCGAGTATCTAACTCTGTGGCCGGATGGCCAGCAGCAGCCCGTGGTCTCCACCTTGAACGCCGTGGACGGGGCTGTTACCTCCAACATGGCCATCACGCCAACCATCAATGGATCGATCGACGCCTTCGCCTTCAATCCCACCAATCTGCTCCTGGACATCGCGGGCTACTTCGCGCCGTAGCGTCTTGAAAGCGCGCGGCTTCAGCCGCGCCGACACGCGCTCCTTTTCGGACTTTCGCCGCCGCCCTTAGCCGTACCGCAACAGACCCCCAAGAATCCAGGGCTTTAGAGACAGTGTCGCAACTGGCCGAAGGATTTTGCGGTGGATGAACCGCCCGAAGGCCGATCGAACCAGCCGCGAAGCGGCGGCAGCGCAGTTGGCCCGGCGCGTGAGCGCTGGGTAAAGCGGGAAATTGACCTGAGCCGCGGAGCGGCGCCACCGGATAAGAGACAGTCTCTTTAGCCCCAGCAAAGCCGTCCCTCATTTTTGCAATTTTCCCCTTGACAATCAATCTATTTCTCTGTAAACACAGAAATATCGAAGGAGGCGACCGTGCCTAGGAAACAAGACCCCGAACAAATCACCCGCTGCGCCGACATGCTTTCCGCGATGGGGACCGAACCCCGGCTCCGCATCATGCAACTCCTGCTGTCCGCGCACCCCACCGGCATGGTCGTTGGCGACATCGGCAGCGAGCTGGACATCCCCAGCTCCACCCTCTCCCACCACCTCGACAAGCTGAAGAACGAAGCTTTGGTGAAAGTGCGTCGCGACGGCACCTTCCTGTGGTACACCGCAAACACCGACGCCCTGAAAGAGCTGCTTGGGTTTCTCTTCAACGAGTGCTGCTCCCGCAACAAAGCAGTCAAGCCCGAAGAAGTCTTCCGGGCTGGTAGATAGGAGAAAATCATGACCACTCAAAGCATCAAGGAAGCAGTCAAAGAGAAGTACGGTCAGGCGGCGCTGCGAGTGCAAACCGGAGCCGACCACGGCTGCTGCGGCGCAAGTGCTGAGTTCGAAAGCTGCTGCGACCCCATCACCGTCAATCTCTACGACACTGAGCAAGCCCGGCACATTCCCGACGCCGCATTGCAGGCCTCCCTCGGTTGCGGCAATCCCACCGCTCTCGCCCAGCTAAATGCCGGCGAAATCGTTCTCGATCTCGGCTCGGGAGGAGGTATCGATGTGCTGCTCTCGGCCCGCCGCGTGGGGCCAACCGGCAAAGCCTACGGTCTGGACATGACCGACGAGATGCTCGCGCTGGCGCGCGACAATCAGCGTAAGGCCGGCGTGGAAAACGTCGAGTTCCTCAAAGGTGAAATCGAGAACATTCCACTGCCCGACAATTCCGTCGACGTGATCATCTCCAACTGCGTCATCAACCTCTCTACCGACAAAGACCAGGTGCTGCGCGAAGCCTTTCGCGTGCTCAACCCAGGCGGCCGTTTCGCCGTGTCTGACGTTGTGGTACACGGCGAAGTTCCGCCGGAGGTACGCGAGAGCGTGTTGCTGTGGGTGGGCTGCATCGCCGGCGCACTGCAAGACACGGAATACTCCGCCAAGCTGGCAGCGGCCGGTTTTGAGGCCATCGAAATCGAACCTACTCGCATGTACAAAGCCGAAGACGCGCGCGCCTTTCTGACCGCCAAGGGTCTTGACGTCGATGCCCTCGCGTCGCAAGTCGATGGCAAGTTCATGAGCGCTTTCATCCGCGCCACGAAGCCTCAAGCCAACCGGTGAGTATTATGCCAGCCCACTACAACGTTCTTTTCCTCTGCACCGGTAACTCGGCGCGCTCCATCATGGCGGAAGCGATCCTGAACTTCAAGGGACGCCCGACCTTCACCGCCTATAGCGCAGGCAGCCATCCGACGGGCACGGTTCGTCCTGAGGCGCTTCGGCAATTGGAACTGGCACACTTGCCGTCCGCCGAGCTGCGCAGCAAGAGTTGGGACGAGTTTGCCAAGCCCGGCGCGCCGGAGATGAACTTCGTGTTCACGGTTTGCGACAACGCCGCTAACGAGATTTGCCCCATCTGGCCCGGCCGGCCGATGACCGCGCACTGGGGAATCCCCGAGCCTGCCGCGGTCGCTGGAACGCCAGATGAAATTGAGCGCGCGTATCGTGATGCCTTTTTCATGTTGGATCGCAGGATCGGACTGTTCCTGTCGTTGCCGCTCGCCAGTCTAGGCGGACTCGCCATCCAAAACGAAATCGACCACATTGGCAAGCACCAATAAAGCGATGCAGAACAAAGTGACATCCAGCCTCGGCTTTCTCGATCGCTACCTCACGCTGTGGATTTTTGCCGCGATGTCGATTGGCGTGCTCGCGGGATGGGCGCTCCCCGGTATCGTTTCCATCCTCAACCGCTTCAGCGTCGGCACCACATCGCTTCCCATCGCAGTCGGCCTCATCCTGATGATGTATCCGCCGCTGGCGAAAGTGCGCTACGAAGAGCTGGGCGAGGTCTTCCGCAACAAGAAAATCCTCGCACTCTCGCTGCTTCAGAATTGGCTAATCGGCCCGGTGCTGATGTTCGTGCTGGCCATTGTTTTCCTGCGCGAGTATCCCGCGTACATGACCGGCCTGATCCTCATCGGGCTCGCACGCTGCATCGCCATGGTGATTGTGTGGAACGAGCTGGCAAAGGGCGACACGCAGTACGCCGCGGGTCTAGTGGCATTCAATTCAGTCTTCCAGGTGCTCTTCTACTCCGTGTATGCATGGATCTTCGTCACCAAACTGCCGCTTTGGTTTGGCTTACGGGGCATGGTGGTCAACGTTTCCATTCGCGACATTGCGGAAAGCGTGTTCGTCTATCTCGGCCTTCCATTTCTCGCCGGAATCATCACGCGTTTTTCCCTGGTGGCAGTCAAGGGACGCACTTGGTACGAGAAGAGCTTTATCCCCCGCATCAGCCCAATCACGCTCGTCGCGCTGCTGTTTACGATTATGGTGATGTTTTCTCTGAAGGGCGAGTACATCTTGCGTTTGCCCTTCGACGTGGTTCGTATCGCTATTCCTCTGTTGATCTATTTTGTGCTGATGTTCCTGGTGTCGTTCTACATGGGCTACAAGCTCAAAGCCGACTACTCCAAGTCGGCAACCTTGTCCTTCACCGCGGCCAGCAACAATTTTGAACTTGCCATCGCGGTTGCCGTCGGGGTGTTCGGGATCAATTCCGGTGAGGCATTCGCAGCAGTGATTGGCCCACTGGTCGAGGTTCCGGCGATGATTGGCCTGGTCAACGTCGCGCTCTACTTCCAGCGCAGATACTACGGCCAGACCGCGCCGGCCGCCAGCGGCAATATCAGCGCTGGGCTTGCATCCGCTCCAGCAATTCCAAACCGGCCCGCTCGGGATCGGCCAGCTTGAAACCGTTCTCCAACAATACCGTGTTGGCATTGGGAGCCAGCGGCTTGAGAGCTTCTACCACATTGTGGGACGAAAGTTGCGAGCTGTCGGGCCCCACAATCGTGAGGGGATTGGACTACGACGCCGGGCGTTCCTGCACAGTTTCGCTGGGCGCGACCGGACTCGGCGCTTCGAGCTGCGGCGTGGGAGCGGCGGCCGCTTTTTCTTTTTCTTCCAGCTCGATTTTCAGCAACTCGCCCTCCAGTTGACGTCTCAGGTCGTCGCGCATCACGCGAAACTGCGCCATATACTTCGCCAACTGCCGCGCGATCTCCGGCAATTTCTTGGGGCCAAAAATTATCAAGGCCAATATCAGGATAAAGAGGACGTCAGGCATAGCGAACAGGCACGGTTTGACCGGAGCTCAGCGAAGCGCGGCGGCGAGCGCGCGAAAAACTACTTCTTCTTTTCATCCTCAGGAGGCGCGACCGGGTCTTTGGCATTCATGGACTCTTTGAAGCTGCGGATTCCCTCGCCCAGGCCCTTCCCCAGTTCAGGCAGCTTCTTTGGCCCGAACACCAGCAGAGCGATAAACAGGATCACCAACAGGTGCATCGGTTGAAACAGGTTGTCAAGCATTTTGACTCCTACTTATTAAGCATAGCGCATTTGCGCCCGATTTGAGCAGATTCCGGCTCTTTCCCTCTGCCACAACGGTGGGATACGGCCATCCCTTTGAACGAGCGGGTGCGGCCCGGCGACCGACTTTCTCGCTGACCTATGCACTCCGAAAGGTGGCGCGTAGACGTATGTTCCGAAGTGCCAAGACCTGCCACTTACCTCCGATGCACGTAAGGGCCACCTACTGCCGATAGACGCAGCGCCGCCCAACCCGTATCTTCCAGACATGATGCGAGCCAAACGATGTCCAGTCTGCGAGTCGGAGGAGGTCACAGCGTACCCTGTTGACATACCAGACAGTCTGGAGCGCTGGCGTCTCCTGCTCGCCGACAAAGTAGTTCACTGTTGCTCCAATGGGCACCAGTTCCTGATCCTGCCCGACGAAAGAGCGCGAAGCGAAACGTTTCTGTAAGTTGTTTGAGTAACGGTAGATAGGTCAGATGATCCGGACCATCTGTGATCGATATTGAAAACTGACCTCTCGCAAGCGGTGTCGTTATTTTGCAGGCTTGAAGAAGTATTAACCGGGAAACAACCAAGATAGCAAATAATCCCTTACTTATTCGGCCGCCCTCGCAGGCGGCCGTTTCTTGTTGCAGTGCAAGCCTGCCGTGCAGGAAATCTTTACTGGATGCGTAATGCCTCTACCGGCTCAATCGAAGCCGCGCGTCGCGCCGGGACCAGTCCCGCGATAAACGCGCATACCCCCAGGGCGGCAATCCCCCCGCCAAGAATCACCGGATTGAAGGCGCCCACCCCGTAGAGCTTGCTGGCCATCAGCCGGCCGGTAATGATCGCCAGCGGGACACCGATGATCAGGCCGAGGCCGATCTGCCAGAAGGCGCCGCGCAGCACCATCGCAACAATGTCTTTGCGGTCGGCGCCCACTGCCATGCGAATACCGATCTCGCTGGTGCGGCGCGCGATGTTGTAAGCCGTCACGCCGTAGAGCCCAATCGACGCCAACAGCAATGCCAGCAGGCTGAACAGCTCCGTCAACCGCGCGATCAGACGCTCCTGGTTGAACACCTGGGTCACTTGCTCGCTGAAGCTGCGCATCCGGATGATGCTCAAGTTGGGATCGATGCCCGCCAGTACTCGCCTTATCTGCGGCCCCATTTCCTCTGCCGAACCGGCGAAGTGAATCTCGATCCGGCTGGGATATTCCGAGTCCGCCATCACACGCCGATACAGAGCTTCCGTAAACTTGGTCTCCTGAAAATAAGGGACAAAGAACATCGGACCCTGCTTGAAATCGTCGTCCGTCGGGTCGTGATATTGCGTATTCTTGACCACGCCTACGATTTCGAAGTCTCCGCTGTGCCCCGGTCTGCTAAATCCGAAGTGCTGGCCGATCGGGTCCTGGTTGGGAAAAAATTTGCGCACAAAACCTTCATCCACCACAGCCACCCGCTCTGAAGCAGCCGTATCCTCTTCGCCTATGGCGCGACCACGCAAAATGGGCGTGCCAATCGTGCTGAAGTAATCGGGGCTCACCCGCAGCCATCCCACGCTTATGTCCTGTGTGGATTCCATCGTGCGGCCCTGGATCGCGATCTCGTCGTTCCAGCTGTCTCCGTCCTGGGGACTGTACGTGGAATAACTGACCCCGAGCGCGCCGGGTATCTGCCGCAGCCGGTCTCGCAGTTGCTGGCTGAGCTCGGGCAGCCGTTCCAGGCGGTAGCCGGCAGCCAGCGGATCGATCAGCACGATCATGCGACCGCTCGTGTTAAAGCCGAAGTGGAAGTGCTCCAGGTTGTGGAGACTCTGGGTTACCAAACCAGCCATCGCCAGCAGCACCAGTGACAAGGCCGCCTGCGCGATGACCAGCGATTTTTGCGGCATGGCAGAACGATCGCGGGTGGAGCGGTTGGTCCCACGCAGAGCTTCGGCCGGATCGGAATGCGATGAGATCCATGCCGGCGCAACACCAAAGATCACTCCAGTAACCAGAGACAGCGCGAAGGCGAAGGCAAGAATTGGGAGCGAGGGCGAAGTGTCAATGGGCACAAAGCTGGCGCCGCGGAATGCCATCAGTAGAATGGCGCGGGTACCGAAGTAAGCCAGCGCCAGCCCGGCGGCACCGCCTAGACATGCCAGCACAATGCTCTCCGTCAGCAGGGTGCGGATCATGCGGCCTCGCGTAGCTCCCAAGGCAAGCTGCACCGCAGTTTGCTGGCGTCTCGCCGTACCGCGCGCCAGCAGCAGATTCGCCAGATTGGCGCAGGCAATCAACAGCACCAGCGCGGATGCGGCAATCAGCAGGTAGAGGCCGGCCCTTGCCTGGTCTCTCAAGTTAGTGATGCCGGCGCCGCCGGGTCCAAGCTTGACGAACTGTTTTCCAATCTTGCCGAGTTGGGATTGATCGAAGGTAGTGGCAATGGTGGGCAGCCACTGCCGCAATTCGGTGGTCAGTTGCGACTCCACGTGCGAGGGCTGCACTCCCGGCTTCATACGCCCGATCAGGTAGAGCCAGTGTTGCGTATCGACATGTAGCAATGAGCTCTTTTGCTGTAGCAGCGGCTCGTAGGCAAGGGGAAGATAAAACTCCGGCGGATCTTCCCGCAGCCGGTCGCCAAAAAATCCCGCAGGCGCGATGCCGGCAACCGTAAACGGTTTGCCATTGACCATGAAGCTGGCGC
>Ga0302326_10014424_pt1 | contig 16694 bp, 12 predicted proteins | sample Palsa_T0_3_FD_202264 | JGI IMG/M metagenome (GOLD analysis project Ga0302326, IMG submission 202264) | Peat permafrost microbial communities from Stordalen Mire near Abisko, Sweden - Palsa_T0_3 | ecosystem: Environmental > Terrestrial > Soil > Palsa > Peat permafrost | place: Sweden: Abisko...
TGAGGTCGCCGAGCGAAACGTCGCACAGCGCGAGCGACGAGCGGCTCGCGTCGAGAGCGCGGATCATGTCGCCGTCGGTCAGCGCCATGTCGTCGAGCATGCGCGGATAATACGGCAGCAGCGAGAGCGATTGAGCCGGTACCGGATCCAGCGCTAGCGGGGCCGCGAGCTCGTGCAGGATCTCGTCGTTCTCCTTGACGAGCCCGCTCTCTTTATTGCGTTCGAGCGACCCGACGCCGCCGATCACGCGCGACGACTTTCCGAACGAAGCGTCGATCGAGCGCCCCATCGCGTTGAGGTTCTTGATGATCGCATCGAGCCGGCCGCCCGGCCGGATCTGAATGCGACTGAGATCCGGTACGCCGTACGAAACGTTTTGAATGCGCGTATCGAGCGATTTGATCAGGTCTTTGCCCGCATCGCGCCGGGTCTGCAGCGCCGCGACCGCCTGCGTCTCGCGCGCTTGCGTATCGGCCATCTCCTGGCGCAGCGGCGCGAGGTTGGGCTTGGTCAAGGTGAATTTTGCCTGACTCTCGCGCAACGCCGCGATATTCGAAAGGGCGGTCGTCCGCGTTTCGGCCGTGCCCTTTGCCGCCGCTTCGGCCAGCGTCTGCTGGCTTTTTTCGGTCTGCCCCAAGGCCAACTGCGCTTCGCCTTCGTGCAGCAGCGCGATCGTGTTCGACGGATCCGCCTTGAGCACGCGCGAGAACTTCATCGCGGCGATGTTGTAGCGCGCGGTCTGTTGATCGTGGAGCGATTCGGCCAGGAGCTGATCGTTCGTGCGCTTCGTCGGATCGAGTTCGTAGTACCCGACGAGATGCGAGACGCGATCCGGGAAGCCCGGATGGTCGGCGAAATACTTGTCGACGAGGCTGTCGTGATCGGCTTCGGCGGCGCCCATATGGTTCATGAACGAGACCATCGCTTCGGGGTCGTAGCCCGCGCGCGTCATCAGCTGGAGGCCGTACTGGTCCGCCTGGAGCTCGTCCGAGCGCTGCGCCTTGGCGATGATCCCGGCTTCCGCGAGCTGACCGAAACGATAGATGAACGGCGAGAAGAGCGAGGCGACGCCGAACAGGAGGTCGAGAATCTGGGCCTTTGCCGGCAGCGTGACGGTGTGGCGCCGCTCGTTGTGGCCGGTCTCGTGGCCGATGACCCCGGCCAGCTCGTCGTCGGACTGGACGAAGTCGAGCAGTCCTTCATTGACGTAGACGTACCCGCCGCCGATCGTGAACGAATTGATGTCGGCCGCATCGAGGATTTTGATGTTGTAGGGCAGGTCCTTGCGGGAGACCTGGCTCCAATCGCGGTTGGCAACCTCATTGACCCAAGCGTTGAGCAGCGGGTCGGAGACGACATTGTACTGGCTGAGGACCGATTTCTCGGTTTCCTTGGCCTGCAGGACCTCCGCGGCGGTCGACATGGCATTCGAGGGTGCCGGTACGGTGGCACACAGCATCGCTACGATGAGCAGACTATGAAGGAAGCGACGGAAAAACATTGGACGTAACCCTCAAGTGGCACCCGAGGCCCGAAGGCGCTCGCCTTTCGACATCAAGCGATGCGAAACATGGCGGATTTTCCGGTGGACAGAAGGTTCACGCGGTGTGAGTAAGCGTCGAAAGTTGTGAATCCCGTGTGGAGTGCGAAGGGCGGGTTCGCGCGGGCGTGGCAAGCGCTGGCGGTACGATGCTGAGAGGAACTTCGGCCGGGATTGAGTTTGTGTTTGCGGGGCGGGCGTTCGACGATGCCTGGGCGGAGATGGCTGAGCGCTTGGCCGAGCGTCCCGATTTCTACCGCGGCAGCCAAGCGACGGCGATCTTCGATGCCGAGACGCCCGGCGACGACGCGCTGCTGTGCTTCTTGGCCGGGGTTGCCACCTACGGAATCGATCTGCGCGGCATCTTCGGTCCGGCGCCGATCGCCGAGATTGCCGAGCGTCACGCGGTCACGTATCTCGGCGAGCCGCCGCGCCCGACGATCGCGAGCTTCGGGCGCAAGCGGGCCTTGCGCCACGATCGCGCCGCCCTGTTAACCGAGGGCGCCCGTTCGCTCGAACCCGATTTCGCCGGCGCTCGCGCCGACATCGCAAACCGCCGGGCGCGGGGCGAAGCCTCGGTCGCAAAACCGGTCTTCGGGCCGGTTCGCCCGGCGGTCGAGGCGGCGCCCTCGTCCGCCGTGCTCGCGCCGGTCGCCGAACTCGCGACGACGCTCTACCATCGCGGCACCTTGCGTGGCGGGCAGACCTTGCAGCAGCTCGGTACGATCGTCGTCGTCGGCGACGTCAACCCGGGCGCCGAGCTCGTCGCGACCGGCGACATCCTCGTCTTCGGCACCCTTCGCGGGACGGCGCACGCGGGCGCCCAGGGCGATGCGCGCGCGCGCGTTTACGCGCTCGAACTCGTCCCGACGCAGCTTCGGATCGCGACCTGCATCGCAGCCGACGACGGGACGCGCCGCGCCTCCGGACCAGAGGTCGCATTTATTGCGGGCGATCGGATCGCGATCGCTCCGCACGCAGAGGCGGGAGGCTAAGCGCTTGAGCGGACGGCGAATCGTCATAACATCCGGCAAAGGCGGCGTGGGGAAAACCACGACGACGGCCAACCTCGGCGCAGCACTTGCGAAGCGCGGCCACAAGGTGATCTTGGTCGACACTGACATCGGTTTGCGCAATCTCGATCTCGTGCTCGGCGTCGAGAAACGCATCGTCTTCGATCTCGTCGAGGTCGTCGAAGGCCGCTGTCAACTGCGTCAGGCGCTGATCCGCGACAAACGTTTCGAATCGCTCTCGCTTTTGCCCGCCGCTCAGACGCGCGAGAAAGAAGCCGTGAGCGAGGCGCAGATGGCGCGCGTCGTCGAGGATCTCGGGGCACTGGCGGACTTCGTGATCATCGATTGCCCCGCGGGCATCGAGCACGGCTTCCGCAGCGCCATCGCCGGCGCGCGCGAAGCGATCGTCGTGACGACGCCCGAGGTCAGTGCGATCCGCGACGCCGACCGGGTCGTCGGCAAACTCACCGCGGCCGGGCTTCCGCTGCGGCTGATCGTCAACCGGGTGCGGCCCGAGATGGTCAAGAGCGGCGACATGATGACGGTCGAGGACGTGTGCGAGATCCTGCAATCGGAACTGCTCGGCGTGATCCCCGACGACGAAGAGATCATCGATACGACCAATCGCGGCGAACCGGTCGTGCTCGACGAAACCAGCCGTTTGGCGCTGATCTTCGATAAGATCGCGCGGCGGCTCGACGGCGAGATCGTTCCGTTTACGAATTTCAACGCGCCGACGTTGTTCGGCCGGTTGTTCACGCTCTGGAAAGCCGGTTAGCGGTGCAAGCCTTCGAATCGTCCGCCGCCGAAATCGATCTCGAACCCGTCGCCGCGCCCGCGCCGCCGCTCGGACGCGCGATCGTCATCACGAGCGGCAAGGGCGGCGTCGGCAAGACGACGACGACGGCCAACGTCGGCGCAGCGTTAGCCGCCGCCGGGAAACGGGTCGTGCTCGTCGATGCGGACGTCGGCTTGCGCAATCTCGACATCGTGCTCGGGCTGGAGAGCCGCGTCAAATATCATCTGCTCGACGTGCTCGAAGAGAAGGTTACCCTCGACGAAGCGCTCGTGCGTGACAAGCGCAGCGAGAACCTGTATCTGCTCGCGGCCGCGCAGACGCGCGAAAAGGAAGACGTCGTTACCGCGCAGATGAAAGCGCTGATCGAACGGCTGCGCGAGCGCTTTGAGTTCGTGCTGATCGATTGCCCAGCCGGAATCGAGATGGGATTCAAGAACGCGGTCGCCGGAGCCGGTCACGCGATCGTCGTCTGCACGCCCGAGGTCTCGGCGGTGCGGGATGCGGATCGCGTCGTCGGTTTACTGCCGGGCGACTGGCGGCCGGAGCTGATCATCAACCGCTTGCGCCCGCACCTGGTTCGCAAAGGCAAAATGCTCTCGGTCGAGGACGTGAACGCGATCCTTCGCCTGCCGTTGCTCGGCGTGATTGCCGACGAGCCGGGCGTCATCATCGCGACCAACAAAGGCGAGCCGCTCGCCCTCGATGCGGCCTCGGAGACGGGCGCCGCGTATCGCGCAATCGCGGCGAAGCTCGCCGGTGAAGAGGTCGCCGCGCCGGCCGTTAAGGCCTCGCCCGGCGGCGGCTTCCTCTCGCGACTCGGGACGCTCTTTGGAGGGCGCAGTTAAATGTTGGACTTTTTCAAATCGCTGTTCAAGCCGGCGCCGTCATCGGGCGAGACGGCGAAGGAGCGGCTGCGCCTCGTCCTGCTCTCCGACCATCTCTCGCTCGCGCCCGAGGTCATCGAATCGCTCAAGCGCGATTTGCTGGCCGTGATCTCGCGCTACGTCGAGATCGACACCGATCACGCCGACGTCACCTTCGAACACCGCGAACGCGAAATCGCCATGCTCGCCAGCATCCCCATCACCGGCATCGTCGACCGCGCCCCCGAGAACGGTGTCCGCGCCCCCGACGCCGACGTCGAAAATCATGTCATCCCGAGCTTGTCGAGAGGCTGTCCCGAGCCTGTCGAGGGGGGCCACACGGAGCTCCCGCCCGCAGACCCGGAAAGCATCCCCGAACCGGAGCCCGTGCTCGAGCCCGTTGCCATCGTGCAAGCGGAGCACGAACCGGAACCGGAACCGGAACCTGCGACGCAAACCGAGCTCGAGCCGTTGCCCAAGCCGAAGCCGGCGCGGCCCGCCGGTGTCGGCCGGTCGCGCCGGCGGCGCAAGAAATACGCGCTGATCGCCGCTTCCGCCGCTCAGACGAAGCGTTCGGCGCAAGCGCCGCTGGACGAACAGGCGTCGGCCCAGGCGTAGTCCGCGCCGCGGGCTAACCCACGCCCTGTGGAGCGGCCCTGGTACAAATCGTTCAATTGGGTGATGGCCGCGACGGCCGTCGCGCTCGGGCTTTTCGGCGTGATGTGCATTCACTCGGCGGGCCTGCACGACCCGGACACGGCGGGCGAGTGGCGCAAGCAGCTCGTGTTCGTTGGGATCGGCGTCTTCTTGATGACGATCTGCGCGTGGATCGACTACCACAACTGGCAGCGCTGGGCGTTCGGGCTGTACATCGGCAACTTTCTCCTGTTGGGCCTCGTGATGGTCGGGGGCCGCAGCGCGCTCGGCGCGCAGCGCTGGATAAATCTCGGCCCGCTGCAATTTCAACCCTCGGAGCCGGCGAAGCTCATCCTCGCGATCTGCATCGCGGCGCTGATCGCGCGCACACCCGTCGTTCGCTGGCCGCAAGTCGCCCTTGCGGTCGCCGCCACCGCCCTGCCGGCGCTGCTGATCCTGCGGCAGCCGGATCTGGGCACGGCGCTCGTCGTCTTTGCGATCCTGACGGCGGAGTTGTTTTTCGGGGTTTCGAAGATGTGGTATTTCGCCGGCTACATCGCCGTCACAACGGCAATCGGTGCGTTCGTCGTCGGCACGAAGTACGTCCTCAAGCCGTTCCAGCGCAATCGGTTGCTCGTCTTCTTGCATCCCGAGTCCGACCTCCAGGGGGCGGGCTGGAGCCTCAATCAATCGAAGATCGCCGTCGGCAGCGGCGGACTCTTCGGTAAGGGCCTCTACCACGGTACGCAGACGCAGCTGCATTTCGTCCCCGAAGCGTCGCGCGATTTCGTGTTCACCGTCGTCGGCGAAGAACTCGGTTACCTCGGCGCGCTCGGATTGATCGCGCTCTATGCGATCGTGCTGTTCGGCGCGCTACGCGCGATGCTCGCTGCCGGCGACCGCTTCGGCGTGTTGCTCGCCGCGGGACTCGTTGCGATGCTCGTCTTCCACATCACCGTCAACATCGGCATGACCGTCGGCATCATGCCGATCACCGGCATCCCGCTCCCGTTCATCTCCTACGGCGGCACTGCCCTGCTCACCGATTTCGCCGCCGTCGGCATCCTCTTAAACATCCACGTCCAGCGCGACAAACTCGTCTTCTAGCGTCTCACTCTTAGTGACAATCCAATTCCCAAAAGACAATACGTGTCTCACTGATGTTCCCAATGTCCGTCTGCGTTAAGTGGTTGGATTTGCGGTCTAGAGTGAATTCCGCCGTCGGAGAATCCTGAGCTCCATCCGCAGGCACAGCCCAGAAAACCGTATCGGGAGTTATTCTGGCCGGAACAACTACCACTATCGACCCTTTCGACCATGGGGTTGTGCCGTCTGATTGCACGTACCGATACGTGACCGTGTTTGTGGCGACGGTAAGTTTCATCTGCGCATGAGTTGCGACCTTATCCGTGCAGGTCAACACGGTATCTTCCGCGTGCGCCGGAGCCGGAGCAAAAATCAATAGTGCCGTTACAGGAAGCGCTGCAAAGACGAAAACATTTCGTGAAGTCATGAGCGTGAAACGGGGGCGATCCACGGGTGGGGACCGATGAAGCCTTGTGCGGCCTCGGCCGAGACCGGGGGCGAGAACCAGTAGCCTTGACCGTACTCGCATCCAAGGGCCCGGAGGTTTGCGAGCTGCTGTGCGGTTTCGATACCCTCCGCTAAGGCGACGAGGCCCAAGTTGTGCGCGAGAGTCACGATCGTCCGCGCGATCTCCACGGTGCGCGGGTCCTCCGTAATCTGACTCACGAACGAGCGATCCACTTTGAGCAGCTCGAGTGGGAAGCGTGCCAAATAGTTGAGCGAAGAATAGCCCGTCCCAAAATCGTCGATGTACAGTCCGACGCCGAGTTCGCTGAGTCGCACGATCGTCGCTGCCGTCGTCTCGAAATTTTCCATCAGAACGGTTTCGGTAATCTCCAACTTGAGACTGTGAGCTGCCAATCCGTTGCGCTGCAATGCGGACTCAACCTCGGCAAGAAGGTTGTCGCGCGCAAAGTGCTTTCCCGAAAGGTTGACGCTTACCGATAGCGCCGGCCGGTCGTACGCGATCTGCCAAGCGCGAATTTGACGGCATGCTTCATGAAGGACCCAATGATCGATTTGTACGATCAAGCCGATGTTTTCGGCCTCGTCGATAAAGTCTGCCGGCCGTAGGAGGCCGCGCTGCGGGTGATCCCAGCGCACCAGCGCTTCGAACCCAACCAGTTTTTCGTCCGTGAGCGACACGATCGGCTGATAGACGACGGAAAACTCGCGGCGCGCAACCGCTCGGCGCAGATCCATTTGAAGGTTGAGCGTGCCGACCGCGCGATCGTGCATCGCTGAGTCGAAAAGGACGTGGCGCGAGCGGCCGCGACCTTTCGCTTCGTACATCGCCGTGTCGGCGTCGCGTAAGATGTCTTCGGCTTTGTCGTAGGCGCACGAGCCGAGCGCGATCCCCATGCTAGCCGTCGTGTACGCTTCAAAACCCTCGAGCACGATCGGCTGCATGAGCGCCGCGTGGACACGTTCGGCGACGTGTATTGCGTCGTCAAGGCCCTCGATCTCCGGAAGCAGGATCGCGAACTCGTCGCCGCCCAGGCGCGCAACGACGTCTTCGGGCCGCACGGATCGCTCGAGCAGGCGCGCGACCGTCACGAGCAATCCGTCGGCCGTCACGTGCCCTAAGCTATCGTTGATGATCTTGAAGTGATCGAGGTCGATGTAGATCACGGCGAACAAACGCTCGGCGTGCCGCTTTGCATGCGCGATCGAGCGCCGCAAACAGTCGCTGAAAAAGGCCCGGTTCGGCAGCTCGGTAAGCTCGTCGTGACAAGCCTTCCACTCGACGAGTTCCCGCGCCGTGTTGCGGGAGGTGATGTCGTGGGCGACCTTTACGAACCCGCGCGCGTGGCCCTCAGAGTCGGGTTTCAGCCGCGTCATTTGACCGCTGGCAAAGAAGCGTTCGCCGTTGCGGCGCACGTGCCAGCCTTCGTCCGGTGCGTGCCCGTCTCGCAGAGCTGCAGCCAGCTCCGCAGCCGGAACGCCCTCGGCGACCGCTTCGGCGCTATAGATGAGCGAGAAGTTTTTGCCGATGACGTCGGCGCCAGGGTAGCCGAAGATGTGTTCGGCCCCGGAGTTCCAGAGCAGAATCGTCCCGTCGACGTCGATCGAGAAGATCGCGTAATCGGTGACGCTCTCGATCAGCAAGCGAAGGCGCTCTTCGCTTTCGTGCAACTGTTCTTCGGTGACGTGGTGGTCGGTCGTGTCTTGAACGAGCTTGGTGAAGCCGGTTACGTTGCCGCCGCCGTCGCGCAGCGTTTGCACCGTGTCCGTGCACCAGAAGCGGCTGCCGTCCTTGCGGACGTGCCAGCCGTCGACGGATGCTTTTCCGAACTCGAGCGCTCGTCGCAGCTCCTCGTCCGGCCGTCCTTCGGCGATGTCCTCGGGCGTGAAGATCAGGGAATAGTGCAACCCGAGAATCTCGTCCTCGCTGTATCCAAAGGTCGCCTTCGCGCCGGAGTTCCAACTCACGATAAGCCCATCTTCGGAGAGGGCGAAGATCGCGTGGTCGGTCAGGCTTTCGACCAGACGGCGGTACAGCTCGAGCGGTTCCGCAGGCGCCGGCGAGCCGGTGCGAGAGATCGGCACGACCTGGTGATCCATGACGTGGCTACGAGCGCTCGATGAAGAGCCAAAGCGACGCTGCTGGCTCAACCGGACACCGCAAGCCCCGGGACGGTCAATACTGCCTCGGTGCTCTTCGACAGATTCAGTTGGGGGATCAAGGGTTTTCAGCTCGCTTCCGACTCCGAGTATGAGCTTCGAAGCGGATGCCGGTCTGTACGGTTTGGAACGGAGCGGGGCTGTCAGCCCGAAGTGTGACCGACTAACGCGGACGCGTAAGCTCGCGAACGATGTTTTCGTCGCCGCTCTTGATCGCCGTGTCAAGAGCCGTGTTTCCGCTGGCTTGGCGGGCGTCGACGTCGGCGCCCGCTGCGATCAGGCGCCCGACGATCTCGAGATGGTGGCCGGCGGCGGCGCCGTGCAGCGCTCGGATGCCTTGCGCGTTCTGCGAGACGAGATTCGGATCGGCATTGCGCTCGAGCAAAAGTTCCACGACCTCGTTTCGCCCGAAGAACGACGCGAGCTGCAACGCGGTGAAGCCATCCGGGCTGAACGCATTGACGCCGGCGCCGGGGGTCGCGAGCAGATCCCGTACAGCGCGCGCTTCGCCGAGTGCGGCTGCTTCCCAGAGATCGAGCGAGAGCAAGCGATCGCGCAGCATCCGCACCGCGTCGTAGTTGCGCCGGTACAAGGCGTAAAGCAACGCCGAGACGTTTTCGGCGTTGCGCGTCGCGGCGGCCTGCGGATTGCCGACGAGGTGCGCGCCGAGCCGCACGGTATCGTTCGCGTCAATAAAAGAGAAGACGTCCTTGTGACCCTGCTCGCTGAGTCGCGCCATTCGAAACCCTTCCGCTTAGTTTTGTTGGGGGCCCGCGCCGCAAGGGCGGCGCGGGGGCGCGCAGCGGCGTTTTCGGCGCGGTAGTGCCGAAAGCGCTGCGGAGCGCCAAGCGCCCCGCAACGTGGGGCGCGCGTTAAACAGAATCATTCGTCCGAGGGGACGCCGACGCGGTACCGGCCGGGGGACAGGAGCTTCTCGACGATCATGACGTCGACGTAGTCGCCGTCGATGACCGCGTCGCGCTTGTAGACCCCGACGACCCGGTAGCCGAATTTGCGCAGCAGGCGGCGGCTTGCGCGATTGGCCGGGAACGTCCGCGCGACGATTTTGTGAAAGTCGTGGTTCCGAGCGTGGGTCTCGAGTTCGGTCATCAGCCGCGTTCCCAGGCCCTGGCGCTGCGCGCCCGAGGCGAGGAAGACGCTGAGGTCCGCGACGCCGTCGTGGGCGTCGTGGGGCGGCTGGTAGCGGTTAAGCCCGCCGCAGCCCAGGATATGTCCGTCCTCGTCAACCGAGACCAGCAGCACGTAGCGCTCGTCGTGCTCCTCGAGCCAACGCCGGATATCGGTCAATTCTTTGGGGTACTGGTCGAAGGCCGCGCGCGCGGCAATCGCCTCGTTGAGGATTCCCCTGATTGCCGGCACGTCCGCGAGCGTAGCCGGGCGCGTGTGAATCCGATCGAGGATCGTGACGTCCCAGAACGCGTTAAGGGCGCGGGCTACGGTCTCCATGGCCAATCCGTCCGCGCGAAACCAAGCCCGGAGGCCGGGCGAAGCGAGCGGTGCAGCGAGGGCTGCGGCGGTGCGTAGGGGTGGTGCAAGGGGGGAGACTCCAGCGTCATCCGGTGCAGAAAAAGCCCCGGTGGACCATACTATTGTCGTCCGCCCCGCCGTGGGAGTTAACGCCCCGCGCGCCCCAAGTGACCCCCGTCGCCCCGCCTGTCACCCTGAGCGGAGCGCCGCAGGCGCGCAGTCGAGGGCCAACGGCGCTTGGCCGGACTCCGGCTGCCCTTCGACGGCGCGCTGCGGCGCTTGCTCAGGGTGACAACGGTTAGAGGTCCCCCCGTCGGCTTCGGTTAACTGCAGGCTCATCCGATTTCAGATTTTTGCGTGCGCGCCGCCCTCCGGCCGCCGTCGGACAACCGCCGCGCCCGCAGCGCAGTTTATCGGGAAACATCGCCCTGGTCGTGCCATGCGTCTGCGCATCGGCCGCGATCGCGGAGCGCCGGCCGCCTCAAGGCGACCAGCTACAACTGAATTTGTGCGGCTCTGCAGAGCCGGGCCGCAAACCGAAAGGCAACATACGTGCCAACAGAGATCCTCATCTCGAGCGACCCCTGGGAGAACCGGGTCGCGATCCGTGAGGACGGCCAACTAGCCGAGATCTACTTCGAACGCGAAGAGAAAGTCATCGGGTCGATCTTCAAAGGAAGAGTGATGAACGTGCTCCCGGGTATGGGAGCGAGCTTCGTCGACATCGGCCTGGGTCGCAACGCTTTCCTCTACGTCGACGACATCAACAAGACGCCGCTCAACATCGGCGACGTCGAGATCACGCAGGGCCGTTCCGGCTGGACCATCACGGAGAAGATCGCCAAGGGCGACGACGTCCTCGTGCAGATCGTCAAAGAACCGCGCGGCCTCAAGGGCGCGCGCATCTCGACCAACATCTCGCTCCCCGGCCGCTACCTCATCCTGATGCCGACCGGCAAGTACTCCGGCGTCTCGCGCAAGATCGAGAGCGCCGAGGAGCGCAACCGCCTCAAGAACATCATGAAGATGATCCGGCCCGAAGGGATGGCGACCGTCGTGCGGACGGCCGCAGCCGGCGTCAGCCAAGCGGAGCTCATCGCCGATCTCGGCGTGCTGATCCGCATGTGGCACGGCATCCTCGAAAACTACAAACGCGCGCCCGCGCCGTCCTTGATTCACAAGGACATGAACCTCGTGTTCAAAGCGGCACGCGATTTCATCACCCCCGAGGTCGATCGCGTGCTGATCGACGACCAGGAAGACTTCGAGAAAGTCCGCGATTTCATGCGGCTCCTCGGCCCGCAATACGTCGACCGCATCGAGTATTACAATAGCGGCCGCGCGCTCTTCAAAGATTTCAAAGTCGATGAAGAAGTCCAGAAGCTGCTGCGCCCGAAGATCAATCTCGCATCCGGCGGCTCGATCGTCATCGAATCGACCGAAGCGCTGACGGTGATCGACGTCAACAGCGGCAAGTTCACCGGCGGCAAGAACCTCGAAGACACGATCGTCAAGACCAACGTCGAGGCGGCCGCGGAGATCGCACGCCAAGTACGGCTGCGCGACATCGGCGGGATCATCGTCTGCGACTTCATCGACATGTCGACGGAGCAAGCGCGCAGCCGCGTGATCGCGACCCTCGAAGCGGGTCTGCGCAAGGACCGCACCCGAACGACGATCCAGTCGTTTTCGGCGCTCGGCCTGCTCGAGTTCACGCGCAAGCGCGTCGGCAAGGATCTCGCCGGTCAGCTCCGCGCCCCGTGCCCGACGTGCCTGGGCCTCGGCACCGTGATGTCGCCCGAGTCGGTCGCGATCGAAGCGTTTCGCGACGTGCGCCGCCTCGGTCTCTCGCACCGCAACGGCGCCGCGCACAAGCCGATCGAGGTCGTCACCGCGCCGACGGTCGGCGCGCAGATCGAATACTGGTACGAAGACGAACTGCTCGAGCTCGAAAAGGAGCTCGACACGGTCGTCGCGGTGCGGGTCGATCCCGCGCTCCATCCGGAAAAGACACGCATCATGGAGCTACCCGATCGCGCGGCTGCGATCGCGCCTCCGCCGAACGTGCGCGTCGGCGACGAACTCGAGGTCGAGCTCGTGCACGCGCGCCTGCCGATTGCAACCTCGGCGCTCGCGATCGTCGGCGACCGGCTGGTCGAAGTCGAGAACGCATCGAATGCCGTCGGCGAAACGATCAAGATCAAGATCATCGACATCGATGACGACGGGACGATTCTCGCCGAGCCGCGCACGGCCGTCGTACCGATCGCCGAAGCCAAGAAACGCCGCCGTCGTGGCGGACGCGGTCGCAAGAAAGAGCTCACCGCAGCCGAGCAGGACGAACAGCTGCGCGAGCTCGCGGAGGAAGCCGCGAAGGGAATCGGCGCGCGCCCCGCGCTCGGCATCTCGACGAGCGCCGAAGCCGAGGCCGAAGACGCCGACATTCGCGCGCATCCAGCGAGCTCACCGCCGCTTGCGACGGTTACGCCGCTGCACAGCGTCCCCGAATACGCGGCCGTCGACTCGAGCGGAGAAGGCCGCGCCTACGCAAGTTACGGTGGCGGCCAAGCCGACGGCGAAGGCCGTCGCCGCCGTCGCCGGCGCCGCCGCCGGCGGCCGGGCGATGCTGCCGCCGGAACGCCGCCGCTGACGGCGCTCCCGGGTCGTCCATCCCCTGCGGCAAGCGACGGCGTGCTCGAAGCCGAGGGCGAGGAAGAGGACGTGGCGCCGGCGGTTGCTGCCGTGGCCGGCGAAGAAGGCCTCGTGCGCAAGCGTCGCCGTCGCCGTCGCCGTCGCGGACGCGGCGGGGCCGCAGCCGACGTCGCGGCGCAGGCCGTGAGCGAGAGTGCCACGGACCGCGAGATCTTCCGGGTCGATGGTACCGGTTCGATCGAGCGGACCGGCAAGACCGCTCCGCCGGAGCCGGTGCGCGCGATCGCGCGCGTCGAGCGCAAAGCCGGGCCGCCTGCCGTCGAATCGCCCGCGGCGATCCTCACCGTCCCAAGCGACGCGCCCGTCAAGATCGCGACGCCCGCACGGCGACGCAAGAAGGCCGACGACGTCGACGGGATCGGTCAGCTCGCGCTGCCCGCGGCCGGACCGAAGAAGCGCGGGCGTCCGTCAAAGGCCGCCCCCGCGACCGACGGCGCGGCCGCCGCTCAGGGGGTCCCGCAAGACAAGCCCAAGCGAACCCGAAGAGCGACGGCTGCCGCGGGTGCCGCGGACGGCGCGGTCGCGGTCAAGCCCGCCGCCGCCAAAGCCAAGAAGACCACCGCCAAGAAGACGGCCGCTAAGAAGACGCCCGCTAAGAAGACCACGACCGCCAAGAAAGCGACGTCGACGCGCAAGAAGAGCACTCCGGCGTAAACTTCTCGCCATGGCGTAACCGACTGTCATCCTGAGCGTAGCGAGCGAAGCGAGCGCAGTCGAAGGACCACCGCAGCACGGAAAAATCAGCGGTCTTCGTCGACTACGACGGGACGATCACCGATTTCGACACCTTCGACGTTCTCGTCCGGCATTTCGCCGGCAACGAGGCGTGGTTTGCATTCGAACGCAGCCTCGATGACGGAGCGCAGACGGTGCGCGATGTCTTGGCAGAAGAAGCGTCGCTCGTGCGCTGCACCTACGACGAGGGCCTCGCGCTACTGCGGCGCGAGGTTCACCTCGATCCGTCGTTCTCGACGTTCGTCGCCGCGTGCCGCGCGCGTGAGATCCCGCTGACCGTCGTCAGCTCCGGCCTCGAGCCCATCATTCGCGACCGTCTCGAGGAGATCGGCGTCCGGGACGTCGCGATTGTGGCCAACGGACTCGATCCCGATCCGCGCGGCTGGCGCATCCTCTGGCGCGACGATTCCCCCAACGGCACCGACAAAGCCGCCCTCGTCCGCGCCGCCGAAGCAGCCGGTGCGCGCACGATCTTCGTCGGCGACGGCCGCTCCGACTACGAAGCCTCCACCGCCGCCGGCACCCGCTTCGCCAAACGCGGCTTACCACTCGAACGCTACCTCACGGCCCGCGGCATTCCGTTCGAGCCGTTCTCGACGTTTGCCGAGATCACGCTGCCATGATACATGTTGCCGCTGTTTGAATTCGAACACGTCGACGTTATTCGTGAAGGGCGTGCCGTGCTGCACGATCTGTCGCTGCGCGTCGGCTTCCCCGAGCACGTCGCGATCGTCGGACCCAACGGCGCCGGAAAATCCACGTTGTTGCGGCTCATCGCCCGCGAATGCTATCCCGTGCCTTCCGCCGCAACGGTGTGCCGCATTCTGGGGCAGGAACGTTGGAACGTCTTCGCCTTGCGCTCGCAGCTCGGCATCATCGAAGGCGACATCGCCGCCCGCTTCATGCCGGGCGCGACGGTCGCCGAGGTCGTGGCGAGCACTCTCGCACAGCCCGATCCCGGTGCCGTTGCGGAAGCCCTGGAGCGGGCCGGCATCACACCGCTCGCAACGCGGGACATCCGCGAGCTTTCGTCCGGTGAGTGGCGCCGCACGACGATTGCGCGCGCGCTCGTCCATCGCCCGCGAGCGCTCGTCCTCGACGAACCGTCGTCGTCACTCGATATCCTGGCGCAACGCGAACTCCGCACGACGCTGCGCGCGCTTGCGCGCGAAAACGTCGGCATCATCCTCGTGACGCACCACCTCGAGGACGTGATCCCGGAAATCGAACGCGTCGTCTTCATGCAGGCGGGACGGGTGATCGCAGACGGTCCGAAAACGGAACTCTTTGCGCCGGCCCCGCTGCGCCGTCTCTTCGGCGAGGGCATCGAGCTCGAAGAACGCAACGGGATCTACTCGATACGTTAACGCCTCAGGATCTTCGCGAGCGCTCTTGACCGCGCTTTTCGTAGAGGTCCGCATCGGCCCGCGCGATGAGGAGATCGATCGAGTCGCTCGGTCTGAGCTCTGCGAGCCCCGCCGTCACGGACCCGGGCTCGGCTCCTTCGGATAGCAGCACGTTGACGAGCGCGCACCGTTCGGTCGCGCCGTCGATCTCGATGCCGGGAAAGAGACAGATAAACTCATCGCCGCCATAGCGAACCACGAGGTCGTACGTGCGCGACTGTGAACGCAACGTGTCGGCGACCCGGCGTAACATTCGGTCGCCCGCGGCGTGCCCTCGGGTGTTGTTGACGGCGCGCAGGCCGTCCACATCGAGGAACGCGAGCGCCAGCGGCGTCTCCGTTCGAAACGCGCGATCGACCTCGCGCTCCATCTGAACGATGCCCGGGCCGCGCTGGTACGCTCCCGTCAAATGATCGAGGTTTGCATTCGCTCGTTCGTGCGCCGATGCATCGCGATTGGCCCACGCCGTCCCGCGGTCGGCATGGGCTTGGCTCCGGTCTACCGCCCCCGCCTCGCGATCGCCGAGCGCCGTTTGGCGATCCGTTTGCGCTTGAACGCGCTCGGTCGCCGCCGCAACGCGGTCGGCGACGGCAGTGTCGCGATCGGAGTCCGCTCGGCTCCGATCGTTCGCGCTTGCCGCACGATCGGAAAGCGCCGTGCTGCGATCGCCTTCCGCCTGGTCGCGCCCGCTTGCGGCCGAATCCCGATCCGCGAGCGCGGTATGCCGGTCGGACTCGGCTTCGCGGCGCTCGGACGCGCCGGCTCCGCGGTCGAAGAGCGCATTGCCGCGATCGAGCTCGGCCTTCCCGCGTTCGGTGGCTCCGGCGCCGCGATCGACGAGCGAAATATGGCGATCGTCCTCCGCGCTGCCGCGTTCGTTCGCGCCCGCGTTACGGTCTTGAAAAGAGTGATTACGATCGGAGGCCGCACTCTGTCGAGCGATCGCCGAGTCGAGACGGTACTGCGCAAATCGTGCCGCGCTAAGCTCGGGGTTCGTTTCCTCGGCCTCGGCTTTTTCGGCGGCGTGATCTCGCCGGAGCGCTTCCTGATCCCGCAGGTTGGCCGCGCGGTCGCGCTCGTCCGCAAGCTCGTCACGACGATCGGCCGCCGCATCGCGGCCCTGACTCGCACCATCGCGTTCGTGCGCCACGCCGTCTCTGACGTCGGCGGCTCGATCGCGCCGCGCGCTTGCACTGTCCCGTCGACCCGCTCCGCCGTCCCGCGCTTGGCCTAAGTCGTCCCGCCGGCGTCCGGCGACGTCCCGCTCGTCAGCGACGCCGTCTCGCGTGCGGCCAACCTGGTCTCGCTCTTCCCCCGCGTCGTCGCGTCCTTCGGCAACCTCGTCGCGCTGTTCACCGGTTTCGTCCCTTCGCTTGCCGGCTTTATCGCGCTTGGCAGCGACATGATCCCGTAAGGTACCCGCTTGATCGCGCATCTCGCCGGCGAGATCGCGTTCATCGGCGACGCTATCGCGCTGATAACCTTCGCGGTCTCGCTGCGCGGCTGCCGTGTCGCGCTGCCCAACAACAGACGCATCCGGCTGGGCATGTTCGTTGAAAACAGCCATCCCCTAAGTGATCGTCGTGAGCCCCCTCACATATGAGCCCTCACGCACGTGCTGACCCCGCGTGGTGTTCGCATTGTCACTCCGCGAAGCGCCGCAGCCATGTCATCCTGAGCGAAGCGCCGCAGGCGCGCAGTCGAAGGGCCAACGGTGTAGGGCGTAGATCCCGTCGGTGCTTCGACTTCGGCGCTTCGCGCCTTCGCTCAGCATGACAAAGAACTAGGTTC
>Ga0302326_10014425_pt1 | contig 16694 bp, 15 predicted proteins | sample Palsa_T0_3_FD_202264 | JGI IMG/M metagenome (GOLD analysis project Ga0302326, IMG submission 202264) | Peat permafrost microbial communities from Stordalen Mire near Abisko, Sweden - Palsa_T0_3 | ecosystem: Environmental > Terrestrial > Soil > Palsa > Peat permafrost | place: Sweden: Abisko...
GCGGAGATCGAGACCTCGATCGCCCGCCTCGCGCAGCTGGCGCGCGCGGCCGGGATACACCTCATCATCGCCACGCAGCGGCCCTCGGTGAACGTCATCACCGGCGTGATCAAGGCCAACCTGCCGTCGCGGATAGCGTTCCAGGTCGCCTCGCAGGTGGATTCCCGGACCATCCTCGACACCAAGGGGGCCGAGACGCTGATCGGGCGCGGCGACATGCTCTTCTCGCCGCCCGGCACCTCGAGGCTCGTCCGCGCCCAGGGCGCGTTCGTCGGGGACGAGGAGGTCCATGACATCGTCGAATTCCTCAAGCGCAACGGGCCCCCGCAGTACGCGCAGGCCGTGCAGCAGCAGATCGACCGCGCCTCGAGCGAGGATGAGGAGGACGGGGAGGGCGACGACGGCGACACCGGCAGCGATGAGGAGCTGTATTCGAAGGCGCTCAACGTCCTGAAGTCGTCGCGGCGGGCGAGCACGTCGATGCTGCAGCGAAGGCTGAGGATCGGCTACAACCGGGCCGCGCGGATCATGGAGATGATGGAGGAGAAGGGCGTGGTCGGGCCCGAGAACGGTTCCAGCCCCCGCGAGATCCTGGGCGACCTCGACGCCTGACCGGGGCCGGCCCCGCCAGATCATTCTTTCCCTGCCCCTGAAAACCTGCAACTGATCGATCATGCAGACCATCGGAGAACGCCTGGAGGATGCCCGGAAGAAGAAGGGCATCTCGATCCGCGAAGCGGCCGAGGCGACAAAGATCCGGGGCGAGTACCTGCAGAAATTCGAGGGCAACCAGTTCGAGATCGGGCTCACCGACATCTACACCCGGGGCTTCCTGCGCGGGTACGCGAACTACCTGAGGATCCCCTCGGACCGCCTGCTGAACGACTACACCGCGCTGCGCGGCGGGGAGCCCCGTCCCCGCCAGCCGAGCCGGGAGGTGTACGGCCGAATGGACCTGGCGATCTCGACCGCCGACGAGCGCGGAGAGCAGCCGGGCGAGGCACCGGTTGCCGAGGCCGCGCAAAGGCCCCATCAGGCCCGGTTCCAGCGCCCGGGCGAGAACCTGCCCAAGGGGCCGCCGATCGACCCCGCTCTCGTCTTCAAGGGGGGCATCGTCCTCGTGTGCGTGCTCCTGCTCCTCGTGGCGTTCTGGATCATCAAGTCCTTCGCCGGCACCGGGGCCGCGACCGCGGAGACGCGGGGCACGGGGCGCACGGCAAGCGAGATCACCGACGCCCCGGCAGCGGCGCCGGCCCCCGTCGTCTCGATCGTCGCCCTGCAGGCGGTGCGCGTTAAGCTGGTGCGCAAGTCCGACGGCGTGGAGCTTTTCCAGGGACCGCTCCAGGCCGGCGAGCACAGGGAGTACCCCAACGTGCCGATCTATCTGACGGCGTCCGACCTGTCATCGGTGGAGATCGAATACAAGGGCCGCCAGTATCCGACGGGCCATTCCGGCCACGACCGGATACAGTTCGACTTCTCGGGGCGGTGACCGCCCGCGGGCGGGTCGGGGTGAGAATTCCGGCCTGCGCCGGAATTGGGGCTTTATCTCGCCCGCTTCCCCCACTTAGGGTCGCGGACCCGTGGACGAGATAACGGCCATCCTAAACCGTGCTGGACAGGGCGATCCAAAGGCGGCGGACCAGCTCCTGCCGCTCGTCTATGACGAGCTGCGCAAGCTCGCTTCGGCAAAGATGGCCCGCGAACCCGGCGGCCACACGCTGCAGGCCACCGCCCTCGTGCACGAGGCGTGGCTGCGCCTGGGCGGCGACGAGCAGCCCACGTGGCAGAACCGCGCCCATTTCTTTGCGGCCGCGGCGGAGGCCATGAGGCGCATTCTGATCGACAGCGCGCGCCGTCGCCGCGCGCAAAGGCATGGAGGGGGCCTGCAGCACATCGATGTCAATGACGCCGCGCTGGAGATCTCGGCGCCCGACGGCGCCGACGACGAGATGCTCGCCGTGCACGAGTCCCTCGATCGCCTGGCAGTCCACGACTCCCGCAAGGCGGAGCTCGTGAAGCTGCGCTACTTCGCGGGGCTCACGCTGGAACAGGCGGCCGACGCGCTCGGCGTATCGGTTCCGACCGCGAAGCGGGACTGGGCCTATTCGCGCGCGTGGCTCTTCAAGGAAATCAGCAAGGACCAGGGCGTCTGAGGGGCCGCGGACGGGGCGGCAATCCGGGCGCCAAATAATTCTTGAATCCCGGTGATCCTTTTCAAGGCCGGATTGCGCTTTGAATGTTGAATCCCATCACACTCTTCAACCACCGCATCCCATGAAAAACTTACCTGCAATCGTATCCCTCTCAGTCATCGCAACCCTGTTGCTTCTGGCGGTTGCCGCGTCCTTTGACACCTCGATTCCCTTCGCCCTCATCGCCTCGTATGTCGTCGGTTTTGCCTGCGCCGCCGCGATGCTCGCTTCCCTCATCGTCGACTACGGACAAAGCGCCCCGACTCTCATCGAGATCGAGGTGCGGCGCACGAAGGAGGAGCTGAAGCGGCAGGCGGCTGCCGAACGGCTCGCCGCCCGCGCGATCGAGCAGTCGTACGACGATCCGATCACGGTGAGCATCATGTCCACGGTCGGGATTCGCAACGATCCCGAGACGGTTTCGCTCATGTAATCGCACGCTTCCCGCCTTCCAAACCCAGACACCGGCCAGAGAAAGTTAAATGAGCGAGTCAAGCGAGCGCGACGAGCGAGTCTTCTTCGATGCGCTGGCCGTTCCTCTCGAGGAGCGGCCACGCTTCCTCGACGACGCGTGCCAGGGCGACGTCGGCCTGCGCGAGCGGGTCGAGGCGCTCCTCCGGGCGGAGGAGGCGGCGGGCGGATTCATGGCGACGATGCCGGTCGCGGCGTCCGGGGACCGCAGCCCCGCGATGCCCGGGGAATCCGTCGAGAAGGCGGGAACGATGATCGGCCGCTACAAGCTCCTGCAGAAGCTTGGCGAGGGCGGCTGCGGCGTCGTCTGGATGGCGGAGCAGGAGCACCCTGTCCGCCGGCGCGTCGCGCTCAAGATCATCAAGCTCGGCATGGACACGCGGGAGGTGATCGCGCGCTTCGAAGCCGAGCGGCAGGCACTGGCGATGATGGATCATCCCAACATCGCCAAGATCCTGGATGCGGGGGCGACCGAGGCGGGAAGGCCCTTTTTCGTCATGGAGCTCGTGCGCGGCACAAAGATCACCGAGTACTGCGACAAGAACAACCTTTCGACGGCGCAGCGCCTGGAGCTCTTCTCGCAGGTCTGCAACGCCATCCAGCACGCGCACCAAAAGGGCATAATCCACCGCGACCTCAAGCCGTCCAACATCCTCGTCACCCATCATGACGGACTGCCCGTTCCCAAGGTCATCGACTTCGGGATCGCGAAGGCCACGCAGGGAAAGCTGACCAATCTCACGCTGTTCACGGCCTTTGAGCAGTTCATAGGCACGCCCGCCTACATGAGCCCGGAGCAGGCGGAGATGAGCGGAATCGACATCGACACCCGCAGCGACATCTACTCCCTCGGCGTCCTGCTGTATGAGCTTCTCACGGGCCGCCCTCCGTTCGACCCGAAGTCCCTCGTCAAGGCCGGCCTCGACGAGATACGCAGGATCATCCGCGAGGTGGAGCCTCAGCGGCCCTCGACAAATCTTTCGACGCTGGGCGCTGCCGACCGCTTCGCCGTCGCCCGGCTTCGCGGCACCGATCCGGCCAAGCTCTCCCTTCTCCTGAGGGGCGACCTCGATTGGATCGTCATGCGCTGCCTCGAGAAGAACCGGACGCGCCGCTACGAGACGCCGACCGCCCTGGCCGCCGATATCGCGAGGCATCTCAACAACGAGCCCGTCGTCGCGCGCCCTCCCAGCCGCGCCTACCGTTTCAAGAAATTTGTCCGCAGGAATCGCGCGGCCTTCATCACGGCGGCCTGCGTGGCGTTTGCCCTCGTCATCGGGATTGTCATCAGCACGTGGCAGGCGGTGAGGGCGACGCGCGCGGAGAAGGCCGCCGGCGTCGAGCGAGCCCGCGCGGAGGATTTGCTCGCATTCATGATAGGCGACCTGCGCGACCAGCTCGCGAAATTGGGGCGGCTCGACGTGCTCGACTCGGTTGGCGACAAGGCGATGGCCTTTTTTGCTTCGGTGGATGAGCGGGAGCTGGACGACACAACGCTGGCCCGCCTTGCAAAGACCCTCACGCAGATCGGGGAGGTCCGGATGGACCAGGCGCGCTACGCGGAGGCCGCCGCTGAATTTTCGCAGGCCTATGACCACGCGGCGGCGCTGGCCAAGCGTCATCCCAAGGACGGAGAAATGCTGTTCGAGCGCGGCCAGGCGGAGTATTGGGTCGGAATTGTGCACCGGCGCCGGGGCGAGTTTTCGGCCGCAAGCGACTGGCTCACCCGCTATCGGGACACGAGCGTCGCCTTGGTGGCGCTCGACCCCGCCCGCCCGGAATGGCGCAGCGAGCTCGCCTGGGGCAACCACAACCTCGCGGTCCTTGACAAGGACCGTCGGGAATTCGACGCGTCTCGCAGCGGGTTTCTCACCGAGCTCGCCACCCTGGACACCCTGAGGGCGCAGACACCTGACGACACCGATCTGACCTCGAGGGTTGCGGACGCCCATTCATGGCTCGGGGGCCTGGCGGCGCAGCAAGGCGATCTTGCCGCGGCGCTGAAAGAGTATTCGGTTCAGGAAACGCTGCTCCGGGGCCTGGTTTCATCGGAGCCAAAGACCCCCGAGTGGCGCAAGGAGCTGGTCGACAATGCCCTGCTGAACGAAATCATCATCTATATTGCGACGGGGCAGCTCGCGGCCGCGGAAAGCCGGGCGGCAGAGGCGCGGACATTGCTTGACGAACTTGTCAGGCACGATCCCGCCAACCGCGAATGGCTGCACATATCGCTCAGAGCCCGGCTTGAGGAGGTTGACCTGGCCAAGCTGGGCGGGGACATCCCTGCGGGGGCCGGCCTGTTGGAGCAGGTTCGGCCCCAGCTGGAGGCTCTGCATGCGGCGGAGCCGACAGACAGAAGGTTCGTCATCTGGCTGGCCAGCGCATGGCGGCAGGAGGCACAGCTTCGCGCCCTATCCGGCCGCTCAAACGCCGCGATTGCCGCTTCACGGGCGACCGACCTCGGGGAGATGCTGATTCGCGAGGGCCGGGCCACCGACCCCGACGTTGCCGAATTTGCTAAGGCCTGCGACGTCGCCGGCGAGATAGCCGCGAAAGCCGGCGACAGCGCCGCTGCCTCCCGGTATTGGAAGGAGGGCATGGACGCACTGGCTCCTCGCCTGCCCGGTACACGAGATTGGCGCCTGCTCGATCCAGCCGCTCGCCTGGAGCTCCGCGCGGGCCGAGCCGACGAGGCCCGTGCGACGATGGCCCAGCTCAGCTCCTTCGGATGCGTCCCGATTGACCCGTGGCCCGAAGCGGGCCGACCCGACCCCCCTTCAATTTTGGCCCCACCACAAAAACAAAAATAAGGAGATCCAGCACATGAGCTCGAAAAATGATACGAAAAAGGCACCGCAACCCGTCACGCCCCACGCCAAGAAGAGCGAGGCGCTCGTCCAATCCCTGGTTGAAATGAACCAAGTCAGGGAGCAGTCGCTCGCTGATGCAGGAAGAAAAGAGCAACTCTTCCTAAAATCCCTGGAGGCTGCCTATGGCACCGCGGAGGTCACGCTCACGGTGACGCACTTTGTCAATGTCCTTCCGCAGGACGAGCCCGTGAACGATAAGACATTCGAAAAGCTCGTGACAAAGCACTGCATGAAGCTCGTGCAAAACCACTTCGTCACGGCATTGCCCGTTGGAGGGCCGGCCACCAGCCTGGCCGTTGATCCGGTGGGGCCAGTTGCATTCAAAATACGCATCGAAGACGATTCGGCCGTGGAAACCTATTTCCCCGTCGGAATCGCGTTCAGGCGGTCCGAGAATGCCGATCAAAACTCCGCGGAAATCGCCGCGCGCCGGAGCTTTTTCATGGGCGGCGTCCACATCTTCGGACGCGAGTTGTATTTCAACTATGATTACGCGGATTTTTCGCACAGGAAGAGCGAGAATCCCACCAAATGTGAGTTCTTTGTGATCATACAACGCGAGAGGGGCGGCTTGATCGGCATCATCGACCCCGGAATCCAAAACTCCGCCTCCTAATAGTCCACCGACGGTCCTGTTCCCATCGGTTCCGTGCCGCCCCCCGGTTCGCCGCCGTCCCCTCTTCAAGGCGGACGTGCGGCCGCGCGGGCTGCCGATGCCTGACGTTTCATAGTGTCGCGCCGGCCGCGGCATTCGACTGACGCGGACTCGCTCCAACAACCGGCGGCTCCCATTCTGGTGGGCCGCCCCGAGGCGGGTTGCATTGCGCGCAAGGGCGGCTCTAATTTGCGCATGGAAAGGATTCCATACTTCGGGAAGACCCTGATCCGCTGGCAGGTGGGCGGCTCGACCTTTCTGGCGCTTCCCGAGAAGGGGGCGCGCCTGATGAACTGGAACCTCGCGATGGGCGACGGATCCGTGCGCGACGTGATCCACTGGCCGGAGATCGCCTCGCTCGAGGAATTCACGAAGGCGCGCGGCGGAAATCCGATACTGTTCCCGTTCTGCGCCCGCACATTCGACCGCGGGGAAACCGGGTTCTGGCGCGACGCACGGGGTATCCGCCGCCCGATGCCGATGCACGGATTTGCGCGCCAGGGCGAGTTCCGCGCGACGCGCGTCGACGGAAGCGGGTTCGAGGCCGTTTTCCTCCCCGGCGACGAGGCGAAAGCCTCCTACCCTTTCGAATACGAGTTCCGCGTCCTCTACCGCTTCTCGCCGTTCGGCCTCACGTGCAACCTGATCCTCGAGAACCTGGGCGACGAGCCGCTGCCATGGTGCGCGGGGCATCACTTCTATTTCAAGCTGCCGTGGAGCGAGGGTTCCAGGCGCGGGGACTACCTGATCCGGATTCCCTCCGGCGCGACGCTCCGGCAGGACTCCTCCGGGCAGCTTGTGCCGGGGCCCAGGCTCGGCCAGGACGAGCCGATGGACAACCCCGCGCTCATCGACACCTTTCACACCTCGCTCAGGGCGTCTGACGCCGTTTTCGGCGAAAAGGGCCACCCCGGCGACGTCACCGTGCGGCTGGGATCCGAGGCCATCCCCCCGACGGGCTCCACGTTCGTCACCTGGACCCAGGCCGATGACTCGCCCTTCTACTGCGTGGAGCCCTGGATGGGGCCGGCAAATGCCGCCGAACACAAGAAGGGCCTGCACCTCGTGCCGCCGGGCGGCAGGGACACCTTCACCGTTGGGGTGTCGGTCGGATAGGGTTGCGGGGCCCCGCGTTTGTGGTAAATTCGGCGCGTGTCAATCCCCGCGATCCCGTTGCGCCTTCCGCTGGCTTTCCTCGACTCCCTGGGGGGATCCGAGCTCGTGGTCATCCTCGTGGTCGTACTGATATTCTTCGGCGGGGAGAAGATGCCGGAATTCGCCCGCGGCCTCGGAAAGGCAATCCGCGAGTTCAAGAAGGCTGCCGGGGACGTCGAGCAGGAGTTCAAGCGGGCGATGGACGAGGCGCCGGCCAAGACCGTGCAGCCCGCCCTGAAAACGGTGACCCCGGCCGCGCCTCCGGTTCCAGCCGACCCGCCGGCCCCGGTGCCGGAATCCCACCTGGGCGACAGGCCGGCGTTTCCCGACGAGTCAACGGGAGGCCACGGAATAGACGCTTGAGAAGTTTCCCAGCCACGACCAACCCATCAATCCAATGAAGACCTGCGCACTGTACGGCTTTATCTCTGCTCTCGCCCAAGCCTTTCTTTATCTCGCCCTGTTTTTCCTGGGCTTCCATTCCAGCGTCGAAAAACTGCCGGCTGCGCAGTGGATCGGCGGTGTCGTGGCGCTCGTGATCGCCGTGGGATTCACGGCCCTCGGGGTGAAGGCCCGGCGCAATGAAGTGCCGGAATCCGAGCCCTTCGGCTACGGCCGGGCCGTGTGGGCCGGCGTGGTGATCACCTTCATCGCCTCCGTGCTGACCTCGGTGTTCAGCTATTGCTATAATGCGTTCATCAATCCGGGGTTCTCGGACATTCTGCTCCAGGACGCCAACAACAAGCTGGAGGCCAAGGGATTGACGGGCGCGGGACTCGACAAGATGGAGGGATTGAACCGCACGATGTTCACGCCGGTGCCGGAGGCCGTTATTGGTCTCGTCCTCGGGGTCATCCTCGGCGTGGTCATCGCGCTGATCGTCGCCGCCGTCCTCAAGCGGCCCGAGCCCGCAAAGGTCCAGGCCTAGCAATGAAAAAGGGCCCGGATTTCTCCGGGCCCTTGAATTCAGGCACTGCCCGGCCGTTATTCGGCCGGGAAGCCGTCTTCAGATCGCGCGGTAATCGAGCGCCATGATGGCGCCGACACCCAAGGCGCAGAAGGATTCTGCGACCAGGGCGCCCGTGTTCACTGAGCGGAAAGAAAGCAAGATTGCGGCTATGGCGAGGATCGCCGGGGTGACCGCGCTGACTATGTTGGTTTTCATATGATGTATGGTTTAGTTGGTCTCCTAACCCCATGGCTAAGGGACGAGGATGATACACCCTCCCAGCGATAATGGTAGTTGCAGTTATCTATGATTAACATAGGTGTATCCTATGGAATTGAGCCAGCTCCGCTACGTCTTGGCCGTTGCCGAGGCCGGGAATTTTACACGGGCGGCCGCTCGGGCAAACATAGCTCAACCTTCTCTTAGCCAGCAGATTATTAAGCTTGAGCGAGAGCTTGGCCACAAATTGTTCCACCGATTGGGGCGAAAGGCGGTCCTCACCGAGGCGGGAGCCGCCTTTCTGGAACGGGCGCGGAGAATCCTTTTTGAGGTCGAGGATGCCACCAAGGAACTGGGGGACAGCCCGACATTTGAGCGAAGGATCACGGTAGGTGCCATTCCCACACTGGCCCCCTACCTTCTGCCGACCCTCATCGCCCGATGCCGCAAGCGCCATCCGAACCTCCAGGTCAACATTCGCGAGGATTTCAAGGCGACCCTGGTGGGGGAAATGCTTGATGGAGAATTGGATCTCGCCCTGGTCACGCTCCCGATTGAGGAAGCCAGCATACAGGTGGAGGTGCTGTGGAAGGAGTCCCTCTTATTGGTCATAGCCAAGGACCATCCCCTGGCCCTGAAACAGAAAGTGACCGGCGCCGACCTCGCGAACGAAACCTTCATCCTGCTCGGCTCCTCCAGCTCCCTCGCCGCCCAGGTCAGGCGGTTCTGCGGCGACCACCATTTCGAGCCGCGGATGGGGTCCCGTTGCGCGCAGGTCGCAACGGTAAAGGCTCTCGTGGCGACGGGCGCCGGCATTTCCATCCTCCCGGAAGGGGCGAGGTCCGATGCCGATCGCGAATCTCTGGCCTATGTTACTCTCTCGGATTCCGAACCAACGCGCGAGATCGCGGTCTTGAAGCACATGCAAAGATACCAAAGCCGCGGAGCGGAACAGTTTCTCGCGCTCGTGCGCGAGGGTCCAAGGGAGCCGGCCGCGCAAGCCAAATCATGAAGCTGATTGCTAGCCGGACCCGGCGGAGCTAGCCTGCCCCACCATGATCGAAACATTTAAGAAAACCATTCTTGCAGGACTCGGGGCGGCAGTGATCACCAAGGACAAGGTTCAGGAGGGCCTTGAGGACTTCGTGAAGCAGGGGAAGATCAGCGCGGCCGATGCCGGCGCGATGGCGGAGAAGATCGCCGCGGAAGGACGAAAGGAATATGACAAGGTGAGCGCGAAGCTGGGGGAGAAGGTCCGGGAGGTCGTCTCGTCATATTCGGATGGCAAGAATCTCGCGAGAATCCAGGAGCTTGAGGCGCGAATCGCTGCCCTGGAGCAGAAGCACAAGCCCGCAGCGACACCGAAACACCGCCCCAAGTCGTGAGGCCGTTCGATTTTCTGGCCCACGCGGTGAGGGCCGAGGAGATTTTCTCGATCCTGGCCCGCAACGGATTTGCGGACCAGCTGCAGCAGGCAGGGGCGCCAGGGACGTCATGGCGGCGGATGCTGCCGAAGCCGGCGCATCCCATGCCCCAGAACGAGCGGATCAGGAGGACCCTGGAGGAACTCGGGCCGACATTCGTGAAGTTCGGCCAGCTGCTGAGCATGCGGCCCGACATCCTGCCCCAGCCCCTGATAATCGAGCTTTCGAAGCTGCAGGACCATGTCAGCCCGCTGCCCTTCGAGGAGATGGTGCCTGTGCTCGACGGGGACCTCAAGCGGCCGTACGGGGACATCTTCGAGGACTTTGACACGACACCGGCCGCGTCAGCTTCCCTTGCGCAGGTGTATCGCGCCAGGGTCAGGGCGGACGGGCGGGATGTGGCGATAAAGGTCCAGAAGCCGGCAATAAAGCGCAAGATCGAGATCGACCTCGACCTCGCGGGGTGGCTCGCGGGGCAGCTCCACCGCCACAGCACCACGCTGCACCCCTATGACCTACCGTCGGTCGTCGAGGAGGTCCGCAAGACAATCGTCAAGGAGCTCGACTTCCGGAACGAGGCGCGCAACCAGGAGTATTTCAACTCGATCAATCCCAATCCGGACAAGGTGTTCGCACCGGCTGTCGTCGACGAGCTGAGCTCGGAGCACGTCCTCGTGACCGACTGGGTGGACGGCACGCCGCCGGCCGGCACGCCGTTCGAGGGCGAGCAGCTCAAGGCGATCGCCATGAACGGGGCGACATCGCTCATCCAGCAGATCCTCATTGACGGATTCTTCCATGCCGACCCGCATGCGGGAAACATCATCATCACGCGGGAGGGACTTGTCGCCTTCATCGACTGGGGGATGGCGGGGAACCTCACGAGGCGCCTGCGCCGCTCCCTCGCGGAGTTCCTGATCGCGGCGATCGAGCACGACGCGGAGCGCGTCGTCCGCATCGCCGCGGAACTAGGACCATCCGAGGCCCGGCCCGACATGCGGGCGATGGAGAACGAGGTGACGCTCGCGCTCCGCGAGGAGCTCAACTTCAAGCTCGGCAATCAGCAGCTCGGGCGGGCCATGCTCCGGCTCCTTTTCATCTTTGGAAGCAATGGCATTCCCCTTTCCCGCGAATATTCCATCATGGCGAAGGCCGTGCTCTCTATCGAGGAGGTCGGGCGCGCGCTCGACCCGGACTTTGACCTGCGCACCTACGCGGAGCCGGTCCTGAGGCAGCAGCAGAGCGAGCGATGGAGCGTTCACAACATAGTGCGCTCGGTCGAGGAATTCGCCAAAAGCAGCCTGACGGGCCTGCGCGACCTGCCTTCGGACATGACCCGCCTGATGAGGCGCCTTGAGCACGACAACCTGACAGTGAACTTCCAGCACCGCGGCCTGGAGCACCTAGAGGAGACCGTGGGCACCGCGGCAAACCGCATTACGCTCGGTGTGATCGTCGCCGCGCTCATCGTCGGATCGTCGCTGATCGTGAAGACGGGCGCCGGGCCGCAGCTCTTCGGGTATCCCGCGCTTGGCATCATCGGATACCTGATCTCGGCGCTGTTCGGGTTCTACATCGTCATCGATATCGTGCGGCACACCCGCCGCAAGTAGGGCCCTCGCCGTCCTGGATCAGGCGGCGGGGATGAGGAAATGGAACTCCGTTCCATTCTCCGAATCGCTTGAGCAGGCAATGCTTCCGCCGTGCGCCACGACCACCTCCAGAGCGATCGTCAGCCCGATCCCGACGCCCGGCCGGGACTGGCCGGGCACCTGGTAGAAGCGGTCGAAAAGGCGCGGGAGCGCCTCGGGGGGAATGACCGGGCCCTGGTTGCGCACGGCAAAGCGCACGAAACCCTCCGGGGCCGAGGCCCCGCTCATCGTGATTGTCCCGCCGGCCGGCGAGTACTTTGAGGCGTTCGAGAGCAGGTTGATGAAGACATGGCGCAGCCGGCCCGCGTCGACATTGATTTCGCCGAGACCGGGCTCCGTCTGTACCACCAGCTTCTGGCCCGCTGCCGAAACAAACGCGCGGGCCTCGCCGGCGACCGCGCCCAGCAGGGCGCTGACGGCGATCGGCCGGCGCTCCAGCGCGGAGGCGCCGGCCTCGAGGCGCGTGAGGTCCAGGAGCGAGTCCATTATCCTGAGCAGCCGGTCGGCGTCGTCGCGGGCGGATTCAAGCATCTCGCGCTGTCCGGGCTCGAGCGGACCCATCGTCTTCTCAAGCAGGAGGTAAAGCGCCATGCGCAGGCTCGTGAGCGGCGTCTTGAGCTCGTGGCTCACCGTGCCGACAAGGTTGGTCTTCGCGTCATCCAGGAGCCGGAACTTGGTGACGTCCTGCAGGATCACCGCGGCCCCCTTGAATTCCGTCAGCTTGTCGCCTATCGCGAGGATGCGCGGGAGGAAGTGGCGCTCCTCGCGCCCTATGCGAAACGTGACGACCCTTCCGTAGTCCGTCGGCAGGTAATGCTCGTCCGTGCTGAGGACGGCGGCGAGAGGCTCGGCGAGCGCCGCGGGGAATCCGCCGGAAAATTCCGGGAGCTTCGACAGTTCCTCGGCCGCGGGGTTGCGGACCTCGACCACTCCCTCCCTGGAAATCACGAACAGGGGATCCGGCGCCGAAGTGAGCGTGGCCTCCATCGTGCGCTGGGTTCTCAGCACCCGCGCCATCGTGGCGTCCCGGTAGGCGCGAAGCCGCGCGGCCATCGTGTTGAACGAGCGCCCGAGGCTGCCAAGCTCGTCCTGTGAGAACTCGGGCACCTTGGTGTCCAGGTTTCCCTCGCCCAGCGCCGTCGCCGACGCCGTGAGCGCCTTTATCGGCATGAGCAGCGAAGCCGCGAGCATCCAGGCCACCGCGGCCGACAGGGCCACCGCGGCCCCGATCGCGATGGAAAGGACACCGATGGCCGTGGAGGCGAGCTGTTCCGCGCGGCGCTCGGTTTGACGGGATTCGGCCGTGTCACTCTCCGTGAGCCGGTCCAGCGCCTTGAAAACCCGGTAGAGCGCCGTCTCGTTCACCCGTACATCGTCGAGGGAGGAGGCCCCACCGGCCGCGAGGGTGCTGTCGCAGAGCGCCGAGAAATCCTCGAACGCCGCGTCAAGCTCCCCGACGAGCCGCGCGCGCGCCCTTCCGGCCGAGACCTCCGACTGGCCCATCAGCTCGCGCGTGAACGCGGCCCTGTTCTCGGCGAGGCCCCGGCGCGCCTCGATGGGATTGCTCGACAGCGCGAACGCCAGAGAGTTCGACATGAGCGTCGCCGACGTGCGCATGCTCTGGCACGCGAGGGCGGCGCGGTAATCGCTGACCAGGTCCCTCTGAAGGGGACCCGCGAGCTGGTGGCAGACCCGGATCGAGTAGGCGCCCATGGCGACAATCACCATGAGAAGCGGGAGCAGCCCGAAGAAGAGGCGGGTGCGGAGCATTCCCGGTGCGCTCAAAGAAGCCCCAGCTTGCTCCGCTTGCGGTACAGGGTGGCCGGGTCGATTCCCAGCGTTCGGGCGGCGTCATCGAGGTTGCGGGACGCGGACAGAATTCGGCGGATGTGCTCGGCCTCGAGCTCCTCGAGCGTGACCCGGGCCCCCACGGCCGATGCCTGGCGGCGGGCGGCCGAGAATTCCTCGGGCAGGTCCGCGAGCTCGATCGTGCTGCCGGGGGCGAGGATGACGGCCCTCTCGATCACATTGCGCAGCTCGCGGAGGTTGCCGGGCCATGGGTAGCCGGCGAAGGCGTCCTTGACCTGCTGGGAAAACACGACGTCGGCCTTGCCCGCGCGCGATGCGAAATACATGCGGGCGCCGTCCGCGAGGCGCATGAGGTCGTGCGGGCGGTCGCGCAGTCCCGGGACCGTCACGGCGATCACGTTGAGCCTATAGAAAAGATCCTCGCGGAAAGTGCCGGCCTTGACCTCGGCGGCGAGATCGCGGTTGGTCGCGGCGATGACGCGGACGTCGGCCATCCTCGGGAGCGCCTCGCCGACGCGCTCATACTCGCGCTCCTGGAGGAGGCGCAGGAGCTTGGGCTGTATGCCGAGCGGCATCTCGCCGATCTCGTCGAGGAACAGCGTGCCCCCGTCGGCCGCGGCAACCTTGCCGGACGTTTCCGCCACGGCGCCCGTGAACGAGCCCTTGGTATGCCCGAAGAGTTCGCTCTCCAGCAGCTCCCGAGAGAGGCTCGGGCAGTTCACGGTCACAAAAGGCGCCTCGCGGCGGGTGCTCCGCTTGTGGATTTCGCGCGCGAGGACGCTCTTGCCCGTGCCGCTCAGCCCGAGGATCAGGATGTTCGCCTGGGTCTCGGCCGCCCGGAACGCAACCTGAAGCGAACGCTGCATCGCGGGCTCGTCGGATTCCAGGTCGATCGGAGGGAACTCCGATGCCAGGTCGTTCTCCAGCGCCTGCACGCGTCGCTCCAGCGAATGCGCCTTTCCCACCTTCGTGAGGACCGCGCGGATCTGGTCCGGCGTGAAGGGCTTCGGGATGAAGTCGAACGCCCCGCGCCGCATCGCCTCAACGGCCGTGGCAATATTGGCGTACGCCGTGAAGATGATGACGGCCGGCGCCGGCCGCAGTTTCATCAGCCGGCCCAGGACATCAAGCCCGTCGTCGGCGCCCAGATTCAGGTCCAGAAAAACGGCGTCGAAGCCGTCGGTTTCGGCGGCCTTCAATGCCTTGGCCGCATTCGGGGCCTCCGCCGCCGAATGGCCGGCGGACTCGACGGCCACCCGGGTCGTCCTGCGAATCGATGGCTCGTCGTCGACGATTAGGACTCGCATGGTTTCACGAGCGAGACTGGTCCCGCAATAGCCACGGGCCAATGACAAAGAAAGCCATCGTTGGTTCCGGAATGTGGAATGCCGAATCGTTCAAAGGGCGGAGCCTGGGACAACGCGGGTCGGGATCACCAGGGAAGGATCCCGTCGGCCGTCCACCAAACGTGATACTCGACCACCATGCGTCCGGACCTCACCGAAGGGCTCTCGGCCATGCTCTTCCTCGCATTATCGACGGACGCTGCCTTGAAGATGACGATTCCGAGGAGGTCGGGATCGCCTTCGATCGGTCCGGCGGCGGCCAGGGTGCCGCCGCGCCTCAGGGAATCGATGAATCCGGCATCATCGTCAGGCTGCGTCACGGCGGGCGATGCCGGTCCGCGCCTGATCAGGCAGAACGCGTGCGAGGCCATCACGTCCTGCCCCTGCGGGTTTTCCTTCTTCCATCTGAAGTAGGATGTGCCGATTCCCGCGGGTCCCCGCCACGGGTGCACGTCGACCGTGTTTCGCCTCCCGACAACGGTCGGGTCCCGCGCGGCGATAGTCCGCGCTTCGGACAGGGACTCGGCCTTGAAAATGAATATTCCGCTGATGGCCGTCGGCGTGTCCTCCATGGGACCGGCGGCAACCAATACACCTTCGCTCGCCAGCATCTTGATGTTGGCCATGTGAGCATCCTGGATGCGCTGCCTCTCCTCCAAGGGAATGGTCTTCCTGTCGGGATCGGGCCGCAGAAAGACGACGTAGCGGAGCTCCGAATCAGCAGCGGGCGGTTCGGCCGCCCCATGGGTCGCGGCGGAGGCTGCCGCCGCCACGAGGACCAGCGCAGCGAATGTTTTCATGTGCGCTTTTTCTCACGCGCAGCGGGTGGCCGCGAGCACTTTGTCCCGAGGCGGGAGCGCCTCCTGCCCCGGCCATCGGCGAAACCCGGGGGAACTCCTCGGCCAAATCGCGCCCATGCGAAAGGTCCGGCCCAGTGCCAGGCGGCCGCCCGAAAAAGCCAAGGCGGGGTCGCGTGCGCGACCCCGCCAGGTCCAGCGTCAACTAAGTGCTCCCGTGGGCTTTCGCCCACCGAGATGGCACGCCAATTCGACCCCGGCCGGGTTTCCAGGTTCCCACAGAAAGCTTGCCAGCCGGGAGGACCCCTCTGAGCGTCCGGCGAACGCTCTATGCCGCCCGAACCCGCAAAGCCGGCCCCCGAAATCGCGCCTGCGGTTCCCGCCCCAGCCCCGGCCCGTATCACGGACCTGGAGATCAAGGATGCCCAGATCATCTTCGGGGCGGTTTGGCAGCGGCTGGAGGCCGAGGTGGGCCTCGAGAACCTGCGCTTCCCGAAAGAGATAATACTCCTTGGGGGCGCCCCAGGCGCCGGCAAGGGAACGAACACCCGCTTCATCGCCAAGGCCCGGGGTCTGACCTGCGGGCCCATCGTCATCAGCGCCCTGCTCGATTCACCCGAGGCCCGGCGCTACAAGGACGCCGGCAGCCTCGTCGGCGACCGCGAGGTGATGGACCTCCTTTTCCACCGGCTCCTGCAGCCGCAATACAGGGACGGCGTCATCCTGGACGGCTTTCCGAGGACAAAGGTCCAGGTGGAGTGCCTCAAGCTCCTTGTGGACAAGATGCATGCGCTGCGCAGGGACTTCTACCGGACGCCGCTGGGCATCCACTTCAGGCAGCCGACGATCCACATCATGGTGCTGTTCGTGGACGAGGCGACAAGCGTCGCCCGACAGCTGAGGCGCGGGGTGGAGGTCCGCGCGCACAACAAGGAGGTGCGCCGGACCGGGATCGGGCAGCTCATGGAGGAGCGCTCGACCGATTTCGACAAGGCGCTCGCGCAACGCCGCTACCGCGTGTTCAAGGAACAGACGTGGGATGCCCTCCAGGAACTCAAGGAGATCTTCCACTATCATTTCGTGAACGCGCAGGGCACGTATCCCGAGGTCGAGGAGAACATCCTCAAGGAGCTGGAATACCAGAGCACGCTC
>Ga0302326_10014426_pt1 | contig 16694 bp, 14 predicted proteins | sample Palsa_T0_3_FD_202264 | JGI IMG/M metagenome (GOLD analysis project Ga0302326, IMG submission 202264) | Peat permafrost microbial communities from Stordalen Mire near Abisko, Sweden - Palsa_T0_3 | ecosystem: Environmental > Terrestrial > Soil > Palsa > Peat permafrost | place: Sweden: Abisko...
CGGCAGTGGGTGCGCCTAAGTTCTCCCAACTTAACGTGGCGAATCCCGATTTCTTCAAGCAGGTGAATGGCGTTCTGGAATCCGAATCTCTGGACTCGCTCAAGACATACGTGAGTTGGCACGCGCTGAACGCCGCGGCTCCGTGGCTTTCCCAGCCCTTCGTCGAAGCCAACTTCACGTTTCAGCAGAACCTTACCGGCCAGAAGGAAATTCAGGCGCGCTGGAAACGGTGCGCGAACCTTACCGATCACGAACTGGGCGAAGCGCTGGGGCAGAGATACGTGGATGTAACCTTCGGCCCGGAAGGTAAGCAACGCATGCTCAAGATGGTGGACGCTCTGGAGAAGTCTCTCGCGGAAGACATCCACGATCTTTCCTGGATGAGCGACGAAACCAAGAAGCAGGCTAAGGTGAAGCTCGATGCCATTCGCAACATGATCGGCTATCCCGATGTGTTCCGCGACTACAGTTCGGTCGTGATCAAGCCCGACGATCTGCTGGGAAACGTGGCCCGTGCGAATGCATTCGAATCGAAACGCGAGATCGCCAAGATTGACCAGCCGCTCGACCGCAAGGAGTGGGACATGACTCCGCCGACGGTGAATGCCTATTACAACGATTCGTTCAACGAAATCGTTTTTCCGGCGGGGATTCTGCAGCCACCGTTCTTTGACAAGACCATGGACGACGCCGTGAACTTTGGCGGCATCGGCCTGGTCATTGGTCACGAACTGACCCATGGTTTCGATGACGAGGGTCGCAAGTTCGATCCGCAAGGCAACCTGCACGACTGGTGGACGGAGCAGGACGGCAAAGAATTCGAGAAGCGTGTCAGTTGCGTGGCCAACGAATATTCAAACTTCGTCGCCGTCGACGACCTCAAGCTGAACGGCCGCCTCACGCTGGGGGAGAATACTGCCGATAATGGTGGCGCGCGCGTCGCTCTGATGGCACTCGAGCACATGATCGCTGATGACAAGACTGGAAAAGAAGGTCAGAAGATCGACGGCTATACGCCCGAGCAACGCTTCTTCCTGGGATTCGCGCGTGTCTGGTGTGAGAAGCGGCGCCCCGAAATCGCGCGCACCAGCGTACTTACCGATCCTCATTCACCGGGCAAGTACCGGGTGGATGGCGTGGTACAAAACATGCCGGAATTTCAGAAGGCTTGGGGCTGCAAAGCCGGGCAGCCTATGGTGGCCGAGAATGCCTGCCACGTTTGGTGAGGCGGTTCCGGAGCAACCGACAAGGGACCGGATGAAGGTCCGGTCCTCAAAATCTTCGATGGACGTCTTCTCTCCCGGAATGGCGCGGTGTGCGCACAGGTCAGAGCGGCTGATCCCAGCCCCGCAGACGCGGCCACCAGCGACCTACGTTGTGGAGATACTCTTCGTACTCCGTCCCGAATTTTCCACGCAGCGTCGGTTCTTCGTAAAGGACGACAAACAGATGCACGCCGAAGGCAACGGCCGCGACGACAGCGATCGCTGCCCAATCGGCATGCCCGAAAATTATCCACAGCCCAATCCACCCCGTTGCGAAGCCCACGTACATGGGGTTACGCACATGGCGGTAGAAACCCACCACTACTAATCGCTGCGGCGGGGCAAGTGGGGCCGGCGTGCCGCGTCCAGTCCAGCCGAAATCCCAGACGCAGCGCAGGGCAACCGCGAATCCCAGCACGGACGGAACCGCTGCCAGCCATCGCCAGCGTGCCGCGCCTGCCATTTCCACGCTGAAACCAAGCCATCGCGGCAGCAGCCAGAACCATAGGGCGAAAAACGACCCGCCTATGGCTAGCGAAAAGGCCGCCGACAGCCAGCGATTGCCGTGCCCCTCGGTTGTAGCCCGCGTAAGCTGTGCATCCGTCATAAGTCACCTCCACGCCTGAGGTCGGTTGGGTTCAATCCTACGCCGGTTTAGCTCCGGCGAGCGATGCCGTAGCCAGGCTTCCTCCCAGGCCCATCGTCTCTACCGCCGATGAGGGCACAATCACCATCGAGCCTTTTTCTTTGATCGCTTCGTAAAGCATGTTCATGGCGCGCAGGTGCAAGGCCACGGGGTTTTCCGCGTAGGCTGCGGCGGCCTGCACAAAGCTGTTGGAGATTTCGGTTTCCGCCTGGCCCAGAATGATTCGCGCCTGCCGCTCGCGCTCGGCTTGAGCCTGGCGGGACATGGCGTCTTCCAACCCCTGCGGAATTCTTACGTCACGGATCTCGACCGATTGCACCGTAATGCCCCATGGATTAGTTTTCTCGTCGAGAATGCGTTGCAACTCACGGCCGAGCGTCTCGCGCTCGGTGATCATCTGCGCCAGTTCGTGACGGCCAATCGATTCGCGCAGCGCCGTCTGGGCGCTCATGTTAATGGCCTCGATGAAGTTCTCCACTTCCAGAATGGACTTCTCCGCATTCCAGACCAGCCAGAAGACGATGGCATCCACGTTGACCGGCACGGTGTCGCGGGTCAGCGTCGATTCCGCCGAGACGTTGGCCACGCGCACGCGCTGGTCAACATAGGGGCTCAGCGTCTCCACGATCGGCACAATGTGGAAGAGTCCCGGCCCGCGCAAGCCGACATAACGCCCGAGTCGCAGCACAGCCACCTTCTCCCACTGCCGCACCACTTTGATGGCGAACAGGAGGTAGATGCCTAGGGCGGCACCCGCGATGATTCCCGCCGGATAACGAGTGGCGGCGGTGACGATCGCGCCGGCCAACAGACAAATGACAAACAGGGATCTTCCGATGCCGCTGATCTGACCAATTTCGATTTTCGTCATGGCTTCTATCTCCTTTGCTTCGACTGCGGCGCTAACTCGCGCAGACGCTCAAGCAGTTCTTCCACAGAAAACCCTGCCGCCCCGGCACGGGCGGCAAATTCGTTGGCTAACTGCGCAAGTTGCCGTTCCCGCTCCCCGCTGTTTTTGACGATCTTTTTGTTGCTGATGAATGTCCCGGTTCCCTGGTGGGTTTCGATCATGCCGCCGAGTTCGAGCTCGCGGTATGCCCGCAGGACCGTATTCGGATTGATGGCCAGATCGACCGCAAGCTGCCGCACGGTGGGAAGTTGATCGCCAGCGGCCAGCGTTCCCGCCGCGAGACCGGTCCGGACCTGGTCGATGATCTGGCGGTAGACGGGAACTCCGCTGCGCAAATCCAAGGTGAGCTGGAAACCCTGAGCGTGGGCGGGAATGCGTCCCATGTGTGTCAGTGTACTATATATATAGTACATTAAGTCAAGAAGAAAGCTTAAGAATATTTCGTTTCTTTTTCTTTCTAAGAGAAGCTCGCCTTCCAGGCTCAGCGGTCAGAAGCAAAGAGAAAAGGTCCGGCACTGTTGCCGGACCTTCTTTCTCCTGGCCTCGAATCGATCGCGAGACCGTCGAAGTTGTGAAACCTTGCTGGTTTTTTAGAAGTTGGCCGCCTGAACGATCAGGTGATCGACGATGCGGTGCGCTTCGTCGATGTGATGGATGGCGCGATCCCGCAGACCCCGCACGGACGGGTCATCTTCCTCGCGAGCGATATCATTGTGAGCTTTATCGAGCAGTTCAAGCGCGCGATGATAGCGCCCGGCGCGATCCATTCGAGCATCGACCGGAGGATGGTCGTTCAAATTCTTGCCATCGTCAATCGAAGCCTGCTTGATCTCGCCAATGGCTTTGTCGATCTCGTCCATGGCGTGCTCCTCTTCTTTGTCCATGTGATGGGTCGGAGCCAGGTTCTCCAGGTGGGCGCGCGCATGCCGCAGGTCGGTAAGTGCATGCAGGTATGCCGGATGCCTTCCTGGTTCGTCGGCAAAGCTCAGGGCGGCGCAGACAGCAACAAGAAACACGAGTAGGGTGCAATGTCGTGCAGTTTTCATGGTTTCCTCGAAGCCTTTCGGCGGAATGAAATTCGTCAGTAATTAACCCGGAACTACAGTCTTAGACTCGCTGAAGTCTACGCGACGGTCCGAGGCCGACGGAAGTTACTTCGGTACAAGAGGGCACGGGGCCTAAGGGACGTCGAATCCCGCGCAGCCGGCACGTACCATCGCCGTCGCCTCAGTGTTTGGCTGGCTGGAAGCCCTTGCGGCGTTGTTCGCTATAGCGGCGCAGGGCGTCGAAGATGATGGGATACGCCTCGCTGGCCGGGCGTATCTCGTCCACCTCGACGGCCTTGCCTTCGAGCTGTTTGTAATCCTGAAAGAAGCGCCGCAGCATGAGCATGCGGTGCGACGGCATCTCCGCGGCCTCGTGGTAGGAGTTGAACTCAGGATCTTCGGTGGCGATGGCAATGACCTTATGATCGGGCTTGCCAGCGTCGATCATGGTCATCAGCCCAATGGCGCGGGCGTGAATGATGGTCAGCGGCACTACGGTTTCCTGGCAGAGCACAAGGACGTCGAGTGGATCGTCGTCTTCCGCCAGCGTCTGCGGGATGAAGCCGTAGTTCGCGGGATAATAAACGGCGGAATAGAGAACGCGATCGAGCTTAATCAAGCCGCTGGCTTTGTCGAGTTCATACTTCACGCTCGATCCAAAGGGAATCTCGATCACGCAGTCGAATTCCTGCGGCAGTTTGTCGCCGGGAGTTACGTCGTGCCAGGGATGAATCATGGAATTGTCGCAACTATTGTCATTCTAGCGGATGACCATCACAGGTCATGCAAAATCTTGATTCTGGGCCTGCGGTCGCGTAGAGTCATGAAGGAATGGCATTTGGTGGTTTCTGATGTCCAACCAAGCGAAGACTTATCTCAAGTTCGGCGCGGCCACGGTCACGATTCTTTTCCTGCTCGGTTATCTCGCTTATACCGGCGTGCAGGACAGTAAGAGCTATTATGTCACCATCAGCGAGCTGCACAAGATGGGGAACGGAGCTTACTCCAAGCGCCTGCGGGTCGCGGGGAATGTGCAACCGGGGTCGATCAAGCGCACCGGAACGCACGTTCAGTTTGTGTTGATGGAACAGGATCAGTTGCTCTCGGTGGACTACACCGGAACCGAAGCTCCTCCCGATACTTTCAAGGACGACTCTCAAGCCCTCGCCGACGGCAGCTTTGGCCGCGATGGCGTCTTTCACGCCAAGGCGCTACAGGCTAAATGCGCATCGAAGTATGCGCCACCAAAGCCGGGCACGCCCGCCAATGGTTCGCCCTCGAGCGCACCGCCAAGAACCGTGACCGAGGTGCAGAGGCCCTCCCTCCCGTCGAACTGAGTGTTCGATTCTGTGGCGCGCGTCGAGCCGGTACAGTCACCAGTTCCGACGCCTCGTGCCCCTTCGTTGCAGGGGAACCGTTAGCCATAAGCGCTACGGCTCAGCCCGCGCACAAGTTCAGCCCGATAAGATAAAGCCGAGCAAACATAAACGGCCGTGTAAGAAACAGCGCCGGAATCGGGTTCCAGATTCCTCGCGTTGTGGTCGCAGGGATTGCGGAGGAAACACTTTCTAGCTTTGCAAAAAAGCGCGAAAATCCATAGATTCTTTGCAGTGCTCGCAACCAGACAAATTCGCGTGGTGCTCTACTGCTTGTGATGAATCCGCCTAGGGCCACCGGCGCCCCCCTCATTGTCGTCAAGGGACTCATCAAGCAGTTCGGCCGGTTCGCCGCATTGCGGGGGGTGAGCGCGGAGTTTGATGCCGGCAAGTTCCACGTCATTCTCGGCGACAACGGAGCGGGGAAGACGACTCTGATGCGAGCGCTGGCAGGATTGGCTCATCCCACACGCGGCACAGTTTCCATCCTGGGCAAGACTCCGCACGAAGCCTGCCGCGAAATCGGCTACATGGCCCACCCGTCCCTGCTCTATGACGAAATGAGCGGGTTGGAGAACTTGCGCTACTTCGCCCGCCTCTACGACATCGCTGGCAACAGCCGCTGTGAGCAGGTGATTCGCTCCGTGGGGCTTGATCCCGGGTTGTTGCGTCCCGTGGGAACGTATTCGCAGGGCATGCGGCAGCGCATGTCGCTGGCGCGGGCCATTCTGCACGATCCCAAGATACTGTTGCTGGATGAGCCGTTTTCCAGCGTGGATGTCCCTTCCGCGCGGGAAATGGTTAGCTTGCTCAAGGGCATGCGCGACGCCGGTAAGACTATCTTTGTGGTCACGCACCAGGCTCCGCTGGTCGATGGCGTGGCCGACGAATTTGTGTGGATGCAAGCCGGGCAGATCGTTGACCGCACCGATCGTCTCATTCCGGAGATTACGCGAGCGGAGCGACCATGAAATCGTTTTGGTCGATCACGCTCGCCACGCTGGCCAAAGACATCCGCCTGGAGTGGCGCTCCAAGGATGCGCTCAACGCCATGCTCTTTTTCTCACTGCTGGTGGTCGTGATCTTCGTCTTTTCCTTCGACCCTTTGGCAGAAGAATCTCGCCACATCGCTGGCGGCTTGATTTGGGTGGCGTTCTTGTTTGCGACGATCGTTGCCCTTCAGCAGACCTGGGCACGCGAGCTGCGCAACCAGGTGCTCGACGCCTACCGCGTGTCTCCGGCGCCGGCTAGGGCGTTATTTCTGGCCAAAGCGCTGGGCAACTTCATTCTCGTCAGCCTGCTGGAAGCGCTGATGGCGCCTCTGTTTGTGATCTTCTATAACCTGCGCGTACTCGGTCCGGCATGGCAGTTAATTCCCGTGGCTTTGCTCGGAACCTGGGCGCTGGTGGTGAATGGAACATTTTTCGCAGCCATGTCCATCCGCACGCGCAGCCGCGAACTCATGCTGCCGCTGCTCCTGTTCCCCATTTCCATTCCCGCCGTGCTGGGGATGGTCGCAGGCACTACCAGCATTCTGACCGGCGAGAATCCCGCGCACTTCTACATCGTATTGCTTCTCACCTACGATGTGGTGTTTACTACAGCGTGCATCGGCCTGTTTGACACGGTGTTGCAAGCGGAATGAAAAAAGCATTTCCCATCATGGCTGTTCTGACGGCGCTCTTGCTGGCCTACGCTTTCTACCAGGCGATGTTCGTCGCGCCCACCGATGCCCTGCAGGGAGACGTTTACCGCATCATCTTTTACCACGTGCCTTCGGCGTGGACCGCTTTCCTGCTGTTCTTCATCAACTTCATCGCTTCGGTCCAATACCTGGCGAGCGTGAAACCCTCGACCCAGCGCGCCGCAAAATGGATTGTGATCGCGATCGGGATGGTTGGCGCCATCGCGCCTTTTATCCCTCAGGTGCAAGCGCAGCTACCCGCAGGGTTGTATCCCAGTTCGGTCGCGACCACAGTTTTGGCGATTCCAGTTTTCTACTTCTTGATGGGGAAGTATTTCCCGGGGCAAGATCTTGACGTGCTCGCGGTGACCGCGGCGGAAGTGGGCGTAGTTTTTTGCACCATCGTTCTGATTACCGGACCCATCTGGGCGCGGCCGGTGTGGGGCATCTGGTGGGCGCCGGGAGACATCCGCCTCACCTCGACGCTTGTGTTATGGCTGATTTATGTGAGCTATTTGGTGCTTCGCCGTTTCTCCGACAGCGCTCAAACCCAGAAACTGGCCGCCGTCCTGGCCGTCTTTGGTGCGCTCGACGTCCCGCTGGTTTATTTCTCCATTTGGTTTTTCCGCACGCAGCATCCTCAGCCCGTGATCGGCGGAGGCGGCTCAATGGACCCGCGAATGCTTCACGTGCTGCTGATCAACTGGTTGGCGTTTCTGTGTTTTGCAGGTCTGGTCTGCTGGTCGCGATTCCGGCTGGAGAAGCTGCGTCGCGAAGTGGAAGAAGCGGAGGCCCTCGAATCCCTGCTGGAGCCCGGCAGTCCAGCCGCGCAAACTTCCAAATCCAAAGTTGCTCTGAGCCGGGGGTCACAATGAATTCCGCAAGTTCCCTCAAATTCCTCTATGCGGCCTACACCGCCACCTGGCTGATTCACGCTCTTTATGTTGGGAGCTTGTTGCGCCGCTACAGCCGCCTGCGGCGGCAAATGAAGGATCTGGGGAAGTAAAGAGCGGCTTCCGGCTTCCGGAGAGCGCAAATCGTTGGCTGGCTGCGAAGCGCAGGTTCGAATCCCCGAGCCGGAAGCCCAGCGTGGGAGGCCGGACGCCGCCTTTAGTTTTCCGCCTCACGCTGCAGAGCGCTGAAGAAATCCGTACCTCCGCCGGACCGGAGGAATTCGTAGTTCTCGATCATGGCGGCGGTTCCAATCCGCAGGGAGGGCAAAGGCGATTCCACGCGGATTACGCGCGCCGTGAAGCGCACCCGTACCGCATCGGTCAGCGTAATATGGGGTGGAAAGGTGAGAGTGACTTGACAGGGGGTTCCCGTCGGGATCTGCCGGTCGAGATAAAAAAAAACTCCGCGGGCGCTCACGTTCTGGGTTTCGGTGTGAAATTCGTTGTCTTCATCCAGACGAACCACCGCCGGCAGGCGCATATCAAAGCGCCGCATCATCCGCCGTTCCTGAGACTCCGGGTGCATCCCCAATGTATGTTCCGATAGCATTTTTCTAAACTAAGACTGGTCCAAGGGCAATACGGAATCAACATTCAGGCTGGGAGACCAGGTCCCGCCGCCCACAGCAGGCCCTGATCGATATCCAATGTATAGAATTGCCAGCACTTTGCAAGAGCAAAAAGACTCCGGGTAACTGATTCGTTAAATGCTCAAGCGGTCCCGCGCCCTGGTCTGCAATTCACCTCATCCCAGTTTCGTGCCATCCTCCGGCATCTTTCCCGCTCCCCCAACGCATCTGACAACAGCGGGAGCGGGGTGCGTGCGGGTCGAGCCTCGCTTGACTTGGCTATCTGTCAGATGTTTAAGTAACTAGATTGTTTTCCGCCAGTTCCAAGTGACACGTCAGCAGCGGGCGGTTTCGCCGGCGCAGGGTAAGCACTGACTCGCGCGCCGTTTCTACTCTCTCCAAATGACCGGTATGAATGGGAGGAAAAGCGTGATGGGGAATGGCCGTTGGTTGGGAAGGCGCTCGGAAAGAAGCTTGCAGAAAAGAAGTTTGAGAAATGGCTTGAGAAGCAGTTGGGTGTGGCCGCGTGCCCTGGGGGTGATGCTGGTGCTGTTGTTGACGGGCGCCGTGCTGCTCGGATCGGGTTCCCGCCGCCACTCACGGCAGGCCATGCTTCAGCCAGCAGCCTCTGCGATCGCAACCTCTTTTGGCTCTCCTCTGCAATCGAAGCCGCTGCGTTCGGGCCCGGACGCGCTCGCCATTCTGGGACAGTTGCCGCTGATCTTTGAGCCCAACCAGGGCCAGGCCGATCCCCGGGTGAAGTTCCTCGCGCGGGGCGCCGGATACAGTCTCTTCCTGGACGCAACTGGCGCCATACTCGTCACGCAGACGGCGCACTCGTCGGCTGGGCACAGCGAACAATTTGTAGGCATGAAGCTGGTTGGCGCCAACCCTGCGGCGGCCACCACGGGAACCGATCCACTCCCGGGCAAAAGCAACTACATATTCGGCAATGATCCGCAGCAATGGCATACTGGCATTCCGCAGTTTGCCGGAGCTCGCTACCAGAGTGTCTATCCCGGAATCGATCTGGCCTTTTATGGAAACCAGGGCCGTCTGGAGTACGACTTCCGGGTCGCCCCCGGCGCCGATCCATCACAGGCCGAACTGCAGTTTGACGGCGCAACCAAACTGGAGCTGAGCGGCGGCGCCTTGGTTCTCAGCGGAAAAGACGACGGCGGCTTGCGCCTCGAAGCGCCTCACGTTTATCAGCGCGACGGAGACCGGCAAGAGACGGTAGCGGGACGGTTTGTTCTGCGTGCCGCCAACCGCGTCGGTTTCGCAATCGGCCCGTACGACCGGGGCCGCGAGCTGATCATCGACCCGGTGCTCGATTTTTCCACCTACTTCGGCGGCAGCGGCAAGGAAACTTCACCTTCCGTCGCAGTCAACGGCAACGGCAACATCTACCTCGCCGGCACGACGCAGGGTTCGCCGGCAAGCTCGTTTCCTGATGCCAGTACTGTAACCCCGACCTTAATCGGTCCGCTGTCGCTCACGACGAGCAGTCCACCCCATATCTTTATCGCCGAGATCAATCCTTCGCAGCCGCCCTCAGTGCTGTATGAAACCTTCATCGGTGGCACTGGATCCGACACCAGCGTTGGCCTCAGCGTGGATAGTGCCGGCAATGCCTACCTCGTAGGCAATACCACTTCCACCGACTTCCCCACTCTCGGCCTTCCGTACCAGACTGCGCCGGAGACCAAGGGCCCACAATGCGCCTCCGTCACTTGCACGTCCGTGTTCGTGAGCGTGCTCGACGCGCTGGGTTCCGCCCTCAGCTATTCTTCTTATCTTTCCGGCAATGGCAGCGACCAGGCCAGCGGGATGGCGATCGACCTTAGTGCGGATGTCTTCATCACCGGCACCACGACTTCCAACGACACGCCGAGCGCCACAGACGCTTTTCCCGCAACCCTCTCGCCCGTACCGTATCAAAGCGCGTCGAAGGCGAGCCCCCAGTTCTTCGTGACCAAGCTGAATACGAACATCCCCAGTGTGGGCGGCATCGCGTATTCGACATACTTCGGCGGGAGTACGCCGGCCCCTGCAGTCGCAACGGGCGGCGGCATCGCGGTCGACTCGACCGGCAACATCTATTTTGACGGTACAACGAATTTCTACAACACCGGCTCGGGCTCATACGGCGACAGCGGTCAGACGGAAGACTTTCCCATTATCAACGCGTACCAGCCGTGCCTGGACACACCTCCGCTCCTCGTCCTCCCCATTAACAACCCGTGTGCGGCTCCCACTACGACGCCCTACCCGACCGATGCCTTCATGGCCAAGTTGAATCCCAACGCCGCTCAAACCGGTGGCGCTCAGTTGCTTTTCTCAACCTACCTTGGGGGCAGCGGTCAAGATACGGGGACCGCGATTGCGATTGATTCCGGCGCCGCCAACATTTACCTCACCGGCTCGACCAACTCCCCAGATTTCGAAATTCCCCTCGGTTCCGCGCCCTACGACGGTTGCCTGAATAACGCGAATCCTGCAGGGTCGACGGCTGCCTGTACGACGGCTAACACGACGGACACCGATGCCTATGTGGCGCGGATGAGCAACCCTACGCTGAGCACCACGGGAGTTCCAACTGACGTGGCGCTCAATTATTTTTCGTACCTGGGCGGGGCGGGGAACGACAGTGGGCTGGCGATCGCGGTGTTGGATGCGTCGATCGCTACGCTCGGCGATGCAGTGGTGACCGGGGCGACCAGTTCGACAAACTTTCCGGTCACAATCTTCCCAATCCAGAGCGCGCTGAACGGCACCCAGAATGCTTTCTTTGCCCAAATCGATACCGAGACGACTACCGGCCAGTCCGGGGTTGGCTCCTACGTCACTTACTTCGGGGGCAATGGTGTGGATCGGGGTACCAGCATCACGGTCGATCCCAACCTGAACTCCTATTTTGCCGGCGATACCACCTCCACCAATCTAGTGGAATTTAATCCTGTGCAGGGCTCGCTCGCGCCCGGTGCCACCAACGCGTTTCTCGTCAAGTTGGGCACGGCGACGGATCTGTGCATCAGCTGCGTCGCGCCAGTTATATCACCCGCCGGAACGGCGGGGGCCGGCAACCAGGTCACGACCACCTTTACCGTTGCCAACGAGGGGCCCGACCCAGCGACCAACGTCGTCGTGACCGGGTTGGTCACCAGCGGAGCGACGTTCGTCAGCGGAACCGCGAGTTCGGGCACTTGCAGTGCGCCGAGCAATAATTCGGTGTCTTGCCTGATCCAAACGCTGCAATCCGGTTCCATATCGACAGTCGTCTTCGTAGTGACGCCGAACAACAGCGGCCAGTATTCGGTGACGGGCACGGTATCCAGCGCTAACAATACCAGCACAACCAGCACGGCTACCGCCTCGTTCACGGCGTCCGATTATTCCGTGTTCATTGCTCCCCCCGCTGCGAGCGTGCTCGCAGGTCAGATCGCCCAATATGGAGTGGAGGTAAATCCAATTGGGGCTTTCGGAGCCAATGTGTCGCTCAGCTGCAGCGCTCTTCCCTCCGGGGCGAGTTGCAACTTTACCAACAGCACGGTGAATTTGGCGAACGGCCCTCAGTCGACCACTTTAAACCTGAACACGACCGCGCAACCCGTATCCACGGCCAGTGCAGCGGGATGGCACCGCTCGCTTTATGCCTTCTGGCTGATGGTTCCAGGGATGACTCTGTTGGGGTGGCGAGTGAGCGGCGGGAAAGGGGAGAAGATCCGCCTGCTCGGCCTGCTCATGCTTTCGCTGTTCTTCGCGCTGGTCCTGCTTCAGCCATCCTGCAGCAGCAGCAAGACGCCGGTACCGGTGAGTGGGACGCCCTCGGGCAGCTACTCTCTCACGGTTACGGCAACTTCCGGCTCGTTCAGCAAAAGTGTGCCGTTCCAGTTGACAGTGTCGCCGTAGTTTCAGTTTTCGGTTTTTGGTCTTGCAGTACTCCGGGACCAGACGCGCCGGAAACTAGAAACTGGAAACTAGATCGGGAAACTTGCTTTCCCGTCTAGGCTCCGGCGGAAAGCTTGTGGTGGCTCTTGCCCTCTGCGATTCCATATTGCCGAATCTTGTAAAGCAGAGCTTTATAGCTGATTTGTAGAAGAGTGGCCGCGCGTTTTCGGTTCCAGTTGGTCTGCTCGAGCGCCTGCCGGATCGCTTCACCTTCAGCTTCGTCTTTGGCGCTGCGGGCCAGCGATTTCAATCCGCCGCTAGTTTCCCCGCTTCTCGTTGCGGAATCTCCCCACGCAGCGCCGCCGCCGTTGCCATCGGGGCGGGGCCGCAATTCGGCGGCCGCTAAATTCTCGTCACCGAGGATTAAGTAGCGCTTCAGAAAATTGTTCAGCTCCCGTAAATTGCCCGGCCAGGAATGCGCCTGGCAGGCCTCGAGGAGATGGGGAGAAAGCGGAAGCTGAGGCCGCGCGTAGCGTTCGGCCATGCGCGTCATGAAATGCTTCAGTAGAATGGGAATTTCTTCCTTGCGTTCGCGCAGCGGCGGCAGTTGCAGGGTGAACGCGTTGAGACGGTAGTAAAGATCTTCGCGCAGCCGCTTGGCAGCCAAAGCCTGCGGAATGTCAATGTTCGTGGCCGCCAGGATGCGCACGTCCACCTTGATGACACTGCGGCTTCCCAGCCGCGAGAATTGCTGGTCCTGCAGTACGTGCAGCAGTTTGGCCTGCAGCGCCGGCGGCATCTCGCCAATCTCGTCCAGCAGAATGGTACCTTTGTTGCACAGTTCGAACTTGCCCGGCTTGGCGTGCGTCGCTCCGGTAAATGCGCCCGGTTCGTAGCCGAACAGCTCGCTTTCCAGCAGATCGGCGGGCACGGCCGCGCAATTTACCTTCAAGAACGTGCGGTGAGCGCGCGTCGATAGCTTGTGAATCAATCGACACAGCACTTCCTTGCCGGTGCCGCTCTCGCCCAGCAGCAATACCGGAATATCCACCTTTGCAACCAGCGCGGCTTGCGAACGGATCTTCCGCATGGCCGGACTCGCCGCGATAAAGAACACGTCGTCGCCGACATCCTCGGCTTCTCCGCCGACCACCGCTTCGCCCTGACCCAGGCACTGGACGATCACCGCATCCAGTTCCGCTTTCTGAAAGGGTTTGGTCAGGTAGTCATGTGCCCCCAGGCGCATCGCCTGCACGACCTTCTTCGTGTCGTTGACGCAGGAAAGCATCACAACCTTCACCCCGGGCCGCTTCTGGCGGAGTCGCTCGAGCGTCTCCAATCCGTCGATGCCCGGCATCAGCACATCGAGCAGCACCAGGTCCGGCTCCATGCCTTTGTCCACCCGCTCCAGCGCTTCTTCCCCGGTCGACGCGGTCTCCACTTTGTAGTCGTCAACCTCCAGCAGCGTCCGGATGTAGCGCAGCATGGCCGGTTCGTCATCCACCAGAAGAATCTTGGCGGTATCGTTCATCGATTCTTTCCTTTGCCGGCAGGGTTCGCGACAGGTTTGAAGGGAATGAGGAACGAGAATTTGCAGCCCGCGCCGGGATCGCTTTCTACCCAAATTTTTCCGCCCATGCCTTGCACCAGGCGGCGCACAATCGCTAAACCAAGCCCCATGCCGTCGTGGTTTTCGGTGCCCGGCAGGCGGAAGAAATCATCGAACACTTCCTGATGAAACTCGGCCGGAATTCCCGGACCCGTATCCGATACGCTGACCTTCACCGAATTCGGCTGCGAAGTATCCTGCCGGCGCCTCTCGCCTGCCGATGCCGGCTGGGCCGCCGCACGGCGCTCCCACATGTAGGGTTCCGCGTGCAACCAAACCGTCCCGCCCTGCGGAATAAACTTGAAGGAATTCTCCAGCAGGTTCGAGATCACCCGCTCCAGCTTGGGAGAATCGAAGGGGAACACCGGCAGTTTTTCATTCTCGAGGAAGTAAAGTGCTAATCCCTTTTCCTGAAAGCGCGTCGACCACAGGCGGCACACCTCCGACAGGCACTCGTTGATGTTGCCCGCCCCGAACTGCATCTTCAGGCCGCCGGTTTCCAGAGCGCTGTAGGTCAGAAAATCCTGGATGAACGACTGCAACCGTTTGCCGCTCGACTGCATGTCGCCCAGCACTTCCCGCTGGCGCACATTCAACGGTCCCAGTTTTTCGCTCTGCAGCAGTTCCACGTACCCGTTCAGAATTGCCAGCGGCGTCTTCAGGTCGTGCGCCGCCGAGCCAAGCGCGTTCGTCGTGCGTTGGAATCGCTCCTGTAACTCGGAGTACGCCTGCTGCAAATCAGCCGGATTTGGTACGGCTTCTCCCGGCAGTGGAGACTGCGGGGCGCCCGTCTTTGCTTCAACCGCCTCGGAAAAACACACGTTTTTTTGCACGGTGGCCATAAGGGGACGGTCTCACTCAAAGGGGGGAATGCACTCGACTGGTCAAGAGAAGAATGCTGTATCAAAATGGTATGCTAGGCCGCTTTTCGCTGTCAACGAAAAATGCAACGTGATTACCCAAGTGTGGCAAAACCTTGCACTCTCCGACCGGTTAAGATGACCTTCGCCCCACCCGCCACGAGGGAAACCCGGCGAATCCCGGAGCCATGAAAAGTCCGCTCTTTAACGGCCTTAAGCCGCCCGACACCCGAGTTGACCTGGTTCTTTTTGGCTCTTTCCTGTTCCTTGCGGGATTTGCCCCCTTAATGAGGCTTTGGCCCCTAAGATGCTGGAATTGTTCGGTTAAAGCGCACAGGAAGGGGTGTGGGTGAAGGGTAAGACTCCAGTGGCAGAGCGTCGGCGGTGGCCGCGGTTGCCTTTAGCCATCCCCGTCTTTGTCCGAAGTCGTGCTGAGTCTGACAAGGAATTCCTGGAATTTGCCACCGCCATGAATGTCTCCGCTGGCGGCATGTTGGTCGCGGTTCGTCGCTCGATCCCCTCCGCAGCTCAGATTTCGCTTGAGATTCCCAGTGCTCCGTTAGCCGCATTGGCTGCTGCCCTGCCAACCGTTATCCGGATTCTGCGTGCCAAAGTGCTGCGCACCCACCACGGCGAGGGTTACAATTTGGTTGGTCTGAAGTTCTCGCGACCGCTTCTCAACTCCCACGCTCGCGCCAGGCCTCGACGGAAAATCACTTCTTCCCTGTGAAAACCTTTTCCCACGCTCTTTCGTGGCCCTCTGCTCACTTCCCGGGATTGCGATTAACCGTTCTGATCCCTCTTAACCTTTGGTAAGTTGCTTTTCCTCAATCAGATAGACTAGCCTACGAACATAGGTGTCCGCTCCCCTTGTGTTTGGTTCTCCAGATGCACATCCGACCATAAGCCTGTGCTGCGGAAGCCAGGAAAACTTATGAGCACTTCAAACCCAGTCAGTGCACTGATCCAGCCTCTCGGCGAGACGCCTCCCGAATCTGTCGTGTTCGGGGGCACCGAGGCCATGCGGGCTCTCCGCGAACGGCTGGCCAAAATAGCCGGCGCCAACGTCCCTGTGCTGATCCAGGGAGAGAGCGGCACGGGCAAAGACATTATCGCGCGCATGATCCACAGCTCTTCGCCGTGGAGGACCGGGCCTTGGGTCAAGGTAAATTGTCCTGCGATTCCCGGCACCCTGCTCGAGAGCGAACTGTTCGGCTACGAAAAAGGAGCCTTCACCGGCGCTTACGGCACCAAGCCTGGCCGCGTCGAGATGGCGCATCGCGGTACCCTGTTCCTCGATGAAATTTCCGAACTCGATATGGCCCTGCAGTCAAAGCTCTTGCAACTTCTGCAGGACGGACAGTTCTGCCGCATTGGCGCCCAGGAAGACAAGAAAGTGGAAGTCCGCGTTGTCTGCGCCACCAATCGAAAACTGGAAGAGGAAATTGCCGCGGGCAACTTCCGTGCCGACTTGTTTTACCGCATCAACGTCGTGAACCTCTACATGCCGCCGCTGCGCGAGCGCGCCTCCGACGTTCCTCAACTGATCAGCTACTTCCTCGAGTACTACAACCGGAAATTCAACGCGCGCGCCAACCCGCCCTCTACCGATTTGATGAACGCGCTTAAGAAATATCACTGGCCAGGCAACATCCGCGAGTTGGAAAATCTGATCAAGCGCTACGTGATTCTCGGCGCCGAAGAAGCCATCGCCGGCGATTTGCGCCCGCACGAGCAAGACTTCTTCACTGCCGATATTTCGGTCGACGGTCCGATCTCGCTGAAAAAAATCACCCGCCAGGCCGTCCGAGAACTGGAACGCAAGATCATCCTCAAAGTTCTCCAGCATCATCACTGGAACCGCAAGAGCGCTGCCCGCGCTATG
>Ga0302326_10014429_pt1 | contig 16693 bp, 12 predicted proteins | sample Palsa_T0_3_FD_202264 | JGI IMG/M metagenome (GOLD analysis project Ga0302326, IMG submission 202264) | Peat permafrost microbial communities from Stordalen Mire near Abisko, Sweden - Palsa_T0_3 | ecosystem: Environmental > Terrestrial > Soil > Palsa > Peat permafrost | place: Sweden: Abisko...
CTTGCGGCCGGGCAGTGATGCAGCGCGTAACTTCGACGGTTTCATCATCACCAGCGACCCGCAGAATTTCACCGTCGGCGCCAACCTGATGCAGTTGCTGCTGGCCATCCAGGACGAGGAATGGGACGAGATCGAGCTGAGCGTGCGGCAGTTCCAGGGCATGACCCAGGCCATCAAGTTTTGCGAGCGTCCGGTGGTGGCTGCGCCGTTCGGTCTCTGCCTAGGCGGAGGAACGGAGATTTCCCTGCACGCGGCCCTGCGCCAGCCACACATTGAGCTCTATGCCGGCCTGGTGGAGACTGGGGTCGGCTTGATCCCGGGCGGTGGCGGATGTAAGGAAATGCTGCTGCGCGCCCTCGCAGCCGCGGATGCAGTGCGCATCGACCCCCGGGGCGAATCGGTCGAGGTGGTGGAAACTCTCAAGAACGTGTTCGAAACTATCGCCATGGCCAAGGTATCGACCTCGGCCATGGAAGCGCGCTCGCTACGCTTAATCGAGGACATCGATTCCATCTCCATGAATCGCAGCCGGCTGGTGAGCGACGCCAAGGCGCAGGCACTGCGGCTGACGCGATCCGGATACGCGGCGCCGGTCATGAGGAACGATATTCCCGCGCCCGGCGAGACGATTCAGGCCACCTTGAAGCTGGGCGTCTACCTGATGCGCGAAGGCGGATACATCAGCGACCACGACGCGAAAGTTGCAACCCACGTGGCCCGCATCCTCACCGGGGGCGATATCACCCCGGGCACGTTGCTCAGCGAGCAGTCCCTGCTTGATCTGGAGCGCGAGGCCTTCCTCTCTCTTTGTGGAGAGCCCAAGACTCTCGAACGCATCGCATTCACGCTCAAGACGGGCAAACCGCTCAGGAATTAGGCCAATTATGAAGGAAGCAGTTGTAGTGAGCGCAGTGCGCACAGCCGTGGGGAAGGCCCCGAAGGGAACTCTCCGTTACACGCGCCCCGATGATCTAGGCGCGGTCGCGGTCAAGGGCGCCGTGGATCGGGTACCGGGGCTCGATCCCAAAGAGATCGAGGACGTGATCATCGGTTGTGCCATGCCCGAGGGCGAGCAGGGAATGAACGTGGCCCGGCTCATTTCGTTGCGCGCGGGCCTCCCCATCGAAGCCGCTGCCATGACGGTAAACCGCTACTGCGCTTCGGGCTTGCAGACCATTGCTTTGGCGGCGGAACGCATTCGCGGCGGCGGTGCGGAGGTGATCGTCGCCGGAGGAACGGAGTCCATGTCCTACCTCCCCATGGGTGGCAACAAAATCGCCGTCAATCCGTGGCTGATGGACAATCATCCCTCGGCGTACATGACCATGGGGCTGACCGCCGAGCGCGTGGCCAAACACTACGGCATTTCGCGCGAAGAATCCGACCAGTTCGCTCTTGGCAGCCATCAAAAGGCGCTGGCGGCGATCAAGGCCGGCCACTTTGAAGATGAAATTGTGCCCGTGCCCGTAGTCACGACGGTGATGAACGGCGGGGGGAAGCCGGAGAAGAAGGAGACCGCGTTCAGCGTGGACGAGGGACCGCGTGCCGACACCTCGATCGAGGCCTTGGCCAAGCTGCGCGCCGTCTTCCACGCCGCGGGTGTTGTCACCGCGGGCAACAGTTCGCAAACCTCCGACGGAGCTGCGGCTGCCGTGATCATGTCGGACACGCGGGCGAAGGAAATCGGAGCCAAGCCATTGGCGCGTTTTGTCTCCTTCGCCTACGCCGGCTGTTTGCCGGAAGAGATGGGCATAGGCCCTGTCTACGCCGTTCCCAAGGCGCTGAAGCTGGCCGGCCTCACGCTCGACCAGATTGACTTGATCGAGTTGAACGAGGCCTTCGCCGCGCAGTCGCTGGCGGTGATCAAAACCCTGGGCATCGACCCGTCCCGGGTCAACGTCAACGGGGGAGCGATCGCGCTGGGCCATCCCCTGGGCTGCACGGGCACCAAGCTCACGGCCAGTCTCCTCCGCGAAATGAAACGGCGCGGCGCCAGGTACGGCTTGGTGACCATGTGCGTCGGCGGCGGCCAGGGCGCCGCGGGTATCTTCGAAAACCTGCAAAATTAGTAACATCCACGGGACCAAAGGGGAGCATGCGATGGTGGTAGAAGCGCAAGTGAAGACGGCGAAACGAGTGACTGGGGGCAGCTTCCTCATCGAAGACCTGAACCCCGACGACATTTTCACCCTGGAAGACCTCTCGTCGGAACAGAAGCAAATCGCGAACCTGGCGGCAGATTTTGCCGAAGACAAGATCCTGCCCCAGGTGCACGAGATCGAAGCCAAGAACTGGGACGTAAGCCGCAAGCTGATGCGCGACCTGGGCGATCTGGGACTGCTCGGCATCGATGTCCCGGAGCAGTACGGCGGCCTCGACATGGATAAGATTACCTCCACCCTGGTTGCGGAAAATCTCACCGGTTCGGGTAGTTTCTCTGTCACCTTCAGCGCCCATGTGACCATCGGAACCTTGCCCCTGGTGTGGTATGGAACGCCGGAGCAGAAGGAGAAATATCTCCCTAAGCTGGCGAGCGGGGAATGGATCGCCGCGTATGCCTTGTCAGAATCCTCCGCCGGTTCCGATGCGATGAACATTCGCACCCGCGCTACGCTCACGCCCGATGGCAAGCACTATCTGCTCAACGGCGAAAAAATGTGGATCTCCAACGCCGGCATCGCCAATCTCTTTACCGTTTTCGCCAAGATCGACGGGGAGAAGTTTTCCGCTTTCCTGGTGGAGGCGGGCACTCCGGGTTTGACCGTGGGCGCGGAGGAGCACAAGTTGGGCATCCGTGGTTCTTCCACCTGCGCGCTGGTTCTGGCCGACTGCAAGGTGCCGGTGGAGAACCTGCTGGGCCAGGCCGGCAAGGGACACCATATCGCCTTCAACATCCTCAACGTGGGCCGCTACAAGCTTGCCGCGAGCGCGGTGGGCGGGGCGCGCAGTTCACTGCGCGACGGCATACGCTATGCCAAAGAGCGGGTCGCCTTCGGCAAGCCGATCACCTCCTTTGGCCTGGTACAGGAGAAGATTGCCGAAAGCGCGGCAGGCGTTTACGCCACCGAGGCGGTTCTCTATCGCGTTGTGGGCGCCATCGATGCGGCGCTGGCCGAACTCGATAAGAACTCGCCTACCTTCGCTGCCGAGGTGCAGAAGCGGATCGAAGAGTTTGCTGTCGAATGCTCGATTTTGAAGTTTTTCGGCTCGGAGATGGTGGAGCGCGTGGTGGACCACACGCTGCAGATCCATGGCGGCTTCGGTTACGTGGAGGAGTATTCGGCAGAAAGAGCCTATCGCGATTCCCGCATTAACCGGATCTTTGAAGGCACCAACGAGATCAACCGGCTCATCACCACCGGCTGGATGATCAAGCGCGCCTTACAGGGAACGCTGCCGCTGCTGCCGGCCATCAAGAAGGTCATGGACGAGGTGATGGCTGGACCCGCCGCAAAGGTAAGCTACGAGGGTCCGCTGGCCCCAGAGCGCGCCCTGCTGGCCGGCGCCAAGAAGATTTCCCTATTCTGCGCCGGTGCGGCGTCGCAGAAATTTGGCAATGATCTGGGCGAACAACAAGAGGTGATGGGCGCCTTGGCCGACATGCTCAGCGAGGTACTGGCGCTCGAGTCGAGTATCCTGCGCACGGAAAAGGCCAACAAGCCCAATTCGATTGCAGTGAAGTTGACCAAGTACTACGCCGCTCATTCCTTCCGCATCATTGAAACATCGGCCGAGCGTGTCCTGGCCGCGGTCGCGGAAGGCGACACACTCCGCATCCAGATGACCATCCTCCGCCGGCTAACCAAGCATGAGCCGGTGAATACAGTAGCCTTGGGACGTGAGATTTCATCGGCCTTGGTCGAAGTGGGGCGCTACAGGCTTTAACGATGCGAATCCTGACTGTAGTGCGCCAGGTTCTGGATGCAGAAGAGAGCGTAAACATCCAAGAGGGGGCCGTAGCGCTGGATGGCCGGAAGCTGGTACTGGACACCATGGATGAGTATGGTGTCGAAGAGGCGCTGCGCCTGCGTGAAGGCGCAGCCGCCGGAGCAGAAGTGGTCGCCCTCGCCATTGGCCCCGCGCGCACCGAAGAGGCACTTCGTTCCGCACTGGCGATGGGAGCCGATCGCGCCATTTTGGTGGAGACCGAGACACCCCTGGATGTAATTGCCGTGAGCGCCGTGGTGGCCCAGGTAGCACAAAGCGAAAAGATAGACCTGATCTTCTGCGGTGGGCAGCAAGCGGACTGGGATAGCCACGCACTGGGCGCGGCGACGGCAGAGAGGCTGCAATGGCCGCAGGCTACCTGGACCAGCCTTCTCGCCCTACAAGGCGGAATGCTCAGCGGAAAGCATGACGTGGATGGAGGCAGCGAATCCTTCGCCGTGCCATTGCCCGCAGTGGTCACCACCCAACAAGGCCTGAATGAGCCGCGCTACCCGACCTTGCCCAACATCATGAAGGCGAAAAGGAAAGAGTTGCGCCGCGTACCGTTGACCGAATACGGCGTAAGCGCAAAGCTCAGAGTGGTAGGTGTGGAAGTACAGGTGAAGCAGCGGCGCAAAAATATCATCGACGGCAAAGACGCAAGCGCCGCCGCGGCTACATTGATCGATTTATTGCGTCATGATGCCGGAGTGATCGGATGATTCTGCTGGTAGCCGAACACGCCAACGGCAAGCTGAGCAAGAGCACATTGGAAATGACGACCGTCGCCCGGGGAATGGGTCGCGAAGGGGCCATCACGCTGCTCGTCTTGGGCAGCAATGTCGCCTCCGTAGCGGCGCAAGCTGCGCTTTTCGCCGAACAGGTTCTGGTGGCAGACAAGCCCGAGCTGGCCCAGTACGACGCTGAGGTTTGGGCCGCCGCGGTGGCTCAGATCGCCAGGGAGGGTGAGGCGCACACCATCCTGATCGGCGGCGGTCGCAGCGGACGCGAATACAGCCCCCGCGTCGCCGTCAAGCTGGATGCACCCTTGATCGAAGATGCCATTACCCTGGCAGATCGTAACGGCGCTCTCGTCGCCGCACACTACACTTTTCTCTCCCGCGTGACCGAAACCGTGGAAGCGCAAGGTCCGGTGACCGTTGTGACGATCAAGCCAGGCTCATTTCCCCCTGCCCAGCCAGCCAGCGCCGCGGGGGAGCAATATGACGCGGAACTCGATCTGCCCCAACCGCGCCTCCGGATTACCGGCAAAACCGCCGAGAAGAGTGAACGCATCTCCTTGGCCGATGCGGATCTGGTCGTCTCCGGCGGCCGGGGCGTGGAGAGCCCGGAAGGGTTCAAGCAGCTGGTCGAAGCTTTAGCGGATCAGCTGGGAGCAGCCGTAGGCGCAACCCGCGCCATTGTGGATGCAGGATGGCGTCCGTACTCGGAGCAGGTAGGGCAAACCGGCAAAACCGTGCAACCGAAAGCCTATATCGCGGTCGGGATATCGGGCGCGGTCCAGCATCTCTCCGGCATGAACAAGAGCAAGTTCATCGTGGCCATTAATAAAGATGCCAATGCCCCCATCTTCAAAATCGCAGATTATGGTATCGTCGGCGATGTCCATCAAATCATACCGGCCATGATCGACGAGTTGCGCAAGTAGCTCGAGAAAACAATGCTGCCGTTCGCGCACAAAATCGCCTTCCTGTTGTTTGCTGCAGTCACGGTGGCGATTGGCCTGCGTGGCTTTTATCGCGTCTACCGGCGCATCCGCGCCGGCCGCCAGGACGCCGAGCCGCGCTTCGATCATCTTCCGCAAAGGTTATGGTATGCGCTGGTCACCACCCTGACGCAAAACCGTACCTTTCGCCGCCGCCCGGTAATCAGCTTTTTTCATTCCTTCATCTTCTACGGGTTCATGTTCTACCTCCTGGTGAACCTGGTGGATGGAATCGAAGGCTTCGTCCCCTTTACCATTCGCTCGGACAGCTTGCCGGGCATGGTGTACAACCTGCTGGCCGATCTGCTCAGCGCCCTGGTCCTCGCCGGCGTGGTCGCGCTGGTAATACGCCGTTTTCTGTTGCCCAGCCGCCGCGACTTTGCCTTCAACCCGCGCACCATGCTGCACCCGGCTGTGCAGCACAACCGCATTCGCATTGACTCGCTGGTTGTCTCCGGTTTCATTCTCTTCCACGTGGGCAGCCGCGCGCTGGGCGCGGGCGCAAAGCTTGCGGCCGAAGGCCCCGATCGCTTTCAGCCTTTCGCAACTTTGCTCTCCCACGCCTTCACCTCGGGCAATACCGAAGCTTGGCGCATCTTTGGCTACTGGGGTGCGCTGGGCAGCGTACTCGCGTTCCTCATGTACTTTCCTTTCTCCAAGCACATCCATATTTTTGCCGCCCCGGTGAAATACCTGGTTGCGCGCCGGCCTTCCTCCGGAGTTCTGCCCGCGCAAGAGCTGGATCTTGAGCCGGAGAATCTTCAGGCGGGGGCAAGCAAACTGGAAGACCTGGCTTGGCCGCGCCTGCTGGACGCCTACGCCTGTATCCAGTGCAACCGCTGCCAGGATGTCTGTCCGGCAACCGCGACCGGCAAAGCGCTCAGCCCGTCGGCGCTGGAAATCAACAAGCGCATGGAGTTGAACGCGCTCGCCGGCCCTCCGCGCCCCCTGCTGACCTTCGCCTTGTCGCCCGAGGCCGCGTGGGCCTGCACCACCTGCGGCGCCTGCATGGAGGTTTGCCCGGTGCAGGACGAGCCCATGCTCGACATCATCGACATTCGCCGCCACCAGGTGATGATCGAGGGCGACTTTCCTGCGCAACTGCAGACCGCCTTCCGTGGCATGGAGCGGACCAGGAATCCGTGGGGCATCAATCACGACAAGCGCATGGATTGGGCAGAGGGACTGAAGGTGAAAACGATCGACGAGAACCCCGAGCCGGATGTTCTCTATTGGGTCGGGTGCGCCGCGAGTTACGATCCCCAATCGCAGAAGACGGCTCGCGCATTTGTCCAATTGCTCGATTATGCGGGAGTGAACTTTGCGGTTCTGGGCAAGAAGGAGTGCTGTACGGGCGACAGCGCAAGGCGATCGGGGAACGAGCTCTTGTATCAGCAGCTAGCCGGTCAGAATGTATCCACCCTCAACCAGGTAAAACCGAAACTGATCGTTGCCACCTGTCCCCACTGCATGAATGCCATCGGCAAGGAGTACCGTCAGATGGGCGGCGACTTCCAGGTGATGCATCACACCGAATTTCTCGAGACGCTGGTGGCTGGAGGCAAGCTTCCTACGGACGCGGCGTCCACCACGGTTACCTTTCATGACCCTTGCTATCTCGGCCGTCACAACGGGGTCTACGATGCTCCGCGCAACCTGCTCAACATACTCAGCAACAATTTGGTGGAACTTGACCGCAATCGTGAAAACTCATTCTGTTGCGGCGCCGGGGGCGCGCAGTTCTGGAAGGAAGAAGAACCGGGCACGCAGAAGATTTCTGACAATCGTTATCGTGAGGCGAAGGAGGCGCTGGCTGGCGGAGAGAATAAAATATTGGCCGTCGGCTGTCCCTTCTGCAAGAGCATGCTGGACAGCACTGGCGCCCGGGCCGAGGCCGACGCCATTGCGGTGAAAGATGTAGCGGAACTGCTGCTCGAAAGCGTGGAGAAGAAACTGGGGAAGGTCGCGGCCGCCAATCTGCCCCAGCCACAACCTTCAAGTCCTGTTACGGTGGCAAATCCGCCGGCAGTGGACCCCATCGCGCCGCCGGCAGCGCGACCAGCTGAACCGGCCGCTCCTCAACCGGAGCGCAAGAAATGGCAGCCCAAAGCCCCTGTGTCCAAGGAAAAGCCTCCGAACGCCTAACACGCCAGGACCAAGCGGAACCAGTCCGGGTGCCCCATGTTCGCACCAGCGTACGTGGGCCGAAAAAGACTTGGCGAAGCCCTTCCACTGCTTCTACTCGTTAAGTGAAAGCATTCGAAGAATTCATATTCGGCCCACGTACGCCGGCGCGAACATGGGGCACCCGGACTGGTTCCGCTTGGTCCTGCACTGTTCACTCCGCCCTTAACCTGCCGCAGGCAAGCCGTGTGGTCGAGATGACAAGTTTATCGAACAAGAGTGTTCAGTAGATTTCCCGACGATGGACCGCTCCTGCGCCTCCGAGATGCCAGACCGGCAACTTGGGGGTCTGAGTTTGTGTCGCTTCGACAATCATCTTGTGGATAGCCGCGTACACTAACTCATCCGCGGTAACGCCTTTTTCCTGAGCCAGGGCAATGAGTTTGGCCTCAATTTGCGGCTCCAATAGCAAATCGAACGTCATATTGTGCGCCCCTACAACATTATGCCCTGACACCCGGCTTCTTCCATTGCCCGGAGGTTGGATGGACGGCTGCAGTGCAGAGCAAGCTGAGAAGATTGCCTTCCGGGGTTGCATGCAATCTTTGTGCTTCCTGGGAGCAAGCTAGCGCACCCCGGTAATCGCCCTGCCTCAGCGACTGGCGGCCCGACTGGCGCAAGACGTAGGCGTGAGCCGCCAGCAACATCAACGCCGTGAGGTCGGCGCCGCAACGCGAGCACAGCGACGAGCCGCGAAAACGAGCGCGGCAGACCGGACAGCAGGACGGGCCGGCGACGGGGCGACCGTCCTCCTTCATGCGCGGCCCTCCACAAAGAACAGCAGCTCGCGCAGATCGGCAACGGCCTGCTTGAGCGCGGCATCATCCTGATCCTCAATGGCCGATTCGATCGCCTGATTCAGATCGATCACTTCCTCGCGGTCCTCTTCATGGACTTTGTCGAGCAAGCCACGAGCTCGCTCGACGAGCTGACGGCTTTCCACCTCGGCTGCGCCCCAATCGCTCTTGGCCGAGCTTGCTGCCAGCGCAGGAAGCGCTTCAAACGCATCGCCGGCGTCGGATTGGTCTTCATCGTCCGCAACATCATCGTCCTGCTGGCGGCCGGCAAAGAGGTCTTCCAGGCGCTTGCGGGCGGCGGCTATCTCGGCTTCGTTCTTGGCTTCCAGGGCGCGCGCAATCGTAATGTTCTTCGACAGCCCCGACTTCTTCTCGATGGCGGTCACGTTGAGGATGCCATCCAGATCCAGGCTCATGCGGCAGAGCACTTCATTCAAATCGCGCATGGGCGTCAGGCCGTTGATGTTGAAGTCGCCGACCAGGATGTTGCGTAGCGCATCCTCGTCTTCGCCTTCATACACCTGTATGTCAACCTCTTCCTGGTAGGCATGGCTGGTGTAGAAGCGCTCGGTGCGGGTGACCGGCAGGGGACAATTGCGCCGGATGATCGGTTTATAGCAGTGCGGATAGGAGACTCCTCCACGATTCCCCAGGAAAGAAATGCCGAACGAGTACGGAGTCACATCGACCAACACTCGCTCTACCTGATGACCGGCGAGCCTGGAGGCCATCACACCTGCGCCCAGGGCGACGCACAGGTCGGGATGAATCTCCTCGCGCGGGATCAAGCCGGTACGTTCCTCGATCATGCGCGCGACCAGCGGAGTGCGGGTCGAGCCGCCGACCAGCAGGATCGCACCCAGGTCCGACGGGCCTTTGCCGGCGTCCGCAAGAGCCTTGGAAATATGTTCCAGAGTCTGCTCGATCAGGGGGCGGATGAGGTCCTCGTACTGCTCGCGGGTTATCTCCAGTTCCAGATGCAACGGTTTGCCATCGACGGTGGCCAGCGCTTCTTCACGGACAGTGACCTCCGGATCGAAACTCAAGCGGCGCTTGGCCTCTTCGGCGGCCCACCAGATGCGCGCCCGGGCGACCGGATGCCCACTGCGCAGATCGATCCCGTGCCGGGACTGAAATTCACGGAGCAGGTGCTCGGCCAGCAGGTCGTTGAAGTCGTCGCCGCCGAGATGATTGTTGCCATGACTGGCGAGCACCTCGGTGACATCGCCTTCGAGGGCAACGATGGAGACGTCGAAGGTCCCGCCGCCCAGATCGTAGACCATGGCGGTGTGGCGACTGTCTTCCCCATAGGCCAGACTGGCGGCGGTCGGCTCATTCAGGATGCGCACCGCCTCCAAGCCTGCTAGCTTCGCGGCCTCGCGCGTCGCCTGGCGCTGCGCATCGGAGAAATAGGCGGGAACGGTGATGACGGCTTTTTCCACCGGCCTGCCAAGCTGCCGACTGGCCCACGCGGCCAGCTCGCGCAGGATGAGCGCTGAGATCTCGGGCGGCGTAAACTCGCGATCCCCCAGCAAGACGGTCTCGTTGCTACCCATCTTGCGCTTGATGCTGCGCACGGTGCGCTCAGGATAAAGTACCAGCTGGTTGCGCGCCGCCTCACCCACAAGCAGCTCGCCAGACGGGGAAAGTCCCACCACCGAGGGCAGCATATTCCTCTCGCCTGAACCAAGAATCGTTACTTTGCCATCGACGAATGCCGCAACCTCGGAGTTCGTCGTACCCAGATCGATGCCAACAATCAAATCGTCCATTAACCTTCCACTCTCATATCTTATTTGCGCGCCGCGCCACTTTGACCTGAGCGGAGCGGTAGACCTCGCCGTTCCATTCATACCCGTTGCGGTAGACCTCGACCACGGTTCCTTCCGGCATGGAGCTGGTTTCCTCGACATCTACGGCGGTCATGCGTTGCGGGTCGAATATCCGGCCCTGGCAGGCGATCCGGTTGACGTGGCAGGCCACGAGCGCCTCGTCCAGGCTGTCCAAGGTTAAGCTGTAGCCCTGCGAGATCGCCGCCAGAATCTCCTGCGCGTGGCGTGCGTAGTCTGCGCCTATGCCGAGCCAACGCGCCAGCCGCGGCAGGCGTGAAGGCGCCAATTCGCCGGCGGCGTTAAGCGCAGTGTTGCTCCCGCGTTCCATCCGGTCGCGAAGATCGAGCAGAGCATCGATCTCCTGCTTTCGCGGCTGCCGGGCTTCCGCCGGCGGAATTGCAGTAGCCGCGGATGTCTCCAGAGCCCGGGCGTTCTCAATCAGCGTTTCATTCAATTGCTTGAATGTCCGTCCCTGCAGCCGGACTTCCTGCGCGAGCGCGGTCATGGCTGCCCACAAGGAATAAAGGTCGCAGCCACCATTGCCGGGCTCAGCACCTTCGAGCGCCGGAAGCGGATCGCCGTTTTCCAACGCGCTGAGCAACTCGGGGGTCAACCCTGCCGGCGGCTCTTCATCTGTGAGCGCACGGTCAAGGTAGCGATCCAGCCATGCCTCGAAGCCGCGAACGATCCGCTCCCGTTCTTCCGGCGAAACCCTCACGGAGGAGGTGTCGGCATTCATTTCCATCTATTTTTCCTTAAGAACTGCCAGCCAGGGGCCGGGGCCTGCGAATCGCCTGTCGTTGTCTGTGCCCTCCAGCAGGGATTGCAGGGGCGCCTCCAGGTCTACGGAAAAGAGCGTATGTTGCGCGCGCCTGCGCCGGTCGCGCAGAACATCGTAGGCATCGCGCACCAACTCAAACTCGGCGGGAGACCGGTCCGGCGGAAACTGCTTGACCTTGGCCACATAGGCTGCTCGGGTCTGGTCATCGTCCGCGTTCCGGCTGATGCCCAGCACGGCATACGGATCGGAAGCGGGAGGCGTCTCTGGGTTCATCGTTTTACCTTAAAACAAGCTGCCCTGCACGGGTAGCGGAGCCTTGGCGGCTTTTGTCTTCTGTGAGGATGACGCCCGTTCAGGACGTAACTTGTCTATGACTTTGTTAACGGCAGTTACCGGGTCCTCGCCGGCAGTTATGGCGCGCGTCACCTGCTGCGCCAGTTCGGGAGGGAGCTTGCCCAGAATCCGCTCAAGCCTGTTCATCAAATCCGCGAAGCCCGGTTCCGTTTGGTCAAAGTCGTCCTCGTCGTCGAAATCATCCTCGTCGTCGTTCCACGGGTCGCTGGCATCCACCGGCTCACCGCGCCGGGCACGGCATTTGGGACAATCGCAGGGAGAAGACTCGAGTTCCGCTGCATACTTCGGTTCACGGTAGCGTTGGTAGACAGGAATCTCTTTCAATTCCTGTTCTTCTTCGAGAATCTGACTGAGCAACTCGGGCGGCAGGGGACGGCCGCGCTGATCCTCACCCAGTTGGTCCAGAATCTTACCTGCCAAGTCCGTATCCCGCTCCCGTCGCGCCAACTCCAGGGCAGCCAGGCAACAGCCGTCGTGGCGCAGGGCTGCCCATTGCGGCAAGCATCGCGCGCGCAAAAACAGAAACCGCGCGTTCGCTGTGCCGCGAGCCAGTCCCGCTGTCGACACGGCATAGGCCAGTTCCGCCGAGCCGCTGTCTAAGGCCGCCTCCCCAAGAGCCAGCATCTGCGCTTCGTCCAACGGACCACGGGGCAGTTTCAGGGCGGCGAGCAGTGGATTGTTCCAGCTACGCGGAAGCAGGATGGGAAGACCAGCCCATTGGCCCAGGACGCAGGCTTTGACCGTGCCAGTGAGCAACTCCGCGGCCGCGATTGGGGAAACTTGCAGCAACGGCGGCGTTGCCTTAACACCCAGATCCCCTTCCTTCGCAAGGGCTGCCAGCAGCAAATATGCGGCGACATCGCCTAACGTCCGCTTCAGGTTCGCTTCCTGCCTCAGCAGATCAGCCGGGTCTGGATCGAGAGCAGCACAGTACCAGCGCAGGGCTGCCGCCAGTGCGGCAACCTCTCCGGGCCTCACTTCCGGTACACTCTCAAGCTGTTCAATCCCGGCCTTGGCCAGGTGCGTTTTGCCCTGCCGCAGATGGCGAATGGCCGCGGCGAGCAAAAGCCTTAGTTTTGCCCGGCGCACTTCGGGATTCAGCCGATCGAGTTCTTCGGCTTCCTCCAGATGCTTGAGCGATTTCTTGTATGCGCTTCGCTTCTCCTCCGATTCCATCAGGTAAAGCAATGGCTGAATGTCCTTGGGTCTGGCCTTTCGCCAAGACTCGGCGACATTGTCGGCGACCTGCCATGGGCCGGCCTTTTTCGCCCAGCTCAGCCACATCTGGAAGGCTTCGAAACTAGGATCGGCTTTGCAAGCACGCTCATACAGGCGCCCGGGAGACGGCAACACTTCCTCGTGCCCCCTTTTTCCTGGCGTGCGATAGAACCTTTCTTCTTCGCGTATCTCCGCGACGATTTCCGGAGGAATCTTTTCCATTAATTGCGCTACATGCAACGAGAGAACCCCATCCTCCAGGCCGTCGGCTGTAAACCAGTTCTCCTTGATGGCTTGGCGGCGAAAATCCTCCCAGACAATGGCCGCTTCTGCGGTACTCTCCGCAAGGCGTTGCTCTTCCAGAGCCCGTGCCAAGAGCCGCAAGTAGTAAGCGTCTAATCGTGGCTGACCGCCCAGAGCCGCATAGACGGTCGAGGAGTTGAGATGTTGTGTCGTAGCGCGCACCGCGATATGTTGGCGCAGACGCTCTCGCGTCGCATTATCCGTGTGACGCATGGCCGCCAATGCGGTTCGCATTGCGTCGAGGATCGGCCCCTGCTTCCTGGTTTTAAACGCTTCTTCCAGAGCCTTCACGGCAGAGCACAAAGCCGCGCCGGCGTCACCGGCCGCAGCGATCAGCATCTGTTCTGCTGGGCTGAACTTGGCGCCGTTTCTCGTCCCCATCATTGCGGTGAAGGAGGGAATCAGCCGCGCGGGAACCGAATCGTCGGCGATCGCCTGCAGCCACTTCCGGCACTCTTCATCTTCGCGCCGGTGGTAGCTGGCGATGGCACGAACAAGGGCTTTCCACGAAGCCAGCGGGCTGCGGCGGGACACTTCCGGCAGCGCCAAAAGCGCATCGTCCACAGGCCCTTGCGTCACCGCCTGGAACGCGCTTGCCAGTGCCGACGCCGCCTCGCGTAAGGGATGCTCAGGCGGCAAAGAGGAGACGCCGGCCAATGCCGGCAGGTCGTAGATCCTCTGACGGATGAAGGTTTCGATACGGTCGCGGTCTTCCGCCGGGAGGTTTGCATCGCGCAGGGGGCCGACCAGCCCCTCCAGCCTACCTTCGATCGCATAGATTTCCCGATCAAGTTCCTCTAACCGTGCCGCAGCCGCCGGAAACCGGTCACGCACAATCCCAAGCAGAGCTTTGGCTTCCACGGACAATCCCAGCTTTAGCAGATCGTCGATCCGAGCCTTGTAGGCACACACCAGCAGGGCTTCGGACTCTGCTGAACCACAGCGTTTGAATAGATCCTTGGCCAGCTGCAAGGCTGCTTTGGAATGGCGCCCTGCAATTAATTCACGTACCCGTTCTGACTCCTCCGGCAAGAGAAGTCCGCCCCCTTTTGCGGGAGCTGCTCCTGATGTTTGTGCGTTCTTCTTGTTTTGTTTTTGTGACATGAGATCTGAGAGATCAGAATAGTCGAAACTCCAGCCGCTCACCGTTGTGGAAAGCTGTGCGCAATCCTGGCGAGTCTCCTGACGAAGGCATTCCTTCTGCAAGAGAAGCCGTAGATCGGGCCTGACAGCGAGAGCCTATTTTACGAGTTTCACGGCTCCCGGGCCACCTATGGACCTCACCTGCTCCTCGATGGTCATGTTTTCAGCTTTGATATCCAACCGGAGCCGGTTAAAGACGCTCATATACACGTTTGCCACCCAAACCAGCGCAAATTCGGAGATGACGTAACCACGCCACCCGGCATAGAGCATTTGAAAGTGAGTCAGTATTAGAAACAGCGCTGTCACGTAGTGGCTGAAGCAATATTCACAAGTGAACAGGTAAAAGATTTTGCGCAAGTACAATGGCCGGCAGTTCCTGCTCTTGTCTTTACAGAAATCTCGCGGCTCGCGAAAGACTTCTTCATGCGTAACGGTCCAGGAAATACAGGCCACGGAGAGACCGATTAGGAGGAGAAAACCCACTTGGCGCGACAACGGATTCAAAACGACGACTGGTTGCATGCAAAGTGACTCGATTCGAATCGGAGTGAGGGGTTCGCGAGAGCTGAGCCACCCTGGGCAGCACGTTCTTTCAGCTCTGAAGCATTACTGTGGCGCTCGGTTGCCTGCGGCTAGCACTTCCCCTTGCACTGATTCAACGAACCTTCAACGGCCGCGGTCCAACCAACTTACTAGAACAGCGCTCGAGTACCTTATCCAGTTCCTGCACATGAATGGGCTTCGAAATGTAATCATCCATCCCGCCCGCCAGGAAGCGCTCGCGGTCCCCTTGCATGGCATGCGCGGTCAACGCCACAATCGGAACGTGGTCACCCGTCGCCTTTTCCCGCTCCCGGATCACCGCGGTTGCAGCAAACCCGTCCATCTCCGGCATTTGGATGTCCATCAGGACCAGGTCTATAGGTAATCGTTCAAGAACCGACAGCGCTTCGCGCCCGTCGGAAGCCACCACAACCGTGTGCCCACGTTTCTTCAGAAGGCCCGTGGCAACCGCCTGATTGATCTTGTTATCTTCCGCGAGCAGGACGTAAAGCGATCGCCGTTCCTTCACGGTCTCGACTGCAGGAGCCTGAGGTAAGGCCGGCGCTTCACGGGGCTTTGCACCCAGGGCGGAGACGACAGCGTCGAACAACTCCGATTGCCCGATCGGCTTGCGCACGTAGTGCGCGACGCCGAGAGCCCGGCAACGCGCAGCATCGTCGCTGCGGTCGGCCGACGAGAGCATCATGATGGTGGCCCCTGCCAGTTGAGGATCGGCCTTGATCTGTGCGGCCACTGCGAAGCCGTCCATTTCCGGCATGACGGAGTCCAGCACTACCAACGGAAACGCGTTTCCAGTGTTCCAGGCTTCCTTCATGGCCGCTATGGCGGAGATGCCATTCGTTACCGCCGTGGGACGCATTCGCCAGTTAGTAAAAACATCCTTCAGCATCTTGAGATTCGTAACGTTGTCATCAACGATGAGCACCGGCAACTGCTCCAGATCTAGCGGCGCCGGCCGAGTTCCGAGAGCGGGACCGGAATACTTGTCCAGCCGGACGGTAAAGTGGAACACGCTCCCCGCATCTACCTCACTTTCCACCCAGACCCGCCCACCCATCAGAGCTACCAGTTGCGACGTGATCGCCAACCCCAATCCGGTGCCGCCGAATTTGCGTACCGCGGAGTTGTCCGCCTGCATGAACTTCTCAAAGATCACCTGCCGCCGGTTTGCTGGTATGCCGATACCGGTGTCGCGCACCTGAAAATGCAAAAGCACAAACGACGTGTCAGGCAGATCGTCCACCGCGTCCACGCGCATCACCACTTCCCCGCGCTCGGTGAATTTGATGGCATTCCCCACCAGGTTCGTGAGGATCTGCCGCAGCCGGAGGGGATCGCCTATCAAGGCGTCCGGCACTTCGCCGGCGACTTCGCAGACCAGTTCCAACCCCTTCGCAGTAGCGCGCAGGCCCAATGCTTTCAGGATAGAGGCCAGGCTGTCCCGCAGAAGAAAAGGGGTGGAGTCGAGCTCGAGCTTACGGGCTTCGATCTTGGAGAAGTCAAGAATGTCATTGATCATTTGCAGCAACGAGTCGGCTGAGCTCTTCACCATGCCGAGGTTCTCTCGTTGTTCGCGGGTCAAATCGGAATCGAGGGTGAGTTCCGTCATGCCCAGGATCCCGTTGATCGGGGTGCGAATCTCATGGCTCATGTTGGCCAGAAATTCACTCTTGGCGCGGCTCGCCGCTTCTGCGTTTTCCTTGGCCTGGCGGAGTTCCGCTGCCGCGGTTTTCAGCTCGGTAATGTCCTGCACCACCCCGCCGACGTAACGCGTGGAACCGTCGGGGGACTTGACCGGATAATAGCTAATCAGCCAGTCCCGGTCTGTTGCTCCACCCGGGCTCGAGTCCCCATGAACCTC
>Ga0302326_10014430_pt1 | contig 16692 bp, 11 predicted proteins | sample Palsa_T0_3_FD_202264 | JGI IMG/M metagenome (GOLD analysis project Ga0302326, IMG submission 202264) | Peat permafrost microbial communities from Stordalen Mire near Abisko, Sweden - Palsa_T0_3 | ecosystem: Environmental > Terrestrial > Soil > Palsa > Peat permafrost | place: Sweden: Abisko...
CGCCCGCAGCTTCAGCCCGAGCGCGCGAGCGCGTTCGAGGATGTTTTCCGTTTCGAGGATCTCGAAGACGGCAAGTGCGGCCGCGCACGCGAGGGGATTGCCCGCATACGTTCCGCCGAGACCGCCGGGTTCGACCGCATCGAGGACGTCGGCGCGGCCGACGAGCCCGGCGAGCGGCATGCCGCCCGCGACGCTCTTCGCGAAGAGGATGATGTCCGGTGCGATGCCGGCGTGTTCGACCGCGAACAGCGTGCCCGTACGGCCGAATCCGCATTGGATTTCGTCCGCGATCAGGAGGATGCCGTGCGTATCGGCAATCGTGCGCAGCTCGCGCAGAAAGGCTGCGGGCGCGGCCACGAAGCCGCCTTCGCCGAGCACCGGTTCGATGATGAACGCCGCGATTCTGCGCGGTGCGATTTCCGTCTCGAAGAGTTCGTGCAGCGCTGCCATCGCCCGGTCCGAATCGTAGCCGCGGCTCGGATCGGGATATGGTGTATTGTAGATTTCCGGAACGAACGGCCCGAAGTTCTGCTTGTACGGCGCGACCTTGCCGGTCAGCGAGGTGCAAAGCACGGTGCGGCCGTGAAACCCGAGCGCGAAGCTCACGATGGCCGGGCGGCCGGTTGCCTGGCGCGCGATCTTCACCGCGTTCTCGACGGCTTCGGAGCCGGTCGTCACCAGCAGCGTCTTCTTTTCGAAATCGCCGGGCGCGAACGCGTTCATGCGCTCCGCGACCGCGATGTATCCCTCGTAAAGGCCGACTTGGATCGACGGATGCGTGAACTTCTCGAGCTGCGCGCTAATCGCTGCCACCACGGCCGGATGACGATGCCCGACGTTGAGCGACCCGATGCCGCCCGCGAAGTCGATCAGTTCGCGACCGTCCTCATCCCAGACCCGCGCACCTTCGGCGCGCGCGACGGCGAGGAGCGGGTGGGCCGTCCCGAGGCCACGGGGGAGGGCCTTGTTGCGGCGTTCGAGCAGGTCGCTCGCCCGAGTTTTGGTCGCGTGCATGATTGTCTCCGTAAGATCGGGGGCGGCGTGCCCTCTTTAAGATCGGGGCGGCGTGCCCCCCCGATGGCCCCCAAGCGCGCGCTCGCGCGTTGTTGAAGATCGGGGCGGCGTGCCCCCCGATGGCCCCCAAGCGCGCGCTCGCGCGCTGTTGAAGATCGGGGGGGCGTGCCCCCCGATGACCCCCGGGCGGGGTACCGCTTCCACTATTGTACCGCCTGGTGCCAAGGCCCGGCTACTTTGCCGCCCTTTGAAAAGAGGGTCGACCTTTTAGCATGGGTGCTACGGCCGTGTTCGGCTTTCGGACGTTCGCACTATGACGGCCCGGGAAAGTTTGGTTTCCGGCATGTGGCCGAAGCGTAGCGAGCCGTGTATGCTAGCCGGAACGACCACCGGTCTCCGCTCCACGGATGAACCGGCTTCCTTTTCGCATTTGGGAGGCTTTGTGTTGAAATTGCGGCTCCTGTCCCTTTCCTTGCTGCTCGCACTGGTCGGCACGACGATCGTGCCCGCAATGGCCGGCACGACGGGCGGTCTGCGAGGGCGCGTCGTCGATGCGGCCACGAACGCGGTCGTCGCGGGCGTGACGATCAACGCCGTCTCGCCTTCGCAATCGGAAACGACACGAACCAGCGCCTCCGGTGAATTCGCGTTCATTTCCCTCTCGCCCGACACGTACGTGATCTCTGCGCAAATCCAGGGCTACGACGCTAGCTCGACAACAGCTACCGTGCTCGCGGACCAAGTGCAGAACGTCCCGACGTTCGCGCTCGCGAAAGCCCTCAAGACGATCGGTTCGGCGCGCGCGAGGGCGCCTATCGGCCTCGTACGTCCGGGCGCGACGAGCGACGTCTATTCCGTAAATTCGGCGGGCCAGGCGGCAGCGGCCGCCGTGGGCGGCCCGGGCGGGCTCAATCAAGCGTACAGCGCGATCGCAACGACGCCCGGAGCCAACGTGCCGCAGGGACAGCAGGGCTGGAACCAGCTCGTGTACATTCGCGGCGGCGACTATAGCGACGTCGCAAACGAACTCGACGGCATCCCGGTGCAACGCGCCTCCGACTATGCGCCGATCACCACGCTCGCGAGCCTCGGCTCGCAAGAGGTGCAGACCTATACCGGCGGCACGCCGCCCTCGGCGGAAGCTTCGGGACTTTCCGGCTTCATCAACCAAGTGATCAAGACGGGCACTTTTCCGGGGTACGAAGAGTTCCGCACGGGCGTCGGCGCGCCCACCTTCTACCATCAGCTCAGTGTCGAGGCCAGCGGCGCAACAAACAATAGGAACTTCACGTACTACGTCGCGACCGGCGCAGAAAACCAAGACTATCGCTATTCGGATCAGTTCAACGGCGCGAGCAACCCGCTGTTCTTTTATCCGCTGGAGGTACCGAGCAATAACGGAACCGTCTACGACGGCAGTGGCCAGGCGTTCTTCTCGCCCGGCCAAAACTACGCGATCGCGGATACGACCGAGCGCGACACGATCGGCAACTTTCACTTCGCATTGCCGCACAAGGACGGCCAACTCAAGGACGACATCCAATTCTTGGCCGTGCTCAGCGACATTCAATCGCAATTCTACAGCTCGCCGAACGATCTGGGCGGCCCCTCCTACGTAGGGAATGCGGTCGAGTGCGACGGGACCTGTACGGGTAATCTCCCGACCTTCACCGATCAGTATCTGTACCACGGGCCACTCTTCACGACGCCCGATCCCGCCGACATCGGCATCGGCGTGTCGCCCTCGAGCGCGACGCACACGCCCTTCGCCGGGCTGCTGGGCGACGACCAGCGCGACGCCGACGATCATCAAGCCGACATCTACAAACTTCAGTATCAGAAAAATTTCAGCCCGTCGTCGTATCTGCGCCTCTATGGTTACTCCGAGTACAACGATTGGTTCCTAAACGGTCCCGTCAGCGCGTACACGCCGTTTGGCGGCGAGATCCAAGATTACGAGGTTCACGGGAACGACTACGGCGTGACCGCAACGTACGCAAATCAGCTCAACAGCAAGAACCTGTTAACGGCCACGGCCTCATATCAAACGCAGAAGCTCGAAACCTACAGCGGCGACAACTATGGTGCGATCCCGGCAGTCACGACCTTCGGAGCGATCACCAGCAATTTCGTCGATGCGAAAGGCAACTGCTATAGCCCCGTGAACGGCAACTACGCGAGCTGTTACGCGCCGATCTACAACTCGGGCGGCACCGTCAGCCCGTCGGGCGGCCTCAATTCATACGGCTACTTCGGCTCGCCCCTCCCGGGCTTTCCGGGGCAATCGCTGACGCAGCCCGTTACGGCCCCCGCAGGGTCGCCGGCGCTCGTCAACGGAGCGCATTGGGTCGTTACGAGCGACGGACAAACGGCCCAGATCGACGAGATCGCTCCGTTCTTCAGCGCGGCATCGATCGCAGACCAGTGGCATCCGACGGAGCGCATCACCGCCAATGCCGGCGTCCGACTCGAGAATTACACCTACCGCCTCGACGACACCGTCGGCGGTTATCCGGCTCGGCAATTCTGGTTCAATGCGTACGATCGTGAATATACGTTCAACTCGAGCGCGACGTCCGTTTCTCAGTGTACCGATGCCGCGGGCGACATCGGAGTCAACCCCACGACCGGCGCCTCGCTCTGCGCCCCCGGCACCAACGCCGACCTCGCGAACACGAGCCCGCGCACGGTCAGCTTCACGGCGATCCAGCCGCGACTCTCGGGCACCTACACGATCGACCGCGACACGGTGCTGCGCGCGTCGTACGGCCGCTACGCCGCGCCGGCGCCGACCTCATACCAGCAATACAACGTCGTACAGCAGGACCTTCCGTCGTTCATCGGCCAGTTTCTCCCCTACGGCTTCAACACGCCGTTCCACCAATCGCGTCCATCGTATTCGAACAACTACGATTTCTCGCTCGAGAAACAGCTACACGACACCGACATCGCTTTTAAACTCACGCCGTTCTACCGTTCGACGCAGGATCAGCTCGCGAACATTCCGATCGGAACGCAAGGCGTGCTCGACGGGCTCAACGTCGGCCGCCAGCGCAACTACGGCGTCGAGTTCGAGATTCGCAAGAGCGACTTCGATCGGCAAGGGTTCGCTGCGCTGCTGAGCTACACGTTCACGCGCAGCCGCGTCACGTACAATAACTTCGGCGACAGCGGCCGTAACGAAATCGACAATCTCAACGACTACATTCGCAACTACAATGCCTACACGCAGACGTGCGGCAACAACCAAAACACCGCGCTGTGCGGCACGACCACGAGCGGGGCGGTCGCGTCCCCGTGCTACGCTGGAGGTCTCGCCGACCCGGCGTGCACCGCGACGGCGAACGGTCCCGCGATCGCAAACCCCTACTACAGCCAGCCGGCGCAGCCGCTGATGGACCGCAACGGCGAATATACGCCGTACGATATTCTGCCCGCTCCGTTTCAGGGGGCCAACGGCTACGAAACGCCCGATGTGGCGACGCTCGTCCTCAATTACAAGATCAAGCGCTTTGCGATCACGCCGAGCGCGACGTATAGCTCGGGATCGTTCTATGGTTCGCCGCTCACCTACCCCGGCTACGATCCCACGACGTGCGCCGGCGTGACGACCGGGACGACGGCCAACACCCAGACGTGCGCGGGGTACATTTTCATCCCCGACAAGTACAGCGGGCACTTCGACACGTTCGGCTCGTACCGCGAGCCGACGCGCCTCACGACCAACTTGCAGTTCACCTACGAAACCGGGCCGAAGGTCAAGTTCACGTTGACGATGACCGGCTTGATGGACCAGTGTTACCAGCGCCACGAACCGTGGGACACCGGCTCGACCTGCGTCTACGCGCAGTTGGCCTCGAATCTGCTCGCGCCGGCCGGGAACTTCGTTTCGAACCCGCCGATTCAACTCGCCTATCCCTATGGCAGCTGGTACAACAATTCGCAAACTGGGTTCGTGGGCCAGAAGCTGCCGTTTAACGCGTTCCTGAGCGCGGATATCCGGCTCTAAGCGTGGCCGTTGCTTGGACATCGGCGCACGCGCGCGGGCGCCTTTCGCGACGTGGGTTTTTGCTCGGAGCGGGCGCGGCCGCGTTCGCTCCGCTCGTAGCGGCCCCCGGCCTCGCTGCGGCGCCCCTCGCCGGCGCGAAGATTGCGATCGTGGGCGCCGGCATCGCGGGCCTCACCGCCGCGCGGGTCCTGGCGGATCGCGGCATTACGGCGACCGTGTTCGAGGCGCAGCACCGCATCGGTGGACGCATGCATTCCGAGACCGCGCTCTGGGCGAACGGTCAGGTGAGCGAGTACGGCGGCGAACTGATCGACAGCGATCACACGATGATGCAGGCGCTCGTGCGGCGCTTCGGCCTGCACCTCGCGGACGTGCTTGCCGATGAAGGCACGCGCCAGCAAACGATCTTCGTCAACGGCGCGTACTACCCGGAAACCGACCTCTATCGCGATTTTCGCCCCGTCTACAAAGTGCTTGCCGAGCAAGTGACCGCAGCCGGCCCCACCACGACGTACGCCCATTCGACCCCGATCGGGCGCGAACTCGACGCGATGAGTTTGAGCGAGTGGATTCGCCGCTTCGTGCCGGGCGGACGCAAATCGAATCTCGGCGCGTTCATCGATCTGCAGTACGTCGCCGAATACGGGATCGAAGCGGATGCGCAGAGTTCGCTCAACATGATCTACTGGCTCGGCCAGCAGCCGCAGTACAACGAACGCACCGGTGAATTCGTCGCGCTCGGACCCTCCGACGAACGCTACCATATCGTCGGCGGAAACCAGCGCCTGCCGCTCGCCATCGCGGCGTCACTGCGGCCGGGCAGCGTTTTGCTCGGAGAACAATTGACGGCGATCGCGCGCCGCGCGGATGGAACGATCGCACTGACGTTCGCGAACGCGAACGGCACGCACGTGCAGAATTTCGAGAAGGTCATCGTGACGGTGCCGTTCTCGGTGCTACGCCACATCGACACGTCTCGGGCCGGCTTCGACGCGCGCAAACGGATCGCGATCGACAAACTCGCCTACGGCGATCATTCGAAACTGATCCTAGAGTTCGACGAGCGGTATTGGCGCGGGCGGGGTGCGTGGCCCGGCAGCAGCAGCGGCGACATCACCTACGACGGCCCGTTCGTGCAAACGTGGGAAGCGACGCGCGGCCAGCCGGGGACCACGGGCCTCATCGTCGATTTCGCCGCCGCGCATGGAAGCGCCGCGCTCGAGCCGACGGTCGCGTATTCGACGAGCGCCACGCCGCGCACCCAGCAGCTCGCCCGCACCTTTGCCTCCGAGCTCGAGCGCGTGTGGCCCGGCGCGACCAAGCACTACACGGGCAAGGCCGCGCTCAGCCACGTGCGCTCCGATCCGTTCGCGCGCGGCAGCTACGCCGGCTGGCTGCGCGGGCAGTACACGCTCTTCGCCGGCTACGAACGCGTGCGCCAGGGCAACATTTTCTTCGCGGGCGAGCACTGCTCGGTGATCTTACAGGGCTTCATGGAAGGTGCCGCCCGTGAGGGAGCGCGCGCCGCGCACGACGTGCTGCACGATTTCGGCATCGCCGCCGCGGTGTGACGGGATGAACGAACTTCGCACGGACTGCCTGAACCTCTGGGAAGTCCTCGCGCAATCGATCGCGATGCTCGGGCCGACGATGACGCCCGTGCTGATCGTCCCTCTGATGTACGCGTCCGCGGGAAATGCGAGCTGGCTCGCCTACGCCTTCGGAGCGCTCATGCTGCTCGCCGTGGCGATCAACATCCGCGTGTTCGCGACGCGCTCGGGATCCGCGGGGTCGCTCTACGAGTACGCCCGGCGCGCGTTCGGGGCGCGCGGAGCGCTGCTATGCGGCTGGGCGCTCTTGTGGGCGTACGCGCTCGTTGGCGTGGCCGGCCTCACCGGGTTCACCGTGTTCGCCTCTGCCATACTGGGCGCGCTTGGGGTCGCGTTGCCGCCGGCCGTGCCGCTGCTCTGCTGCCTCGCGATCGCGCTCGGGTGCGCGTACCGCGATATCCGTCTCTCGACGATAACGCTCTTACTGCTCGAGGCGGGATCCGTCACGTTGATCCTCGGGTTGTTCGTCGTCGTGCTGGCACACGGGAAGACCCTCATCGATCCGGATCAGCTCTCGCTCCACGGCGCGACGCTTTCGGGCCTGGCGCTCGGTGCCACCGTCGCGATTTTTTCGCTCGTCGGCTTCGAGAGCGCGACGTCGCTCGGAGAAGAAGCGCACGATCCGACGCGCTCGATACCGGCCGCCGTCATCCTCAGCGTGATCGTAGCGGGTGCGTTCTTCATCTTCTGTGCCTACGTCGAGGTGCTGGGAGCGCGCGGCCTTCCGACGACGCTCGATAAGCTCGGCGCGCCGCTCGACGCGCTGGCCGACGCCGCGCACGTTCCGGCGCTCAAGCTCGCAATCGACGTGGGTGCCTTACTGTCGTCGTTCTCGATCACGCTCGCGGCCCTCAACGCGGGCGGACGCATCGTCTTCGATAAGAGCCGCGCCGGCTTGTTCGCGGCTGCGCTCGGGACGACGCACCCGCAATTTCGCACGCCGAGCACCGCGCTCGTCGTCTTCGGCGGCGTGCTCGCCTGCGTCGGCGGGGGTATGGTGCTGGCCGGAATCGCGCCGCTCGATGCGTTCAACGATACGGCGACCCTCGGTTCGTTCGGCTTCATCGCGATCTACCTGTTCGTCGCACTCGGCGCACCGGTGTACTTGCATCGGCTCGGGGAACTGCGCATCATTCACATCGCGATCGCGCTGTTCACGCTCGCACTGCTGCTCATCCCCGCGGTCGGCAGCGTGTACCCCGTACCCGCGCCGCCGGCAAATTTCTTCCCGTACATTTTTGCCGCGTATTTCATCATCGGGGTCGGGCTGCTGTGGCACCGCTGCGGTCGCGACGTCGACGCGCTTCCGGCCGCCGAGCCCGCCCACGGCAGCGAGCTTTAGGTCCCTATGCCTGCGGCGAGCACGAGCGTCCCGCTCACCTCCGCAATCGTCCCGCGGCGTAGGCGCTCGTGCGCTCATCTCGAGGGCTCCGTAACGCTCGATTCGACGGACGGGAACCCAAAAAACCAAGACGTTCGTCAGGCTGTTGCTGCGGTCACGGAGAAGCTCGCGGATTGCCTCGCGAAATGGGAGGAAACGCACGGATGATAAAGTCGGCCAAAAATCATCATACCTGATAGGGCCGAGCTTGCACGACTGCAAGCCGCGCACGATCGAATGGCGGAGCGCCAGCACGCCAAGGAATTGCGTTACGATCGCCGCGCGCGTGTATTTCATTTCGTGATGCGTAGCGGCGTGGCGTTGACGGTGCCGTTCGCCGCGATCCACGAGTTCGATTACGCAACACGGGAGCAACTGCGCGAGGTAACGCTCGTCGCCGGCGGCGGCGCGATCGAGCATCGCGGACTCGACGTTGATATGTCCGTCCCCGGAATCATTCGCGAGGTCTTCGGATTCGGCGACGTACAGCAAAAGCGCGCGGGTAGTGCGAAGACGCCTCGGAAGGCGGCGACGTCGCGCGAGAACGGCGCGAAGGGCGGGCGCCCCCCTAAAGACGCCGGCGTAGCGCGTGTGTAGCTTTCTTCATCCTCCCGAGGCTGCCGGAAACGCAGCCGTTCTCCGGCCTAAGGAGCCTGCGTGTGCCGCAGGTAGGGCACGCCCGATGCGGCAGCCGCTTCCGCTGTGAGATCGTGCGCTCCGCTTGCGAAACCATTGGATGAGAGCAAGAACGCTTCGATATCCGTCGCATCGCTTGGCGCAAGCGTTCCGGGGTTTGATTTTGGCATCCGGTGAACGATGGTCGTGAAGACGTCACCGATACTTGGGGTATCGGGCGTCGCAAGGTCGTCGCCCACGAGCGACGGTGCGGAGACGCCCTCGAGATTTGCGCCGTGGCAGAGCGCGCAGCGGGCGAGATACAGTTGGTGACCGCGCTCGGCCTGTCGCGCGCTAAACGGGACGTCCGTGCCTGCGGCGAAGGTCAACGATCCCAGCGCCAGCACGCAGGCCGCCGCGCCGAGTATGACAACGGGCCTACGGCAAAGCGAAGACATACAGCTTTCCTCCGCGCGGCACGTTTTGCGTGATGTCGGCCGCAGGCCCGCCGAAAATCGAAACACCGCCGCCCCAGCCCGCGAGGATCGCGACGTATTGCTTTCCCTCGACGCGATAGCTCACGGGCACGCCGACAATTCCGGAAGCCGTTTTGTACGACCATACGACGCGGCCGCTCGCCGCGTCGAACGCAACGAACCGCTGATCGGCGCCGCCGCTGAACACGAGGCCGCCGCGGGTGGCAAGCATGCCCGAATTCCACGGATAGAGCGTTGGATACGACCACACGCGAGCACCGCTCGCAACGTCGAGCGCAAGCACCTCACCGAAACCCGCGCTTCCGGGTTCTGGGATGAGGCGCTGGTCGATACCGAGATACGCCGAGCCCACGCGTTCGTCGATTTTCGAAGCCGTGCTCACCATGCACATGTGCGAGATCGGAATGAATGCGAGGCCTAGCGCCGGATCGTATGCGGTCGGCCACCAGTTCTTACCGCCGATCGAACTCGGGCAGACCGTCGTCGAAGCGCTGCCGTGCAAACGCGCATCGTCGTTGACGTTTGCGACCCCATGTGGATCGTAACCCAAGACCGCCGTCGTCTTCACGAGGGGCTCCGCGTACACGAAATGTCCGTTCGAGCGATCCAGTACGACGAATTGGCCATTGCGGTCGGCGTGAAACAGCGCGTGGATTCGGCGACCCCGGTGCGTGATATCGACGAGCACGTTTTCATTGACGCCGTCGTAATCCCACTCGTCGTTGGGCGTAAATTGAAAGTACCACTTCATGTGTCCGGTCCCAGGATCGAGGGCGAGCACGGAATCCGTGTACAGATTCTTGCCAGGCCGCACGTCGGCACGCCACGGCCCGGGATTACCGACGCCCCAGTACAGCGTATCCAGAACCGGGTCGTAGGAACCGGTAAGCCACGGGCCGCCGCCGCCGCGCGCGAGCGCCGCAACCGGCCACGTTTCCGACCCCGGCTCGCCCGAGCTCGGAACCGTATAGATTTTCCAGCGATCTTCGCCCGTCTTGGCATCGAGCGCCGTAATGAACCCGCGCGCGCCATACTCGCCGCCGGAAATGCCGGCAATCACCAAGCCATGCACGACGAGCGGCGCGGACGTCATCGCATAGCCGATACCGGATCCTGCGAGCGTGCGATCCCAAACGACCGCGCCCGTCTGCGCATCGAGCGCGATCACCCGGTTATCGAGCGTGGCCACATACACGTCGTCGCCGTAGATCGCGACCCCGCGATTGACGACATCGCAGCAGACAGAGTTCAAGGTCTTCGGCGGCAGCTTATGAGCGTACGTCCACAAGACATGGCCGTCGGTGGCGTCGAGTGCGACCACGTGATCCAGCGGCGTCGTCAGATACAGCGTTCGTCCGTTGACGACGGGCGCCGCTTCGTGTCCCTGCGGAAACCCGGTCGCATACGTAAACGCGAGCCCGAGCTGCGCCACGTTCGAGCCGTTGATTTGATCGAACGGCGCGAATCCTTGCGCGTCGTAGGAGCGGCGATACATCAGCGATCCATCGTCGGTCGCCGCACCGAGCAGCCGCGCGTCGTCGACCGGCAGCGTCGCCGGCGGATCGTCCGCGCGCGTCGAGGGCGGCGCGGCCGCGACGAGGCCGAACAGCAGCGCCGCGATCGGCAGCGCGACCTTCCACTTCGAAAATCCGCTAGTCATTCATGCTCGAGCGATACGGTCCAGTCCACCGTCTGCGTTTGCGAGCCGGCGTGGATCACTTCGCTGCAGGCATAGTCGAGCCTGGCGAACGAGCCTTGCACGAAACGCGATGCGAATTTAATCGTGAGATCGATCGGAACCGTGAACCCGTGCATCGTCACCGTCGTGCTTTGCGTTCCCGTTCCCGAGACGATCGTGCTGTCACCGTCGATCTTCGAAACCCACGCGTGAATCGGCACGGTCGTTGCCAACTCGTCTCCGAGATCGACGTCGATCGGCGTGTTCCAGGCGGTGCTCGCCGCAAGCCCGGGCGGCGCGGAGTGGACGAGACGCGCGATCGTGTTGAACGCGCCGAACTGCTCCGATGGGATCGCCGGGACGAGCGTTCCGTCCGCCTGACGCGTCGCCGTCACATCGACCTTCTGCTGCGATTCGAGCTTCGTGACGAGCGCGTGGACGACCGTGTCCGACGTTCGCGTCAAGGAGATGTCGTGCGCGAACTGCTTGTGCTCGCCGTTCCACAGATGTCCGTCGAAATTCAAGTGATAGTTCGCGCTCGGCGCGCCGCTCGTCGGGTCGACCGAAAGCTGCATTACAGCGGTCCCGAACGCGAGCGTGGGGAGGGTAGTCAAGGCCGCGGCGAGCGCGGCTGCCGCAATACGTTTGTTCATTACGTTCTCCTAGAAACAAGTGGTGGCAAAAAGGCAAGTCGATTAGAGGGAAAACAAGTAGCGTAGCGACCAAACGGGCCGCAGCGGAATGGCGAGCGTCGGGATCGGCGCACCGGTCGAGCTCAGCGGAACGGAATAGCGAGGCGACACGTACGTCCCGCTATATGCGCCGAGGAGATTCTGAACGGAAACCGCGAAAACGCCCGCACCGAACGGAATCTGGGCGCCGAGCGCCGCGGTAACGTGCCCCGGCAGATTCTCCGCGTTGTTCACGGAAGTGTATTGCAGCGCGAGCGCCACGACGGCGCGCCTGCGCGCGTAGGAAAACAGCGCATTTGCACGGTGCAGCGGCACGCCTGCGAGTTGTGCTCCCGGCACGAGCGCCGTCGCGACGTTCTGCAAGTCGGGCGCGCCGCTCGAGGTAAACAAGCTGTAGGTTTCGTAGCTGAGTTCCGCGCGGAACGCTCCGAACGGAATCGTTCCGTCGAGGAACCACTCGCGCCCGGTCAGGCTCGGGACGCTCTCGTAGCGTTGCACGTACATGTCGCTCGCCGCAAGCGTCTCTCCGGGACACAAGACCCCGAAGTTCTGCGCGAGCTGCGCCCGGTAGGCGGGATCCAGCGCCGAACTCAGTTGCGAGGTGGCAAACACGAGCATATCGTGGCCGTCGGAGAGGAAGCCGCCCGCCGTGACGCTTGCGCCGTGCCCGAGGTCGCGATGGATGCTCGCATCCAAGGTCTCGGCCTGCGGATGACGACCGTCGGTCTGCGACGGGCCCGTCACGGTTGTCGAAGGATCCCCGCACGTAACGGCGGCCGTGGTGGGCGCCGCGAGGTTGTACGCGTCGGCGCTGTACGCATCTTGCGTTTGCGCTTGCGCGTCCATCGCGGAGAGCCGCACGACGGTACCGTGAATCGTCGTTCCGGCGTGGGCGCGAGCTTCGAGACTCGTTCCCGCAAAGTCGCCGAGACGCCGCGCGCGATCGAGACTGAGGCCGTAGTTGCTCGGGCCCTTATTCGCCTCGTAGTCCAGACCAATGGTCTCCTGTCCCGCCGCGATGGCGGCGGCGCTGGCAAAGGCGGAATCGGTGACGTAGCCGGTCGTCGAGGTGTTCGTTGCCGTGATTTTCGCGGTAAGTGCAGCCGACCCGAACGATCGCGTCATCGACAGCTCGTCATAGCTCCCGGAGTACTTGTAGCCGGAGACGCTGCCGACGGGATACCCACCGAGGAGTGCGTCGCGCGCGTCGTCTTCGGAGCCGCCGGCGAAACGCGAATCGATCAGGTGGTACGCGTCGCGGCCGTGCGTCTGCGACGCCACGACATACTCGAACCCGGTCGTCGACGTCGTCACGTTGCCGGGGCCGTCGCCGAGGCCGATCGCTCCGGGCATCGTCGGATCGATATCGTCGCCCGTCTTCCGCGTCGCGAAACCCGCCGCATTGAGCTGCGTCGTTCCGATCGCCTGCGAAAGCGACAACGACATGTCCGTGTGCCGCGCGTTCGTTGAATGATCGTAGCTCACGCCGCTCGCGTCCGCATATGTGGCGCCGTCGAGCACGCCATCGTTGCCGCCGGTTGCCGCCGCGATCGCGTAGCCGAGCTTCGCGACGGTCCCCGAGAGTCCAACCTTCCACAGCGACGTATCGTCGCTGCCGAGGCCGGAAGTGAAGTGCAAGCGCGTCGTCGCCGTCGGCGAGAGCAAGTGATAGTTCGGCGTGATCGTACCGTCGTCGGCTTGCACCGCGTTGAACGAATCGATCAGATCGCTCGGCAGACCGGGCTGGTCGCCGGCCGAACCACCCGGTCCGCTCGGAAGATCGAGCGGAACGCCGTTGAGCGTTTGATGACCGCTGCCGCCTTCGCTGTGCGAACGGTAGTTCGCGACGAGCGACCGGGCCGTCGCGACGTCGTCGAAGGCAACCGCGGCCGCGCTCGAGTCGGAGACCCGCTGCTCCGTGGTATTCGCGATGGCGGCGCTGACCCGGGCGAGCTCCTGCAGCGGCATGACCAGCCGCACGTTCCCATCCCGCGCGGCGACCGCGGGTGAGGTCTGCGTGCCGCGGCGCGCGACGAGCTGCGTCGCGCCCGATAGCTTCAGATCCAATTCGCCGGTAGCGTCGGTGTGACCGAGTGAAACGAGCTGTCTTTGGTTCGCGGAAAGGATTTCGGCCGAGACGGGGGCGCCCGCTTGGTCCACGACGAGAACTCGTGTCGCGAGCGCGGGATCGGCGTTCGTGGCCGGCGTGGAGCCCGCGATCGCAACCGCGAAAGCGACGCCGGCCGCAAGACTACGCAGCGTGCGCATGTTAGGCGTAGTTGCGTCCTTCGTCGCGTCGATAACCCACGTAGGCCGTCACGCCGAACACGATCCCGTAGCCGATGAGCCAAAGCCAGGAGGCCCATGGAGTCGGGGTACCGCGAACGATCGCCCAGGCAACTTCTCCGTAGTGCCGCGACGGTACGAAGGGCGAAATCATTCTGATGAACTTCGGCAACGCATCGGGCGGCATCCACAGTCCGCCGGCGAGAGACAGCGGCAAGTAGATCAAGTTCGCGATCGGAAGAGCGGAGCGGCGTCCGCACGAGTAACCGATCGTAATACCGAGCAACGCGAACGGGATGCTTCCGACGAGCAGCGTCGGAACGAGCCTCGCCAGCAGCATGAAATCCGGATGCGCGTGTCCGACGAACGTGGCGGTGAGGATGACGACGCCTACGGACGCGCTCGCGAAAAAGAGTGCCGCCGAAACCTGAGCAGTGAGGCGCGTTGCCGCGCCCACGGGTAAGATGCGCAGGTACTGTTCCCACGGCGAGTCGCGCGTGGTAGCAATGCTGACGCCAAATTGGAAGAGCGTCACCCCTATCACCGCATACGCGCAAAACGAAGCCATGATGATTTGCGAGGACTCGGTCGTGTGGCCGTAGGGAAGGCCGAACATCAAGTAGAGGAGGGTCGGGAAGACGATCGTGGACACCGAGTACATCGGGACGCGAATCAGTTCGATCGTATCGATCCAGATATGTTTGCGAAGGATGGCTATACTCATAACGCTGCTCCGGTGAGGTCGAGGAACGCTTCCTCAAGTGATACGGGCGCAATCTCGATGTCGTCGAAGCGAACGCCACGCTGCAGCAGCGCCTCGATGACGCCGTCGACGTTCTTGGTGCGCAGGATACTGCGCTCGTTCTCACGCTGCACCTCGAGGACGTCGCCTATGGGCGCGCTGACGTCGCCGTGCACGATGATCCGCTTGATGCCGAGACGGCTCTTGATTTGCTCTACCGAACCCTCGAAGAACGAGCGCCCGTGGTGCATGACGATGATCCGGGTAGCGAGCGCCTCAGCTTCCTCCAAGTAGTGCGTGGTGAGCAGAACGGTCCCGCCGCCCGCGACGTACCCCCGGATCGCCCGCCATACCGCGCGACGCGATTCAACGTCGAGCCCGGTCGTCGGTTCGTCCAGCACGGCGAGTTTCGGCGCGCCGGCGAAGGCGGCCGCGACGGCGAGCCGCCGCGCTTGGCCACCGCTGAGTCCGCCTGCGCTGCGCTTGCGCTGCGCTCCGAGTTCGAACATCTGGATCAGTTCTTCGGTGCCGAGCGGATGATCGTAGTGGGCGCGCACGAGGTCGATAATCTCCGTGACGCCGAGCATCGGTGGGAAGTCGACGTTTTGCGGCGTTACGCCGAGTTCTCGCCGCGTTTTCGTCGTGCGCGGATCGTCTCCAAAGAGTCGTACGCTACCGGAATCGGCCGAGCGCAGCCCCGTGAGCAGCTTGATTGCCGTGCTCTTGCCGGCGCCGTTGGGCCCGAGCAGAACGAGAATCTCTCCGGAACGGATCTCGAGATTGAGGCCGTCGAGCGCGACGTGCCCTCCGTAGCTTTTGACGACGTTCGTCAACTGCGCTAAGCGCGGTGTGGTCGCTGCTTGCGAGCGTTCACGCGCGATCGGATCGGCTGTTAACACTAGGCTCATTGTGCCATACTCCCTTGCGCTGCGATGCGGCGCACGAACATCATGTTGTATGAAAGATGGGCCGCGATGGCCGATAGAAGACTTCCGGTGGCGACGCAGATCAGACCCATGACGAGGCCCGTGATCAGGTGATAGCGGATCCCGGACCAGCCTTGCGTGGCGGCATGCGACGCGCCGAAGCCGAGCGTCGTCGCGACGAGCGCGACACCGGTTCCCGAGGTCGTTCGCAGGGTGTCGAGCGCGAAGCCGCGCCAAATGATCTCTTCTGCGATCGACACGCCGGCAAGGAGCGCCATCAGGCTTAGGATAGAGCGGCGGCTCGCCGCAACCGGCGTCGACGCGTCGCCGGCCGCCAGAACGTAATACAAGATGAGACCGGCGACGATGCCGAGCGGAACCCCGATCACATCGTGCCGCGGGCCAAAGAACACCCGCACGAGCCCACTCGCGACGAGTGCCGAAGCGACGAGCATTTGCAGCAGGCAAACGGTGGTGATCGATCGGGCGGTCGCGCGAACGGTCTGCGCGCTCACGGCTTCGAGCCGATCGGAATGACGTAGAGCGGACCTTCGTTCACGCCGTCGATTTCGAGGAACTCAGCCAGCTGGCGATCGTAGAAACCTCCAATGGGCGCCGCGCCAAGGTCCAGCGCTTCGGCGGCAAGCAGAACGTTCTGCGCGAGGTGCCCGGCCTCGAGAAGCGCGAAGCGATAGCCGCGCTGTCCGTACTTAAAACGCGAGCGCCAAAAGGTTGCCGTGATCACGAAGGCCACCGGGCAACGCTCGGCGAGCTGCTTCATCGGAAGCGCCTCGAGAAGTGCGGCGCGCGTATCACCGAGGCGCAGCAATTCCAAAACGTCGCGCAACGGATCGTAGTGGTAGATCCCGGCGGCAAGATCGTCCGCCGCGAACACGACCGGATAGATATCGAGCGGATAGAGGGCGCCGGCCGATGGGGCGGCTCGAAACGACTGTTCGCCGCCTTTGACTCGCCCGGTGACCCCGTAGGAAGAGCGCAGCAAGGTCGCGATGCGGCGAAGATCGAGGGGCGCCGTGCCGAGGTTTCCGGCCGAGCGGCGACGCGCGAGAATATCCGCCAAAGTCGCTGCGGGCAGATCGCTCGGCGGCAACGCGATCGCCTCAACGTGCGGATGTCGCTTCGTACTGCGCGACGCCGTCAGCCGCAGCTGTGGGCTTGTTTCGACGAAGACCATGCCGGGCAGTTGCCGCGTCAGTTGCGTCGGATAGAGTGCCGACGCTT